>VFSW01000026.1_pt1 | contig 159534 bp, 147 predicted proteins | sample 5358111 | NCBI WGS metagenome assembly VFSW01 (sample SAMN11554181, study PRJNA540505) | mine drainage metagenome | isolation source: sediment from site ElyBrook_90M | place: USA: Ely Copper Mine, Vershire, VT | collected 2017 | reverse complement strand
GGCGGCCCCCCGGCGGGGGGGCAACACCCGGCGGGGCTCGCGCGGGGGGGCGCGCGGGGCGCGCGGGTCGCTTGGGGGGGGCATACCCCCCCTCCTCGCCGTCCCCAAGACCCCGAGAATTTGCCCCGGCCTTGACCCCGGGTGATATACTCGCCCCGTGAAAAAGCCCCTCATCATCGTCGAGTCGCCGACTAAAGCACGAACGATTAAGAAGTTCTTGCCGTCGCGATATGTGGTGAAGGCCTCCGTGGGACACGTTCGCGATCTTCCGAAGTCCACGCTCGGCGTCGACGTCGACAACGGATTCACGCCGAAGTACCTCACGATCAAGGGAAAAGGCGACGTCATAAAAGAGCTGAAAAGCGCGGTCAAGGCTGCAGACGAGGTCTATCTTGCGACCGACCCCGACCGCGAGGGCGAGGCGATCGCCTGGCACTTGGCGGAGTTGCTGAAGCTCCCCGATCCGCACCGGATCGAGCTACACGAAATCACGAAGGAAGCCGCGCTCGAAGCCATCAAGCACCCGCACCGCATCGACATGGACCGCGTGAACGCGCAGCAGGCTCGGCGCATTCTCGATCGGCTCGTCGGGTACAAGATCTCGCCCCTGCTTTGGGCGAAGGTCCGGGGCGGCCTCTCCGCCGGACGCGTGCAGTCGGTCGCCGTGCGCCTCATCGTCGACCGCGAGCGCGAGATCCGCGCCTTCGTTCCAAAGGAGTATTGGACGATTGCGGCGCGTTTTGCGACGCTTCGGGACCGTGACGTGGCGATGGAGTTTCCCGCCGATCTCGTCACGTATCGCGGTGAGAAGCTCGAGATCGCAACCCAGTCGCAGGCCGACGGGATTCTCGCCGCGCTCGAAGGCGCGTCGTCGAGCATTACCGGCATACGCAGGCGCGAGGTGCGGCGGAACGCCGCGGCTCCGTTCACGACCTCGACACTCCAGCAGGAGGCTTCGCGCCGGCTGCGTCTGCGCGTTCGCCGGACGATGCAGATCGCGCAAGCGCTCTACGAGGGCGTCGATCTCGGTGGGAAAGAGGGCACCGTCGGACTCATCACCTATATGCGTACCGACTCGACGCGTATCTCCGATCAGGCGCGTGAGGCCGCCCGCAGCTACATCACGCAGCAGTACGGCGACGAGTTCCACGGCGGACGCGTGCACCGCGTTCGCGAGGGAGCCCAGGACGCTCACGAAGCCATCCGCCCTACGTCGGTGTTGCGTGCGCCGGTAGAGCTCGCGGGGATTCTCAAGCGCGACGAGCTCCGGCTCTATACGCTGATTTGGGAGCGTTTCGTCGCCTCCCAGATGGCACCGGCAGTCTTCGACCAGACGACGGTGGAGATTGCTGCGGGCGAGTACGGTTTCCGCGTCACGGGAAGCGTCCTAAAGTTTGCCGGCTTCACCCGCGTGTACGAAGAGGGAAAGGATGAGGCAGAGACCGGCGGCACGCAGGGCGACGCCCGCGTGGGGCCGTCGAAAGAGCGGCTGCGCTTGCCCGAGCTCTTCGAGGGCGACGCGCTCGAGCGTCGCGCTCTCGAGTCGAAGCAGCATTTCACCGAGCCGCCACCGCGCTACACGGAAGCCTCGCTGGTGCGCGTCCTCGAGGAGAACGGCATCGGTCGTCCGTCAACGTACTCGACCATCGTGGAGACGATCCAGGCGCGCGGGTACGTCACGCAGCAAGATCGTCGTTTCATGCCGACCGAGATCGGGGAAGCGGTCAACGATCTCTTGGTCGAGCATTTCCCGAAGATCGTCAATCCGACGTTCACGGCAGAGATGGAGGGCGATCTCGACAAGGTCGCGGAGGGACGCGGGGACTGGGTCGGCGTGCTGCGCACGTTCTACGGTCCGTTCGCGAGCGAGCTCGCAGAAGCCGAGCGCAACTTGCCGCGTCTGGAGGTCCGCGATGAGCCGACCGACGAGGTCTGCCCGAACTGCGGGCGCCCCATGGTCATCAAACTGGGTCGCTTCGGAAAGTTCATCTCGTGCACGGGGTATCCCGAGTGCAAGACGACGCGCCCGATCGTAAAAGACACCGGCGCGAAATGCCCGAAGGACGGCGGCGCGGTCGTGGAGCGTCGCTCGCGCAAGGGGCGCACGTTCTACGGCTGCATGAACTATCCGAACTGCGATTTCATCTCGTGGGATCGCGTGGTCCCAGAGCGCTGCCCCGCCTGCGGCTCGCACGTCGTCGTCAAGACGCGGCGCGGATCGTCGCATCTCGAGTGCGCGGCGGATCGCGAGCACGACGTATCGTCTCTGGTCAACGCCGAGCAGCAGGAGCACGCCGAAGAAGCCGCCGCTTCGTCGTGAGGCTGCTCGTGATCGGCGGCGGGCTCGCGGGTTGCGAAGCCGCGTGGCAAGCGGCACGGCAGGGCGCCGAGGTCGATCTCTACGAAATGCGCCCGGTCAGGAGCGGGCCTGCGCACGCGACGGCACACCTCGCCGAGCTCGTCTGCAGCAACTCGCTGCGCGGCGCCGCGCTCGAGAACGCCGTCGGCCTCCTGAAGGAAGAGCTCGCGCGTCTCGATTCCGTCATCGTATGCGCCGCGCGCGAAAGTTGCGTGCCGGCTGGCGGCGCGCTCGCTGTCGACCGAGCGCGGTTTGCGTCGGCCGTCGAGGCGCGCATCGCACGCGAGCCGCGCATCGCGCTGCATCGCGAAGAGGTGCTGGAGATTCCTCTGGATCGGCCCGCCGTCGTCGCGTGCGGCCCGTTGCCGGGCGACGCGTTCCTGGAGCGCATCGACGCGCTGGTCGCCTCGCGTCACGGCGCGCGCCTGCATTATTTCGATGCCGCATCGCCGATCGTCGCCGCCGACTCCATCGACGACGCAGCGATGTATCGCAAGTCGCGGTACGAAAAAGGCGACGGCGACGATTATCTCAATATTCCGCTCGACGCGCGACAGTACGCCCGGCTCCTGCACGACTTGCGCACGTTGCCGCGCTACGAGGCGAAGTCGTTCGACGACGCGCGCTACTTCGAGGGCTGCCTGCCGATCGAAGAGATGGCCGATCGCGGCGACGACGTGCTGCGATTCGGCCCGATGAAGCCCGTCGGACTGCGCGACCCGCGCACGGGCGTGACCCCGTACGCCGTCGTGCAGCTGCGCAACGAAAATCGCGAGCGCACAGCGTACAATCTCGTCGGTTTTCAAACGCGCTTGACCTGGCCTTCGCAGCGCGAGGCCTTCCGGCGCCTTCCCGGTTTGGCAAACGCCGAGTGGCTGCGGTTGGGCGTCATGCATCGGAACACGTTCCTCGAGGCGCCCAAGCTGCTGGAGCGATCGCTGCGATTGCGTGGGACGGCGGCGCTGTACTTTGCCGGCCAGATCACCGGTGCGGAGGGATATGTCGAAGCGGCTGCGTGCGGTGCGATGGCGGGCATTCACGCGGCGCGGGCGCTTCTCGAGCGCGAACCCGTCGAAGTGCCGTCAGAGACCGCGCTTGGTGCCGTCGTCGCGCATCTGCAGAACGCGCACACCCCGGATTTTCAGCCGTCCAACGTGACGTGGGCGGCCTTCCCGCCGCTTGCGCCGCCCGTGCGCGACAAGGCGGCGCGCAGGCGCCGCATGGCCGAGCGCGCGCTTGCCGCGCTCGACGGCTTCCTCGAGCGACTGCAACCCGAGCTCGCCGGCGTCGGTACTAAAGCGGGATGAAGATTCGCTCGACCACGATCGTCGCGGTCCGTCGCGACGGCGCCCTGGCGATGGCCGGCGACGGGCAAGTCACGATCGACAAGACCGTCGTCAAGCATCACGCGCGCAAGGTGCGGCGCATCGCGAGCGGTACGGTGCTTGCCGGCTTCGCCGGCTCTGCGGCCGACGGCATCGCGCTGCTCGAGAAGTTCGAGGGGAAATACGCGGAGTTTAAGGATCTTACGCGTGCGTCGGTCGAGCTTGCGAAGGATTGGCGCCAGGATCGCGTGCTGCGGCGACTCGAGGCATTGCTCGTGGTCGGAACGCCCGAGCATCTCTTCATTCTCTCCGGCAACGGCGACGTGATCGAGCCGGACGAAGGGATCGCTGCGATCGGCAGCGGCGGACCGTACGCTCAGGCAGCAGCCGCGGCCCTGCTGCGCAACACGTCGCTTCCGGCCGCAGATATCGCGCGTGCAGCCATCGGCATTGCGGGCGAAATCTGCATTTACACGAACGCCGACATCACGGTAGAGGTGCTGCCGTGAACGGACGGACGGCGCTCGACGGCGACGTGCAGGCGCTTACTCCGGCCCAGATCGCGAAGGCGCTCGACGCGTACATCGTCGGACAGCAGAAGGCGAAACGAGCCGTGGCGATCGCGTTACGGAACCGCTATCGGCGAGGTCGCGTCTCCGACGATCTTCGCGCAGAGATCACGCCGAAGAACATCCTCATGATCGGCCCGACCGGAGTGGGCAAGACGGAGATCGCGCGTCGGCTGGCCAGCCTGGTCGGCGCGCCGTTCGTGAAAGTGGAAGCGACGAAATACACCGAGGTTGGCTACGTCGGTCGCGACGTCGAGTCGATGGTTCGAGATTTGGTCGAGGTTGCGGTGCGCATGGTCATGGAGGCACGTCGCGCGGAGGTGGCCGACGTCGCGGAGCGCCAAGCGGTCGAACGCATCATCGACGTTCTCCACCCCGAGACGCGCGCACCGCAGCCACAAGGCCAAGGCGGGCTTGCGGCAACGCTCGGCTCGATTTTCGGCAACGCGACTGCAACGCAGCCGGAGCAACGCACGCAAACGATTCCCGGGCCGGACGCACAGCACGTGCGCGATCAAACGCGCGAAGAGGTCGAGCGCGGCTTCTACGACGTGCGTTTGGTCGAGATCGAGGTCGAGGAGACGCCCTCGCTCCCGATCGGCGTCATCGGAGGCATGGGCGATCAGGGAGCCGACATCGGCGAGATGCTCGGTGGCATGTTGCCGAAAAGAAGGACGCGCAGGCGCGTTACGGTCGCCGAGGCGCGGCGAATCTTCACCCAAGAGGAAGCGGCAAAGCTTATCGACAGCGAGGCGGTCAAACGCGAAGCGTTGCGCCGAGCCGGAGAGGACGGAATCATTTTCATCGACGAGATCGACAAGGTTGCCGGGCACGAGGGCTCCCGCGGCGGTCCCGACGTCTCGCGCGAAGGCGTGCAGCGCGACATTCTTCCGATCGTGGAAGGGTCGACCGTCAACACGAAGCACGGCCAGATCAAGACGGATCACATTCTCTTCATTGCGGCCGGAGCGTTTCACATGAGCAAGCCGTCCGATCTCATTCCGGAACTGCAGGGCCGTTTACCGATACGCGTGGAGCTTGACTCCCTTACCGCCGAGGACTTCAAGACGATTCTGACCCAGCCGCGCAACGCACTCGTCGAGCAGTACAAGGCGTTGCTCGGTACGGAAGGCGTGCAACTCGAGTTTACGGATGACGGCATAGAAGAGCTCGCTCGATTTGCCATGCAGGTGAACGAGCAGAGCGAGAACATCGGCGCGCGACGATTGCATACCGTGCTCGAGCATCTGCTCGAAGACGTGAGCTTTGCGGCTCCCGAGCGCTCCGGAGCCGTCCGCGTCGACGCGGAGTACGTACGGAACCGCCTCAGCGACGTGGTTCGCAATGCCGATCTCTCGAACTACATTCTTTAGATTCGTCCTTATCGCGTCTGTCGAGGAGGTAGTGTAGAGATATGCGAACGTGCGCAACGAATTCGGGAGGTCGTGCACGATGAAGAACGTGAGTCTCGCCTTGCTCCTTCTCACCGGCGTGCTCGCCGGATGCTACGGCGCACCAGGATACTCGACCCCGCCGGGCTACGGCACGAACTGCATCCCGCCGGCGAATGCCGCGCTCGTCTATCCGTCGAACAATGCAACCGGCGTTCTCGACAACACGATGACGGTCTACATCGCCGTCCCCTCGCCGCTGTCGTCGCCGGGTAGCCAGGACACGAACGTCGTCGGACCGCCGTCGTACGGATCGCAGCTGACGGGAGGCTTCAAGGCCGTGTCGTACGGCTCGATTCCGACGCCGAACGCGGTACCGGGATACGCGAACCCGCAGTACTATGCGACGACGCTCGGGCAAACGCTTACCGCCGCCACGGCGTTTGCCGTTCACTGGAACGACCTGAACAGCGCGTGCAATTCGTCGACGGGCGCCTCCCTTCTGGGATCCTTCACGACGCAGTAAGCGCGGCAAAGGATTACGCCCGCACGACTTCGTAGCCGGGCGCGGTGAGCTACAAGCGAACGATCGTCACCGAAGGTCACGACGTCCTGCGGCGCCGGGCGAAGCGCGTTGCGCCCCAGGAGATCGCCGATCCGCTCTTCCAGCAGCTCATCGAGGACATGTTCCTGACGATGTACGAGGCGCCCGGCGTCGGCCTGGCGGCACCGCAAGTCGGCATTGCGAAGCAGCTCTTCGTCGTCGACGTGAAAGATGAAGAACACGAGCCTGCGGTCGTCATCAATCCCAAGATCGTCGTGGCGCAAGACGAGATCGAGCTCACCGAAGGTTGTCTCTCGGTTCCGGGGTACGTGGGAGAGATCACGCGCTTCTCGCACGTCGCCGTAACGGGACTCGATCGCAACGGTCACAAGATCCGCTTGGAAGGCGACGGTCTCTTCGCGCAATGCCTGCAACACGAAATCGACCACCTGCACGGTAGGCTCTACAAAGACAGCGCGCGCAATCTTCGTCCTTCGACGCCCAGCGAGGAGCGCGAGGACGGAGAATCGGCGGAAGAAGCGTGAGGTTTTGCTGAAGACGCTCTTCTTCGGAACGAGCGCGTTCGCCGTGCCGAGCCTCGACGTGGCGGCCGATCGTACCGAGCTGCATGGCGTCGTCACGCAGGCAGACCGGCCGGCAGGCAGAGGCCTGCGCCTGCAATCGAGTCCGGTGAAACGCGCCGCCGTAGCGCGGGCTTTGCCGGTCTACGAGCCGGCCAGCCTGCGTGCGTTCGCCCGCGACATGGCGTCGCTGGACTTCGATGCTTTCGTCGTCGCGTCGTACGGCAAGATTCTTCCGCCCGAGGTGCTCGGAGTGCCCGCGCTCGGGTCGCTGAACGTGCATCCGTCGCTCTTGCCACGATATCGTGGCGCGACGCCGATCCAGGCCGCGCTGCTCGCCGGCGACGCCGAAACGGGCGTGACGATCATGCTTATGGACGACGGCATGGATACCGGCGACATCGTCGTGCAAGAGCGCCTGCAGATTACGGACGACGACGACTTCGCGACGCTACACGACCGCCTCGCCGGGCTTGGCGCGCACCTGTTGGGGCGGGCGATCGAGCGCGGCGAGCGCGAGGGTCACTTCCCGCACCGTCCGCAGTCGGGCGAGGCGAGCGTCACGCGACCCATCTCCAAGGCCGATCTCGCGCTCGACTGGTGCTGGCCCCTCGCTCGCATCGTCCATCACGTGCGCGCGTACGCACCCGCGCCGGCCGCGCGCGCCCTTCTCGGAGAGACGACCGTGAAGGTGCTCGAGGTGGGTGGGCTCGGGCGCGAGGCCGCGAGCCCCGGAACGCCGCTCGGCATTCGAGACGAGAGCCTCGCCGTCGCTTGCGCCGACGGCGTGGTTGCGGTGCGGATGCTGATCGCGCCGAACCACGGTCGCGAGAGCGGCGCGGCGTTCGCGCGGCGAACCGGCCTCGCGTGAACGCGCGGGATGTCGCGCTTCACGTGGTGCGCGACGTCTTTCCCAGCACTGGCCGCGCGCGCGGCGCACAAGAGGCGCTCGATTATCGCGTGCGCGCAGCGGGGCTGGGAGCGCGCGACCGCGCCTTCGCAACCGAGCTGGCCTACGGTGCGATCAAGATGCGTCGCCTCCTGGACTGGTATCTGCAACCCTTCGTGGGCGACCGCGCCGCGACGCTCGCTGCCACCGCGCACGAGGTGCTTCGCTTGGCCGTTTACGAACTACGCTTCACGCGCGCCGACGAGCACGCAACCGTCTATGAGTTCGTCGAGATCGCAAAACGTCGCGGGCATCGCGGTCTTGCCGGTCTCGTCAACGCCGTCTTGCGCTCGTATCTTCGCGAGCCGCCCCCCGAGCCCGCGCGCGACCTGTTCCACGACGACGACGAATACGTAGGCACGCGCTATTCGCTGCCGACGTGGCTCGTGCGGCAATGGCGCGACGTTTTTGGAACGAGCCGATTGGAGGCGATGTGCGACGGCGTCAATGGCCCCCCGCAAGTTGCAATAACCGTCAACCTCCGCCGTAGCGATCCCGCCGTCTTGGCGGAACGCTTGCGAATCGACGGGGTGGAGACGCGCCCTTCTTCGATCGTCTCGGAGTCGTTGCTGGTCGAACGCTCGGGGGAGCCGCTGCACGAAGAGCGCGCGCAGGCAACGTGGTGGATGCAGTCGGAGTCGTCGGCGGTCGCCGTCGAAGTTCTCGGGCCGCAGCCGGGAGAGCAGATCGCCGATCTCTGCAGCGGTCGCGGCAATAAGGCGTTGCAGATTGCGAGCCGCCTCGGCGGCGATGGTGAACTCGTGTGCGTCGATCGCGACGTTCGAAAGACGGACGTGCTGCAACGGCGTCTGGCCGAGTACGGTTTGGTCGCGTCGGCGTTCGCGTCGGACGTGCGAGAGATCGACCTCGGGCGGCGCTTCGATCGCGTGCTGCTCGACGTGCCGTGCTCCGGAACCGGCGTGGTCGGTCGCCACCCCGAGGCTCGCTGGAAGAAGGAAAGCAGCGACGGCGAACGCCTTGCGGCAGTGCAGCAGGCGCTTCTGGAGGCTGCGTCGTGCGTCGTCCGCGACGGCGGAGCGCTCGTCTACGCGGCGTGTTCGAACGACCCGCGCGAGAGCACGGAGATCGTCGAGAGATTTCTTTGCCAACACCGTTTCGTGCGCGGGCTCATTCCGGGAGCTATGGAAGAGTTTCTGACGGGCGCCGGCGACGTGTCGATCCCCCCCGGGATCGACGGTCGCGACGGTTTTTACGTCGCGCGGCTGGAGCGTGCGCTATGAGTCTGCTTTCTCGCTTCGAACAGGCCTGCACGGCGTTCATCGAGCGCGCATTCGCGCGGAGTTTTCCCAGCGATCTCGCCCCCGCGCACGTCGCGCGCAAGCTCGTCGCCGTCATGGAAGCGCACGTGCGCAACGATAGAGGAAGGCTCATCGCTCCGGCGTCGTACGAGGTCCGCGTGCACCCGACGGATTTCGAGCGGCTCGGTTCCGATCGCGCGTATTTGGAGCGCGAATGGGCCGAGTTGCTGCGCGATCTCGCGACGCGCGTCGGTGCGGTTTTTTCGGGCGGCGAGCCGAGCGTTCGGATGACACCGCTGGAGGGAGTCCCGCTCGGCGCGGCCCAAATCGAGGTCGTGAACCGAGCGCTCTACCGCCTTCGCATGCTCAAGGGCCTACCAGCCGACGCCGTCTACCGGCTCGATGCCGACGTCAGCGTCGGCCGCGGCGAGGACGCGAGCGTCGCGCTCACCGATCCGAGCGTCTCTCGCCGGCACGCGACCATCGCGATCGTGAACGGCGCTCCCGTCGTGCGCGATCTTGGCTCGCGAAATGGGACGTTCGTCAACGGCGAGCGCGTGAGCACGCAAGCTCTAAGGGCGGGAGACGTCCTAACCTTCGGAAACACCGAGATGCGAATCGAATTGGGCGCATGACGCCCGCACTCGCCGCGCAGCTGCGCATCGAATCGCTTGGCGTGACCGTGCTGCTCTTCGCCGCCGGGGTGATCGCGGCAAATCCGCGCTTTCGCGCGTCGCGCGACGTCGGGCGTCTCGCGCCGATGCGCGTCGAGCTCGACGTCGTCGATCGCGACGGCGAGCACTTTCAGGGCGTCCTGACGCCCGCGACAATTGGGCGCGGCGCGGACGCGGACGTCGTGGTTGACGATCCCGACGTGAGCCGGCATCACGCTCGGCTGGATGCCGAAAACGGCATCGTATACGTGACGGACTTGGAGAGCGGCAACGGCACGTTTCTCAACGGCCGGCGGCTGCGTCAGGCAATCGAAGTGCGTCCCGGCGACCGGATCGACGTAGGGACGACACGATTGGTCGTGAAGGAGATCGTGCCATGGACGTAGCGATTCGGGGCGATCTTGCGAGTTGCTTGACGCTGCGTCTTGCCCCGTCGACGTGGCTGTTCGCCGTCGCGCGGGGTTTCGGCAGCGTGGACGGCGTGCCGATCGCGCGCGCCGCGCTCGTACGGTTCGAAAGCGAGTGCCGTAGGCGAGCGCGAGGTGAGGCGCGGCGGAGCCGGTTCGCGCGCCCCCACGTGGCAGCCGGGTCGCTGTGCGGAGCGCTCGCGCGCGTCAACGGCGCGCTCTACTTGCGCACCGCCGGACACGACGATTACGTTCCCGCCGCCTGCTCGCTCTCCGCGGCGCTGGTCGTGCGCAACAGGGCCTACGTCGCGCACGCCGGATCCACGGCCGTCTACCTGGTCCACGGGGACAGCGTCGTGCCGCTCACGAGCGGCGACACGTTCGACGACGCGCAGCAGCCGGTACTCTCGCGCGCGCTCGGCATCGCGCCGGCGCTGGCGTTTACCGTTTCGTCGATCGCGCTCGAATGCGGCGACGTCTTAGCGTTATGCGGTCACGCGCTTGCCGAGACGCTCGATTCACGCCGATTCGTGGAGGCACTCGAAAGCGGAGCCGAAGAGCAGGTCATGCGCGTGCGGTACGAACCCTCCGACGAACTGCCGCTGCCGCGTGACGCGAGGTTGTGGCGCGGCGTCGTCGAGCGCTTGCGCACGATCTTCCGCTGCTGAAGCTCGCCCGGCGCCTAGCGCCGATGACCGGGGCGCTCGCCGTCGGCGCCTTCATCCTCTCACTCGTGCAGCCCGGCACGCTCGGGCCGTGGTGGATCGACGCGTCGCTCGTCGCGCTCGCGTATGCGTGGGTGCTCCTGCAGCCGGGCGGCACCGAACGCGACGATGCGCTTCCCGCGCTCGCGGTACTACTCTCCTCTCTGGGCCTCGCACTCGTTGCGCGGCTCGAGCCGGCGCTCGCGCGCAAGCAACAGGACTGGCTGCTGGTCTCGCTCGCGCTCGTTATCGTGCTCGGGCCGGCGTTCACGCACTTTCGGCGCATGGCCGCGTATAAATACGTTTGGGTTTTTGCATCGCTCGTACTTTTCATGCTGCTGCTCGTCTTCGGCGAATCAATCAACGGAGCGCGCCTCTGGATTCGCTTTGGTTCCATCCACTACGAGCCGGTCGAGCTGATCAAGCTCTTTATCGTGCTCTTCCTAGCGGCGTATCTCGCCGAGACGGCAGACGTGATCGCGACGGCGCGGCGCGTCTGGACGGCGAACGCGCGCTATCTCGGGCCGCTCCTCCTCGGATGGGCAGCCTCGATGGCGATCCTCGTCGTCCAGCACGACCTGGGAATGGCCACGCTGCTACTCGTTACGTTTGCGACGATTCTGTACGTCGCGACGCGACGGTTCGACATCGTGCTCGCAGGCCTCGCGCTCTTCGCGCTAACGGCACTCTGGGCGATCCACCACTTTGCGTACGTCGCATCGCGCATTGCCGTGTGGCTGCACCCGTTTGCCTATCCGTACGCACGCGGGTATCAAAGTTCGCAAGGATACTTTGCACTGGCCGCCGGAGGACTCTTCGGCACGGGCTACCGTCTCGGCCATCCGCAGTTCATCCCGGACGTCGCAACGGACTACGTCTTCGCGGCGATCGCCGAAGAGTTTGGATGGATCGGTGCCGCGGCGGTGCTCACGCTGTTCTTTGCGATCGTTCGCCGCATTCTCGTCATCGGCGTCGAGCAGCCGGATCTCTACGCGAAGCTCCTCGCCGTCGGTTTGGCCGCGACGTTCGGCTTTCAGGTTCTCATCATCGCCGGCGGTGTGATCGGCCTCTTTCCCCTCACCGGCATTACGCTGCCGTTCCTCTCCTACGGGGGTAGCTCGCTCGTTGCGAACTTCTTACTCGTATCGCTTGCTTGGGCGATGAGCGCGAAGCAGGCCGGCCGAGCTTCAAGCGCGTAGCACGAGGTACCACAGGAGTAAGACGGAGAGGAAATGATGCGATTTACCAAGAGCCTGGCAAGTGCAATCGTCGCTGGAGCCCTCCTCGCGGCGTGTTCTCACGGAAATCAAAGCAGCAGCTCGACGACCGCCGCGACAACTCAAGGTTCGTCTGCTGCGGCGAGTCCGGCAGCAGCTACGACGTCGTCACCGATGGCGAACGGCGCGGCAGCGAGCGACGGCGCGACGGTCTACCAGACGAACTGCTCGAGCTGTCATCAAGCTTCCGGCCAAGGTTTGGCGGGAACATTTCCTCCGCTTGCGGGCAACCCCGTGGTCACCGGGAGCGCCGCCCCCGTCATTCACATCGTGAAGGACGGCCTCACGGGGCAGATCAGCGTCAAGGGCGGGACGTACACCGGACAGATGCCGGCCTGGGGGCAGACGCTCTCCAATGCCGACATTGCCGCGGTCCTCACGTACGTACGCAGCGCCTGGGGTAACGCCGCGAGTGCGGTAACGCCGGCCCAAGTCGCCGCAACGCACTGACCGCGTTTAGGCAGCGCTCGTTCGCGTGAATCCGAACGCGAAGAGCTCTTCGACGTACGCGTGCATCGCCGGATCGAGGCGGCGCAAGCGTTCCCGTGTCGCGGGCGGCCACGCCGATGCCGGATCGTTGGCTTCGACGTAGGCGCGCAGCGCCTCGGCAAAATACTCGTCGAGACCGGTAGCGGCGTACGGCGTGACGAACGCTCGCGCCGCGGTGAAGCATCCGCGAATCACGGGATCGATGCCGGAGCGATAGACGCCGCCGCCGAGCACGCAGTCGAGTGCGTGACCGAACTCGTGCGTCACCGTCATCGGACTGCGCGAGCGCAGGTACACGGCGCGCTCCTCGACGACGAACAGACCGGCGGGCGGAGCGGGCCACGCATCGACGTCGATGCCCAGTCGCGCGAGCGCTCGTGAGAGTTCGCGATACCGCGCACCGCGTGGAAGCGGGACGACGTTGATACCGCCGTTTTCTGCGAAGCGCAGCGCGTCGCAGCCGAAGAGCGAGAGCGCGTCGACGATGGAGCGCTCGGGCGCGCGAGCACAGATGCCGCCGACGAGGCGAGCGGCGAGGCGACGAGCGTCGAGTTCCATTCCTCCCATGCTTGCGCATCCGCGTTACGGCCGTGTCGACGTGCCGTGTCCGCCGGATGAACGCCCGTAGGCGTTGAACTCCGTACGGATGCTTGGTATAGCGGGACGCCACTACGAGCGGCATTCGGGCGGAATCGCGGTCGTACGGGATATCGTCTTGGGAATGTCCGACGGATTAACCGTGCCGTTCGCCCTGGCGGCCGGGATCTCGGGGGCGATTGCTGCGTCGCACGTCGTGATCACGGCGGGCGTTGCGGAGCTTGCCGCCGGCGGAATCTCTATGGGCCTAGGCGGGTACCTCGCGGCGCGCACGCAGCACGACTACTACGCGAGCGAGGAGCGGCGCGAGCGCGAAGAGGTCACGACCGTTCCGGACGTCGAGCGAGCCGAGATCGCGGAGATATTCGAGGGTTACGGCTTGCAAGGCGACGCGCTCGAGCGCGCGGTGGAGGCCGTTACCTCCGACCACGATCGATGGGTCGATTTCATGATGCGCTTCGAGTTGGGCCTCGAGAAGCCCATTGCAGGACGCGATCTGCGTTCCGCGCTTACCATCGGCGGCGCGTACGTCGTCGGCGGCGTGGTGCCGCTGATCCCGTACGTCCTCATTCCTAGGACGGACGGCGCCTTCCCCGTCTCGGCCATCGTGACGGCCGTCGCGCTCGCGGTCTTCGGCCTCTTCAAGGGGCGCTTCACGGGCGTACGGCCCCTACAGGCCGCGCTCCAGACGATCGTCGTAGGCGGCATTGCGGCCGCGGTGGCCTTCGCGCTGGCTCGTCTGGTTTAGCGGGCGGGGGTCGCGCGAGGCCGCAATCGAATAGGGATGCAAACCTATTAAAAATAATAATGTCGCCCGCCGCCTCGGGAGAGAGAAGCCGATGAGCACCTATCGAGCCCCCTTGCGTGACATGCAGTTCGTCCTGCGCGACCTCGCCGGCATCGACGAGATCGCAAAGCTTCCCGGATGGCAGGAGTGTGCCGGCGTTGCGGACTCGATCCTCGAGGAGGCGGCGTCGTTCGCGAGCGGGGTGCTCGACCCGCTCAATCGCATCGGCGATACGGCCGGCTGCACGTGGAATGACGGCAACGTCACGGTCCCGCCCGGCTTCACGCAGGCCTATAAGAAATTCGCCGACGCCGGGTGGATCGGACTCCCCGTTCCCGAGGAGTACGGCGGTCAGGGATTGCCGCAGCTCCTGCTCGGCCCCGTGCTCGAGATGTGGAACGCAGCGAACATCGGGTTCGCGAACGGCCCGCTGCTCAATCAGGGCGCAATCGAGGCGATCGAGCTGACCGGTTCGGATGAGCAGAAGAAGCGCTTCATTCCCAATCTCGTCTCGGGAAAGTGGACGGGCACGATGTGTCTCACCGAGCCGCAAGCGGGATCCGATCTCGCGCAGGTTCGCACGAAGGCGGTTCCCGACGGCGACCGCTATCGAATCAGCGGGCAAAAAATCTTCATCACCTTTGGCGAGCACGACATGGCGGAGAACATCATCCACTTGGTCCTCGCCCGCCTTCCGGATGCGCCGGAAGGGACGAAGGGCATCTCGATGTTCATCGTTCCCAAGTTTCTGGTCAACGCGGACGGAACGCTTGGCGAGCGTAACGACGTGTACTGCAGCGGCATCGAGCACAAGCTCGGAATCAACGCCAACCCGACGTGTACGCTGAACTACGGCGACAAGGGCCAAGGCGCCGTCGGGTACCTCGTCGGCGAGCGCAACAAAGGCCTGGAAAACATGTTCATCATGATGAACGCGGCGCGTTTCTCGGTCGGCGTCCAGGGCATCGGGCTCGCGGATCGCGCGTATCGATCCGCGCTCGAGTACGCCAAGGAGCGAGTCCAGGGTCGCGACGTCAACCCGATGGCCAAGGATAAGTCGCCGAAGGCGATCGTCAACCATCCCGACGTTCGGCGCATGCTCATGTGGATGAAAGCGAACATCGAAGCAATGCGCGCGCTTGCGCTCGTGACGGCCGCGTCCCTCGATATCGCCGCGCGGCATCCGGACGAGAAAGTGCGCAAAGAGCACCGCTCCTTCGTGGAGCTGATGATTCCGATTGTCAAAGGGTGGGCGACGGAGAACGCAACGGAGATCTGTTCCACGGCGTTGCAGGTGTTCGGCGGAATGGGCTACGTGGAAGAGACCGGCATCGCGCAGCAGTATCGTGACGTGCGGATCACGTCGATCTACGAAGGCACGACGGGCATCCAAGCCATGGACCTCGTAGGGCGCAAGCTCATCCGCGACATGGGGTCGACGGCGACCGCAACGATCGGGCGCATGAAGAAGTTCGCAGAGGAACTGAAGAGCTCGAAGGACGGCAACTGCGCGGCAATCGCAGGCGTCCTCGAACAGGGGATCGACGCGCTCGTCGACGCGTCGCAATGGATCGGCATGAACGCGATGAGCGATCTCAATACGGCCTTCGCGTGTTCGGTTCCCTATCTCAAACTGTGGGGCGTCGTCGCGGGCGGTTGGCAGATGGCGCGCGCGGCGAAGATCGCCGCCGAACGCGCCGGAGACGCGGGCGATGACGCCGAGTTCTACAAGGCGAAGGTCGCGACGGCGCGCTTCTACGCGGACCACGTGCTCTCGCAGGCATTCTGGTACACGCATCAGATCAAAGAGGGAGCCGGCGACGTGATGGCGCTCACCCCCGAGCATTTCGACCTCGATCTCAGGAGCATGGTCACGGCATGAACGTCGGTACGAGCGATCGCGGAGGCGTCCGTATTCTCACGCTGGAGAATCCGCCGGTAAACGCGCTCTCCTTCGCGCTCTGTGCGCAGCTCTTACCGCTCGTCGAAGCGGCGAGCGCCGACGAGAGGATCAAAGGCGTCGTCTTTACGGGCGCGAGCGGAATATTTTCGGGCGGGGCCGACGTGAACGACTTCTCGACCGAGCCGACGCCCGAGACGAAGACGATTCGCGACGTCATCGACGCGATCGAGCGCAGCGAGAAAATTTTCGCCGCCGCAATCGACACAAACGCGCTGGGCGGCGCGTTCGAGCTCGCGCTTGCGTGCGATTACCGCATCGGGACCCCGCGGGCACGGCTTTCGTTTCCGGAAATTCAGCTCGGCCTTCTTCCCGGTGCTGGAGGGACGCAGCGTCTTCCGCGTTTGGTCGACGTGCAAGAGGCGCTGCAGATCATGCTCAAAGCGACGCGCCTGACGGCGGAGGAGGCGCTGGCCAAGGGCATTCTCGACCGCGTGGGAGACGACGCCGTCGAGACCGCGATCGCCGTCATCGGCGACGGTCGCAAGCGCCGTCTCTCCGAGCGCAAAGCGATTCTTCCGAAGGGCGTCGTACCGCAAGCTCTGCCGTTCATCGTTTCGCAGGCGCACAAGATGGTGCCTCCGGAAGGGAAGGGAGGCTACGCCGCCCACAAACTCGTGGATGCAGTCGAGGCGGCCGTGACGCTTTCGTTCAAGCACGGGCTAGCGCGCGAGTTTCGGCTCTTCGACGAGCTCGTTCGCTCGAAGCCCTCGATGGCGCTGCGTCACGTCTTCTTCGCCGAGCGCGCCTTGAGCAAGATCCCCGGGCTCGCCGGCGCGCACGCGACAAACGTTGCGCAAGCGGCGGTCATCGGCGGCGGTACCATGGGAACCGGCATCGCCATCTGTTTTGCGGACGCGGGCATTGCGGTCACCGTCGTTGAGCCGGTCGACGAACAGGTCGAGCGCGCCAAACAGACGATCTTCGGCATGTACGCGCATCAGGTGCAACGCGGACGGCTGACGCAGGAAGAGGCGTGGACGCGTGGACGGTCGGTACGCTTCACCGATGACTACGGCGAACTGAAGGAGTGCGACCTCGTCGTCGAAGCCGTCTTCGAATCGATGGACGTCAAGAAGGACGTGTTTGCGAAGCTCGACGCCGTCGTGAAGCCGGGCGGATTGCTCGCTTCGAACACCTCGACGCTCGACATCGACGAAATCGCTACAGCGACGAAGCGACCTGCGCAGGTGCTCGGGATGCACTTCTTCGCGCCGGCGAACATCATGAAGCTGCTCGAGATCGTGCGCGGGAAGGCCACTTCGACGGATGCGCTCGCCACGGCGTTTGCCGTCGGGAAGAAGATGCGAAAGGTCGCCGTCCTCTCCGGTAACGCGTTCGGCTTCATCGGCAATCGCATGCTCTTCGACTACGCGCGCGAAGCCGTTTTTCTCGCCGAAGAGGGCGTGCCGCCGTACCGCGTCGATGCCGCGATGAAGGCGTTCGGCTTTCCGATGGGGCCCTTCGCGATGTTCGATCTCTCGGGCGTCGACGTCTCGTGGCACATCGCGCGCGCTCGGCCCGACGTGATGACGGGGCGCACGAAGATCGTCGACCGCTTGTACGAGATGAAGCGGCTCGGACAGAAGACGGGGGCCGGTTACTATCGCTACGACAAGAGCAAAGGCGGCGGCCGCGAGCCGATTCGCGACGCGTCGGTCGAAGCGCTCTTCGCGCAAGAGGCAGAGCGCGCGGGAGTCGCACAGCGTTCCAACGTGAGCGATGACGAGATCGTGCAGCGTTGCGTCTACGCGTTGATCAACCAGGGCGCCGCACTACTCGAGCAAGGCATAGCGCTGCGCCCAGGAGACGAAGACATCGTCTACGTCTACGGCTACGGGTTCCCACCGCACGACGGCGGTCCGATGTGGTATGCGGACGAGGTCGGCGTGAAGAGTGTGTACGACGCGATCCTGCACTTTCGCGAAACCCTCGGCGCGCATTGGCAGCCGGCACGTCTGCTCGAAGAGATCGCTCGGTCCGGGGGCACGTTCGCTGCCTACGAAGCAAAGGAGCCGGCGCATGCGTGAAGCGGCAATCGTCTCGGTTGCGCGCACGCCGATCGGACGTGCGTTTCGCGGAGCCTTCAATCAAACGCCCGGCGCGACCATGGCAGGACACGCCGTGCGCGCTGCGATCGAGCGCGCGGGCGTCGATCCGGCAGAGGTCGAGGACGTCGTCATCGGCGTCGGTTTACCCGAAGGCGCGACGGGCAACAACCTCGGGCGCACTGCTGCACTGCGAGCGGGAATGCCGGTCGAGGTCTGCGGCCAAGTCGTCAGCCGCTTCTGCGCCTCGGGCCTGAATGCAATTGCTTCCGCGGCGCAGCGGATCGTCGTCGACGGCGCAGGCGTGATGGTTGCGGGCGGCTGCGAGTCGATCTCGATGGTGCAGAACAGCATGAACATGGTCGGCTTCGACGAGGAATGGCTGCTGCGCCATACGCCCGATATCTACATGCCGATGCTCTACACGGCCGACAACGTTGCCAAGAAGTACGACGTCTCGCGCGAAGCGCAGGACGCGTACGCGCTGCAGAGCCAGCAGCGGACGGCCGCCGCGCAGAAGGAGGGGCGATTCGACGAAGAGATCGTACCATTCGCGACGTGGAAGCTCGTCGAGGAGAAGGAGAGCGGTACGGTTCGCGAGGAGCAGGTGACGCTGCGAAAGGATGAGGGCAACCGTCCGGAGACGACGCTCGAAGCGCTCGCCGCACTCAAAGGCGCGGTGCCGGGGGTCGCCGACACGACGATCACCGCCGGGAACTCGTCGCAGCTATCGGACGGCGCCGCGGCGGTCGTGCTGATGGATGCGAAGCTCGCGGAGAAGCGCAACCTGACGCCGCTGGGATTTTATCGCGGTATGGTCGTTGCGGGCGTGGAGCCGGATGAGATGGGAATTGCGCCGATTTTCGCCGTGCCCAAGCTGCTCGAACGCTTCAATCTCACGATGGACGACGTCGGCCTTTGGGAGTTGAACGAGGCCTTCGCCGTGCAGACCGTCTATTGCCGCGACCGCCTCGCAATTCCGAACGAGATCTTCAACGTTGACGGCGGCTCGATCTCGATCGGCCATCCCTACGGCATGACGGGCGCGCGCATGACGATGCACGCGCTCATCGAAGGCAAGCGCCGCGGCGCAAAGCACGTCGTTGTGACGATGTGCATCGGTGGAGGAATGGGCGCAGCCGGGCTCTTCGAAGTCGCCTAGCGAAGGCGCGGCGCGATGAAGATTCGCAGGTGTGCGCTCGCGTTGTCGCTGCTCGCGGGGTGCGCGCATCCGCAGCAGGCACCGCCACCGCTCGCCTCTGAGACGCCGGGACCGACGCAGGCGACATCGGGAACTCCGGTCTACGCCGGGAATCGTGCCGCGTCGGTACGCGTCGAGACGCGCGTGCTAGGCGTCAGTCCCGACGGCTACGCGCGCTGGCTTGCCGTCGCGCATTTCTTCGACGCACGGGGTAAGCCGACGCTGATCCTCGCGAACAGCAACCTCGATTGGATCCCCTCTACCGGCGTAGCGCAATGGCAGAACCGCATGCGTTACGGCCAGCCTTCGGCGATCGTCTCGGTCGATCGGGACGGCCCGGTCGCGCTAACGGTGCGAACCACCTTGCCGAAGCTGCCGACCGTCGTCGTGCGTACCGATACGCGGGGCTGGCGCGACGCGCGCGTCGTAGCGGGTGCCATCGGTCCGCACCTCGTGCAGGTCGGATGGTTCCCGTACTCGTCGCAGCCGGTGTCGGTGACGCGCGTCGATCGCCACGGAGAGCGTACGTTTCTCGTACGCGTTCCCGGTGGCTCGAGCTACTACGACCCGAGCGTGCAGCCGGGGGCTCTCTATCGATACGAGGTGACGCGCGCTGGAATGACGAGCGAGACGAACGTCGTGCACGTGCCACCTGCCCTGCCGCGAACGCCGGTCGCCAATGCCTCCGGGAGCGCGATGTGGCTGTACTTCACCCTCGATCCGCTCGACGATCTCTACTACGCCAAGCTCGATCCGGCCGCGATCGTGCGGCAAGCCGTCGCGGCGCATCTGCACTACGTAGAGTTACGCGCCGCGTACGGCGCGTACTTCGAGATCACGCCGCAGTCGAAGCGCGTCGTCGACGCGATCGTCGACGGCTTGGAGTCGCACGGCATCGGCGTCATCGGCTGGAGCGTACCGCGTCAAGTGCGTTACGACGACCTGCGGGCGACGCTCGATGTTGCACGATATCGTACGGCGAGCGGACGACGATTCACCGGGCTTGCCGTCGACGCGGAGCGTGGCAGCGAGTTCATGGGAGACGGCCCGGCTGCACGACGAGCATTAGGCGAGTATCTCACGCTCGTGCGCGAAGCGGTGGGCCCACGGTACCTCATCGTCGCGACGGTAGAGGATCCGTACTTCGAGCACTTGGACGCGGCCAAGTATCCGTACCGTACGATCGCGCGCGCCGCGACCGTACTGCAGCCGATGGCGTACTGGCGCATGATGCGCGCAAAGCCACCCTCCTCGCCGGCACAGGTAGCGACGGAGCTCGCGAGCTCGTATGCGACGCTCTTGCGCGTGGCGGGGCGCCACATGCCGATTTCGATGGGCGGCCAGACGAGCGCGCTCACGGCGACCGGCTATCCGCCGGCCGGCGAGATTACGGCCAGCCTCGATGCCAGCAGGCGAGCCGGCGCGATCGGGGAGGCGTTCTTCGCGTGGAACGACACGCTGCCGCAACAGTGGGAGGCCATCGGGCGGTTCAACTGGCATGCAACCGTTCGATGAGCGCACCGGCACAGTTCCCAGCCGAACAATCGGAGGACGGGCGCTTCGTTCGTCAGGACGATGCGTTTCGCGGCTGGCTGCGCGCCGACGGCAGCGGTGAGTACCCCGTCGAAGCCGGGCGGTACCATCTCTACGTTTCACTCGCCTGTCCGTGGGCGCACCGCACCATCATCGCACGTACGCTCAAAGGTCTCGAATCGACGATCGGGATGACCGTCGTCGATCCGCTTCGCGACGACGAGCACGGCTGGGCCTTTCGTGACGTTCGTGGCGCGACGCGCGATCCGATCAACGGGTTCGCATATCTGAGACAAGCGTATAGCGCCACCGATCCCTCCTACAGCGGGCGCATTACGGTTCCGGTGCTGTGGGACACGCGCACGCGGCGGATCGTCAGCAACTCCGACGACGACATCATGCGCATGTTCGAAACCGAGCTCGACGCCGTCGCGGCACGCCCCGAACTCGATCTCTACCCGGCGCGGCTGCGTGCCGAGATCGACGCGCTCAACGAACGGATCTACGATGCCGTCAACGACGGCGTCTATCGTGCCGGCTTCGCTACGGAGCAGAAGGCGTACGAGCGAGCGGCGCGCGAGGTCTTCGCGATGCTCGACGAGCTCGACGTGCGCCTCGGGCAGCACCGTTACCTCTTCGGCGACGCACCGGCCGAGACGGACTGGCGGTTGTTCGTGACGCTCGTGCGCTTCGATGCGGTCTACTACGGGCATTTCAAGTGCAATCTTCGCCGGATCGCCGACTACGCGAACCTCTTGCGTTACCTGCGGGATCTGTACCAGATCGACGGCGTCGCGCAGACGGTCGATTTCGATCACATCAAGCGCCACTACTACATGACGCACGAGCAGATCAACCCGACGCGTATCGTTCCGATCGGCCCGGCGCAGGATCTCTCGAGCCCGCACGGGAGAGAGACGCTCGTTCGGCGGTAAGCTACCTTGTTCGGTTGCGGCGCGCTCTCGAGGCCTCTACGTTGGTGCTTCGGCGAGGTGTGACGCGTACTGTCGTGGGTCGAAGTACCAGTTCGGGAGCGAACGTGGAAACGCGATATTCTCGAACGAGTACTCGACGACCCTATCGTCGCTGTTATAGCCGCCTTCGACGACGCCGTGAATGTGCGTGACGATGGGAATCCCGTCGAGCCTTCCCAGCGTCACGGTGAAGAGCGTTGGGTAGATATCGCAGCGTTGCCCGGCGCAATACTCGAAGCGGTCGGTCGCGAGGACTTTTTCCAGCTCGAACGTTCTCGGATCCACCCACAGCTCGCGTAGGCGGTTGCGCTCCGGATCGCGGCGCGGCGTCAACACGACGTGGAGCAGGCCCTGATCCGCGTCGACGTTCACGACGTAATAATCGGCGTTGACGCTGACGTTGACGCGGCCGATCACCGGCGGCATCGTTCCGGTTGGCTCCGGTGTCGGAACCCACGAGACCGGATGTGGGTGCGCGGGCGCGGGCTCGAAGAGATCCGCGGTTGGAGGGCCAGGATCGGCGAGTTCCATGTGATCGTTCGGGGCATCGACCGAGTTGAACTGCGGGCGCATGAACTCCATCTGCCCGATTGCACCGAGCCGCGAGAACTCTCGCCCGAGTGCAGCTTTGTCCGAAGTGCGCATCCAGATATGGAACGTGTAGCTGCTCGCGTAATCGGGATAGCCTTCCGCATCGTTATCCTGTCGCACGAGCGTGTACGTCTCGTAGGGAGGCGGGGGGCGGTGCGAGCGAAAGACCTCACGAATCTTGTAGAAGACGTCGTCCGGCGACATGCTTGGCAAGGGAACCGGCATCGCATGGGCGGCGTGCGCTCCTCGCGCCGGCGTGCTCGCGACGCCCGGCGCCGCCACGAGCACCGCGACCGCTGCCATAAGAAGCAGCGCGCTCGTGCGATGATTCATGGGCCTGCGACTTCCAGCGTCCGGCGTGCGCAACCTTCGGTACGGGCGCACGGTTGTCTAGAGGGCGGCCCAGGTCAGCTTGCACCCAAAGGTCTACCATGCTAGAATGACCCGGCCAAGGTATCGAATTCGGTCCTATACTCTCGAGTGCTGAACGAGTCGATTCCGAGCAAAAAAGTCAATACACAGTCAAAAATAGGAGTCCCTCGTTCATAATGTATAACGATGAGTATCTTCGCTGCGTAGATTGCGGACGCGATTTCGCATTCACGGCTGGCGAACAAGAGTTCTTCGCATCCAAAGGCTTTCAGAATAAGCCCAACCGTTGTCCCGATTGCCGCGCCGCGCGCAAAGCTTCGGGTGGTGGCCGCAGCGGCGGCGGCGGTGGTGGCGGCGGCGGCGGACGCGCCCCGCGTGAGATGTTCACGGCGACGTGCAGCCAGTGCGGCGGCGTCGCGCAGGTCCCGTTCCAGCCGCGCAGCGACAAACCCGTCTACTGCCGCGACTGCTTCGCGACCCGCTCTTCCTCGTATAGGTAGAGCTTCTAGCGAACGTTCACGATAGCAAATGCGCTACGCCCGAACTCTTCGGGCTGATCGCGTAAGAAAGCACGAGCGCCCGGCCAGCGATAGCTGCCGGGCGTTACTGCACGTGCGAGGTAGTGCATTTCGTAAATGCCCGGTTCGAGATGTTCGGCGTACGCGGTAACGCGGTCGGCGTAGACCTGCCGGTTCTCGAGCTGCCAGCTATCGGGTGCTGCCGCCACGGCCGTGCTCGACGTTTGCAGCGACGCGTCAATCGCTTCGAAGCCCGCAGGTAGCGGGTCCTCAATTGCGAGCCTGTCGACGGGATGATCGACGATCACGCGAACGCCGATGTCGACGACCGTTCCAGCATCGAACGATGCCGGTGCCGAGATCGGCGCGAGATCCATCGATGCGAGAAGATCGCCGCCACCGATGGGCCGCACGTCGCGGATGACGCGTATTCCGGCGAGCACGCCCGGCGCGTCGTCGCGCACCGGATAGGTGTACAGAAGCGCGTAGTGCAGCGTTCCTCCGCTTGACGCGAACGCGAGGTCGTTTGCACGGAAGGAAGAAGCGGCAACGCTCAGCGTCTGCGCGGCGGCCGTCGCTCCGAATCGTGCCTGCGCGAGCATCTTTGTGCCGGCGGTGACCGAAGCGGTAAATGGAACGAGGCGCTCGTGCGCGGCGTAGTCGGCGAGTGCTTCGACGGCCGACGCCGTCCCGACGAGGCTACCCCATCCGCAACGGCACTGCTGCGAGACGAGCGCGCCGATCGCACCGTCGATCTCCTCGGTACTCGCTGCGCGGGCGACGAGCAGTTGTAGCATTGCGGCCTGCCCCTGCACCTGCGTGCCGAGCCACCCCCATGCATCGTTCGTCGAAAGCGTTGCGGTGCGTCCCGTGCGGTAGACGCTCTGCTCGAGCGTGCCGGCGAGAGCGAGGCCCGCCGCTGCGTATCCCGGCACTGAAAGCAGGTACCGCGCGAGCCGAGCCTGCGTTGCGACGTCAAAGCTCGTACTCTGCGCGAGCACGTCGGAGAGGAAGTCATTGCGCCGGTCGCCGAGCGCGTCCAGCGCGAGCAGCATCGCGAAGCGCATCCGTGCGCGGCACCGCGCGTGGCGGCACCACGCGTAGCGAGACGGATTCGCAAGCGTCTTCGCGAGATACGCCTTTGCGTTCTCCACTGCGTGCGGATCGACCGCGACGCCTCGAGCCGAAGCAAACGCGAGGGCTTCGACGGCATACGCCGACTCGAATGGGTCGCTCGTCGTTCCCTTGAAGGGCGCGAATCCGCCGTCGTTCTGCTGCAGCGCGAGGATCGTGACGAGCGCGCCGCGCTCCGCCGCGATCGGATCGAATGCGGGGTGTAGGTGGTAACGCGGCGCGAGCGCCTGGGTTGCCGCCGCGATGACGAGACGGCTTGACGCGTCGTCGAGGAACGGCTGGGGATCCGCCGCCATCGCATCGGCCGCCGGTAGGGCGAACTGCGGCACGACGGAGTTGGCGAGCGTGATCGTGAGCGTTCCGCCGCTCGACAGATCGACGGGAACCGAGGCGTGCGAAGACGTCGCCCCCGCTTCCACTACCGACTCGGTTACGGCGCGGTCGCGAACGAGCAACGGCACGACAAACGCGTCGGTTGCCGCGCCGAGGCGAGAAGAGAAGAACAGTGTGGTTGGCTCGGGTGCGCCGACGAGCATGGGAAAACGCAGCGCCTGGATCCCCGTGCCGAGGGTCGCCGTTTCATCGAGGCTGCGCGCCGCGCCGGCGGTGAAGGTGAGGGCTCCGGTGAGCCGCGCGTTGAGGTGGAGCGCTCCGCCTCCTGCGACGTCGAGCGCCGAAAGGCCGGCGTCGATCGTGTCGCCCGGTCGCGCGAACTGCGGCAGGAGCGGATTGGTCAGTAGCGTCTTCGTCGCAACGAAGGTCGCATTCGCATTCCCGAAGTGGCGATCGTCACGTGCGATCGCTACGGCCATCGTGCGCCACGTCGTCAGCTCGTCGGGTAACATGAACGTGACGGTGGCATTCCCGCTGCGGTCGAGGGGTACGACCGCGTAGTACGCGAGCGGGTCGAAGCGTTCGCGTACCCGCGTCGAACCGGCGCCTGCAAGAAAGCCGCCGCCGTATCCCCAGCCTTTCTCGACCGTAGGACGAAGCGGTTGGAGCTGCACGTTCTGGCGGTTGTCGGCATAGCGCGTCGCGATCGGCTGATCGGCGAAGATCGTTTGAACGAGGTCCGGCGGACGGTAACCGGTGAGTTGCAGAATCGCTTCGTCGACGACCATCACGACCGCCTCACCGGCCGTCGGGTGACCGGAGGCGTCGCGAACGTGCAGTGCGATGCGCTGGCGGCCGCCGGGGGCAACTCTTGCGTGTTGCGGCGAAATCGCAATCGTGAGGTAGCGATCGGCGAGGTCCACGTGGAGCGGTGCAAATCCGACGCGTGCGAGAGTATCGAGCGTTCCAGCACGTACGGTTTGAATCGAAGCGCCGCGTCGCACGACGACGGCCTCGACGGCTGCGTTGGGCAGCATCGCCGGCGTCACGCGGAAGGAGATGGTCGGGCCGTTGCCCGTTGCGTGGACGAGCCGGCTGAGGAGCACGTCCTGGCGAACGACCGCAAAGTAGATATCGCTCTGCGCGAACGGCGATGCGACGAGCGCCGTCGCGGTATCGCCGATCCGATACTGCTTCTTGTCGAGTTTGACGTCAGCGACGGACGGGTCTTGCCCTCCCCAGTCGACGCTCCCCGCGCCGACGACGAAGGCTTGGATATCGGTCTCGCTTCCGGGAGAACCGCCCGTGAAGTTGGCGAGAACGCGGTAGGGTCCCGGAGTGCGCGGATGCAGCTGTACGGAGACGGGCGCGTCGCCGGAGGTCGTATCGGCGGAGTCGACCGTTGCGTACTCAACGCCGTTCTGCGCGGTTTCGCCACCCGCTACGAGCTGGCTCGCCGACGTATAGGTCATCGACTGCAGTTCGACGTGAACGCTGCGGCCCGTGAGCGGCGCACCGGCGAGATCCGTCACGACGACCTGCACGTGCAGAGGCGATCCCGCGTTGCTCACGAGATCGGTCTTGAGACCGATGGTTCCGTCGCTCGACATTGCGGTAAACGTTTGCGTCGCGTCGACGGAGAGATTCGAAACGTCCGTGGCTTGCACGTCGACGCTGTACGTCATCGGAAGCGGCAAGGCGCTCGCAACGGGAACCGTCGTCGAGAGCGTGCCGTCGCGGCCGAACGTACCCGTCGTTTGCAGGACGTCGGTGTCGAACTCGGGCTCCTGGTCCGGCCAGAACCACTGACGGCCGAAGAAGTAGTCGTCCCATCCGGGCGGAGCGAGGGCCGCCGCGTCGCGCGTGACGTCAATCGTCGCTGCCGCGTTGGAGAGGGGGGCGCCGAAGAGATAGCTGCCACGTGCCGTCACCGTGACGCTCGAGCCAGCAAGCGCCGTCGCGTGGTCGACGCCGACGTCGAGCGAGAAGTTCGGCGGCTTGAACTCAGCGACGCGCAGCGCCCCATCGAGCTCGTTTCCATCCGGTCCCTTGGCGACGATGCCGTAAAATCCCAGCGCCTGATTCGCTCCGAAACGCACGGGTAGCGAGAAGACGCCGAATGCGTCCGTGCGAACCGTTCCGAGCGAGCGCGCGTTGCCGCTGGGATCGTTCAGCGTCACGACGTACGCGGCATTTCGATCGGCGTCGAGTGCGCCGTTGCGAACCGCGTACGCGACGCCGGTGATGCGTGCGCTCTCGCCGGGTTGGTACATTTGTCGATCCGTGAAGAGGGTTCCGCGCGAGAGCGGTGCGCCGCTCGTCCACGACGTGTCTGCTTGTATGTTCTGCGTTCCGCTCCAGCCATCGACCCGCGCGTACGCCCAATCGCTCCCGAGGCTTGCCACCGCCATGATCGGCGGCGCCTCGTCCGGGTACTCCTGGCCTCCGGCGTAGCAGGCCTGGAGCGGCTCGCCGCTCAGGTCGAACGAGCCGTCCGCGCCCGTTGCACCGCGGGCACACGGCGTCGTCGACGCGCTTCGCCCCGTGCGGTAGATCGCGATCTGTGCGCCGTCGACGGGCGAGCCGTCGGAGAGGCGTTGCACGCGTACGATCGCGCGTGCCGGAAAGGTCTGTGCGAAGATGCCGAGGTTGGTGAGCGAGACCAAGCCCATCTGCGTGGGCGTGACTCCGGGCGCGAGCGTGGCGCTGACGCCATAGGCGAGGACGCCGCTGCTCGCTCCCAGCGCCGCCCGCAAGGGAATCTGTACGACGCTTTGCGCGTTCGGCTTGGCATCGGAAATCACGTGTTCTTCCCAATGCGATGCGTCGGGTAGGAGCGACGAAGGATCTTCGCCGCTGATAAGCATGGCCGGAGAGACGCGCAGCACCGCTTCGCGATACGCGTTGCGTGGAAGATTCGTCGCAAAGACGTCGAGCGCGAGATCGTCGACGCTCGGGAAGACGTTCGTTCCGCTGGGCGCCCAGAGGCCAGGCGTGAAGTCGCCCGTGCGGATGGTGACGGTCTGCGGCGTTTCGAGCCGTTGACCGAAGACGTCCGTAACGCCGGCTCCGACCGTGATCGCGTAGGTAGAGCGCGGCGCGAGCAGATACGGATCGATGGAAATCACGTTCGGCGTGTCGCTGCTGATCGACGCGGGGCTCTGCGCCGGCTGCGGTGCCGGAGAGATCGTGACGTTGCCCGCGATGCTCTTGGGATCGAGCGGATTGTCGAACGCGATTTGCGGGTCACCGCCGGAGAATCGCTGGCCGAAGGTGCCCGGTTGTGGCGTCGGCGTGGAAACGATGCCGAGTGCGGAGTACGTGCGAATCGCACCGGCGTACGATGTGCGAGTCGCGACGTTGCCGTAGGACGGCGCTACGCCTGCGGCGATCGTGAGCCGATACGCAGTACCCTTGCGCAGCGTACCGCGCGGCACCAAATCGTAGGTCCAGGCGTCGAGTGCTGGATCGAACGCTTCCTGCGCACCGGAGCCCGGCACCGGCGTCGGCTGCGTCTCGAGGGTCGCGTCGAGTCCGACAGTTTGGCCTCCGCCGGCGAGGACGGCTCGCGCGGAGAGCGAGGCGGCGTCGACGCGCGCGTTCGCGGTGACGTGAAGCGTCGGGTGAAGGTTCGAAGGCGCCGGCGTCGCGCCGTAATCGTCTGCGGTGAGTGACGGCAGGTCGCGCAAGCGCAAGGGGGTGGTCTCGAAGGTCCAGGCCAAGTCGCTGGCGAGCGTATCGCCGCTCAGATCCCGCAGGCCGGCAGCGAGTGTGACGCGTACGCGCGTACCTACGGGCAGCGCTTGTTCGGGGACGAAGCCGATCATGCGCGGCGTCAGTACGACGAAGCTTCCGCGTAATGCGGGCTCGATGCGCAGGTGGGCGAGGACGTCGGCCGGCCCGCTTCCCTCCAGTGCGCCCACCGTCGTTATCGGACGCGCGAAGATCACGCGAATCTGTGAGAGCGTGGCGGCACGCGTCGTCGGGGAGATCGAAGCGATCCAGGGCGGAAGCGATGGCACGGGCACGGCTTGAACCGGAGCGAGTGCGCCGCTGCCGCCTCCGCCGTTGCACGCGGCGACGCAAAGGAGAACGCCTATTCCCGTAGAGCCCAAGAGACGGCGCACGAAGAGCTCCTTTCCGCAAGGGCACAGCGCTCGACAAGAAAGCGCTCCCTACTCCGTGAATACGCCCGGAGATGGGCCGTCCCTCCGTGCCTCTCGTGACGCTCGCGGCTTTTTCGCTACTGTGGTTTGTCGCGCGCGCCGGGCTGGGATTCGACGTCCGCACGCTTCCCCACGGTCGGGGCACGGTGCACTTCACCGATCGTACCGGTTTGCCGCTCGGGTCGATTGCGGCATCGGACGTGCGCAACAGCGCATGGGTACGGCTCGACCGCGTCTCGCCGTACTTCCTGCGCGCCATCCTCGCCGCGGAAGACGCGCGCTTCTACGATCACGGCGCCGTCGATGCGGGGGCGCTCCTGCGCGCTGCGGCAGAGTACGTCGTCGACGGTGAGGCGCGCAGCGGAGGATCGACCATTGCGATGCAGCTCGCGCGCTCGATCTGGCACGTTCCTGGCGGCGTGCGCGGAAAGGTCGTGCAGATCGTGGACGCCGAGCGCATCGTGCTGCGCTCGCCGCCGAACGCGGTGCTCGAAGCCTACGTCAATCGGGTGCCCATGGGTGGCGACATCTACGGAATCGAGGCCGCCGCGCGCTCGTACTTCGGCATCTCGGCGGCGGATCTCGATCTCGCGCAATCCGCGCTCCTCGCGGCGATTCCCAACGATCCATCGCGGCTTTCTCCGTACGCGAACTGGCGAGGATTGCGCGCGCGTCAGCGATACGTGCTCGATCGCATGGAAGAGGGAGGGCTGATCTCGCGCGCACAGGCGGCCGCCGCGGCGGGCGAGCGCCTCGAGATTCTGCCGCCGGCGGGCGGCCCGCGCACGGCGCAGCACTTCCTCTTCGCGCTCTACCCGCACGTGCCGCAGGAAAGGACGCTCGTTCGCACGACGCTCGACGCATCGCTGCAGCGATACGTGCAAGCGCAGGTCTTAGCCGTCACTTCGTCGCTCGGTAATCGGCACGTAACCGATGCAGCGGCGCTCGTCGTCGACAACGCAACGGGCGACGTTCTCGCGTACGTCGGCTCGCCCGACTATTTTTCCGACGTGCTGCTCGGGCGAAACAACGGCGTCGCGGCTCTGCGCCAGCCGGGCTCGTCGCTCAAACCGTTCACGTACGAGCTCGCACTCGAGCGTGGCGCGATCGCTTCGACGACGATTTTGCAGGACGCACCGGCGACGTATGCGATTCCGGGGGGCGAGCTCTACCAACCTGCAGATTATTCCACGCGCTTTGCGGGCCCGGTGCGCGTCAGATACGCGCTCGCGAACTCGCTGAACGTTCCCGCCGTGCGCGTGCTCTCACGCGTCGGAGTCGGAGCGCTGCTCGAGCGCCTGCATCAGCTCGGCTTCTCGCACCTGGAAAGACCCGCTTCCTACTACGGCCTCGGATTGACGTTGGGGTCGGGCGAGGTGACGCTCGAAGAGCTCGTTCGCGCGTACGCAACGATGGCTCGCGACGGCGCGGCGATTCCCTTGCGCATGACGCTCGACGCGCCGGTGCGTGCGTCCGTTCAGATCGGCGACGCCGCGACGTGGGCGCTCGTTACCCGCATGCTCGCCGATCCGCACGCCCGAGCGCTCTCCTTCGGCGTCAACTCGATCCTGCGGTTGCCGTTTCCCGCTGCGGTGAAGACCGGGACGTCGTCGGATTACCGCGACACGTGGACGGTCGGGTTCACACGCGACTACACGGTTGGGGTCTGGGCCGGGAATTTCGACGGATCGGCGATGCAAGGCGTCTCCGGCGTGACGGGCGCCGCACCGCTCTGGAACCACATCATGCTGCACCTCTACGAGCGCCGCGACGATCCGCCGGCCTTCGCGTCGCCGCCGGGGTTCGTCCGCGTTGCTATCTGTGCGACGACGGGGCGGCGTCCGACTGCGGCGTGCGGCGCCGTGGTCGCGGAGTGGATTCGCCCCGCTCAGAGGGCCGCGTGGCGGCGCGGGGCGGTGCGCGTCGCAGGGCTGCACATCGTCTTCCCGGCCGATGGCGATATCTTTGCTTTGAATCGGGCTTCCGATCCCACCGAGAGCTCGACGCAGCGACTGGAGCTGCAGGCCGCCGGCGGCGAAAGGGTGCGCTGGAGCGTTTCGGGGAGCCCGCTCGTCGCGGACGCCGAGGGCCACGCGTTTTGGCCGCTCCACCTCGGGCGTTGGACGATCAGCGCCACGGCCGGACGCGAGACCGACACCGTTGCCATCCGCGTCGTACCGGCTCCGGCGATGCGCCGCGCCGGCTTTACGGTCATCGAACAGGCACCCCTCCCCAGGCGCCGAAGCAAGGCAGCGCTACTGTCTCTGCTCAGGAAAGGTCCAGGCCGTAGCCCGCATTGATTCCGAACGCTAACGAAACGCTCGTTCGTATCGTTGGTGATTCTAGGTATCGCATACTTGTCTCACCCTACAATAACCAAAGAAAGGACTCGGACCTAGGAAATGAAGAGCCTTCTCACAGCGCTTACGGCCGCAGCGCTCTTCCTTGCGACCGCGCCGATGATCGCGCTGGCCGATCATCCGCTGACCGTCTACAACAACGCGGACCAAGCGATCGAGTACATCAACATTTCGCCCGTCGACAGCGACCAGTGGGGCGACGATTGGCTCGGATCCGATCAAGTTCTCGAGCCGGGAAACCATATCACGTTCACGATCACGAGCGGCTGCATGCAAGACATCCGCGTGACCTTCATGGATCATCACCAGGTCGAGAAGCGGAATTTCGACACCTGCAACTACGATCTCAGGGTGAACTACTAGCCAGCACGAGCAGGACTCCGCTTGCAGCAGCGGGCGGAGTCTAAGCTCCCGCGCGTGAACTCCAGGTTTCTTGCGCATAGGGGTTGACGTCGGCGGAACGTTCACCGACGTCGTGCTCGTCGACGATGAGCGCGACGTATTTTTGACGCTCAAGGTTCCGACGACGCCGCGGGAACCCGAGCGGGCACTCTGCGAGGCCTTGGAACGGATCGCGAGCGGCGCGACGGTCACCTGGTTTGCGCACGCAACCACGATCGCGACGAACGCGTTGCTCGGGCAAATCGGCCTCGAACTTCCGCGCGTCGCGCTAATCGGAACGGAGGGTTTTCGCGACCTCGTCGAGATCGGACGGCAGAATCGCTCGCGCGTATACGATTTCTTCGTCGAGCGGCCCAAAGCGCTCGTCGCCCGCGAGGACAGACTTACCGTTCGCGAACGCATGGGCTCTCACGGCGAGGTGATCGATCCCATCGACGAGGCGTCGCTGGAGCGTGCCGTCGCGGCGATTGTGAAGCGCGGAATACGCAGCGTCGGCATCTGCCTGCTGAACGCGTACGCTAATCCCGCGCACGAACGGCGAGTCGAACGGCGGCTGCGGGAGAGCTCTGAAGCGCCGTTCGTGTTCTGTTCGAGCGACGTCGACCCGCAGTATCGCGAATACGAACGCCTCTCGACGACCGTCGTCAGCGCGGCACTGGCGCCGATCGTCAGTGCGTATCTCGCCGCGCTCGCTCGCGACGTTCGCGCACTCGGCATCACGGTGCCGCTCTACGTGATGCGCAGCGACGGCGGCCTCAGCGACGATCGCGCCGCCGCCATGCGTCCCGCGTCCCTCATCGAGAGCGGCCCTGCCAGCGGCGTCATCGCCGCGGCGCAGATCGCGCGCGCGCTCAAAATCGGATGTGCGCTCTCGTTCGACATGGGCGGCACGACCGCGAAAGCCGGGAGCATCCTCGACGGGCGGCCGGAGATCGCGACGGAGTACGAAGCGGCGGGCGCGACCCACAGTGGGCGCGCGATCAAAGGCAGCGGGTATCCCGTTCGCTACCCGTTCGTCGATCTGTCGGAGGTGAGCGCGGGCGGCGGCACAGTTGCGTGGATCGACGACGCCGGATCGCTCTGCGTCGGTCCGCAGTCTGCAGGAGCCGATCCGGGGCCGGCGTGCTACGGGCGGTTCGACCAGGCAACCGTGACCGATGCGAACGTCGTGCTCGGGAGATTACATCAAACCCATCTGCTGGGCGGAGCCTTTCCAATCGATGCGCGGCGCTCTCGGCGGGTCGTCGCCGCGCTCGGCGAGCGCCTCGGACTCAGGGTTGAAGAAGCGGCGGCGGGCATCGTGACGATCGTCGACGCGCAGATGGCAAAGGTCCTGCGCATCGTGACGGTAGAGCGCGGTCTGGATCCGCGGGATTTCACGCTGATCGCTTTTGGCGGCAACGGGCCGCTTCACGCGTGCGCGCTCGCCGAAGAGCTGGGCATCCCTCGCGTGCTCGTGCCACGCCATCCCGGGCTCTTCTCCGCGCAGGGTTTACTCGCGGCAGAGCTTTGCGCAACGTACCTCCACGCCGTGATGTGCTCTACCGACGAGATCGAACACGCCGAGCTGGAGCGCATCTTCGCGGATCTCGAACGTCGGGGACGCGATGTGTTGCTTGCGCAAGGCGCTTGCGATGCGGCGATGCGTTTTCGCCGCACGTACGATGCGCGCTATCGCGGCCAGAGCTTCGAGCTGCAGATCGAACACGACCGCTCGCAGGCGGCGATCGCGCGCCGCTTCCACGCGCTTCACCGTGCCCGCTACGGCTATGCGGTCGAAGAGGAGTCCGTGGAGTTGGTGAACGCTCGCGCGACGATCTCGGCCGAGCGCGTTGCGCCGCGCGCACGCGCCACGGCCGACGCGCCTGCGCCGCACGCCGCGCGCACGCGGCGCACGTGGATGCAGAGCGCATGCGTAGAGGTTCCGGTTCACGACCGTGGCGTACTGAGCGCCGGAACGGCGTTCGAGGGCCCCGCCATCGTGGAGCAATACGACTGCACGACGTTCGTCGCGCCGGGATGGCGCGCGCAGGTCGCGGCGGACGGATTGCTCACGCTCGCTGGAGGGCTGGCGCGATGAACGATCCGATCTCGCGCGAGGTCATCAAGAACGCGCTGCTCTACGCGAGCGAAGAGATGGGCGTGGCAGTGCGCAACAGCGCGTACTCCGCCAACATCAAGGAGCGCCTGGACCACTCGTGTGCGCTCTTCGATCGCGACGCGAATCTCATCGCCCAGGCGGAGCATATTCCCGTCCACCTCGGATCGCTGCCATGGGGACTGCGTCAGATCGTGCGCGTGATGAGCGAACGTGGCGCCGTCATGCGGCCGGGAGAGATGTGGGTTGCGAACGATCCCTACGTCACCGGCACGCACCTGAACGACGTGACCGTCGTGCGACCGATCTTTCGCCACGCGTCGCTCGTCGGCTTTGCGGCCAGCAAAGCGCACCACACGGACGTGGGCGGCTCCGCGCCCGGTTCCATGTCGCCGGATGCGCGAGATCTCTTCGCAGAGGGGCTCGTCGTGCCGCCGATGCGATTGGTCGAGGCAGACGAGCCGATCGAGGAGGCGATCGCATTGTTTCGCAGCAACTCGCGCACTCCGCAGGCGCGAGGCGGCGACCTGCTCGCCCAGATCGCGGGGAGCTACACCGGCGAACGACGGATGCTCGAGCTTTTCGAGCGCTATGGTGACGACGTCGTGCTGGACGCGTTTGCGCGAAGCCTCGACGACTCCGAGCGCCGAATGCGTTGCGCCCTGCGCGCGCTGGGTGACGGCGTATTCGAAGCCTCGGACGTCTTGGAAGATCTCGTCGGCGAGCCCACCCTGCGCATCGCGTTGCGTCTGGAACTGCGCGACGGCTCTGCACGGTTCGATTACGACGGTACGTGCCCACAGGTCGCCTTTCCGTTGAACGCGGTTTTCGGCGTGACGCTCTCGGGCGTGCACTACGCGTTGCGCGCGGTGACGGGCGCGACCATTATGATGAACGAAGGATGCTTTCGCCCGGTACGCGTGCGCGTGCCGAAAGGCACGTTGCTCAACCCGCGCCGCCCAGCACCGGTCGCCGGCGGTAACGTGGAGACGAGCACGCGCAACGCCGAGGTCGTCTTGCAAGCGCTGGCGCAGGCGGCACCCGATCGCGTACCCGCCTGCAGCGGTGGAACGATGAGCAACGTGTTAATCGGCGGCGTGCGAGGTGACGGCGCAAGCTGGGCGTTCTACGAAACCAACGGTTGCGGCATGGGAGCGCGTCCGACGAGCGACGGCCTCTCCGGAGTGCAGTGCCATATGACCAATACGCTCAATACGCCGATCGAGGCGATCGAGCGCGAGTTTCCGCTGCGCGTGACCCAATACGAGCTGGTCTATGGAACGGGCGGCGCGGGACGACGGCGGGGCGGAGACGGATTGATCCGGTGCATCGAGCTCCTCCACGGATCGGCGCAGGCATCGCTACTCGCGGACCGTCACACGGTTGCGCCCCCCGGATCGTGCGGGGGCGCCCCGGGCTCGTGCGGAGAGCATGCGATGGTGCGCGCGGGAAAGACCACGCGGCTCGCAGCGAAGACCAGCGTCGTACTCGAGCCGGGCGATACGCTCGTCGTGCGAACGCCCGGCGGCGGCGGATACGGGTCGATCGAAGACGAGAGTTCTGCGCAGGTCGCCTCACCGGGAAGCGAAAAGGTTGAATCCCACCGTGTGGTCATCAGTTCATCGGCCTAAGAGCCTCGCCTCGGCATTGCGCGCATGGCATGACGCTCCTGATGGAACGCGCCTCGTCGCCGGCGGCACCGATCTCGTCGTCGAGCAGCAGCGGGGAGTGCATCCCGCGCGACAACTCATCGATCTCACGGCGCTGGAACCGGAGCTGAAATACGTGCGTCGCGAAGGCGATACGTTCGCTCTCGGCGCGCTCGCAACGCACAACGACGTCCTCGCATCGGCCGATCTCCGGCGTCACGCGGTACCGCTCGCTCAGGCGTGCGCCGAGGTCGGCGCGCCGCAAATTCGCACGCGCGCGACGATCGTCGGGAATCTCGTCACCGCGTCGCCGGCGAACGACACGATCGTCCCTCTTCTCGCACTCGATGCGCAGCTCGTCGTCGCACGTCTGGACGGCGAGCGTACGATTGCACTAGCCGAGTTCTATCCGGGCTTTCGGCAAACGGCCCTTCGGCCCGGCGAGATCGTGCGCGAGATACGCTTTCGCGCGCTCGACGCGACGCGGAGGGGCACGTTCTTGAAGCTCGGCCTGCGCCGAGCGCAGGCGATCTCGGTGATCGACGTTGCGGTCGTGCTGCGCTTCGACGGCCCCCGCGTCGCCGATGCTCGCATCGTTCTCGGCTGCGTCGCGCCGACGGTCGTGCGGGTGCCGGGCGCGGAGTCGATCCTCGTTGGGGCGGCGCTCGATAGCGAGAGCATCTTGCGAGCGTCGGAACGAGCCGCGCGGGACGTCGCGCCGATCGACGACGTACGCTCCTCTGCTGCATACCGCCGCGATGCCGTCGCTGAACTCGTTGCGCAGGCGCTCGAATCGCTGGCGGCGGGACGCGAAGCGGAGAGCGTTGCGGAAGCGCCGATTCTGCTGGAGACGCGCGTAGCCGCACGGTCGCGCAGCGGCATGGATGGCGATCGCGTCGTCGCCAGCGTGAACGGCGAGCGGCGCGAACTACCGACCGCTATGCGGTCGACGTTGCTCGACGCGTTGCGCGATATCGGCTGCACCGGGGTGAAGGAGGGGTGTGCTGAGGGCGAGTGCGGCGCGTGCACGGTTTGGCTCGACGGGCGAGCGGTGATGGCATGTCTCGTGCCGGCCGCGCAAGCGCATGGCGCGGAGATCGTTACCATAGAGGGGCTCGCGCGCGGCGGCGAGCTGCACGCGTTGCAGGAGGCGTACATCGCGCGCGGCGCGGTGCAGTGCGGCTTCTGCATTCCGGGCATGCTCATGGCAGGAGCGAAGTTGCTCGACGAGCGGCAGGGACCCACGCGCGACGAGTGCCGGGTCGCGATTAGCGGTAATTTGTGCCGCTGCACGGGCTACCGAAAAATTCTCGACGCTATGGAACAAGCGGCGCACGCGGGGACGCGACCGTACGAAGTGCCTGCGTGAGGTTCCGATGATCGGCGCGTCCGCGCCACGCCCCGACGCGCTTGACAAGGTGACCGGCGCGGCGCGGTATCCGGCCGATCTCTTTACGCCGGGTATGCTGCACGCAAAAGCGATCTTTGCGCATCGAGCGAGCGCGCGCATCGTTAGCATCGATGCCGCCGCCGCGCAGCGCATGCCGGGCGTGCGCGCCGTCCTCGGCGCGAATGACGTCCCGTACAACCGCTTCGGCTTGATCGAAGCGGATCAGCCGCTGCTGTGCGAGGATCGAGTGCGTTTTGCCGGCGATCGCATCGCGCTCGTCGTAGCGGACACGCCGGAGATTGCCGCCGCAGCGGCCTCGTTGGTGGCGATCGAATACGAGGATCTTCCCGTGGTTGCCGACGCACTCGAGGCATTGCGGCCGGACGCGCCGCGCGTGCACGAAGACCGCTCGAACGTTCTGCTCCATCAGAAGGTTCGCAAAGGCGACGTCGCCGCCGCATTTCGCAGCGCGGACGTCGTGCTCGACGCAGAGTTTTCGACCGGATGGCAGGAGCACGCGTACCTTCAACCCGACGCCGGCATCGCTTACTGGGACGACGACGGGCGTCTCGTCTTGGAGACGGCAGGGCAGTGGCTGCACGAAGATCGTCGGCAAATCGCGGCGATGCTGCGTATGCCGGAGGAGCGTCTCGTCGTGCGTTACGCAAAGATCGGCGGCGCGTTCGGCGGGCGAGAGGATCTGTCGTTGCCGCCGCTGGTCGCGCTTGCAGCATGGCGCTTGAAAGCGCCGGTCGCCATGCGCTGGAGCCGAGAAGAGTCGATCGTCGGCCATCATAAACGCCATCCGTTTCGCATCACGAGCAGGTGGGCGGCGATGCGCGACGGCACGATCGTCGCCGCGCAGACGCGCCTCGTTGCGGACGGCGGCGCGTATGCGTCAACCTCTGCGGAGGTATTGAAGTGCGCGACGATCTTCGCGACTGGGCCGTACGAGATCGCGAACGTGGCAACCGACGGTATCGTCTGCTACACGAACAACGTGCCGAGCGGGGCGTTTCGCGGATTCGGCGCCCCGCAAGCGCACTTTGCCGCGGAGTCGATGGTCACGCGTCTCGCGCACGCGCTCGGACTCGATCCTGCCGAGGTTCGGCGGAAGAACCTGTATCGCGAGGGCGACATAGAGTCGACGGGACGGCCGCTGCCAGCCGGCGTCAGCGTGCGTGAGGTTTTCGCGCGCTGCCTGGAAGAGTCGCGTTCGCTCTTTCCCGTGCCACTGCGCAACGGAAGCCTCTCGCCCCTGCGCCGCGGCATCGGGATCGCATGCGGCATCAAGAACGTCGGATACTCGTTCGGATTCCCCGAACAGGCCACCGCGACCGTCGAGCTCGACGTGGGTTCGGTGGCGATTCGGAGCGCGCGCGTGCGCATCGGAACGGCCGACGTCGGGCAGGGCGCGCATCTCGTGCTGCGCCAGATCGCTGCCGAAGCGCTCGATCTCGACCTCGAGCGCGTGTACGCGATCACCGACGCATCGGACGAAGCGCCCAACGCGGGATCGGCATCCGCGTCGCGGATGACGCTTATGGGCGGACGTGCCGTGAAGGATGCCTGCGACGAGGCGCGGCGCCGCTGGCTATCGGGCGAGACGCCTGCGGCGACCGTACAGTATCGCGCTCCGCGAACGACCGCGCTCGATATCGAGACTGGAGACGGCACCCCCAACTACTGCTACGGCTACGTGGCGCAGGCGGTGGAGGTAGAGGTGGACGTTCGTACCGGTCTCGTACGCGTCGTGCGCGCGATCAGCGTCCACGACGTTGGCCGCGCGATCAACAAGCAGCAGGTCGAAGGGCAGATCGAAGGCTGTATCGCGCAAGCCGTGGGCTTTACGCTCACGGAGAACTTCATCTGCAAAGAGGGAAAGATTCTCACGCCGTACTTTTCGACCTACCTCTTGCCGACCGCGCTCGATATGCCCGAGATTCATCCGGTCATCGTCGAGAACCCGGATCCGAACGGACCGTACGGGGCACGTGGCATGGCCGAAATGGCGCTCGTTCCGTTCGCGGCGGCAGTTGCGGCCGCGGTTCACGACGCGACCGGTGCGTGGGTGAGCGATCTGCCGATGACTCCGGAGCGCGTCTTGGGCGCGATCCGCACGCAGCAGCGAGAAGGACGTCCCGCAGCAACAACCCAGTTCGAACGTGGCTAGCGCGGGACCCATCACCGAGCGAGAAGGCGGCGCGCGACGGCGTTCTGCTTTGCGACGAGTGCCGGCACGTCGACTCCGACGAGCGCGCCGTCGCGCACTTTGATCGTTCCGGCAACGACCGTGAGGTCCGCGCGAGCAATGCGGCAGAAAAGGAGCGCTGCGAGCGGGTCGTGCACGGCGCCGCCGGCGGTCTCGAGCGTGTCGATGCGGACGCCGGTGAAGTCGGCAGCCATGTTCGGCGCGAGCGCGCCGATGTCGTCGCGCCCGAGCACGTCGGCGCCCCCGCGCGTCGCGAGACGGAGCGCTTCGCGGGCCGTCAGCATGGAGCCCTGATCGGGAATCGTCGCACGTGCGACGCGCTGCAGCAGCAGTGCGTGGCGCGCTTCGTCGAGCATGTGGCCGCCGTCGTTCGACGCAGAGCCGTCGACGCCGATGCCGACACGCATGCCGCTTTCCATCTGATGACGCAGCGGAGCGATTCCGGATCCGAGCCGCATATTCGACGTTGGGCAGTGTGCAACGCCGGTGCGGGCTCGCCCGAGCCGCTCGATCTCTTCGCGCCGCAGATGCACCGCGTGCGCGAACCAGACGTCGTCGCCGCTCCAGCCGAGCGATTCGGCGAACTCCACGGGGCGCTTCCCGAATTGCTCCAGGCAGTAGCGTTCCTCGTCGAGGGTTTCGCACAAGTGCGTGTGCAGCGTGAGCCCACGCCTGCGCGCGAGCGCGGCGCTCGCGCGCATGAGTTCGGGCGACACGGAGAACGGGGAACACGGCGCGATGACGACGCGCGTCATAGAAAAACGCGAAGCGTCGTGGTACGCGTCGGCGGCGCGCTCGCAGTCCGCGAGAACGTCGTCTTCGGACTCGACGAGATCGTCGGGCGGCAAGCCACCGCGCGAGCGCCCGATCGACATCGATCCGCGAGACGCGTGGAGGCGAAAGCCCATCGATCGCGCCGTCTCTATTTCGTCGTCGATGCGCGCGCCGTTGGGCCAAAGGTAACCATGGTCGGCAGCGGTCGTACAGCCGGAGAGCAGCAGCTCCGCGATGGCGACCGCCGTGCTCGTGCGAACGGCCTCGGCGTCGAGTCGAGCCCAGATCGGATAGAGCGCTCCGAGCCACGCGAAGAGCTCCTCGTTCTGCGCCGCGGGAACGTTGCGCGTGAGGGTTTGGTAGAAGTGATGGTGCGTGCAGACGAGCCCGGGAAGGACGACCAGGCCGTGCGCTTCGATCACCTCGTCGGCGTTGCCGGGAAGGCAATCGCTTGGGCCGATGCTCTCGATAACGCCGTCGCGAGCGAAGAGTCCGCCGTCTTCGAAGGCGCGGTCCCCGTCGTCGAAGGTTGCCAGCAGCGTGGCGTGGCGGAGAAGGAGCGTGGCCATCGTAGGGGAGACTCTCCTATCGTGCTATGGCAGTTACGATCGCGCAGCTCAATTCTGCCGACCGCGCCGCTTTCGTCGCGACGGTCGGATTCACTTTTGAGGATTCTCCCTGGATCGCGCAGGAAGCGTGGTCTCGTCGTCCGTTTGCCAACGTGGAAGCACTCCTCGCAGCGATGACTGAGGTCGTCATGTCGGCATCCTTGGAGCGGCGACTCGCGCTCATCGTCGCGCATCCGGATCTCGGCGGGCACGCGGCGCGCAGCGGACGATTGACGGTGCAGTCGACGCACGAACAGGCCGTCGCGGGTCTTGCCGCGCTGCCGCCGAGCGAGATGGCGCGCTTCGACGAGCTGAATGCGGCGTATCGAGCGCGCTTCGGCTTTCCGTTCGTCATCTGCGCGCGCGAACACACGAAGCGTTCGATCCTGGTCGCGCTGCAGCATCGCCTGCGCAACGACCGCGCGACGGAGATTACGGCGGCGCTCGAGGAAATCGTTAAGATCGCTCGCCTGCGCCTGTTGGATGCCGTTGCATGAGCGCGTACGTACTGGAGTGGCTGAACCTTCTCGCTCGATGGTTCCATTTCACGGCCGGCATCGCATGGATCGGAACCTCGTTCTATTTCGTCTGGCTCGACGACAACCTAACGCGCCCGCGGCGCGCGGAGGACGAGAACGCCGGAGTTCTCGGCGAGTTGTGGTCGGTGCACGGAGGCGGCTTCTATCACAATCGCAAGTACCTGACGGGACCGAAGAACGAGCCGCTGCCCGAGACGCTCCACTGGTTTAAGTGGGAGGCGTATATGACGTGGATTTCGGGCATCGCGCTCATGGCCGTCGTTTATTGGGTGGGCGCATCCACGTTTTTGATCGATCCGAGCATCATGCCGCTGACGCGTCCGGAGGCGATCGCCATCAGCATCGCGTCGCTCGTTCTCGGATGGGTCGTTTACGACGGCCTCTGCAAGCTGCTCGAGCGGCGGCCCCTGGTACTCGGTGTCGCGGTCTTTCTCTTCTTAGCTGCTCTCGCGTGGGCGCTCTTGCATCTTTTCAACCCCCAGGCGGCCTATCTGCACGTCGGGGCGATCATGGGGACGATCATGGTCGCAAACGTCGCTCACGTCATCATTCCGGGACAGCGTGCGATGCTTGTGCAGATTCGGGCGGGAGAGGCGGTCGATCCGCTTCCTGGGTTGCGCGGGAAGACGCGCTCGGTTCACAACACGTATCTCACGCTGCCGGTGCTCTTCACGATGATCAGCGGGCACTATCCGATGACGTACCAAAGCCGGTTCGGGTGGCTCGTGCTCCTGGCGCTCGGAGTCGCCGGCGTACTCGTGCGCTATTTCTTCATTCTCAGCCACGAGAAGTACGGGGGGCGTCTCGTGTGGGCGCTTCCGATCGGAGCCGCGGCGCTGATCGCCGCTGCGGCGCTCGCGATCGCGCCGCACGGCTCGGCTATGACGGCGCCGGTCAGCTTCGCGCAGGTTGCGCCGATCGTGCGGGAGCGGTGCGCGGTCTGCCACTCAGCGCACCCGACGCAGCCGGGCTTTGCGAGCGCTCCCGACGGCGTCCTGCTCGACACGCCGGAGGAAATGCATGCCAACGCCCAGCGCATCGACGAGGAAGCGGTAGCCACGCACGCGATGCCGCTGGGGAACGTCACGGGCATGACGCAACTCGAGCGCGACGACCTCGGCGCGTGGATCGCACGAGGAGCGGAGGTTCCCTGATGTGACGTTATCGACGCACGTACTCGACATCGCGCGCGGCGCGCCCGCTGGCGATCTGAAGGTCTCGCTCTATCGAATCGAGTCCGGCTCGGGGAGCTTCGTCGCATCCGCCCTCACCGATGCCGATGGCCGCATAGCCGCGCCCTTCGGCGGCTACCTCGATGCAGGCGTCTACGAACTGCTCTTTGCTGCCGGGGCATATTTCGCGCATCACGGCATCACGAGCTTTCTCAGCGACGTCCCCGTGCGCTTCGCTATCGGCGACGCCTCGGAGCGGTGCCACGTACCGCTCCTCCTCTCGCCATACGGCTACAGCACCTACCGGGGATCGTAGCCTGGCTCGGGCATCCGTCATCGCCCTCGCCGTCGTTCGTCGCGTTCGTCCATGAACGCTCCCGCTCGGCCGCTCTTCGCAACAGCAAAAGTCGCGGGAAAGAAGATGCTATTTGGGTTGCGCTTTGTACGCTGCCCAGCTGCCGAGGTGAGAGATATCGGGTTCGTTGTCGCGCTCGATGAGATCGCGCGGATAGAGCATGGCCGATGCGAACGAACCGTCGTCGAGCTCGATCTGCGCCTCGTACATATCGGGCGGCTCTCCAGCAATCAGATCTTTGTGTTGATCGTCGCTGAGTTCGTAGAGCTCACCGAGAATCGAGATCCCGCCGTCGCGAACCTGATAGATCCCGGGGTGCCAGCCGTTCTTGACGGAGTGAAGCCGATACTTCGGCGCCGTTTTGGCTTCGCACAAGAAGCGTGCGGAGCCGAGGTTCTGGTGGTCCGGCTGGCCGCGCAACGCGGAGCCGCAGATGAAGAATCGCAACGGTCAGCCTTTCATCAGAGAGCGCGTTTCCCTAGATCACGAACTTGTCGACTTCGACGATCGAGGCAGCCAGGGCCGTAACGCCGATCTCGAGGTCGTGCGGCGACGTTTCCTCTTCAGCAACGTGACTCCGGCCACCGATAGACGGCACGAAGAGCATGGCGGTCGGCGCGATGCGAGCTAGGCATATCGCGTCGTGGCCCGCACCGCTTGGAACGTCGATGGCGCGCTCTCCTATGGCTGCCACGGCTCGCCCGAGAGCGGCTCGCAGCTTTGGGTCCATCGGCGTCGGAGCGCGCGCTTCGAGCCGCTCGATTGCTACGGTGACGCGGCGGCGCGCGTTCGCGTCGCCCGCACTCTCGCGCAGCGCGGTTTCGACCGCGTCGATGCGAGCGTCGTCTGGTGACCGAATGTCGACCGAGAAGGTGACGCGTCTTGGAATGACATTGGTCGCGTTCGGTTCGACCGTAAGACTTCCAACGGTCGCAACGCTCTCGCCGGCGACGAGCGCTGCGCGTTCGGCTGCGAGGATCATCTCCGCAGCGGCGCAGAGCGCGTCGCCGCGGCGCGCCATCGGCACCGTTCCCGCATGGCCGCTCGTCCCTTCGACGGCGACGCGGTATCGCCGCTGTCCCGCGATGGCCGTTACGATGCCGAGCGATACGCCTTCTCGCTCGAGTATAGGGCCCTGCTCGACGTGCAGCTCCAGGTACGCGGCGACGCGCGTTTCGTCGCGTTTCGAAACGCCGTCGAGCAGTCCGCCGTCGGAGGCCGCGAGAGCCTGACCGAGCGTCGTTCCGAGGGCATCTGAGAGCGCGAGCGCACTCGCGCCGTCGTACGCACCGGTAAAGACGGAGCTGCCAAGGCAACCCAGCGGGAATCGGCTGCCTTCTTCACCGGCCCACGCGACCGCTTCGACCGGATGCTCCGTTGCGGCGTTGCGCTCGTCGAGCGCTTCGAGCGCGCAGAGCGCCGCCACCACGCCGTAGGCGCCGTCATACGCCCCACCCGTCGGCACCGTGTCGAGATGCGATCCGACGAGAATCGACCGCGCTCCGTCGCGTACGCCGTTTCTGCGCGCGAAGAGGTTGCCGACGTCGTCTTGCGTGAGCGCGTATCCGCGCGCTCGCGCCCAGGTGGCGAATCTCTCGCGAGCGCGGCGTTCCTGCGGCGTCGCGAGAGCGCGATCGATCCCAGCGTCGTGGCGCCCGAGCTGCGCGAGTTCGGCGAGGCGCTCGATGACGGCGCTCATCGGGGCGGGTGCTCGGCAATCCAGTGGCGAGCGATGTCGATGCGACGGCACGTCCAGACGCGCTCGTGCGCCAACACGTGGTCGAGGAAACGCTCGAGTGCGGCGGCACGTCCGGGCCGCCCCGCGAGCCGGCAATGCAATCCGACCGACATCATCTTCGGCTGCGTAGCGCCTTCGCGGTACAGCACGTCGAAGGCGTCGCGGAGATACTCGAAGTAGCCCGACGGCGACGTGAATCCCGGCGGTACGGCGAACTTCATGTCGTTGGCGTCGAGCGTGTAGGGAATCACGAGATGATCCTTATCCCGTACGCGCACCCAATACGGAAGATCGTCGTTGTAGGCGTCGGAGTCGTAGAGGAACCCGCCCTCTTCGACGACGAGACGGCGGGTGGCCAGACTCGGCGCGTAACGGCAATACCAACCGTACGGACGTTCTCCGATCGTGCGCGTGAGCGATTCGACCGCGCGCCGCATCTCCTCGCGCTCCCGTTCTTCGCTCATCTCCGAAAAGTCAACCCATCGCCGGCCGTGCGAGCAGACCTCATGGCCGGCCTCGCGAATGGCTCGCGCCGCGTCGGGGTTGCGCTCGAGAGCGAGCGCCGCACCGAAGACCGTCACAGAGAGATTGCGCTCGGCGAACATGCGCATCAGGCGCCAGAATCCGGCCCGGCTGCCATATTCGTAGACGGACTCGACGATGAGATCGCGCTGGCCCGGACCGAGCATCGCTCCAGGAACCTCGGTGAGATACCTCTCCGAGTGCCCGTCGCCGTCGGGGATCGAATACTCGGAGCCCTCCTCGTAGTTCAAGACAATTTGAAGCGCGATGCGCGCATCGCCGGGCCAGCGCGGGTGGGGAGGGCGCGAACCGTATCCTACGAGATCGCGCGGGTACGACTCCATGTGGCGGAGATAAAGGCTGGGAGCGAGACTTTCCTGCTCCGGCAACGCGACGGCAACATCGACGGGCTATGCTATCGGAGATGGAGATAACGTGGAGACCGCTACGTTCGCACGGGCCGCGCGCGAAAATGCCGAAAAGTGCGTTCGCATTTCCGAAGGAACGCAAAGAGCCGCTCGTCGATGCGGCGCACGTGCGCAACGCCATCGCGCGTTTCTCACGCGTCGCCGGCGTGAGCGATCGCGAGCGCGCGTTGGCGTTCGAGAACATTCGTGCCGCCGCGCACTACTACGGCGTGAACGTGCGCGCCGGGAGCTGGCACGACTTAGTGGGCTAGGGCGATCGCAATCTCGGCCGCAAGGGCTGCGTTCGAGAGCACGAGCCCGATGTTCGCCTCGAGACTTCGCTGCGCAGTCGACGTCATCAAACGGTCGAGCAACCACGGCGTAAGCTCTTTCCCGCCGATCCGTGCCGCAGCAGCGGCGCCGATCGCCTCGGCGATGTGCCGTTCCATCTCCGGTGCGGGGATCTCGCGTTGCGCGGCGATCGGGTTCGCAACGACGATGCCCGTGCGCAATCCGAGTGCGCTCTGCGCGCGTACGAGCGCGGCGATCGCTGCCGGCGTGTCGAGCCGCTGCGCGAGGCGTAGGCCGCTCGAACGACTCCAAAATGCCGGGAACTCGTTGGTACGGTATCCGACGACGGGAACGCCGCGCGTCTCGAGCGCCTCCAGCGTCTTGGGAAGATCGAGAATCGCTTTCGCGCCCGCGCAGACGACCGCGACCGGCGAACTCGCGATGGCGTCAAGATCGCCCGAGACGTCCATCGTTTCGGCGGCACCACGATGGACGCCGCCGATACCTCCGGTCGCGAAGACGGCGATTCCGGCGAGCGCGGCGCAGTGTACCGTGGCCGCGACCGTCGTGGCCGCGTCGGCGTTCGTTGCGAGTGCGTAGGCGAGATCCGAGCGGCCGATCTTGAGCATAGGCGCCCGCGCCACATGCTCGAGTTGCGATTCGTCGAGGCCGATGTTGATCCGGCCGCCGAGAACCGCGATCGTTGCGGGAACGGCGCCTGCCTCGCGCACGATGCGCTCGATCTCTCGTGCGGTCTGGAGATTCCTGGGGAACGGCATGCCGTGCGAGAGGATCGTCGTCTCGAGCGCGACGACCGGAGCATTGCACTCCCGCGCCCGCTCGACTTCAGGCGAATAACGCACGATCGTCATTCCGAACGCAGCGCCCGAAGGCTGCGAAGTCGAGGAACCGACGCAAGCATTGCTTCCGAGAGATCCTGCCGCACGGATTCGGCGGATTCTACCGTCAAGGCGGCGAGGGCTAAACCGAGTTCTACGGCGCTCTCAATCGCTTTTCCGCTCAACATTCCGTACAGCGTTCCCCCGGCGAGGGCGTCGCCCGCGCCGCTCGCGTTCACGGGCTTCGCGGAGAATGCGGGAAACTCGCGCCGACCGGCGTCCGTGACAAGGAGCAATCCCGCGGCACCGCGCGAGATCGCGGCGATGCCCGCGTTAGGATGGCCAAGTGCGCGGAACTCGTCTTCATTCAGAAAGAGCAGGTCGACGCCGGAGAGATCGCGCGGCAATCGCTGCACCTTCGCTACGCTCGTGCCGTCGATCGCCAGCCGCCACCGCGCGAAGCTGCGCCGCGCAATGCACGCCGCGATGACTGGCGGCGAGAGGTTGCAGTCGATAAAGAGCCAGGCGGCGGAGTCGATCTGCGGCCACCAGCGCTCGAGATCCTCGACGGTGAGTGCGTCAACCGCGCGCACGTCGGCCGCGCCGGCGAACAACTCTCCGCCGGGTGCAACGATCGCTGCGTACTGCGGCGTCGCAACGTTCCGCGACACGGCGATTCCCGCGATGTCGACGCCCGATTCCCGCAGTTGCGCGAGGAGTGCGCGGCCGTCCTCGTCATCCCCAACTACGGAGCATAGATCGACAGCAACGCTGAGTCTTGCCAAGTTTTCGGCGACGTTGCGTGCGACGCCGCCGAATCCATGCTCGACGATCGAGGCATTCGATGTTCCTTCGCGCACCGCGTCTAGCGTGCGAAAAGTCCGATCAACGCACGCCGCGCCAAGACAAACGACCCTTCCAGCCACTACTCGGTTGGCGCTCTCAGTGCGGCGACGCCTGGGTCCTGCGCGAGCCACCGCTTGACGAGGGAATCGTCGGCCGGCATACCCCTCCCCGCCTCATGTTAGAATCTTTCGATTCCAAAGGGCGTGAGGTCCACCGGAGGTGTCTTCTGCTCGATCAGATCCGCAACGCAGCGCGCGGTGATTCCGCATTCCGTAAGGCCGCGGCGCTCGTGGCCGGTCGCGACGACGATGCCGGGATGACGGCGTAGTTGGGCGATAATGGGCAATGAGTCTGGCAAGGAGGGTCGATGCCCCATCCAGCGTACCGCACCGTTACGGTTAAGCGCGGGTAGATAGTCGCGGGCGATATCGAAGAGCATGTCGGCGCGATAGTTTGAGGGCGGTGCGTTGACTCCGGCGAACTCGACGGTGCCGGCAAGGCGAAGGCCCTCCTCCATAGGCGTGGCGACGAAGTGCTCCAGGTCGAATCGCAGTATCCTTTGCGGCATGATTCCCGGATCTGGCAGCATGAGGTGATAACCGCGAGCGCTTTCAAGTGGTATGCGATAGCCTAGCGCCGCGAGTATGGGACGAGACCACACGCCTGCTGCAAGAACGACGCGACCCGCACGCAGCGTTTCTCCAGGGACGCCGGTTCTCACGAGCCATCCGTTCGTATCGCTCTCGATCGTCGTAGCGCGAGCCGTATGCGTCATGCCGTCGTGCGCTATGAAATGCTGCGCGAGCGAAGCACCGAACGCACCTGGATTCGTGCAACGAACGGCGTTAGCAATAGCGATCGCGCCGGCGAGGCCCTGCCCCAGAGCCGGTTCCGACGCCAGGAGCTGGCTACCATTGATTACCTCGCCGGTAATGCCGGCACGCGAGACGATCTCGAGGTCGCGGACCGCCTGCTGCAATGTCTTAGAGGTACGGCAAACGTGAAATACCGTTTCGCGCACGAGGTAGCGCTGCGCGCCGGCATGCCGCGCAAGGTCGAAGAGAGCCTCATCGGCAAAGCGCTTCAGTGACACAAGAGCCGCCATCGCATGCTGCACTTGGGAGGGTCGTGCGGCGGCAAGAAAACGCAGTCCCCAACCGGCCATGTGCGGCAGGTACGAGGGCCTGATCACCAACGAGCCGCGTTTGTCGAGCAACATGCGCGGCAAATCGGCGACAACGCTGGGATTGGGAATTGGAAAAATGTCGTCCCATGCAATATAGCCGGCGCTACCGCCTGCTGTTCCAGCGCCGATTGCGTCCGGCTCGACGATGATGACGGCATACCCGCGCCGCTGCAGCTCCAGCGCCACGGTGGTTCCGATGATGCCGCCGCCGACGACGACGACGTCAGCGTTCGGCAAGGGAGAGGAAGGCTTGGAGCGCTGTGGAGATCGTCCGACGATCTGCGTCTTCTAACGGCAGGCGAGGAGGGCGGGTTGCTCCGGCCGGATTGCCGGTGAGTTCGAACGCGTACTTGATTGCTTGAACGAACGTTGGTTTCGAGTCATACCGAAAGAGCGGAAGGAGGCGGCGGTAGAGCTCGGCGGCCCGTTCCAACTCACCGCGGCGCACGAGATCGTAAAGCTCGACGCTCTCGCTCGCGAGGACGTTGCTCAACCCGGCGATCCAGCCGCTAGCCCCCGCAATGAGGCCTTCGAGAGCGAGATCGTCGCAGCCGACGATGACTTCGAGACGCGTGCGCTCGAGGATGAGCGGAATGCGGCGAACGTCGCCGGAGTACTCCTTGACGGCCACGAGGTTCTCGACGTGCGCGAGCTCTGCCAGGAGATCGGGCGTCAGATCGACCGTCGTATCGAAGGGGTTGTTATAGGCTACGATTGGAAGGCCGACCGCGTCGAGCGCTTCGTACCACGCACGAATCTCGCTACGGCTGGGGCGGTACGCACTCGGTGGCAACGCCATGATGCCGGCGGCGCCGCACCGCCGGGCATGCTCGGCCCAACGTACGGCATTGCGCGTCGACGAGGCGCCGGTTCCCACGACGACTGGCACGCGATCGCGGCAAACGTCCGCCACCGTTTCGACGACGAGCGTACGCTCGGCATCGCTGAGCGCTGCGTACTCACCGCACGAGCCCGCAGAGACGATGCCGTGAACGCCGCGATCGAGAAGCCAACGGACGTGCGCGCGCAGTCTCGCCTCGTCGACGCGATCGTCGTGCGTAAACGGCGTGATAACGGCGACGTAGACTCCGGCGAAGCGCGACACTTGGGGTCCCCTTACGCCATCGGTATGGAAAATCCGTGTGGAAACGGATCGTCGGGATCGAGCACGTAACGCGCCTCGCCGGTTATCCACGCGCTGCCACGAATGGTCGGCACGACGGCCCGCACGCTCTGCGTGAGCGGTACCTCATCGACCAGATGTCCGAGAAACGACGTTCCGAGAAAACTCTCGTGCACGAACGCCTCTCCCAGACGCTGCTCTCCGCGAACGTACCGCTGCGCCATTCGAGCGCTCGTGCCCGTGCCGCACGGCGACCGGTCGAGCGTGCCGGGATGCAGGACGACGGCGCCTTTGGCGTCGGCATCGCCGTCGGCCGGAGCGGTGAAGAGCACGTGACGCAGCTCCGCGATGCGTCGCTCGACCGGATGTTCGAAGGCGTGTTGCTTGCGAACGGCGCGCATGACCCGCATCCCGCAGTCGATGATGTCGGGGGCTTCATGCAACGCGAGCGTTAGGCCGACGCTGTGGGCGGGAAGAATTGCGTAAAAGTTTCCGCCGTACGCGAGATCGAACGCGAGCGCACCGAAACCTTCGACGTCGGCGACGGCGTCGCGCAGAGCCAGAAACGACGGAACATTCGTCAGCGTGACGCTCTTCGCTCGGCCGCCCCGAACGGCGACGCTCGCCCGGACGAGACCGGCCGGCGTGTCGAGCACGATCGTTGTCTCCGGCTCGTGTACGGCGACGAGTCTGCGCTCGACGAGCACCGTGCAGACGCCGATCGTTCCGTGGCCGCACATGGGGAGAAAGCCCGTCACTTCGATGAAGAGCACGCCGACGTCCGCACGCCGATCGCACGGCGTTAGGAGGATCGCTCCCGACATCGCGCCATGGCCGCGGGGCTCGTACATCAGGAAGCGGCGAAGGCCGTCGAGATGCTCGCGCGCGTACTCGCGACGCTCGAACATGGTCTCTCCGGGAATCTCGCCGATGCCACCCACCACCAGGCGTGTCGGCATGCCTTGCGTGTGCGATTCGATCGTTTCGATCGTCATGTTCGCTACACGGCTAAGCTACGATAACAGTCCTCCCAGAGCGATAGCGCCTGCCCGATCCGCTCCTCTTCGGGGTAGCGCTCCTGTAGACGCCGCAACGTCTGCCCGTGCAATTGGAACAGGCCCACGATTCCCGGCAGCGCCTTGACGTCTGCCACGAGAATCGGGTGAACCGGTGCAACCCCGGCGAGACCCTCTTTGAGAGCCGTCAGGTTCTTGATCTGGCGATACTTGACGCGGCTGTCGTCGCGCGCGCGCAGGAATGCGATTTCGTCGTCCGGCTTCATCATCACGAAGTACCCAAATGCCCCGCTCCGAGAGATAGCGAAGTCGCGCGCTCTCCAGAGCCCGACGCCTTCCCCGGAGAACGTACGGGGCGCCCGGTTGCACTCCTGCGAAACCGCCCGGTCTTTCAGTGAACCTTTGAGGCCCGGCTCACGTTGAGCTGAATAGATTATCTCGCGCATGGCCCCTTGGCCGCAGAAAGGCACTCCGATGGAAGCAGATCGCATATCCGCCTACGTGACCAAGGCGCTGAGCGTCGCCTTTGCCACAGGCTTGCTGTTGGCGGCGGCACCGGCTGCCGCGCAGCCGCATGGCGGAGATCGAGGAGGGGGCCAGTCCTACTCGGGCGGTGGACGCGGTGGCGACGGCGGTAACCGCGGCGGCGGTGGCGGCTATCGCGGCAATCCTGGCACCTACAACCGCGGCGGCTACACCGGCGGCAATCCCGGCAACTACAGCCACGGCGGCTACACGGGCGGCTATCGCGGCAATCCCGGCACCTACAACCACGGCGGCTACACCGGCGGCGGAGATCGCACCGGGTACTTCGGACACCGCACCGTCAATAATTACTACGTGCGTAATCCCGAGGCGTACGGCGGCCGTTGGGAAGACGAGGACAGCGGGCGCTGGTACGATGGTTATTGGCACAACTACTGGGACAACGCATCGTGGCTCTGGTGGGGCGGGCACTACGGCTTCTGGTTCCCGTTCAACGGCATCGACGTCTTCGTCTACGAAGTATCACCGGACGTCTGCCAGTATTGGGACGGCTACGAGTGGGTGCCCTACTACGATCCCCAGTATGGCTACTACTGCCCGTACTAACGCATCTGCACGATCGAATCGAGAGGGGGCTCGCACGTTGCGAGCCCCCTCTTAACGTTCTATGCCCACGGTTCGCGACGCCCACCACTGAGTAATCGAGAAGCGCGCGAGCGCGGTCGCGACGATCATGCCGGCGATGCAGACGAGGCTTCCCGCGATCTCGTAACGCGTGATGGCGGCGTGAAGGAGCGGAAGCGAGAACAGGCCGGCGAGGATCGGCACGAGGTAGGAGAAGAGGGAAACGCGCGCCGGCCCGATGCGCCCGATCGCCCACGTCCAGACCGGGTAGGTGAGCAGAATCGGAAAGAACACCGCGTATGCGAAGATCGCCCAGACGCGCCACGGCATATGCGCGAAGTGCGCGTGCGCGATCGCCCAAATGCCGCCGGGAATCACCATGACGGCTCCAATGCACATCGTGAGCGTAACGAGTGAGAGCGGCGAGTATCGAGCGAGCAGCTTGGCCGAAAGGACGTTGTAGCCCGCGAAGATCACGGCCGCGAGAAGCGTGAGCACGTCGCCGAGCCGCACGGCTGCCCGTCCGGCGAAGGCTCCTTCGAAGATGGCGATGCCGAAGAGCGCGATGCCGGCGCCGATCCAACGAACGGCGTTCACCCGCTCGTATCGTAACAGCGCGAGCAGCAGCAGCGTGAAGATCGGAGCGAGGCTGCCGAGAAGGGCCGAAGCGAAGGCGGTCGTGTGTGCGAGGCCGAGCATCCAGAAGTACTGGTAGGCTCCATACCCGCAGGCGCCGCACGCGACGAGGAGCGGAATGTCGCGCCGCTCGAACGTCATTCGCTCGCCGGCGAGCCGAACCATGGCAAGGGCAAGGGGCGGCATCACGATGAAGCGCATGGCCATGAACGCGAGAGGGTCGACGTACGCAAACACGAGCTTCACCAATACGGTATTGAGAGCCCATGCGAAGACGACGTAGAAGAGAGCGAGGGTTACGCGCAGGCGCATTGGCTAAGAACTTCGCAAGCCGCACGCGTATCCCGGCCAGGCACGGGGCGCGATGGCCGCGAAGGGCGCGCCCATGAGCAGCGTCCGAGTCTTCGTGGGAACGCGCAAAGGCGCGTTCGTTCTCTCATCCGACGGCAAGCGCGAGCGATGGGACGTCGCCGGGCCGCACTTCGCCGGGTGGGAAATCTATCACGTAAAAGGCTCTCCGGCGGATCCGAGTCGCATCTATGCGTCGCAGTCGAGCGGGTGGTTCGGACAAGTGCTGCAACGCTCGAGCGACGGCGGAACGTCGTGGGAGCCGGTCGGGAGCGCTTTTGCGTACGACGGCGATGCCGGGACGCATCAGTGGTACGACGGCACGCAGCGTCCGTGGAAGTTCACGCGCATCTGGCACGTGGAGCCGTCGCTCGACGATCCCGATACGGTCTATGCCGGCGCCGAGGACGCGGCGCTCTTTGCCTCGCGCGACGGCGGCAACACGTGGGAAGAGCTTTCCGGCCTACGGACGCACGAGTCTGGGGCGTCCTGGCAGCCGGGTGCGGGCGGAATGTGCCTGCACACGATTCTCTTAGACCCTCAGAATGCGAAGCGGATGTTCGTTGCGATCTCTGCGGCCGGTGCGTTTCGCTCTGACGACGCCGGCGCGACGTGGCGACCGATCAATCGCGGGCTGCGTTCCGCGCAGATTCCAGATGAGGAAGCCGAAGTTGGCCACTGCGTGCACCGGATTGCAATGCATCCGAGCCGGCCTCAGACGCTCTTCATGCAGAAGCACTGGGACGTGATGCGCAGCGACGATGCCGGCGCCTCATGGCACGAGATCAGTGGAAATCTCCCAACCGATTTCGGCTTTCCCATCGACGTGCACGCGCACGATCCGGAAACGGTCTACGTCGTTCCGATCACGAGCGACTCCCAGCACTTTCCGCCGGACGGCAAGCTGCGCGTGTACCGGAGTCGCACCGGCGGGAACGAGTGGGAGCCGCTGACGCAGGGGCTGCCGCAGCGCGATTGCTACGTCAACGTCTTGCGTGACGCCATGGCCGTGGACTCACTCGATGCATGCGGCATCTACTTCGGCACGACCGGCGGCCAGGTCTACGTCTCACCGAATGCCGGCAATACCTGGAATTGCATCGTGCGCGATCTTCCCGCCGTCCTCTCGGTCGAGGTTCAAACGCTGCCGTGATCCGCGTGGTGCTCCCCGCGCACCTGCGAACGCTGGCGCGCGTCGACGGCGAAGTGCTGATCGCCGTTGGAAAACCCGTGACCCAAAGAACGGTGCTCGACGCACTCGAGGCGCGCTATCCCATGCTCGAAGGAACGATCCGCGATCGAGATACGAAGCGTCGTCGCGCATACGTACGGTTCTTTGCGTGCGCGAACGATCTCTCGCACGAGTCCGCCGACGCTCCGCTTCCCGAGGCGGTGGCGCGCGGGACCGAGCCATTTCTCGTCGTCGGCGCCATGGCCGGCGGCTAACGGAAACGATCGAGGCACCGCGCTTTCACGAGTTCTTCTCGCTTGCTTCTCAGCCGTGCTCTACGCTGCGAGTAGCGTTTAGTGCGAGGAAAGGCGAGGACATGGCTGCTACTCTTGTTGTGGGGATCGTTCCGAGCGGCGACGCGCAATACGTGAAGTCGATGATTGCCGCCGCGGCAGTCGACCCGGCGAACCTCAAGGTTCTGACATCAAAGCCCGAGTACGACGAATCACCGTTCTCGTTCGTGCGCGTTGCGTCGCTTGCCGATCGCGATCTCGCACATGCGATGACGCGGGGCACGGGCGTGCTCCCGGACTTCGGGGGAACGACGGTACCGGGTCTAGGCGGGCGGGTCTCGCTGGCGGCCTTCTCTCACCCGCGCGTGCGCGACTACTTCGCAGACGCCGCGATTCCGCGCGGAGACGCCGAGGGATACAACGACGCAATTGCCGGCGGCCGATACGTCATCGTCTATTCCTGCGGCCGGGACGACGCGCCGGGCGCGAGATCCGCGCTCGAAGCCGCGGGCGTCATCGACGTGCGCGTCTACTGACGCTCGTCCGCTCGTCGCCGTCGGCGCTTCTGCTCGTGCAGGCTTCCCGCAAACCCATAAGCGAAGGGCGCGGACGATGCACAAAATGAATACCAACGACGTCGCTCCGCGTGCGTGGGCCTCACCGAAGGGAACGTTCTCGGGGCGAGGCGTCCAAGTCTCGGAGGCGCTCGGTCGCAAACCGCTCTCGACCGACATGCGCGAACGGCACCCGTTCGACGTCGAGATTCTGCGCGTTCCGCCGGGTAAGGCACCGTATCCCTACCACTCGCACAGCGCACAGTGGGAGTTCTATCACGTGATCTCCGGCAGGGGCATCGTCCGTCACGAAGGCGGGCGAACGGAGATCGTCCCGGGCGACGCGTTTATCTTCGAGCCGGGCGAGCCGCATCAGATCGTCAACGGCGGCTCCGATGAGCTCGTCGTCTACGTTGTCGCGGACAACCCGATCGGCGAATCGACGCACTATCCGGACAGCGACAAATGGATCGTCCGATCCCCGGAACGACGGGTGATTCGTTCCGAATCGCTCGACTATTTCGACGGAGAAGAGTAACAGTTCGAAGTCTGGGTCAGGCCGAGGCGAGCGACGCGGTGTTACCGCCGCCATCGCCCCGCACGTATGACTCGAACTCGGCGGCAGGCAGCGCCCTGGCAAAGAGATACCCCTGTGCGTAAGCGCATCCCGCCGTACGAAGACACTGCAGTTGTTCGCGCGTTTCGACTCCTTCTGCGATGGCCGTCAGCTCCAAACTCTTCGCGAAGCCGAGAATTGCCGTGACGATCGCCGCATCCGTGCGGCTCGTCGCGACGTCGCGTACGAAGCCTCTGTCGATCTTGAGCGCGCCGATCGGAAGGCGCTTCACGTTTGCCAGGCATGCGTAGCTCGTTCCGAAGTCGTCGAGGGAAAGGCCTACGCCGAGCTCGCGGCAGCGCGCGAGCGTTTGCTGCGTCTGCTTGCTGTCGTCGATTGCAAGCGATTCCGTGATCTCGATGGTGATCAGGCGTGGTTCGAGGGAGTGACGGCAAAGCGCAGCCGAGAGACGATCGTAGAATGCCGGATCCTGGAACTCGCGGACGGAGACGTTGACGGCCACCGGCATCGCCATGCCGTTGTCCCGCCAGCGCCGCACCTGTGCCACGACGGTTTCGAGCACCCAGGCGCCGATCGGAACCATCATACCGTTTTGCTCGGCTGCCGGAATGAAGGCATCCGGCGGCAGCAACCCCAGCCGCGGATGCTGCCAACGCAACAGTGCCTCTGCACTGACGACGCGGCGTGTAACGATGTCGACGATCGGCTGGTACGCGATGCGGAACTCGCGCCGTCGCAGTGCCGCGCGCATATCCGCTTCCATGGTGATCCGAGCGACGGCGGCGTCGTGCATCGTCGAGCAATAGAAGCGTAGCTGGTTCCCGCCGTCGCGCCTGGCTAAGTCCGCTCCGGTCGCCGCTGCTGCGAGAAGCTCGTCGGCTTTTTGGGCGTCGCTCGGGGCGATGGCGATGCCGACGCTGGCCGACAGAAAGACGCGCTGCCCGCCGGCAAAATACGATTGACGAAGCTTCGCCAAGATCGCGGTAGCCAAGGTGCTTGCGCCGATCTCGGGATCGACCTCGGACAGGAGAATTAGGAACTCGTCACCGCCGGCGCAGCCGACGAGCCGTCCTCGCGCCGACGACTGGATTCTGCGAGCAATTTCGCGGAGCAGCTCGTCCGCGGCAGCCGTTCCCAGCGCCTCGTTCACCGTTCCGAAGCGATCGAGATTGACGTGAAGTACCGCGGTGAGCGCGTTCCGTTCGCGCGCTCGGACGAGCGCCTCGCGAAGCTGCTCCTCGAAGTGCCGTCGATTCGGCAAATCGGTCACGGCGTCGTGTTTTGCCACGTGTTCGGAGAGCGCGTGGAGTTCGCGATTGGAGCGTGCGAGTGCCCTCGCCATCGCGGCGAGTTCCGTTAAGAAAACCGTCACCATAATGCTCGAAGAGGTCACGGCAAAAGACTTCCCGACGTACCAAACGATCGAGTATCGCTGCCCGATAACTCCCATGACGGCGTCGAGCATCGAAGCGAGCACGGCGATGGGAAGCCAGAGCTCTACGGTCGTCGATGGTCGAGATCTCGTGAGCATCAAGAGTGCGAGCACGTCGAGCACGCAGACCAGCGGAAGCACGGCACCGACCATCAGCGGCGTGAAGCCGCGGTCGTTCAGAAGCGTAGGGAGTGCCGCCGCGTATCGGGAGAAAAAGTAGACGCAAGCCGCGGCGGTCAGCGTGCTCGCCGCAAGGATGGCGACCAACGTTGTAGCGGCACTCTTGGGCGAACGTTCGTACAGCGACGAGCGCTTCATCGCCGCTGCAGCGATCATTGCAAGTGGGAAGCCGGCGTGCCAAACGCACCACAGCGAGAGCGCGGTCTGCTCGTTCGCTCCGAAGTATCCGCTCGGCGAAAAGACGTGTGGGAACGTGAGGAGATATCCGATGATGAAGAGCCCGGAAAAAAAGTACCCAGCCCCGACGGCCGCCAGCCACGTCGCGCGGCTCTCGATGTACTGATGGAAGAGAAGCAACGCCGAGAGAAGTTCCGTGACCGTAACGACGCCGACGAGCGCCGCGAGCACGCCCGGGTCGACGCTGCCGGGCGTCCTGCCCAGGAGCGAGGCCGCGAGCGCGACCGCCGCCATCGCGACCGCGATGCGGACCGCAATACGCCGCTGCCCCTGCGTGACGGTTGCGCTCGCGAACGTCAGGGACGCAATGCCCTTGAGATGCAAACTGAAAATCACTCCCTATAGCGAGTTTCGGCGCCGACGCCGGCGCTCTATCCGCCGGCGCATTCTCCGCGGTTAAGTTTGTGTCAAGGGCGCACGTCGCCGCCTCTGAAAGAAGCGATGGAGAATGGTGGAAGCCGCGTGGTCGTGACCATCGACGTTCTCGTCAAGCCGGGCTCGAAGCAACCAGGCATTTCGACGGAGGACGGGGTCGTCATCGTGCGCGTTCGCGAACGTGCCATCGAAGGGGCCGCGAATGCGGCATGCATCCGCGCCCTTTGCGAAGCCTACGGCGTTGCTGCGAGCGCGGTCGAGCTCGTTCACGGGCGGCGCAGCCGTCGCAAGCGCTTCGTCGTTCGAACGCGGTAACCGGCAGCGAAGAGCGCAGGAGGCGAGATGCCCGCGCGTAAGAGGCAGGCCTATGCTATGAGTTGCTGCGTTCGACGACAACGGCCGCTTCGCTCGCACGATGTATACTATTTTCCAGTAAGCGCGGGATGAGCCGGTGCACGATCTACGAGCCGCGCGAGAAGAGGCGTTGCTCGCGTGCGATCTGTTCAACGATCGTCACGAGCGAAATCTAGACGGATTTCTGGCGCACATGCTCGCTGCCTGGCTTCACGTGCTGCGAGCGATTGCCGCGAAGGAGGGCGCAAGCAAAGAGACGGGCGGATGGAGCCTCGTGACGCACTTGCGCCGGTATCTTCCGAACGCAGCGAGCCCCGCGCGTGCGAACCTCGAGTTCTTCATCGCGCTGAACGAACGCATAGCACATCGCTTCAGCCGCAAGCGGCTGCGATTCGTCGAGACGCTGGTTTCAGGAAAGATCAACGCGTTGCTCCTGAACTTCGAAAGGACGCTGGTAGCGGAGTTCGGCGAGCGGGCGTCGCTTGCCGACGCCCTACGCTTCCCCGTCTTTCTTTCGTCGCTCACGACCGAATCGGCGTGCCTTCTGGAGGAGGCGTACGATGGCATGCCGAGCTCGCTCGCGCGCTTCATCGAGTCGTACGAGACGCGCCTCGATCCTTCGGTTCGCGTCAGCGAGGCGTACGATTTTCGCATCTATCTGATGCCGAAGGCGTCGCCTGTGGCTCGCGATCTTCCCGTGGAGTTCGTCGACCTGTCGAAGCTCTCGGCAGAAGAAGCCGAGGCCGTCGAAAATGCTCGCGTCATCATCCGCGATCGCCAGGTCGAAGCAATTAACGTCAACCGTCTGAAGGCGAGCGAAGTCGTCGCGCGCATGCAGGCGGTCTTCCCGGGCTTTTCGATATACCTTCATACGCTCGCGTGGAGACACTACGGAATCCGTCCATCGAGCAGTGCGGCGGATCCCGCGCGGACGGACACCCGATACGCGCTCTACGATCGCGCGCACCGCGACTATCTCTATACGGAGGTGTGGGTCGAGCGTCTAAAGGAGGATCTCGCCGCGGATCCTGAGGCGGTCATCGCTTCGTGGAGGCCCGCTCGTGCCGAACCCCCGACCCCGTAACGCCCTCGTGCAGTACCGACCGTCGTTCTCGTCGCATTCGTGGTCTGGGGAATCGGCGGGTGGCCGATGCGGTTTCGAAGAACCAAAGGCCTATGCTACGGTTGCTTCACGTGCTGCTGACCACAGCTCTATTGAGTGCGGTCGTACCATTGCCCGCATCGGCGGAGCCGCACGATCTGATCGTCGACAACGCAGCGGGCTCGGCCGCAATTTCGTCCGTCAACATCTCTCCGCCGGCGGACGACGAGTGGGGCGATAACTGGCTTGGTGAGAGCGACCTGATCGGCGCCGGTCGCAGCCGCACGTTCTCCATCACGCTGGGCTGTAGCGAAGACATACGCATCACGTTTGTGGATCATGAGGTGCACGAATGGCATGGGTACGACACGTGCCAGAATCCGAGGCTCAGCGTTGCGTCCGCGCCGGTATCCGGGCCGTCCCATAATCTCGTGATTTCCAATGCGAGCTCCGTTGCGATTCGTAGCGTCGAGATCTCGCCGCCGGCAAGCGACAACTGGGGTGAGAACTGGCTCGGCCAGAACGAGGTTATCGCGGCTGGCCAGAGCCACACCTTTGCGATGACGCTCGGTTGCACGGAGGACGTTCGCGTAACGTTCGCTTCGCATCGGCAGCAAGAATGGTCCGGCTACGACAGCTGTCAACAGCCGACGCTCAGCGTCGTACTGCCTGCAGCGTCGGCTCCGCCGCATAATCTCACCGTTTCCAACGCGGCGTCGGGCGCAATCGAGTACGTTCAGATCTCGCCTACGACGGATGAGGACTGGGGCGACGACTGGCTTGGGCCATCGGACGTCATCGAACCGGGCAGCAGCCGCACGTTCTCGATAACGGGAGGCTGCGCCGAGGATATACGCGTGACGTTTATGGACCACCGGCGGCGCGAGTGGCGCAGCTACAATGCGTGCCAACAGCCGAACCTTCACGTCGACGGCGAGACCGCGCAGCCGAGCTAAAAGTTCGTAGCCCCAGCGGGATTCGAACCCGCGTTACCGGGTTGAGAACCCGGCGTCCTAGGCCTCTAGACGATAGGGCCGTGGCTCCCGGGCAAGGCTTCGAACCTCGAGTCTCCTGATTCAGAGTCAGGCGTGTTGCCAATTACACCACCCGGGACGAGAGCGGCTCGTGCTTATACTACACGCCTCTATCGTTCCCTTGCAATCGGCGGGTCGGGCGTCGGGTTGCGATTTCGCCTTGCGATAGTGCGAGCCCCGAAGGTATCGGTTTGGCTATGACAGTTCGGGCACAACATGCGCAGATTTTCGAGTCGATTATCGTTATGTATCCCGTTGACGTGGTCGATCTGGATCGACAACGTTCTGCCTTGCCACTCCGTAAAGCCCCACTCGCCGCACCTATCCTGACCAGGCAGCGACGGTGAAATCGAATTTCCCGCAACATTCTCTTACGGTATGACCGCTCGCGTAATAACGACGAGCGGCTTGCCAATCGTATTTCGTTCGCATCTATACGAGCGTAAGCAAGCACCGTGCCAACTGGCGGGCAGGAAAATACGGAAACGCGCGCGACTTCCTATTTCCTGTGGCGCAGGTGCAAGCGGTGATTCTGGTGGGCGGTGAGGGAACGCGCCTTCGTCCGCTGACGTACGGGACGCCCAAGCCGATGATCCCCATCGCGGGCGTGCCGTTCCTCGCCCGCACGATGGAGCGCCTTCACGAAGCTGGCATCGACGACGTCATTCTCGCTGCGGGGTACATGCCGTTGGCAATTAGCGAATACTTTGGCGACGGCGCAAGTTTCGGCATGCACGTCACGTATGCGATCGAAGAGACGCCGCTGGGCACCGCGGGCGCGCTGAAGAACGTCGAGGAGTACATCACCGGCCCGTTCTTCGTTTTCAATGGCGACGTCCTCACGAGCCTCGATTTGCGCGCCATGCTCGACGTGCATCGAAAGAAGGGCGGCGCGGGAACGCTGCACCTGATTCAGGTGGCGGATCCGTCGGCATTCGGCTGCGTCGCGCACGACGACGACGGCCGCATTTCGGCGTTCATCGAGAAGCCGGCACCGGGAACGGCACCGTGCAATGACATCAACGCGGGAACGTATCTGCTCGAGCGCGAGGTTCTCGACGCGATTCCAGCCGGACGCCCGGTTTCGATCGAGCGCGAGACGTTTCCGCAGTGTATCGCCGGTGGCAAGCGCCTCTACGCGCACGTCACGAACGATTATTGGATCGATCTCGGACGCCCCGAAAACTATCTCGCCGCGCACCGCGACGTGCTCGCGGGCGTAATGCCGTTGCTCGTCGAGCCGGGAATCACGGGAAGCGGAGCGGCGGAGCTCAGGGACAAGCGGTCGATCGTCGAACCGGTGCACCTCGACGCAGGAACCTCGATCGACCCGACGGCGACCGTCGGTCCCAACGTCGTGCTCGGCCGCAGTTGCTGGGTGGGCGCAGGTGCCGTCGTTCGTGATTCGGTGCTCTGGGACGACGTGCGCGTAGGCCCCCACGCCGCCGTCGACGAGGCGATCCTGGCTTCGGGCGTGCGGATCGGAACGGGGGCGACGATCGGTGCGGGAAGCGTGGTTGGCCACGGATACGTCGTGCCGGACGGCGTCCAGGTGCCTCCGGGAAGCCGGCTGAGCGACCGCTAATTGCCTGGCGGAGCCTTTCCCGCTAGTTAATGGTAGGATTTCCGGGGTAGAATCAAAGTATGCCCGGATCGCTGCAGCCGCTCCGAAACGCCGGCGTACCAGGTGTTCTTTTTCTGGGGTCCTACCCGCCGCGCGAATGTGGAATTGCCACGTTCACGCGCGATATGGTCGAGGCTTTCGACCGGCAGTTCGGCACGCGAAGCCAGGTCGTCGCCATCGACGAACCCGGCGGCGACGTACGCCGCTACGGTCCGGAGGTCGTCGCACGCATCAGCCAGGCGGACCGCTGCAGCCACGTTCGCGCTGCAGACTTCATTAACTCGCATGGCGCGCAGCTCCTGAACATCCAGCACGAGTACGGCCTATTCGGGGGTGAGCGCGGCGAGTGGCTCGTCGATCTGCTCTGCGCACTCACCAAGCCTTCGGTGTTGACGCTCCATACGGTGCTGCCCGAGCCGGACGAGGAAATGCTCGACGTCACGCGCCGGCTCTGCCGCTACGCCTCGAGGGTCGTGGCGCTCTCCGAAACGGGTCGCGAGCTTCTCGAGCGTGTCTATCGCATCGATCCGGCGAAGCTGCGTCTCATCCATCACGGCGTTCCCGACGTGCCGTTCCAGGGGACGCAACCCGCGAAGGCCTCGTTCGGCATCGGCGAACGGTCGGTGATCTCGACCTTTGGGCTCATCAATCGCGGTAAGGGTCTCGAGTACGCGATCGAAGCGATGCGCGCGGTCGTCGCGCGCCATCCCGAGACGCTGTATCTTATCCTCGGCGAGACGCACCCCGTCGTGCGTCGTTACGAGGGCGAATCGTATCGCGAGTCGCTGCAAGCGATGGTCCATGGCTGTGGACTGCAATACAACGTGCAACTTGTCGACAAGTATCTCGACTACGACGAGATCATCAGCTATCTCGGCGCAACCGACATCTATTTGACGCCCTACTTGAATCCGACGCAGATCGTGAGCGGCACGCTTGCGTATGCCGTCGGCTGCGGCAAGGCGATCGTCTCGACGCCGTACCTGTACGCGCAAGAGCTGCTGGCATATGGCCGCGGCTTCGTCGTGCCCTTCAAAGACGCCGGCGCCATTGCGGCGCGGGTCGTCGAGTTGCTCGACGACCCGTCGCTGCGGCGCGCGACCGAACGGCGCGCATATCGTTTCGGCCGGCAGATGACGTGGCCGCACGTTGCGGAGGCATACGGACGGTTGTTCGCTGAGTTGCTTCCGGCCGCGCCGATCGAGCTCGTGGGAACCGCCTAGTGGCCCAGCGGGTACCCCCGCTTGACTATCTCGCCATTTTGAGCGATGACGTCGGCGTCATTCAGCACGCGCACGAGAACGTTCCGAATCGTTCGACCGGCTATTGCACGGACGACGTGGCGCGCGCGCTCATGGTCGCGGTGGCACGTCTGCGCATCGATGCCGGGGACGAGCGAGCGCGAGCGCTCGGCTCGACGTATCTCGCGTTCCTCGTCGACGCGCAGCGCGAGGACGGACGCTTTCACAACTTCATGAGCTACGACCGGCGCTGGCTCGACGAGCTCGGAACGCAGGACAGTAACGGACGAGCGCTCCGGGGCCTGGGCTACGCGCTGCGTTACGCGCCCGACGCGCGCTGGCGTAGAGTCGCGCAGCGGGCGTTTCGGCGCGGGCTCGCGTGCGTCGACTGGCTCGTCTATCCTCTCGCCGAGGCATACGCCATGCTAGGCCTCGCGCACGCGCACGAAGCCGGGGCGCATGTGGCCTATGCGGCGGCACTCCGAACGCTCGCGGGGCGTTCGCTCGACCGGCTCGCCGCTGCGAGCGATGCGACATGGACGTGGTTCGGAGACGAGATGACCTACGACGTGGCACGGCTGCCCGAAGCGCTGCTGCGCGCGGGCGCCGTCTTGGGCGAACGGCAGTATACCGAAGGCGGTCTCTTGGCGCTCGCATTCTACGAGTCGATTGCGCTCGAGGGCGGCATCTTCGTGCCGATCGGCAACCGAGGATGGTATCGGCGCGGCGGGGAGCGGGCGCGGTACGACCAGCAACCGCTCGAAGCGGCGGCGATGGTCGATGCGGAACTCGCGGCGCTCGACGCCACCGGCGAAAAGAAGCATCGCGACGCCGCAAGGCTGGCAATGGCGTGGTTCGAGGGCGAAAACTCCGAGGGAATCGTGATGGAGCACGCCGGAGGCTGCTACGACGGCCTCGGCGCGGGCTCTGCGAACCGCAACATGGGAGCGGAATCGACGTTGGCAGCACTCTCTGCAGCGTATGCGCTTGCGGCGCGGCGAAAATCCGACATTGCCGTCGCGCGCTAGGGGATGAAATACCTCGCACTCTGTCGAAGAGAGTGCGAATGATCCTCGAGACCGAAGCTCTCAACGACGTACAAGCCGCCGCGGTTCGGCATACGGACGGCCCGTGCTTGGTGTTCGCCGGTGCGGGCAGCGGGAAGACGCGCGTCATCACGTATCGCATCGCGTATCTTCTGCGAGAGCTCGGCGTCGCTCCGGATCGTATTCTCGCGTTGACGTTTACGAACAAGGCCGCCGGGGAGCTGAAATCGCGTCTCGAGACGATGGTTGGCGGCGAAGCGCGTGGGATTTGGGCTGGAACGTTTCACGCGATGTGCGTGCGCTTGCTGCGACGCGAGGGTCCCCGCATCGGAATTTCGCCGGGCTTCGGGATCATCGACGATACCGACCAGCGCCAGGTTCTCAAAGAGATCGTCGACGATCTCGAGTACGACGATCGCCAGCTCTCTCCCGGCGCGTGCCTGCACGAGATCGGTAATGCGAAGACCGCGATGCTCTCGCCGGAGACGTACCTGGAGAAGCAGACGACGTCGCTCGGCGAGCGATTCGGCGAAGTCTACAAGGAGTATCAGCGGCGGCTTGCCGCGTCCAACAGCCTCGATTTCGACGACCTCATCTTGCGCGCGATCGACGTGCTCGAGGTCGACGAAGCAGTGCGCGAGCGCTATCAGCGCAAGTTCCAGTACATCCTCGTCGACGAATACCAGGACGTGAACTTGCCGCAGTACCGGCTCATCTCGATTCTCGGCGAGCTCCATCGTAACGTCACCGTCGTCGGAGACGACGATCAGTCGATCTATTCGTGGCGCGGCAGCGACCATCGGATGATCCTTCGCTTCGAACAGGACTTCCCAGGAGCGACGGTTTTCAAGCTCGAGCAAAACTACCGCAGCACGCAGCGTATTCTCGACGCGGCGAACGCTTTGGTTGCGAACAATCGCTCGCGCGCGCCGAAGCGACTCTACACCGAGCGCGGCGAGGGCGATCCGATCATCGTCTATCCGGCGGCGACCGAGCGCGACGAAGCACGATACGTCGTCGAGCAGATCAAGAGTGCGGTTCGCGACGGCGCGGCGTATCAAGATTTTCTCGTGCTCTATCGCACGAACGCCCAGTCCCGCGTCTTCGAAGAGGCGATGCTTTCGGACGGTATCCCGTATCGCGTCATCGGCGGCGTCGGCTTCTACGCGCGGTCCGAAATCAAAGACGTCATCGCCTACTTGCGCTACGTGCTCAACGCCGCCGACGCGATCGCGTTCAAGCGCATCGTGAACGTGCCGCGGCGTGGCATCGGTCAGCAGACGCTAGGCGCGCTCGTCCAAGCCGCAAACGGCGCCTCGATCTCCGTCGGCGAGGCGATCTTCGACAGCGCGGTGCTACGCACGGCCGTCCCAAAGAAGCTCAAAGAGCTGGAGCGCTTTGCCGAGCTGATCGCGGATCTACGGTCCTGCATCGGCGAGATGTCGGTTCCCGATTTGCTCGTTGCGGTCATGGAGCGCTCGGGGTACGTCCGCGAGCTGCAGTCGGAGGAGACGAACGAGGCGCGTGCCCGCTTGGAGAACCTTCAAGAGCTCGTCGGCGTCGCTCGGGAATATCACGCCGCCGAGGCGGAGCCGACGCTTGCGGGCTTCCTCTCGAACATCGCGCTCGTCAGCGACGTGGATGCCCTCGACGAACGTGCCTCGTACGTGACGCTCATGACGCTGCACAGCGCTAAGGGGTTGGAGTTCCCCAGCGTGTTCTTGACGGGGCTCGAGGAGGGCGTCTTCCCACACGCGCGCACGCAGAACGACGAGCACGAGATGGAAGAAGAACGGCGCCTCGCGTACGTCGGCATCACGCGGGCGATGGAGCACCTCCATCTGACGTTCGCGCAGCGGCGAGCCATCTACGGCAATAGCTATGCGTATCCGCGCTCGCGTTTCGTTGACGAGATCCCCGGCCTACAGTTCCTCGAAAGCGAGAGCGTCGCGTTGCCGCGACCGACGGGCGGACGCTGGCGCGAGGTTGCGATTCACGAGTCGGCGGGAGCGGGGATGCACATGCAGCTCGGTGCTGGCGATCGCGTTCGCCATCCCAAGTGGGGCGAGGGCAAGATCGCGAGCGTGGTCGGCGCGGGCGGGGACGGACTCGTGACGATCGACTTTCCAAACGTGGGGCAGAAGATGTTGATGCTCAAGTACGCTCCGTTGGAAAAAATATAAGAGAGCTCCGATTCGGCCCATGCCGTCATGATTAGCGTTGCCGTTGCGGGGGCGCGCGGGCGAATGGGAACGGTAGCCCGTGCTGCGCTGGGCGAAGCCGACGGCTTCGAGTACGTGGGCGGCCTCGGCCGGGAGCGGATCGAGGGCGAGTCCCTCTACGACGACCTCGCGGCGCTCATCGCCGAGACAAAACCCGACGTGTTACTCGATCTCACCACCTATCCCTCGACGGTCGAGATCTCGTGTGCCGCAATACGTGCCGGCGTTCGGCCGGTCGTCGGTGCGACGGGATGGAGCGATTTCGACCGCGCGGCGCTCGCGCGCGAAGCCGAGGAACGCGCGATCGGAGCGATTCTCGTTCCGAACTTCGCCCTCGGCGCGGCGCTGATGATGCGATTTGCCGCCGAGGCGGCGCGCTACTTTCCCACGATCGAGATCGTCGAGCTCCATCACGACCGCAAGAAGGACAAGCCGTCCGGCACGGCGCTGCTCACGGCCGAACGCATCGCCGCCGCGGGGTACGACGCAGAGATTCCGGTGCACAGCATCCGGCTGCGCGGCCTCGTCGCGCACCAAGAGGTTCTGCTGGGGAACGACGGCGAGGTCCTCACGATCAGACACGACGCGTTGTCGCGAGAGGCGTTCGTAGCCGGAATGCTTGCGGCTGTGCGCGGCGTGATGCGGCTCGATCGGCTCGTGATCGGGATCGATGCCGTCCTAGAAGGCGCGAAGGAGCCGCCATCCGCGTAGCCGTCGTCGGAGCTACCGGTGCCGTCGGCGAAACGATCGTGCGCGTGCTGGAAGAACGCGATCTCCCGATCGAGCGGATCGGTGCGTTCGCTTCTCGGTCCCGGCCGGGAGCGGTGTATTTTCGCGGCGTCGCGCTCGACGTCGAGCCGGCGAGCCCCGAACGCCTGCGCGATTTCGACGTCGTCTTCTTTGCGGGCGGTGAGGACGCGAGCGAGACCCTCGTTCCGGCCCTGGAGAAGCGCGGCGTCGTCGTGATCGACAACAGTGCGACATTTCGCATGCGCGACGGCGTTCCGTTGCTGATCCCCGAAGTCAACGCCGGTGCCGTGCGCGCGGAACATCGCCTTTTCCCCGTAGGGAACTGCACGGCAATCATTCTCTGCACCGCGCTGGCCCCCATCCGGGATCTCGCCGGCTTGCGCCGCGTTCACGTTGCCAGCTATCAAGCGGTAAGCGGGGCCGGCCGCGACGCGCTCGACGCGTTCGACCGTGGCGAGGGAGCCGTCGTGCGCAACGTCGTTCCGAAGATCGGCGAACTCGACGCCAACGGCGAGAGCGGTGAAGAGCGCAAGGTGCGCGACGAAACGCGCAAAATGCTCGGCCTCCCCGAGCTCGAGCTGAGCGCGCTGTGCGTGCGCGTGCCCGTGCGCACGGCTCATTCCGAGGCGGTGTTCTTCGAGACCGAGCGTTCGACGAGCCTCGCCGAGCTGGCCGCGGCGTTCGAGCGCGCGTCGTCGATCGTCTTTCATCGCTCCGGAATCGTGACGCCGCGCGAAGTCGAGGGAACCGACGAGGTGCACGTCGCTCGCCTTCGCCCGACCGATGCGTCGGGTCATCGCTTCAGCCTATTTTGCGTGGGCGACCAACTGCGCAAAGGCGCGGCAACAAACGCGGTGCAGATTCTCGAGCTCCTCCTGGAGAAAGGGCTCGTGCGATGAGCTCGGTTGCGGTGTTGAAGTTCGGCGGTACGTCGCTCGCAACGCCGGAGCAACGCGCGATGGCTCGTTTGCGCGTGCGCGAAGCGCTGGGCGAAGGCTACAGCGTCGTCGCCGTCGTCTCCGCGATGGGGCGCGCACCGGAGCCCTACGCAACGGACTCGCTGCTCGCACTTGTTGGCGGAGGCGCGCGCACGCGCAACGCGGACCTCCTGCTCGCGACGGGCGAGATGATTGCGGCTGCGATCTTCGCGCAAGAGCTCGAAGCCAGCGGCACGCCGGCGGTCGCGCTCACGGGCGCGCAAGCCGGCGTCGTTACGGACGAGCGGTTCGGAGATGCAACGATTCGGCGCGTCGATCCCGCAGCGCTCCACGCGCTGCTCGACGCGCGCGCGGTTCCGGTGGTGGCCGGGTTTCAAGGAGCAAGCGAAGACGGCATCGTCGTTACGCTCGGGCGGGGCGGGACGGACCTATCGGCGATCGCCATCGGGCACGCGCTCGGGGCCGAACGCATCGACATCTACACCGACGTCAGCGGCGTGATGACCGGTGATCCGCGGCGCATTCGCGGCGCGCGGAGCGTCGAGCGTGCAACGCTCGAAGAGGTCACCGAGCTCGCGCAACACGGGGCAAAGGTCATGCACTACAAAGCCGCGGAGTACGCCCGACGAACGAGAACGCGGTACCGCATTCGCGGCCTGACCACCGACCGAGGCACGCTCGTCGACGAGAGCGTCGATCACCACCGGCCCGTTACCGGCGTTGCGCTCTCGGAACGCCTTACGTGGGTGCGCGTGATTCGCGGCGACATCGAAAACCCAACGCGGCGGATGGAGACGGAGATCGAGATGTTTCGCCGCATCGCCGACGCCGGGGTCTCGATCGATCAAGTAACGATCAATCAAGCCGGCGTAGCATTCGTCGTCGAGGGCGATCGAGGAAACGACGTGCGCCGCCTTCTCGGGGATTTGAATTTGGCGGTGCGCGTGCGCGAAGGCTGCGCCAAGCTCTCCGTCGTGGGCAACGGCATGCGTGAGGCGCCAGGCGTCATCTACGAGCTGACCTCGGCGCTTGCGGAGGAGAATGTCGAGATCATCCACTGCACGGACAGCAACGTCACGATCTCAGTGCTCGTGCCGATGCAAGACGGCGCGCGCGCGGAGGAGGCGGTACACAGGCGCTTTGGGCTCGACGTCGGAGATCCGGTAGCATGAAACGATCGGCCACGATTCTCACCGCCATGGTAACACCGTTCGACGCCCAAGGCAGCGTAAACGCAAACGAAGCCAAGCGGCTCGCGACCTGGCTCGTCGATCGCGGAAACAACGGGCTCGTCGTGGCCGGATCGACCGGCGAGGGTCAGACGCTCGACGCGCGGGAGCGCGAGGCGCTCGTGCGGACCGTAAAAGAGGCAGTTGGCGGGCGCGCGCTCGTCGTCGCGAACGCCGGCTCGAACGATACGCGCGATTCGATTCGAGCGGTGCGCGAGGCGGAAGCCGCCGGTGCCGACGCGATTCTCGCGGTGGTTCCATATTACAACAAACCACCGCAGAGTGGGATGATCGCGCATTTCTCGGCGATCGCCGACGCCACGGGCTTGCCGGTGTTCATCTACAATATTCCTGGCCGCACTGGCGCCAACATGTTGCCGGAAACGTTGCTCGAGCTGGCACGGCGCAAGAAGAACGTCGCCGGCGTGAAAGAATCGAGCGGCGATCTCAAGCAGATCGCTACGATTCTACGCGATCGTAGCGACGACTTCGTCCTCTGGTCGGGCGACGATCATCTCTTTCTGCCGACGCTGGCCCTCGGCGGCGACGGCGTCGTAGGCGTTGCCTCGCATCTCTGCTCGCCGGAATACCGGCGCATGCTCGACGCGTTCCGCGGGGGCGACGTTGCGGAAGCGGCGCGCATCAACGCCTCACTCTTGGATCTGATCGACGCACTCTTTGCGACGACGAGCCCGATTCCGGTGAAGTGGGCGATGACGCAGCTTGGGTTTGACGTCGGCGTGTGCCGGCTGCCGCTCGATACGATGCCGGCGGCGCTCGCCGACCGGCTGCGGCCCTTGGTGGTGCCGTACGCGAACGCCGCCAGGGCAGCGACGTCTTCCGAGCTTCCCTAAATGCGTATCCTCGGCTGTAGACTCGACGACGTCGACGCGCACGAGGCCGGCGAGCGCATCCTCGTATTAGCGCGCGCGGGGGACGGCGCGCAGGTCGTCACGCTCGGCACCGAGATGGTCGTGTACGCGCAGCGCGACGCGCGCTTTCGCGCGGCGATCAACGCCAGCGCCCTCTCGCTGTGCGATACCGTTGGATTGCTCTGGGTCGCGCGACGGCGCGGCGCGCGACTACGCGGTCGGGTCACCGGCGTCGAGCTCGTCGAGGTCCTCTGCGCGGGCGCCGCGCGCGACGGTATCCGCGTTTACTTTCTCGGCGGAGCCGAGGGCGTTGCGCAGGCTACCGCGGAGCGGTTGCGCGACCGGTATCCCGGCTTGGCGGTCGCCGGATCGCGTAACGGCTACTTCGAGGAGCGCGAGAGCGCGCGCGTCGCACAAGACGTTCGTGCGAGCGGCGCGCAGATGCTCCTCTGCGGCCTCGGCTTTCCGCGTCAGGAGTTTTGGCTCAACGAGCACCTCAAGGCCACGGGGTGCGGCGTGGGCATCGGGGTGGGCGGATCGTTCGACGCGATCAGTGGAAAGGTTCGGCGCGCGCCGCCGGCGTGGCGCAAGCTCGGGATCGAGTGGCTCTATCGCTTGGTGCAGGAGCCGCAGCGCTGGCGGCGGCAGCTGGCGCTACCGGTATTCGTCGCGCTCGTCGCACGCGATGCGCTCGGCGCGAGAAAGGAGAACGCCTCTTGAAGGCGATGATTCTCGCGGGCGGCCTTTCGACGCGGCTGTATCCGCTGACGAAGACCGTTCCCAAGCCGCTCGTTCCAGTGCTCGGCGAGCCGAATATCGTGCACGTCATTCGGTATTTGAAGTCGTTCGGCATCGGGGAGATCGCCACAAACGTCTTTTACTTTGCCGATGCGATTCGCGCGGCGCTCGGCGACGGCTCGCGCTTTGGGGTCCGCTTGACGTATCTCGAAGAGCCGAGCTTGAGCGGAAGCGCCGGCGCCGTAAGGCTGATGCAGCAGTTTCTCTCGGGGAGCGATCCTTTCGTTGTGGTCGGATGCGATGACGTCACGAACCTCGATCTCGATGCGCAGGTGCGGTTTCACCGAGAGCGCGGCGCGATCGCAACCATCGGCTTGGTCGAGTGCAACGACGTTCGAGAATACGGCGTCGTGGTCGTGAACGACGAGGGAAAGATCGTCGGATTTCAGGAGAAACCGCAACCGGGCGAGGAGCGCAGCCACCTTGTGAACACGGGCATCTACGTGTTCTCCGCATCGATCTTCGAACGCATTCCCGCGAACAGCGTGTACGATTTCGGCAAACAGGTGTTTCCGAGGCTGCAGCAAGATAACGCCGCATTTTACGGATTCAAGGCCACGGGCGCATACTGGTGCGACATCGGCACGCCGCACGAGTACCGGCGCGTCACGCGCGATCTCCTCACGGGCGCATTCACGCTTCCCGAGACGCGCGTGCGGGGCGACGTATGGATCGGATACGAGGCGAGGATCGCTTCGGACGCCGTCGTCTGCGGCCCGAGCGTGGTCGGCGACGGCGTCGTCGTCGAGAGCGCCGCGCGCGTGGAGCGCAGCATACTCTGGCAAGGTGCCGTCGTCGAGCGCGGCGCGGTCGTCGCCGATTCGATCGTCGGTGCGGGCTACCGCGTCGCTGCAGGCACGAACCTCAATCATGCAATCGTCGCCAACGAGGATCCCCAGACGTAGGGAACCCTAGCCTCACGGTCGCCTGGCCTCTCCGGTCGGGTTCGAGCGCGTGAAAGACGTCCGTGTGGTGCGGCCTTCTCGACGCTCTCTTCCCAGCGCAGTGCGGTGGCTGCAGCGACGTCGGAAGCGGGTACTGCGATCGATGCGCGGCCGAGGCCGTTTCGTGCGTCGAACGCCGAGCGGAGCTCGAGGTCCGTGCGCTCGGCGAGTACGCGGGATCTCTGCGCCGCGCCGTCCTGGCCGTCAAGAACGGACGCCGCGACGTCGCCCGGGCGCTCGGCGAACGGCTCGCTGCGTCGATCCGCAAACCGGCGATCCTCGTGCCGGTACCGACGACGGCGGCGCACAGGAGAGCGCGCGGCATAGACGGCGGCGTGGAGCTTGCGCGATCCGCTGCTTCGCGCGGCCGCATGGCGCTGCGAGAGTCGCTCGTGCACGTAGCTCGCGACGCGCAACGCGGCCGTTCGCGGGCGGCTCGGCTCGGCGCGCGTGGCTGGTTCGTCTGCCGCGAGCGATTCTGCGGCGAACGCGTCGTCCTCATCGACGACGTATGCACGACCGGCGCGACGCTCGCCGACTGCGCGACCTCACTGCGCGCGGCAGGCGCGACCGTGCGCGAAGCGGTGGTCGTTGCGCTGGTGCCGAATCATGGCCGCTCGTGATCTCGCACCTCGATCGCCTCTTTCTCGATCGCACCTACGAGCTGGCAGCGCGCGGGATCGGCAATACGTCGCCGAATCCTCCCGTCGGCGCCGTCGTCGCACGCGATGCGACGGTGCTCGGCGAGGGATACCATCACCGCGCCGGTGAGGCACACGCTGAGGTCAACGCTCTCGCGCAGGCAGGCGACGCGCGCGGCGCGACGCTGTACGTCTCGCTCGAGCCGTGCAAGCACGCCGGCAAGACGCCGCCGTGCACGCAGGCGATTCTCCAATCGGGCGTGTCGCGCGTCGTCGTGGGCGCGGCCGACCCGACGTCGTACGGTGGCGGCGCGCACGTATTGCGCGAGCGCGGCGTCTGCGTCGAGGTCGTCGACGACGACGCGGCGCGCGAGCTCGTCGCCGTTTTTGCGAGCAGCACGCAGAGCCGGCGCGCCTATGTCGCATTAAAGATGGCGATGTCGCTGGATGGCTACGTTGCGTCGCGACCGGGCGTCGCGGAATGGATTACGTGTGAGGAGGAGCGGCTCTACGTTCGGGAGCTTCGGTATGCGTACGATGCCGTCATGGTCGGCGCGGGAACCGTGCGCATCGACGATCCGCAGCTTACGGTACGGCCGCCGGCGCAGCGGGTACGCGATTTCGTGCGGATCGTGCTCTGCGAGACCGAAGGCGTCCCTCCCGATCGGAGAATCTTCACGCCGGTGCCGGGGTACGCGCGCACGATCGTACTGGCTCCGGCGGGGGCGCGCGCGCATTTCTCGACGCTGGAGAGCGTCGGCGACGTGCTCTACGTCGGCGAGCCAGACGACGAAGAGCTGGATCTCGAGCGCGCGTTGCACGTGCTGCGCGCGCGCGGAATCGCAAGCGCGCTCTGCGAAGGCGGTCCGACGCTGGCGGCGCGCCTCATCGCGCACGGCCTGGTCGACAAAATCTATTGGGCGATCGCGCCGATCGTACTGCGCGGCGAAGCGGCCGTGCCGGTGCTCGCTGGCACCGAGCTCGATGGCGGCCCGCGCCGTCTGCGCTTCGAGCGACTGGAGCGCGTTGGGAGCGACGCAATGCTCAGCGGGCGTTTCGATGTTTAGCGGGCTCATCGCGTACCGCGGCACCGTGCGTGCGCTCGAGCCGGATCGCTCGGGAGCCACGCTGCGCGTCGCGTGCGAAGGCGTTGCCATAGAGCACCCGTGCGTAAAAGACTCGATCGCCGTCGACGGTGCGTGCCTGACCGCGACGCGCATCGACGGCGATGCGATCTCCTTCGACGTGGTTGCGGAGACCCTCGCGCGCACGACGCTCGGAGGCTTGCGCGAGGGTGACGCCGTGAACGTGGAGTACGCGTTACGACTCGGCGAGCGTCTGGGCGGCCACTTCGTGTACGGTCACGTTGACGCGGCGCTGCGCGTGCTCGCCGTTACCGACGAAGGGCAAGGAAAGCGCTTGCGCGTCGAGCGTCCGTACGCGCTCGCACGGCCCATCGCCGAGAAGGGCTTCGTCGCGCTCGACGGCGTGAGCCTCACCGTGGCCGCCGTCGGCGATGGATGGTTCGACATCGCGCTGATCCCGGAGACGGTGGCGCGCACGACCCTTGGGATTCGTGCTGCGGGAGACCGCGTGAACGCGGAGATCGATCCGATTGCTCGCTACGCGATCGCAGCCGTGGACTCGGTGCGCGTTTGAGCGCCTCCTCGCGAGTGGCCGTACTCGTCGAGCCGGGGCGCATCGAGCTGCGCGAGGAGGTGCGCGCGGCGCCGCGGGCAGGCGAGCTTCTCGTGCGCGTGCGTGCCGCATTGACCGACGGAACCGATTTGAAGACGTACCGTCGCGGTCACCCGCAGATGCCGACGCCGACACGCTTCGGCCACGAGTTCTCGGGTGACGTTGCGGCCGTCGGCGAGGGCGTCTCGGAGTTCGCCTCCGGCGACCCCGTGATGTGCGTGCATACCGCGCCGTGCCGCGCGTGCTTCTGGTGCGCGCAGGCGGAAGAAGAGCTCTGCGAGCGCCTCATGTCGACGATGGTGCTCGGCGCGTATGCGGATTACGTCACGCTTCCGCGTGCCGTGGTCGAGCAAAACTGCTTTCACAAGCCCGCCGGCATCTCGTATCGCGAGGCGGCGTTTCTGGAACCGCTCTCGTGCGTCGTGCACTCGGTGGAGATGGTGCGGCAGCGAGGGAGCGTCGCGATCGTCGGTGACGGTGCCTTCGGGCTGCTGCACGCGCTCGTCTTGCGCGAGCGAGGCATCGATGCGATCCTCGTCGGGCGGCGCGCGGAGCGGCTCGAAAGCGCGCGTTCGTACGGATTCGACCCTGTCGACGCTCGTGCGACGGATGCCGCAGCGGCCGTGCGCGAGCGAACCGGCGGGCGCGGCGCCGACGCAGTAATTGAATGTACGGGAACGCAGAGTGCCTGGGAGGAGACCCCCTCGCTCGTGCGGCGAGGCGGTACCGTGTCGCTCTTCGGAGGGCTTGCAGCGGGATCGCGCGTTGCCTTCGACGCCGCGCGCCTGCACTACGACGAAGTCCGTGTGGTCAGCCCTTTCCATTTTACGCCTCGTGCCGTGCGCAGCGCACGGAACCTGCTCGTCGAACGGCGCATCGACGTTACGCCGCTGATCACGCACGCGTATCCGTTGCACGAGATCGCGGACGCGTTTGCACGTCTCGATGCGGGCGAAGGCATGAAGGCGTGCATCGAGCCGTGAGAGTCGCCGTTCTGTATTCCGTGGACGACATTCGCATCGAAGACCGGCCGGTTCCGCAGATCGCCGAAGGGGAGCTCCTCGTGCGAACGCGCGCATGCGGGATCTGCAGCGGCGACATCATGGGATGGTACGTGAAGCGCAAGGCGCCGTTGGTCTTCGGCCACGAGCCGGCGGGCGTCGTCGTGGCCGTGGGGCCGGGCGAGCCGCCGGCGGACGATTCGGGCCGCGCGTTCGCGATCGGAGACCGCGTCTTCGTGCACCATCACGCGCCGTGCTTTGCCTGCGCTACGTGCGCGCGCGGAGACTTCGTGCAGTGCGAGCGCTGGCGGGCGAGCGCTATCGATCCCGGCGGTATGGCGGAGTACTTTCGCGTCCCGCGCGAAAACGTGCGCGATACTTTGCGCCTTCCCGAAGAGGTCTCGTTCGAAGACGCATCGCTGGTGGAGCCGCTCGCATGCGTCGTGAAGTCGCTTCGTAGGGGCGGAGTGCGCGCGGGAGAGACGCTGCTCGTGATGGGGCTCGGCATCATGGGGCAACTGCACGTGCTGGCCGCGCGCGCGTTGGGCGCGCGCGTGCTCGCGAGCGATTTCAGCGAGCCGCGCCGCGCCCTCGCAGCGAAAAACGGCGCGCTCGCGCTCCATCCGCGAGAGGCCGAGGAGAGCGCGGACGTCGTCGTCTGCGGGCCCGGAACGCCGGAGGCTCTCCGCAGCGCTTTCGCGAGCGTGCGCGCCGGAGGCACGGTCGTCATGTTCACCCCGTTCGATCCCGGCGCTCCGGCCGAGTTCGACGCAGAGCGTTTCTATTTCAAGGACTTGCGGCTCATCGCGAGTTATTCCAGCGGGCCGAACGACACGCGCGAAGCGCTAGCGCTCGTCGCGAGCGGCGTCGTATCCGCGAAAAGTGTCGGCGCGCAGACGTTTACGCTCGAGGAGGCGGCGGCGGCTCACCGCGCGCTCGCGCAAGCGCAAATCGTCAAGCCGATCGTCGTCTTCTAACGGGCACTCCCGAGCGAGGTTAGGCGGTCTTGGGAACCGAGACCAAAAGAACGATCGATGCGAGGAATACCCAGAGCGCGGAGACGATCGGTGCGGCGTACGCGCCGTAGCCGGTTACGCCAAGCGGACTGTGGTGTGCGAAGATCGAGAGCGTGTATGCGATGTCGACGAGAAAGACGAGGTAGCCGAGAAGGTTGAGCCAGCCGGGCATCGCGTTTTTCCGCCGGGATTCGTGCGACGCGCCGAACGCGAACGCGCCGAATGCACCCATCGCGAAGATGAAGAGCGTTAGGTCGAACACGTAGAATGCGGGAAGAGTCGCACTCGGCCCGGGGTTGCGGATCACGGCCGCGACCTGAAGCGAGGTACTGGCGAGCATCAGCGTTCCCCAGACGACTGCCCCTGATGCGCCCCATTGCGAGAGCGATCGATCGCCGTCGCTCGCGTCTCGCAGATAGTTGAACAGACCGAGCGCGAACCAGATGATAAACGCGACCGCGGGAAGCGTCAGCCATGCCCCAAGCGTCAGCCCGAACGCGTGCAGGGCGACGTACGCCGACAGGTCCGTGGCCGACGTGCTCGCAGCAGGAAATGCGCCCGGAACGATCCCTGCGACGACGTAAAGAAGAGCGCCGACGATTCCGGAGTATGCGGCGGAGCGCTCCATGCGGTGATTGTGCATACGTGCCTCTCTTGGTCGAGCGAGCTTGCTGCTCCTCGACCGGCTGAGCGGCCGACATCGGCTTGACAATCGTCAAGCTCGGTTCTACGCTTGAAGACCATGGATAAGGGGTTTGCCGGGCGGTTGAATGCCGCTATGGAAGAGGCCGGGCTTAGCGCTGCCGAGCTCGCAGACCGGGCGGGCTTGACGGAGTCGGCGATTTCGCTGCTGCGAGCGGGGCGACGCGAGCCGTCGTACCGTACGCTACAACGCTTGACGCACGTCATCCCTACGCTCGCGTCGGAACTAACCGGAGAGTCGAGCCCCTTCGATAGCATCGACGGTGCGCTGGCCGATATTCGCGCCGGGAAGATGGTCGTAGTCCTCGACGACGAGGACCGCGAGAACGAAGGCGACCTCGTCATGGCGGCCCAGATGGTAACGCCGGAGGCCATTAACTTCATGCGGCGCCACGGCGGCGGGCTCATCTGCGTCCCTTTGCCGGCGAGGAGGCTCGACGAGCTCCAACTCCCACAGATGGTGAGCGACAACACCGCCTTGCATGAGACGGCATTTACGGTCTCCGTCGAGGCGCGAGGTCTGACGACGACGGGAATCTCCGCTGCGGATCGTGCGGCGACCATCAAGAAGCTGTTGGATCCCGAAGCGCGGCCGTCGGATTTTCTGCGCCCCGGGCACACGTTTCCGTTGCGCGCTCGGGAAGGCGGCGTGCTCGTGCGCGCGGGACAAACCGAAGCCGCCGTGGATCTCGCCCGGCTGGCCGGGCTCTATCCCGCGGGCGTCATCTGCGAGATTATGGCCGACGACGGAACGATGGAGCGGCGCGACGGTTTGCGCAGCTTCGCCGATCGCCACGGCGTGAAGCTCATCACGGTCAAGGACCTGATCGCCTATCGCATGCGCAACGAGAAGCTCGTCAAGCGCGTGGCAGAGTTTACGCTTCCTACGACGAGCGGTACGTGGCGTGGCATTGCATACGAGAACACGGTCGACCGCAACGCGCACGTCGCGCTCGTCATGGGCGATATCGGCGAGGGGAAAGACGTACTCGTGCGCGTGCATTCGGAATGTCTCACCGGCGATGCGCTGCACTCGTTGCGTTGCGACTGCGCCGCGCAGCGCGACGGCGCGATGGCGATGATCGCTGCTGAAGGACGCGGTGTCTTTTTGTATCTTCGCCAAGAAGGCCGCGGCATCGGTCTTGCAAACAAGCTACGTGCGTACGAACTGCAGGATCGCGGTGCGGACACGGTCGAGGCGAATATCGCCCTGGGGCTTCCCGTGGACAAGCGAGACTACGGGATCGGATCGCAGATCTTGCACGATCTCGGCATACGCGCGATGCGCGTCGTCACGAACAATCCGAGGAAGATCTTCGGACTCGAGGGCTACGGACTCACGATCTCGTCCCGCGTACCGCTCCACACGCTGCCGACGCCGCACAACGAGCGCTACATCGCAACCAAGCGCGCGAAGCTCGGCCATCTCGCCTCGTGAAGCGGGAGCGGAGCCCCGCGCCGTTCCCGGACTGCGGCGGCAAGCGCTTCGCGCTCGTAGCGGCGCGGTTCTATCCTGAGATCGCGGACCAGCTCGTGGAAGGAGCGCGTCGGGCGCTACGCGAGTGCGCCGTACGTGACGAGGACGTCGCACTATACGACGCCCCGGGCTGCTTCGAGATCCCACTGCTCTGCCGGAATCTTATTGCGGCGGAGCGTTTCGACGCGCTGGTTGCACTCGGAGCGGTGATCCAAGGCAAAACGCCGCATTTCACGTTCGTTGCCGGAGCGTGTGCGCGCGGCATCATGCAGGTGCAGCTTTCGACAGGCATACCGATCGGCTTCGGCATCCTGACGACGACGACGCAGCAAGAAGCGGAGGAGCGGGCAGATCCCGAGCGCGGCAACAAAGGGTACGACGCCGCGCTCGCAGCCGCGGCGCTGACAGTCACGCCCTCGAACCTTCCCCGCGCCGGCTTTCGAGCGTAGCGTGAGGCGCAGGGATTCGCGGCCCCGAGGCGCATAGAAGGGGCCTCGATCAACGACGCAGAGGGTCCTATCGTGGAAGACAAGATTCTTACCTGTAAAGATTGCGGCGCCCAGTTCGTCTTCAGCGTTCGCGAGCAAGAGTTCTTCGCCGAGCGAGGATTTGCGAATCAACCCGTGCGCTGTCGCGATTGCCGTCAGGCGCGCCGTGCGAACGGCGGTGACGCGTCGACGCGGGGCTCGACGCGACCGAGCTTCGAAGCGGTCTGCGCGCAATGCGGCGTCAACACAACCGTTCCGTTCCGTCCACGTGGCGATCGACCGGTCTACTGCCGCGACTGCTACACCGCTCGCGTTCCTGCCGAAGTCTAAGCTTCCCGCAGCCGTTGCCTGGGGCGGCGACGCCGTACGCTACGTCGATCAGCGCGAGCTGCCGACCGAGGTTCGCGTCGTATCCGCGCGCACGGTCGAAGAGCTGGTCGCAGCAATCGCATCGCTGGGAGTGCGGGGAGCGCCATGCATCGGCATCTTCGGTGCGTACGGCGTCGCTCTGCTTCGCCGGACCATCCTCGACGACGTCGCCTTCGCGACGGCAGCGGCGCGGCTGCGCGCGGCCAGGCCGACGGCCGTCAACCTCGCGTGGGCGGTAGACCGGGTTCTCGCGGCCGACGACATGTTGGCTGAGGCAGAGGCGATCCATAGGGAGCAGGAGGCCGTCGATGCCGCGATTGCGCGGTACGGTCTCGAGCTGATTCCGGAGCGCGCACGTATCATCACACACTGCCATACCGGAGCCTTGGCAACGGGCGCCCTGGGAACGGCGCTCGGCGTCATCCTGGCCGCGCATCGTGCCGGAAAGCAGCCGACCGTCTTTATCGATGAAACGCGCCCGCTGCTGCAAGGCTCGCGCTTGACCGAGCTCGAGCTGCGCGAAGCCGGCGTCGACGCGGTCGTGCAGGTCGACGGCGCCGCTGCCTTCGTGATGCTGCGGCAGAACGTAGATCTCGTGATCGTCGGAGCGGATCGCGTCGCTCGTAACGGCGACACCGCGAACAAAATCGGTACGTACTCGCTCGCCGTGCTCGCCGCGCACCACGGTATCCCGTTTTACGTTGCGGCCCCGCGCTCGTCGTTCGACCTCGCAACCGAAAGCGGCGCGGATATTCCGATCGAGCAACGCGATCCGGATGAGATCACGACGATCCGCGGCACGCGCGTCGCCCAAGCGCAAGCGCGCGTCTTCAATCCGGCCTTCGACGTGACGCCGCACCGGCTCGTCACCGCGTTCATAACGGAGCGCGGCGTGCTGCGTCCACCCTACGGCGAGAGCATTCGGTGAAGTTTTACGAGTTCGTCGACAAAGCACCGGAGATCGGCCGGCTCGTCGTCATCGAGGGAACGGAACAGACGCTGGCGGAGCGCGCGCTCGACGTCGTGCTCGACCGGCTGCTGCCGATCGAAGTTCGGGATCTCAACCTCGCGCGAATCGCCGCAGCCGACGTGGGTGACGCAGCCGGCGTGCGCGAAGCGGTGCGAGCGATGCCGTTTCTCGCCGAACGCCGCGTCGTCGCGGTGAGCGACGTGCAGACGCTTCGCGCGCAAGAGCGGCGCGATCTGTTGGAAGCGGCGCAGAGCGCGCCCGATGGCAACACGCTCGTCGTAACCGATCTGCTCTCTCCGCGGTCGCAACGCCCGCAATCCTTCGGCGCGCTCGCCGGACGAGCGGCGCTGCGCATCGACACCACGGCGACCGAGGAGGTGCGCCGACGCTTTGTCGAGGAGACGCTCGTACGGCTCGGGGCGAAGGCAGAGCCGCGCGCGGTCGCCGCACTGGTCGCAAGCAGCGCGGATCTTGCGGCGGTGCGCGGCGACCTCGAAAAGCTCTGCCTCGGCGGCAAACGCATCGGGCTGGACGATTTGGAGCGCGAGAGTCTGGTTGTTGATGATCCGAAGGCCTATCGCTACGCGGGCGCACTCGTCGAAGGCCGGATTGCCGAGGCATTCTCCATTGTCGAAGAACTCTTTGCCATCGATCCGCGCGGTGCCGCGATTCCACTGCTCTCGGCGCTTGCGACCGAATATGCGCTGTTATGGGATCTTGCGCGCCCCGGCGGAACGATTCCGCAGCGTCTTCAGTGGCGAGAGCGCGCCTTACGACCGATCGCGCGGCGCGTCGGCGCAAGCCGCGCGCGCAACGCTTACGAACGGGCGGTTCGCGGCGTGGAGGCGATCGTGACCGGACGTGCCGGAAGCGACCCAGCCGACTACCGGACGTTGGTCGAACGCATCAGCGCAGAGTGCGCCATGCTGGGGCGCCGATGACGTACGATCGCTATGCGTCGCCTTTTTCGTGGCGCTACGGCCGTCCCGAGCTGCGCGCGCTCTTTTCGGAACGCGAGCGCCGTAGGCTCTGGCGCGTCGTGTGGGTGGCGCTCGCCGAGGCGCAACCCGGACTCGTCAGCCCTGCAGAACTCGAGGATCTGCGCGCGCACGCGCGCGACGTTGACGTGGAGGCAGCGCTCGCAATCGAGCGAGAGACCCATCACGATCTCGTCTCCGAGCTGCAGCTCTTCGCGACGCAGGCGCCCATCGGGGGAGGGCGCCTGCATTTGGGCGCGACGTCGATGGACGTCGAGGACACCGTCGAGATCTATCGACTGCGGCGCGCGCTCTCGTTGCTTGGAGCGGAGCTGCGCCGGCTCCTCGGTCGATTCGGCGAGCGCATTCGGGAGCACGCGGACCTCGTCTGCATGGGGTTTACGCATTTGCAGCCGGCCGAGCCGACCACGATGGGATATCGCCTCGCGCTCTACGCACAGGATCTTCTCGCCGACTACGATCATCTGCGCTTCGTCTTCGAGCAGTTGCGCGCAAAGGGGCTGCGCGGAGCGGTCGGCACCAGCGCCTCGTACGAGGCGCTCCTCGGCGGCAACGGTGCGTCGGAGGAGATGGAACGCCGCGTGCTCGCGCACTTCGGGCTCGACGCTCGCGACGTCAGTAGCCAAGTCTACTCCCGCTCGCTCGACTACATGCTTCTCTCTGCCCTTGCCGCCCTCGGTGCGTCGCTCGCGAAGTTCGCCTCGGACGTACGCATCCTGAGTGCTCCGCCGTTCGGGGAGGTTGCCGAGCCGTTTGAAGAACGCCAGATCGGCAGCTCGGCGATGCCGTTTAAACGCAATCCGATCTTGAGCGAGCGCATCGATTCGCTCGCACGCCTGCTTCCCGCATATGCGGCGGTGGCGTGGCAGAATGCGGCCACCAACTACTTGGAGCGCACGCTCGACGATAGCGCCAACCGGCGCACGATCTTGCCTGAAGCGATGCTTTGTATGGACGAACTTCTCGCGCTCGCCTATCGCGTGATCGATCGCCTGCGCGTCGACGAGCGGCGCGTCGCGCAGAATCTCCGGACGTACGGACCGTTTTCGGGCCTGGAGGCGGTTATGATGGAGGCCGTGCGTGCCGGTGCCGATCGCCAAGAAGTGCACGCCGAGCTTCGCGATGCCGCGATGGCAGCATGGAGCGCGCTCGAGCGTGAAGAGGACAACCCGCTCGCGCATCTCTTGGCCGAGAACTCCGCATTGACGGCGCGCCTCGACCCTGCGGAGATTCGCCGGCTGCTCGATCCAAGCGATCGCGTAGGCACGGCGCCGGTTCGCGCGCTCCGCCTCGCGCAACGCATCGACGCCCTCGCAACGTTTCCCGAGCAGCGCGAGGTATCGTGATGCAGCAGAGCAAGGGTGCGCAGATCGTACGCGGTAAGACGAAGGTTCTCTACGAATGCATCGGCGAGCCGGAGCGCCTGATCGTCGAGCAGATGGATGCGATCACGGCGGGGGACGGAGCGCGGCGCGACGTGATTTCCGGCAAGGGCCGCCTTGCGGCACTGACGACGTCGCGCGTCTTTCGATTTCTCAACCGTCGCGGCTTGCCGACGCATTATCTCGGCGGTGGAGAAGACGTGGACGAGAATGCGATGCTCGTGCGGCGCTGCGCGATGATCCCGCTCGAGGTCGTCGTACGCGGCATCGTCGCGGGTTCGTATGCGAAGCGTTACCCAGACGTGCAGCGAGGCTCCCGTCTCGACCCGCACGTCGTCGAGTTCTTCCTCAAAGACGACGAGCACCACGATCCAATGATCGCCGTAGAGGAGATCGTTGCGCGGGGCATTGCCAGGCCCGAGGAAGTCGAGCGGATGAGCGAGCTTGCGCGCGCGACGTTCGACGCGCTCGAAGAGGCCTGGCGGGAGCGCAGCGTCACGCTGGTCGATTTGAAGGTAGAGTTCGGACGGCTGACCGAAGGCGGGCGCAACGGCGAGCTCGTGCTCGCCGACGTGGTCGACAACGATTCGTGGCGCATCTGGCCGCAGGGGCGCGAGCAGGCGATGCTCGACAAGCAGATCTATCGGAACTTGGAACGGCGCGACGCCAAAGCTCTCGCGCGCGTGAAGCGCGCGTACGAGGAAGTTGCCGAGGCCGTCGCGGGATTCGACGCACGTTGATCGACGTCGCGCTGCGCGGTGACGAGCGGCGTCGCATCGCCGAAGCGCTTGGGCGCGAGCCGACGCGCGTGGAACTCTACGCGTTCGATGCCCAGTGGAGCGAGCATTGCAGCTACAAGTCGAGTCGCGCGCATCTGCGGCGCCTTCCGACGAGTGGCGAGCGCGTCGTGCTCGGCCCCGGCGAGGACGCCGGCATCCTGTACCTCGGCGAGCATGATGGGGAGCGCTACGCCGTCGTCGTCGCTCACGAGTCGCACAATCATCCGTCCCAGGTCGTTCCGTTCGAAGGCGCCGCAACCGGCGTCGGCGGCATCGTGCGCGACGTGCTCTGCATGGGCGCGCAGGTGTTTGGGATCGCGGACGCCTTGCGCTTCGGCGACGTCGCTACGCCCGGCACGCACCGACGGCACGTCGCGCAGGCCGTCGTGGACGGGATCTCCGCTTACGGCAACGCGATCGGCGTGCCGAATCTCGCCGGCGACGCCTTTTTTCACGAAGGTTTCAACGAGAACTGCCTCGTCAACGTGATCGCGCTCGGTCTCGTGAAGGAGAAGGAGATCGTACACTCTTTCGCACCGCCGGGGAGCGAGGGTTGGCCACTCGTGCTCGTCGGCAAGGCCACGGACGCGAGTGGCTTCGGAGGCGCCTCGTTCTCGTCGCTCGTGCTCGATGCAGAGAACGAGGCGGCGAACAAAGGCGCGGTCCAAGTTCCCGATCCATTCCTGGAGAACGTGCTCATGCGTGCGACGTACCGCGTCTTTGCGCTGCTGCACGAGCGAGGGATCACGGCCGCGTGCAAGGACCTGGGTGCGGGCGGCGTGATGGGTTGCAGCGCCGAGATTTGTGCCTCCGGAGGATACGGCGCGCGGGTCGACCTCGATCGCATCAACGTCGCGCAAGCGAACCTGCCACCGGAAATTCTCGCCGTCGGGGAGACGCAGGAGCGCATGATCTTCGCACTGCCGCCCGAAGTCGTTGCAAGCGTGCTGCGAATCTACAACGAGGAGTTCTCGCTTCCCGAGATTGCGTACAACGCGCGCGCCGTCGTCATCGGCAACGTGACCAAAGAAAAGCGGTACGTGCTGACGCACCACGGGCAGGCCGTGATGGACGTCGATATCGAGACGCTCACGAAGCCTCGTGAAGGAGCGCTCGTGCCGAGCGAGATGGGCGGTGCGCGGAAGGTCGAGACGGCTTCGGGAGCCGCGGAGCTCGACGCCGAGAATCCGCTATCGCGTTTGGCGGCTTTGCTTTCGTCGCTCGATGGGTGCTCGCGCGAGCCGCTCTACCGGCGTTACGATACCGTGGTACGCGGCTGCACGGTCGTGCCGCGTGGCTACGCGGATGCGGGCGTGGTCGCGCCGATTCCGGGCTCGCCGCTGGGCGTTGCGGTTGCCGTCGCGGGCAATCCGCGGTACGGAGTTGCGAACCCTCAGCTTGCCGCCGAATACGCGGTCGTGGAAGCGGTGAGGAAGGTCGTTGCCGTGGGCGCGCGCCCGATCGGCCTTACGGACTGTTTGAACTTCGGCAATCCCACGAGCGCCGAGCATTATGCGGAGTTCGTTGCGGCTGTCGACGGCTTGGCACATACCGCGCGCGATCTCGGCCTGCCCTTCGTCTCCGGTAACGTGAGCTTTTATAACGAGAACGCATCTGGGAAAGCGATTCCGGCGTCGGCCATCGTTGCGTGCATCGGCGTGTTGAACGACGTGGCCCGGATCGTAACGCCTGCGTTGAAGCAAGCGGGTTCGACGTTACGCTTCACGCGCGACATCGAAGAGGTGCTGCGTGCGATACAGGAGGGAACGGTCCTCGCTTGTCACGTGGTAACGGGCGACGGCGTGTACGCGGCAGCCGTGGAGATGGCGTGTGCGGCAGTTCGTGCCGGGAGCGAGCTCGGCGTACGGTTGTCGGACCGCCTTTTGCGAACCGATCGTGGCGGCTTTCTTCTTGAGAGTAGTGCCTCGTGCGCAGAGCAGGTGGGAACGGTGCTCGGCGAGCCGATCGTCGTCGTCGGGGAAGCGAGCCGCAGCGTTCGCGAAATGTACGATGCGTGGGCAGGGCGCTTGGACGAGATCTACGCATGAGGAGCGTCGCCGTTTTGGTCTTTCCCGGTACCAACTCGGAAGAAGAGACGGTGCGGCTGCTTCGCGTCTACGGCGCGGATGCACGCTTGGTTCACTGGAGTTGTGCGCAAACGCTTGGAGAGTACGACGCGTACGTGCTGTCGGGCGGCTTCGCGTATGAAGATCGCATTCGCGCGGGCGCCATTGCAGCACGCGACGCCATGATGGACCCCGTGATCGACGGGGCGCGACAAGGCAAGCTCGTCATGGGTATCTGTAACGGGGCGCAGATTCTGCTCGAAGCGGGCCTCGTTCCGGGGAGCGGCGATTCGCGCCGTCCGACGGCCGCCTTCACGCGCAACGTTCCACCGCACTTCATCTGCAAGCAGGTCTACGTCAAGCTGACCGTCGAGCCGAGGCGCTCGATCATCACGGCCGCGCTGGCGGCGGGGGCCGTGTTGCCTGCGTGGGCGGCACACGGGGAAGGTCGTCTGGCTGCCGGAGCCGAGCAGATGGCGCAGATTGCAAACGAGAATCACCTCGCCTTCGTCTACGCACGCGCGGACGGTCGCGTCGACGATGCCGCAACGCCTAACGGATCGGCGCTGCACTGCGCGGGGCTCGTGAACCGCGACGGCAACGTCTTGGCGCTCATGCCGCATCCGGAGCGCGTCTTTCCCGCGCGTTCGGCGCTCTTCGAGAGTTTCGTGAAGGGCGTCGAAGCGTCGTGACGGAGCGCCGGCTTGCCGTTCGCTTGAAGGTTCCCGACAATACCGCGTATACGGCGCTCGTCGCGTTACGGCGCCTCGGCGTGCCCGTCGCGCGCGTCGAACGCGCAACGCTGATCGTCGTAGCCGCGGCTGACGATTCGGCGGCGCTCGAGGGCGTCCGGCGCGACGAGGCGCTCTTTAATGCGAACCTCCACGAGGTCGAGCTCGTGCGGTGCAGCGCGCCGGAGGCGGGCGAAATCTGGGTCCGTGCACGTGACGCGTCGTCGATGCAGGCGTGGCGTCTCTTCGACGAGGACGGAGCGCCGGTTCCGAGAGCGACGCTCGAGTGGGCCCGAGACGCCCTGTTGTGCAACCCCGCCATCGAAACGGCGGTCGTCGGCAGGTGAACCTTCCGTACACGATCGCGACGCTCGGCTCGCATTCGGCGCTACAAATCCTCAAGGGTGCGCGCGACGAAGGCTTTCCGACGCTTGCCATCGTTAACGCGGAGACGGAGAGCCTCTACCGTTCTTTCGGCTTCGTCGACGAGGTGATCTCGTTGCCGCGCTATGCCGATTTTCCGTCGATCGTTACGGAGCTTCAGAAGCGCAAGGTCATCATCGTTCCGCACGGATCGTTCGTCGCGTATCTGTCGCTCGAGGAGCACAAGGAGATGACGATTCCGTACTTCGGGAACAAAGCGGTCCTGGATTGGGAGGCCAGCCGCGATCTCCAGCGCGAGTGGCTCTCGCGCGCCGGACTCCTTCTCCCGCGGCAGTTTCGCAGCGGCGCCGAGATCGACCGGCCGGTCATCGTGAAGCTCTACGGCGCGGCCGGCGGCAAAGGGTATATGTTCATTCGCGATGCAGTGGATTTCGAGGCTCGTGCGGCCCGGCTGCACGAGGCGTACATCATCCAGGAGTACGTCATCGGGGTGCCGCTCTACATTCATTACTTCTATTCGCCAATCGAGCGTCGCTTGGAAATCCTCTCGATGGACCGCCGGTACGAGACGAACGTCGACTCCTTGGGGCGTATTCCCGCCGCGGCGCAGGAAGGTATGAACGTCGATCCGTCGTACGTCGTCGTCGGCAATCAGCCCGTGAGTCTGCGCGAATCGATGCTGGCGCAAGCGTACCTCATGGGCGAGAACGTCGTGCGCGTCAGCCAAGAGCTTTGCGGGCCGAAGGGATTGTTCGGTGCCTTCTGCATCGAGACGATCATCACGCCCGATATGCAGTTCTACGTTATGGAGATCTCGGCGCGGATCGTCGCGGGTACGAACCTCTTCATCGACGGCTCTCCCTACTCATACCTCTACTACTCGGAGCCGATGTCGACCGGCAGGCGCATCGCCCGGGAGCTGAAGAACGCGTTGATGAGCAATAATCTCGCGATGGTGCTGGATGATTCGAGCGTCCTCTAGGTGGCCTCGAGCGGGGCACCCTCACGGGGGCTTCGCCCCGTGGGCTCCGCTTGTCGCTTTGGCCGTTGCGCTTCTTTGTTCGGGCCGTGCGGGTGCGACGTTGGAAGCCGACCCGCAGGTGCTGTATCAGCAAATGAAAGCGGCCTACGTAAAGGCGCAGGCCAACGGCTGGGATTACTTCGATCAACTCACCTATCTGTCGACGATTTTCAACGCCGGTCGTGCTTACTCGCTGCAGCGGCCGGACGACCCCGCCTACGGAGAGCTGGCAACGCTGACGGTCCAAATCGGAGGCGCGCTGCACTATAATCCGCTCACCAATCACGACGCGGCGACGTGGTACGTGCGCGAAGCCTGCGTTTGGGTGATGAATCACGTCAACGATCCGGACCGCGTCCAATCGGCGCAGGCGCTGCTCGAGCGGGTTAATGCGGAAGACGGTGACCCTGCAGCGCTCGCGCGCTTCGCCGACGAGGATGCCGACGCGCTCGCGCAGCAATTTCCGCACGACGTGCAGGCCGACGTGCTGCCGCTGGAAGCCGATTGGCGCGGATGGGAGCTCACGCACGATCCGGCGTGGCGTTCGAAGGCGCTCGCGCGTGCCGCTCAACCGGCCTTTCCCATCGCCAACCTACCCGACCAATACGCGGGCGCATTCGTCGACGCCGCAAGAGCCGCGATTGCCAACGTAACCGGCTACACCACGGACGATCGTACGAATGCCGAGATCGTCGTCGACCGGTTGCGCAGGCTCGGAAGGCTTGCGGTCATCGCGCAGGTGAGCGTCGTGCCGCACGACGTCTACATGACGACGCTTGCTCCTGCGGATGAATACTTCGGTCCGTTGCGCATGTCGGTGCTCGGTATCGAGAACGAGATGAAACGCGTGAACTTTATGCTCGATTATCAGTACGGGAATCGGGAGAGCGGCGCCGCGCTCGAAGTCGCGCGTTCCGTCGACGACATGCACAAGGTATATCCTCGCGATCGCGACATGGCGAAGTTGCTCTACGAGTGCATCCGAATGCTCGGCCGCATGTCGACGCCGGCCGTCGAAGAAGAAGCGCGCCATCTGCGCGGCATCCTCACGGTCGAATATCAGGACTCGCCGCAGGCACAAGACCTCCTCGGCACCGCGCCGTCCGCGTGAGGAAGGACATCGCGCTCTGCTGCATCGGCAGCCACTCCGCGCTCGACGTCGCCGCCGGGGCTCGGGCGCAAGGACTGCGCAGCCTGATCCTCACCGCTCGTGGTCGCGAGCGCACGTACGCGCAGTATTTTCGGCGTTGCGCCGGGCCGCCGGAGCGGGGCTGCGTGGACGAGGTGATCGAGCTCGACGATTTTACCGAGATCCTCGACGACTACGTCCAGGAGATGCTTATCGAGCGTGGCGCCCTGTTCGTTCCCAACCGCTCGTTCGAAGTCTACCTGCGCCAGCGGTACACGTACGACGAGATCGAGCGCGGCATGCGCGTACCGTTCTTCGGAAACCGCCGGCTGTTGCGCGCCGAGGAGCGAGACGAAAGCGAGAACCAGTACGCGTTGCTGCGGCGAGCCGGAATCCTCCATCCGTTGCAGTTTTCCGCGCCCGAAGAGATCGATCGTCTCGTGATGGTGAAGGCGCCGCACGCGCGCGTCAGCTTCGAGCGCGCGTTCTTTCTCTGCTCGTCGCCCCAACAGTACCGCGAAGCCGCGGCCAGGCTCATCGACGAAGGCTCACTTACCGAGGCCGGCCTCGCGAGTGCCGTGATCGAGGAGTATCTGCTCGGCCCAGCCATCAACCTGAACTTCTTTTACTCACCGGTACTGCGCGAGCTCGAGTTGCTCGGAACCGATACGCGTCGCCAGACGAACCTCGAAGGGCTGCGCAACGTTCCGCCGAGCGCGCTCGACGCCGTCCGCGCAGTTCCAATGCGCCTCGAGGAGGCCGGCCACATCGCCGCGACGGTGACCGAGTCGATGCTCGAAGAGGCGTTTGCAATGGGCGAGGTCTTCATCGCGGCGGCGCGCGAGGCGAGGCCTCCGGGCGTGATCGGTCCGTTTGCGCTGCAGTGCACGATCGTCTCCGGCCCTCCGAAAGCGCTCGTCTGCTACGACGTGTCCTTACGCATCCCGGGATCGCCGGGAACCCGCTTCACACCGTACTCCGCCTATCGGTGGGGCCGCGACGTCTCCGTCGGCGAGCGAATCGCCATGGAAGTAGTCATGGCACGCGATGCGGAATGCATCGACGCTATTTGCACATAGGAGGTTCCGATGACTGCCCACGTTTTGACCGAGCGCTCGGGCGCCGTAACGTTCAAAGGCGAGCCGAAGACGCTCGTCGGATCGGAACTGCGCGGCGGCGATCCGTTGCCGCAGTTCACGCTCGTGGGAACGGATCTCCAGCCGGTGACGTCGCAGCGTCTTACTGGGGAAAAACACGCGGCACTGCTTATCGTCGTTCCATCGCTCGATACCGGCGTGTGCTCGCTCGAGTCGAAAACGTTCAACGCGCGGATCGGAGAGCTGCCCGAGGGCGTCTCGGCGTTCGTCGTGAGCCGCGACCTTCCGTTCGCGCAGGCGCGCTGGGCGAAAGAGCAGGGCGACGTCAGGCTCCAGATGCTCTCCGACTATCTCGACCATAGCTTCGGTCGCGCAACCGGTCTGGAAATCAAAGAACTTGGCTTGCTTGCGCGAGCGGTGATCGTCGTTGGGAGCGACGGCCGCGTGCGGTACGTGCAGCTCGTGCGCGAAGTCGCGCACGAGCCGAACTACGACGAGGCCATCGCTGCGGCGAGGAGCGCCGTATAGTCTTCATACTCGATTTCGGCGCACAGTACAGCCAACTGATTGCGCGCAGGACGCGCGAGCTCGGCATCTACTGCGAGATTCTCCCCCACGATACGCCGTGGCGTACGCTCGCGGCGCGGGCTCCGAAGGCTATCGTGCTGAGCGGTGGGCCGGAGTCGGCGCTCGTTCCCGACGCACCCGATCTCGATCCAGCAATGCTCGCGAGCGGCATCCCCGTGTTCGGGATCTGCTACGGCATGCAGCTTCTCGCGCGCCATCTCGGGGGCGAGTTGGTGAAGCTCGAGCGAGCCGAATACGGGCCCGCCGTCCTCCAGGTCGCGGCGCGGGAATCGCCGCTCTTCGCCGGGGTCCCGGCGACGTCGCGCGTGTGGATGTCGCACGGCGACTCCGTCGCACGGCTTCCCGCCGGATTCGCAACGCTCGCCTCCACGGAGCGCTGCGCCGTCGCGTCGATGGGCGATACGGTGCGGCGCATCTACGGCGTGCAGTTTCACCCCGAAGTCGCGCATACCGAACACGGCCGCGCCGTGCTCGCGAACTTTCTCAGCGGGATCGCCGAGGTTCCGGCCGATTGGGCGATGGAGTCGTTCGTCGACGAGTCGATCGCCGGGATTCGCTCCACGTTGGGAAGCGCGCGCGCGATCTGCGCGCTCTCAGGCGGCGTCGATTCGGCGGTAGCGGCCACGTTGGTCGCTCGTGCGGTCGGCGAGCAGTTGACCTGCGTGTTCGTCGACCACGGGTTGCTGCGCGCGGGCGAAGCCGAGCAGGTCGTGGCCACGTTTCGCGACGTGCTGCATCTGGACGTGCGCGTCGTAGACGCTCGCGCGCGCTTTATGCAGGCGCTGCGCGGAGTCGAAGACCCGGAACGCAAGCGTATCGCGATCGGGCACGCGTTCATCGGCGTCTTCGAGGAGGCGGCGCGCGCGATTCCGGGCGTGCGCTTTCTCGTGCAAGGAACGCTGTATCCCGACGTCATCGAATCGAAGACGCCGATGAGCAAGGCCGGCCACAAGATCAAGTCGCACCACAACGTCGGCGGGCTTCCGGAACGCATGAGCCTGGAGCTAGTGGAGCCGTTACGCTCGCTCTTCAAGGACGAGGTGCGCGCGCTCGGGCGCGTCCTCGGGCTGCCGGAACCCATCGTGAACCGCCAACCTTTCCCAGGGCCGGGCTTGGCGGTTCGCATCATCGGCGACGTCACCCAGGAGCGGCTGCGCATCGTGCGCGAGGCGGATGCCATCGTGCGCGAGGAGATCGACGCGGCGCCGCTCGATCCGCACCCGTGGCAGTATTTCGCCGTGTTGACGCCCGTGCGCAGCGTTGGCGTCATGGGGGACGGCCGCACGTACGCGAATCTCGTCGCAGTTCGCGCGATAACGAGCGAGGACGGCATGACGGCGGATTGGGCGCGCCTTCCGCCCGAATTGCTCGAGCGCATCTCTACGCGCATCGTGAACGAAGTCCGTGGCGTCAACCGCGTCGCGTACGATATCACCTCGAAGCCTCCCGCGACCGTCGAGTGGGAATGAGCGAGCACCTGTAGTGCGGGTGCTCGTCGTCGGCGGAGGCGCGCGCGAAGATGCGCTCTCGTGGCGTATCGCGGAGTCGCCGTCGTGCGATGCCGTCTTCGCGGCGCCGGGCAACGCCGGAACGGCATCCCGCGGGGTTAACTGGGCCATTCCCGCGACCGACGGGAAGTTGCTCGCGCGTCGCTGCGTTGAGGAGCGAATCGATCTCGCGGTGCTCGGCCCCGAGACCTCGATTGCCGCAGGCGTCGGCGATCGCTTGCGTGCGGCCGGCATCACCGTCTTTGGGCCGGATCGCTCCGCCGGTAGGCTCGAATCGAGCAAGATCTTCGCGAAGCGCTTCATGCAGCGTCACGGCGTCCCGACGGCGCGAGCGAGCGTCGCGCATTCGCTGGAAGCCGCGCTGCGCGCGCTCGACGAGCACGACGACGGCGTCGCGATCAAGGCCGACGGTCTGGCTGGGGGCAAGGGCGTCGTCGTCGCGCGCGATCGCGAAGCTGCCAAGGCGACGCTCGCGCAATGGTACGGCGCGTCGCGCGTACCGGGCGGTGGGAATGACGTGCTCGTGGAAGAGCGGCTCGAAGGGCAGGAGCTGAGTCTGTTCGCGCTGTGCGACGGCGAGCGGATCGTTCCGTTCGGCGCCGCCTGCGATTACAAGCGCGCCGGCGATGCAGACACCGGACCGAACACGGGCGGCATGGGAGCGTACTCTCCGCCGCGCGGCATTCCCGAGGACTTCGTCTCCGTCGCCTGCGAACGCATCCTCGAGCCGGTGCAACGCGGGCTTGCCGCGGATGGAGAGCGCTACCTCGGCGTGCTCTACTGCGGCTTGATGTGGACGCAGGACGGCCCGGTGGTCATCGAGTTCAACGCGCGGTTCGGCGATCCCGAAGCGCAGGTGCTCGTGCCGCGAATAGAGGGAGATTTTGCCGCCCTCTTGCGTTCGGTTGCGAACGGAAAGCTCGAAACGGATACCGTTACGTTTTCGTCGCGGGCGTGCGTCGGCATCGTACTCGCGACGAGCGGATACCCGGCGGCAGCAACGCCGATCTCCGGTCTCACGCCGAACGTCGCTCTACCGGATGCCTGCCGTATGTTTTGGGGAAGCTCCATTCTGCGAAACGGAGCCGTCGATGCCAGCGGCGGGCGCGTGCTGACCGTCACCGCGACCGGCGAGGAAGTCGAACATGCGCGGGCGCGCGCGTACGAGGGCGTGCGCGCCCTCTCGGCAGCGTTCGGTGCGTACGATCTCTCGTATCGCACCGACATCGCGCGCGTCTAAAGCGCTATGGGTTCCTGTTTGCGATCGTGACCTCGGTTTTGCCATCTTGGGAATTGATGGCGACCGACGAGTTTCCGACTTTGAAGACCGCGGTCTGCTGGCCGCTCGCGGAGGCCCGCATCATCTCCGACCCGGCGGGCAAGTGCGTCCGGTACCAGTTGTACACCGTATCGAACGAGTCGGTCGTCGTGGAGACCGAGCCCGAGGTTCCGTACGACGAGCCGGTCATCACCGCAGTGGCTCCGGGATAGGCCGGAATCGTGCCGTTGGCTACGGCAGCGGGCGATCCGGCAGCCGGCGATTCGGCAGCGGGCGATTCGGCAGCCGGCGATTCGGCAGCGGGAGACGCTCCAGCAGGGGCAGCGGTGGACGACTGCTGCGTCGTGGAGGTCGAAGACGCGTTGTTGCCGTGGCTGCAGGCGATTAACATAAACGTCGCGAGCAGCGAGAAAGAAGCAGCGAGTATTCTCATTGCTCGCTCGTTCCGCGAAGCGCCGGGCGGCCCTCCCAGACGAGGTGGTATGGAGAGAAGCGTTCCACGTAGCGCGTAACGTCTGCGGGACGCGCCGCAAACCTCGCGGCGATATACCGTGCCGCTCCATCGCGGGAGGTGCGTTCGAACAGGCGTTCGGAAGTTCGCGCCGAAGTTATGAACGGCAATGCAGTTCCAGTATCAACCGCAACGCACGCATCTCGCCGGCGCGTCGGCCGCGGCGCACTCGTTGTTGGCGCAGGTGCTCGGCATCTCCGCGTTGGGTTTTTGCATCACTGCACTCGGGGCGTGGCTGTTTCAGACGGTACCTTCGGGACTGGGACTCATCGCGATGCTCGTCGGGTTCGGGCTCCTCTTCGGATGCATGGCGGCGCGCAACAACGAACCGCTGTCGCTCGCGCTCTTCTACGCATTCACGTTTTGCGAAGGCATCGGGATCGCGCCGGTCGTCGGCGGGTACGCGCGCAGCGTCGGCCCCGGCGTCGTCGTCGACGCTGCGCTCACGACGGGGCTGGGCATGTTCGCGCTTGGAGCGATCGTGTACGCGACCGGCCTCGATCTGCGGCGCTTTCAGGGATACGTCTCACTCGCGCTGTTGGCGGTGATCGTTCTCGGAGTCGTCTCGCTCTTCGTAGGCTTCATTCACCCGGCGCTGTACGCGTATCTCGTTCTCGCGATCTTTACGGCCTACGTTCTCATCGATTTCGCGCGGATTCGCGCCGGAGGCGGCGGGGCCACGCCGGTGCTGCTCGCCGTCAGCATCTATCTCGACGGGCTAAATATCTTCCTTGCGTTACTGCAAATCCTAGGGGGTCGCCGGCGCGCCTGATGTGCGGCGTCACCGGCGTCTTTGCCCCGGGACGCGATGCGGCACGGCTTGCCTTCTTTGCACTCTACGCGCTTCAGCATCGGGGGCAGGAATCGGCCGGGATCGCCGCCGCGGACGGCGATACGATACGCTCGCATAAGGCGATGGGATTGCTCGGCGCGATTTTCGACGAAGACGTGCTCGCCGGGCTCAGCGGGCACATCGCCGTAGGGCACACGCGCTATTCGACGACCGGATCGTCTATCGTGGTCAACGCGCAGCCGTTGCTCGAGCGTTCGGACCTCGGCGACGTCGCTTTCGCGCACAACGGAAACCTCACGAACACGGACGAGCTGCGGGAGCAGCTCGCATCGCCGACGACGCTACAGGCGTCGTCCGACTCGGAAGTCCTCGCGAAGCTCTTGGCCGAAGATCGCGGACCGCTGATCGAGCGCATCGCGCGCTTGCTCGAACGTGCGCGCGGAGCCTATTCGGTCGTGCTCTGCACCGACGACGAGCTCTACGCCTTTCGCGATCCGTGGGGTGTCCGGCCGCTCGTGCTGGGAGCGTTCGACGAGGGCGGATACATCGTCGCGTCGGAGTCGTGTGCCCTCGGCACGGTTGGAGCGCGCTTCGTGCGGGAGATCGACCCCGGCGAGACGCTGCGCATCGGAGCGGACGGTATCGAATCGCGCGGAATCGCGCTGCCGATGCAGAGGCACGCGCTCTGCATGTTCGAGTACATCTACTTCGCGCGTCCCGATTCGCAGTTCGGCGGACGCTCGGTCTACCTGGCTCGCTACGCGATGGGGCGGGCCCTCGCCCAAGAGCATCCGGTGGAAGCCGACGTCGTCATGGCGGTACCCGACTCGGCGGTTCCCGCGGGCATCGGCTACGCGGCCGAGAGCGAACTTCCGTACATCGAAGGGTTGATCAAGAACCGCTACATCGGCCGGACGTTCATCAGCCCAGATCAGCAGATGCGCTCGCGGGGCGTTCAGTTGAAGTTCAATCCACTGGTCGAGAATCTGCGCGGGCAGCGCGTCGTCGTCGTGGACGATTCGATCGTGCGCGGCACGACGACACCGCGTATCGTGGCGTTGCTACGCGATGCCGGTGCGAGAGAGATACATCTGCGCATCAGCTCGCCGCCGATCGTACACCCGTGTCATCTCGGCGTTGACATGGCGACCTACGACGAGCTGATCGCCGCGAATATGAGCGTCGAGGAGATTCGGCGGCACACCGGCGCCGACTCGCTGGGATACTTGAGCCTCGCTGCATTGATCGCGGCGACGCAGCGCAAACGCGACGAGATGTGCCTCGGTTGTCTGACCGGCGCGTATCCCAGCGTTCCTCCGGCACACCGCGAGCGCGCTCGGGCCGGCAGCGCCTGAGCGTTGCGCTTAGTCGGGGAAGGCGTGCGTGCGGACCTCGTCGGCATAGACGCGTAGCGCCTGCGTCGCCTCGCGTCCGAACTCGGCGTACCGCTTCGCGAAACGCGGCGAATGACTGTAGATTCCGAGCACGTCGTGGAGCACGAGGACCTGCGAATCGCAGTGCGGTCCCGAGCCGATGCCAATCGTAGGGATGGAGAGCAGCTCGCTGATCTCGCGCGTGATCTCCGCGTCGACGACCTCGAGCACGACGGCGTACGCTCCGGCAGCTTCGATCGCCCGCGCGTCGGCGACGAGACGGTCGCGATGCGTGCGCATTTTGTAGCCGGGGCCGAGGCCGGCGGTCTGCGGCGTGATGCCGATGTGGCCGACGACGGGGATGCCGGCGCGCGCGATCGCTTTGACCCTCTCCGCTTCGTGAACGCCCCCCTCGAGCTTCACCGAGCACGCGCCGCCTTCTTTTACGAGCCGGATTGCGTTGCGCAGCGCTTCTTCGTCGCTCACCTGGTAGGAGCCAAACGGCATGTCGACGATGACGTGCGCGCGCGACGTTCCGCGAGCGACAGCTTGAGCGTGATGAATCATCTGCTCCATCGTTACCGGCGTGGTTTCGTCGTAGCCGAGAACGACGTTTCCAAGGCTGTCGCCGACGAGAATCACGTCGATCCCGGCCTCCTCCGCGAAACGCGCAAACGGCGCGTCGTACGCGGTGACGACAGGGAACGTCTCCCGGCGTTTGCGGCGCTTGATCGCCGCAGCCGTTAGGCGCCGGAAGACCGGCGCTTTCGCAGGCTCGTAGGGGCGCGCTTCGGGTTCTTTTCGTTCGCGAACGACTTTCGGCTCCATGGTTATGCTTTCGACAGCCCGCGCGCAATTGCGAGGAAGGAGCGAACGGGAACGCCCGTCGGTCCTTTTGCCGACCATGCAGAGGCGCGGTCCAGATACGCGGTTCCGGCGATGTCGAGGTGCACCCATGGGGTCTCGCCGACGAAGGCCTTGAGGAAGGCGGCGGCGGTCAGCGTACCGCCGTCGCGACCACCGGTGTTCTTCAAATCGGCGATATCGCTCTTCATTTGGTCGCCGTATTCGTCGTCGAGCGGCATGCGCCAGAAGCGCTCGCCGGTCGGCTGCGCGCAGGCGAGAAAGCGCTCTGCAAACGTCTCGTCGTTTGAGACGATCGCCGCGTTCACGTGACCGAGAGCGACGACGCAGGCTCCCGTGAGCGTGGCCGCGTCGACGATGCGCGTTGCCCCCAGCGCGTTCGCATAGCAGAGCGCGTCGGCAAGAATCAAACGGCCTTCCGCGTCGGTATTGATGATCTCGATGCTCTTGCCGTTCATGGCTTTGACGACATCGCCAGGTTTCGTGGCGCGGCCGCCGGGCATGTTTTCCGTCGCCGGAACGATGCCGACGACGTTGACGCGAGGTTTGAGTTTCCCGATCGCCCACATCGTCGCGACGACGCCGGCGCCGCCGGACATGTCGTACTTCATGTCTTCCATGCGTTCGGCCGGCTTGAGCGATATACCGCCGGTGTCGAAGGTGATGCCCTTCCCAACGAGCGCGAGGAGCTCTTTGCTTGTCTGGTCTCCCATGTATCGCATAACGATGAACTTCGGCGGCTGCGCGCTACCGTTCGATACCGACAGGAACGAGCCCATGTTTTGCTCGCGCGCCCACTGCGCGTCGTGCACGTCAATGGCGATGCCGGCGTCGTTGCAGGCCTTCGTCGCTTCGTCCGCAAGATGCGTCGGCGTCATGTCGTTCGCAGGCGTCACCGCGAGGCGGCGCGCGAAGTTCACTGCCTCGCCGACTACGACGCCGCGATGCAGGCCGCGCTCGAGCTCGCCTTCATCGATTCCGCTCGCGAGAATCGCGACCTCGCGCATGGCGAGGGGTCGTTCGGGTTTTGCCTGGTACAGGGAGGTTTCGAAGGCTCCAGTAAGCGCGCCCTCGGCGACCGCGGCCGCGCACGCCTGCGGATCCTTCGCAGCTTCGTCGGGCAAGGCGACGGCGATCTCCGCAATGCCTTTGCGCCCGAGCGCGCGAACGGCGGCGCCGGCGTACCGCACGAGCAGTTTTGGCTCGAACGCGGACCGGTCGCCGAGTCCGACGACGAGCACGCGCCGGAAGGGGCGCTCTTTCGCGTGAACGAGAGTCGTCTCGCAGAGCTTACCTTTGAATTCACCGCTCTCGACGACGTCGGTGAGGGCACCCCCGACTGCGGCATCGGCGGCCCGGGTGGCACTGCTCGGCGGAGTATCGGAGAAGGCGGGAACGACGAGCGCTCCGGCGCGCGCGTTCTCCGGCGCATCGTGAGCGATGCGAACTTGCATGGTCTGCCTTTCGAAGAGTGAAAGAGGTTACAAAATGCGGAACAGGTTGAGGGCGTCTTCGCGATGAGCGACGCGTACGCCCGCTCGGGCGTGGACATCGGCGCTGGGAATGAAGCGGTTGCGCGGTACAGGGCACTTCTGCAGGGATGGCGACATCCGTCGCAGATCGATGCCGTCGGCGGATTCGGCGGACTCTTCCGTCTGCCCGGCGACGATCGGCGCGCGCTCGTCGCTTCCACCGACGGCGTCGGGACGAAGCTCCTGATCGCAGCGGCGCTGCATCGCTACGACGACGTCGGAGCCGATCTCGTGAACCACTGCGTCAACGACATTCTCGTCTACAATGCGGTGCCACTCTTCTTTCTGGACTACCTCGCGGTGGGGCAACTCGACCCCGACGTCGCCGCCCGGATCGTCGGCGGCTGCGCGCGTGCGTGCCGCGCACACGGATGCGCCTTGTTGGGCGGCGAGACGGCCGAGATGCCCGGCGTCTACGCGCCCGAACACTTCGACTTGGCGGGAACGATCGTCGGCCTCGTCGCGCTCGACGATCTTCCCAAGAGCGCGAGCATCGATCCCGGCGACGCGATCGTTGCCTTGCCGGCAGTTGGATTGCATACCAACGGGTACTCGCTCGCTCGAGCGCACATTCCGTCACGCGAGTGGACGCAGGCGTTGGGACTCGGCGGAACGTACGCCGATGCGCTGCTTGCAGAGCATCCGTCGTATTCGCAGGCCGTGCGCGCCATTCGCGCCGTCGCCGACGTGAAGGCCATGGCGCACATTACCGGCGGAGGCCTCATCGAGAACATTCCGAGAACGCTGCCGGCGGGCGTCAGCGCCGTCTTCGAGCAGGCCCGTTGGGAGGTCCCCGCAATTCAACGCGAGCTCGTGCGGCGCGCCGGGCTATCGCACGACGAACGCTACCGGGCGCTGAATATGGGGATCGGGTACACGCTCGTCGTCCCGCTCGACGACGCCTTGCGCGCCGTTGCAGCGGTGCCGCGCGCGAAGATCGTCGGCTGGATCGAAGCGCGCACGGGCGACGAACCCACCGTCGTAATTCATCCGGCGCGAGAGTGAACGTGACGGAGCTGGTCAATCTCGCCGTCGCGCTCGACGAGCGGTACGACGAACGCGCCCGCGCGCACGCAATCGCGCGGATCGAATCGGCAGGCTGCGTCGTCGAGGAGCGCGAGGGCGCCGGCGATCGCGTGCTCGCCTGGATAGACCTTGTCTTCGGAGGAGCGTGGAGCGGCGAGGCCTTTGTCGGAACGAATGTCGTCGCGACGCGCGAAGGGACTCCCGTGGCGTTCGCGACGTACGCGCCGCGTGCGTTGCGCTATCGCTGGCTGCGTGCGATGGCCGTGGAGCCCGGGGTCGGCGTGTTCGGGCCGTTCGGCGTCGCGCCGGAGGAACGCGGAAGCGATCTCGGGCCGTCGCTCCTCACGCTCGCACTGTGCGGCTTGCGGCGGCGCGGCTGTGCGACCGCGTTGATCGGCGGCGTCGGCGACGAAAAGCTGATTGCGTACTACGCGCATCACACCGGAGCACGCATTGCAGAACGGTACGACCGGCAGCGGTGGCTCGCGCAGCGGTTTCGCACCGTGGTGATGGCCTCAGGAGAGGGCGCGAACTTCGAATCCGTCGCACGTGCCGCTGCGAGCGGAAAGATTCCCTTGGAGATCGCTGCGGTCGTATGCAACGTTGCCGGCGCCGGCGTTCTCGAGCGAGCGCGAACGATGGACGTACCGGGCCTCGCGCTCTCGTGGAAGCGTGAATGCGAATCGCGCGCGCTGTACGACGCGAGGGTGTGCGATGCCGTTGCCGCGTTCGAGCCGGAGCTCGTGCTCTTGCTGGGGTGGATGCATCTCCTCGACGCGCGGTTCGTGGCGACGTTCGACGACCTGCTGAATCTGCATCCCGCATTCTTGCCGCTCGACCCAGAGCGTGACGAGATCGGCATGCCTGACGCAAGCACCATCACCGCGTTCCGGGGTCCGCATGCCGTGACGGATGCGTTTCGCGCGAAGAGCGCGTGGATCGGCTCGACGGTACATCGCGTGACGGCAAGCGTCGATCGCGGCCCCGTCGTGATTCGCGTTCCGCTCGCGGTGCTGCCCAACGAAGGCGAAGACGCTGCCTACGAACGGCTGCGGGCGGTGGAGCATGCGATCGTGCCGCGCGCCGTCATGCTCTGGGTCTACGAGCGTTAAGGTTCCCTAAGCGCGCACGATCGTTGCGTCTCCAGCCAGCGCCGCAGCGATCGCATTCGGCTTGGCCTTGCAGATGTAGGTGGCGGCAGCGCCACCTGCGACTGCGGCTACCGCCGCAAGGAGCTTCGGCTTCATGCTGGAGCGGCACGCGTCGCTCGCCGCAAAACGGCGAGCCTCGTCGGGAGTTAAGCGATCGATGCCGGATGCGGAATCGTCGGGATCGCGGAGCACGCGCGCTACGTCGGTGATCGCGACGAAGGCGCACGCGCGCAGCGATGCGGCGAGCGCGGCCGCGGCGAAATCGGCGTTGACGTTGAAGGCATGCGAACCGTCGGAGGCGACGGCGAGAGGGGCGACGACCGGCACGAAGTCCGCGGCCAGCAGGCAGCGTACGAGCGCGTCGTTGCACTCGACGACGGTACCCACGAAGCCGAAGTCGGCCGCGTCGGTTCCCACGGCTTTCTCCGCCACGAGCAGTCGCCCGTCTTGGCCGCTGATGCCGACGGCCGGCAGGCGGAGCGCGAGGCACGCGCGCACGAGCCGCTTGTTGAGCGTGCCGCAGAGGACGGCTTCTACGGTCTCCAGCGTCGCCTTATCGGTAACCCGCTGGCCGTCGATGCGTTCGGTGGCGATCCCGCGCTCGGCGAGGCGTCGGTCGATCTCGGGGCCACCGCCGTGGACGAGCACTACGGGTCGTCCCGCCGCCCGTAGCGCCGCGAGCTCGAGAAGAATCGGATCTTGCCCGCGCAAGGCGCCGGCCCCCAACGCCGCGCCGCCGTACTTGACGACGAGCGGGCTTGCATGATTATGCTGCACGCTGTATAAATATGCAGAAGATGACGGTTTCCCTCGTTCCCTCTGGCCTCACCTCGGGCGCTTCCACGCTGCGAGGGCGGAACTTCCTGGAGGTCACGGACTTCACGGCAGGCGAGCTCGAGCGTCTGCTGCAGCTTTCGCAGTACTTGAAAGTGCAGGGCCGCGGAGAGCAACGCACGCTGCTGCGCGATCGGACCCTTGCGATGCTCTTTGAAAAGCCGTCGTTGCGCACGCGCGTCTCCTTCGAAGTGGCCATGACGCAACTCGGGGGCGACGTGCTCTTCGCGCAGGGCGCAGAGTTCATGGTGGGAACGCGCGAGACGCCCGAGGATGCGGCTCGGGTGCTCTCGCGCTACGTCGATGCCATCGTCGTGCGAACCCACGCGCACGAGCCGTTGCAGCGCTTTGCGCACGCAGCGACGGTGCCGGTGGTGAACGCGCTCTCCGCGCGGGCCCACCCGTGCCAGGCGCTCAGCGACATGCTCACGCTGCGCGAACGCTTCGGAGGGATCGCCGGATTGCGCGTCGCGTATATCGGCGACGCGCGTAACAACGTCGCGACGTCCTTTGCCGAAGCTGCGGTACTTCTCGGTGCGACGGTACAGTTCGGATGTCCGCCGACCCATCGGCCTTCCGAATCGTATCTCGCAAAACTCGACGCGTTGGGATCGCGTAGCGGCGGCTCCGCGCGTGCGTTCACGAATGCCGTGCGCGCCGTGCGTGGCGTCGACGTCGTCTATACCGACGTGTGGACCTCGATGGGAGAAGAGCGCTACCGCGAGCGCAACGACGCGATGCTGCGTCCGTATGCCGTAACCGAAGAGCTATTCGGGTACGCGCAGGAATCGGCGGTCTTCATGCACTGCTTGCCGGCACATCGCGGCGAGGAGACCGTCGCAGGAGTGATCGACGGTCCGCGCAGCATCGTTTTCGATCAAGCCGAGAATCGCATGCACGCGCAAAAGGCATTGCTCGTCGGTTTGCTTACCGAACTGAAAGGACTACCGGTATGAAGGAGAATCGGCAGCGCGCCATTCTGACGCTCGTCGCGACGAGGCCCGTGCACTCGCAGGACGAGCTGGTCTCGCTGCTCGAGCGCCAAGGCTTCGAGGTGACGCAGGCAACCGTGTCGCGGGATATCAAGGAGCTCGGCCTAGCGAAGGTGCCTCTCCGGGAGAACGGCAGCGAGATCTTCAAGTACGTCGTACCGGCGGCGGCGGCGAACTACGTCAGCCGTCTCCATCGCGCGGTTGCAGAGCTGGTGATCGACATCGAGGGTAGCGTGAACCTCATCGTGCTGCGGACGCCTCCGGGCAGCGCGATGCTCGTCGCATCGGCGATCGACGAAGCCGGATGGCCCGAAGTGCTCGGAACCGTCGGAGGCGACGACACCGTCCTTGCGATCGTGCGATCGGCGGAAGAGATGCCCGTCGTCAAGCAACGTTTCATCGATTTGAGGAGCGCGGCATGAAGCGCATCGTTCTCGCGTATTCGGGAGGGCTCGACACCTCCGTCTTGCTCAAGAAGCTCGTCCTCGAGGGAAACGAGGTCATCGCGATGACGGCCGATCTCGGCGAGAGCGATGCGTCGACCGCTCTCTCGACGGGGGTATCGAGCGGTAATCCGGCTGAAGAGCTCGAGCACGTGCGTGTGAAAGCGATCGCGCTCGGAGCCGCAGAGGCGGTCATCGTCGATGCACGCGAACGCTTCGTCGAGGATTACGTCTACCGCGCGCTTCGCGCGAATGCGAAGTACCAGGGCGTCTATCCCTTATCGGCGGCGCTCTCGCGACCGCTTATCGGTGCGCTGCTCGTCGAAACGGCGCGCGCCACCGGCGCGGACGTCGTGGCCCACGGCTGCACCGGTAAAGGGAACGACCAAGTACGGATCGAGCTCGCCGTCCGCGCGCTCGATCCGGGCATCGTCGCGCGCGCGCCGCTTCGCGAGCACCCGCTTTCGCGTCCGGACGCGATCGCCTTCGCGCGCGAGCACGGCATCGCGATCAAGCACACCGCGGAGAAGCCGTATTCGATCGACGCAAATCTGTGGGGGCGATCGATCGAGGCCGGCACGCTCGAGGATCCCTGGAATGCGCCGCCCGAAGATGCGTACGCATGGACGGCAGCGCCGAGTACGCGCCCGGCAGAGCCGGACGAGATCGTCGTACACTTTGAGGAAGGCGTGCCTTCGTTCGACGGTCTGGAAGGGCCCGCGATGATCGCGCGCGTGAATGTGCTCGCCGGCAAACACGGCATCGGCCGAATCGACACGATCGAAGATCGCGTCATCGGCGTGAAGTCGCGGGAAGTGTACGAGGCGCCCGCAGCCGTGACGTTGATCCTCGCGCATCAGGCCGTGGAACGCCTCGTGCTGACGCGCGACGAGCTGCGCTTCAAAGCATCGTGCGATCAGAGATACGCCGAGCTCGCATACGACGGCCTCTGGATGTCGCCATTGCGCGCCGCACTCGATGCGTTCAATGCGTCGAGCGCCTTCCGCGTCACGGGCGACGTTCGCGTACGCTTGCACCAAGCAAACGCAACCGTCGTCGGCGCGCGCGCTCCTCTCGCGCTCTACGAAGAGTCGCTCGCAACGTACGGTCAAGGCGACGCGTTCGACCATCACGCCGCCGACGGCTTCATCCGTCTGCACGGGCTGCCGCTCGATCTCGTGGCCCGCGTGCGAGAACATCCGGTCGTGGCTCGGTGATGCCACCGACGCTGCAGTGGGGCGGGCGTTTTGCAGAGCAACCCGATCCGGCGCTCCTCGCGTTCGGCTCTTCGCTCGAAGACGATCTCGTTCTGGCGCCGTTTGACGTCGCGTGCTCGCGCGCGCACGTTGCGGCGCTCGAGGGCGGAAAGATCGTCGCCGAGCGAGTCGCCTCCGCTCTGCGCGAGGCGCTCCAGCGCGTCGGCGAGGAGATTGCGAGCGGCACGTTCGTCGACGTCGCGCGGGCGGCGGGAGCGGAGGACGTTCACGGTGCGATCGACGCGCGGGTACGCGAGCTCTGCGCCGATGGAGAATCGCTTCACGCGGGTCGCAGTCGGAACGATCAAGTTGCGACGACGCTGCTGCTCTATGCGCGCGAGCGTGCCGCGCAGGGCGAGGCGGTAGCGCGGGATATCGCGTTCGCGCTCTTGGCCAGCGCGAAGGACGAGCTTGCCGCCGAGACGCTGCTTGGAGCGACGACGCATTGGCAGCCCGCGCAGCCGGTGCTGCTTTCGTTTTGGCTCGTCGCCGCGGCCGAACCGTTCGTGCGGGCGACCCGGCGCTTTGCCGACGCGAAGAAGGAGTGCTCGCGCTCGTGTCCGCTCGGTTCCGGTGCGGTCGCAGGATCGACGCTCCCACTCGACCGCGAAGCGGCGGCGCGGATGCTGGGGTTTTCTGCGCCGTCGCGCAATGCGATGGACGCGGTGGGAACGCGTGACGCCGCGCTCGACGTCGCACACGCATTCGTCCGTGCGACGAACGATGCATCGCGCGTCGCGAGCGAGCTCGTGATCTGGTGCACGCCCGCGTTCGGATACGCCCGCCTGGGGGACGCCTCGTCGACCGGATCGAGTTTGATGCCGCAGAAGCGCAACCCGGATCCCTTCGAGCTGGTACGCGGCGCCGCCGCCGAGCTCGTCGGCGCGTATGCCGGCGCGCTTGCGTCGCTTTGCGGGCTCGGGCTTTCGTATCACCGCGATCTGCAGCAGACGAAGCGCCTCGTCATCTCGGCAATCGAGCGCGGCTTGGCAGCGCTGCATGCATTTTCGCGCGCTCTCGTCGACGTGCGATTTCAGCGCGAGAGGATGAACGCCCGCGCCGGGGACGGATACGCGGTCGCTACCGACATTGCCGACGCGCTCATTCTTCGCGGGCTTTCGGCGCGGCGCGCGCACGCGCTCGTCGGCGCCGCCGTTGCGAATGCGGAACGCGACGGCCGCGAACTCGCGGCGTCCGATCTCGGGGCCGCCGCCGCAGAGTGCGGCATCGATGCGTTGGATGTGCCCCTCGACGCAGCCGGGTCGGTTCGCGCAAAACGCACGGTCGGCTCGACGAATCCCGGGCAGGTCGCACGCGCGATCGCGGGCCTCGAAGCGGAGCTCGCGTGAGGCGCGTTCACGTGTGGGGCGCGAGCGGCTACGCTGCGGCCGAGGCGATCCGGTTGCTCGATCGCCATCCGATCGTGGAGCTGGGCGCGCTCGAGAGCCGCAGTCACGGTGGCGATCTGGTTGCCGATCACTTCCCGCTGCTCCGGACCTCGACTAGGCGCTTCGACCCGGAGGGAAGCGTCGTCGAGCAGCTCTGCAGGGGCGACGTCGTCTTCACCGCCGGCGCGCGCGGTGAGGCACTGGCGCTCGTTCCGGTGCTGCTGGATGCCGGCGTTCGCGTCATCGATCTCTCCGCGGACTACCGGTTGGACGAAGGCGCTGCGTACGGCTTGACGGAGTGGAATGGCGCGGCGATTGCCGCCGCAAGCGTTGTGGCGAACCCGGGGTGCTATCCCACCGCCGCGTTGCTCGCGCTCTTGCCGCTCGCCACGCTGGGTGCGCCGCAGCAGATCGTCGTCGACGCGAAGAGCGGCATCACGGGAGCCGGGCGAACCCCGAGCGTAGGCTCGCTCTTTGCCGAAGTCTCGGGCGACGTCCGGGCGTACGGTCTCGACGGCCATCGCCACCAGCCCGAAATGGAGCGCGCGTTGCGCGGCCACGGATTGGCGGCGCCTTTGCTTTTTACGCCGCACGTCGTTCCGCTGTCGCGCGGCATGCTTTCAGACGCGTACGTCGCCTACGTTCACGCGCCGACCGAGCGAGAGATATGCGCCGCATTCGAGAACGCGTACGGCGGGTCGCCGTTCGTTCGGCTGCTCGAGGGCGGGCGTGCCCCGAGCGTGCAAGCGGTCGTGGGCACGAACGACGCCGAGCTGCGCGTCGACGTTCGCGGCAACGTGGTCCGCGTGCTCTGCGCCCTCGACAATTTGGGTAAGGGCGCGGCGGGTCAAGCCGTGCAGAACCTCAACGTCATGCTCGGTCTGCCGGAAGAGACGGGCCTTCAGGAGCGCGCCGTTGTTTGAAGGGCTCAAAATAACCAGGCTGAAGGGCGGCCTCGGCTGCGTCTCGGGCGTCCGGCTTGCCGGCGTGCACGCGGGCATCAAGGCGCGCAAGCGCGATCTCGCCCTGGTGGTCTTTGACGCTCCGCAAGCCTGCGCGGCGGTTATCACGACGAACGACGTCAAAGCGGCGCCGCTTCTCGTGAGCGCGGCACATCTCAAGAAATCGGGCGCGGCTATGCGCGCCATCGTGTGCAACTCAGGCTGCGCCAATGCCGCCAGCGGCGAGCGCGGCGTACGCGATGCGCGCGCGACCGCGCGTCAAGCTGCGGCGCTGCTCTGCATTGCCGCCGACCAAGTCGTCGTCGCGTCGACCGGCGTCATCGGCGTCTACCTGCCGATGGACCGTATCCAAAAGGGACTCGAGCGTGCGGTCGAACAGCTCGAATCCGGCGGGAAGTCGGCACACGACGCGGCGGAAGCGATCATGACGACCGACCGCGTGCCGAAGATGGCCGCGTACGCGTTCTATCGCGGGAAGAAGAGGTACGTCGTCGGCGGCATTGCCAAGGGGTCGGGAATGATTTCTCCATCGCTCGCGACGATGCTGGCCTTCATCGCAACGGATCTTCCACTCGCGCAGGGCGCGCTGCAGCGAGCGCTTCGGCCGGCCGTCGAAGAGAGCTTCAACATGATCTCTGTCGACGGCGACATGTCGACGAACGATGCCGTCTACGCGTTCGCGCCGTCGGGAAGGGGGGCCGCGCCGCCGGAGCTTGCCGCGGCGCTGCGGCAGGTCTGCCTCGATCTCGCCCACGCGATGGTTGCGGACGGCGAGGGAGCGACAAAGACGCTCGCGATGCGCGTCAGCGGCGCACGCACGCCCGCGCAGGCGCGTGCGATCGCGCGAGCGATCATCAACAGCAACCTCGTGAAGACCGCACTCTACGGCGAGGATCCGAATTGGGGACGCGTCCTGTCGGCCGCCGGCTCGGCGCGCGCGGGACTCGACCCCGAAGCATGGTCGTTGACGCTGAACGGGAAGCCGTGGGTCGAGCGCGGCGGCATCGAAGCGCTCTCGGAGGCCGAGGCGCGTCGCGAGCTGGAGGAGACGAACGTGATCATGGAACTCTGTCTGGGTATGGGTGCGGCCGACGCGACGGGATGGTGCTGCGACATCTCACGCGATTACGTGCGCATCAACGCGAGCTACCGCACGTGACGATGCGCGACGCGCTCATGAACACGTACAATCGTGCTCCGATCACGATTGTTTCCGGACATGGCTGCACGCTCGTCGACGCAGACGGGCGCCAGTATTTGGATTTCATCGCCGGCATCGCCGTCTGCGCTCTCGGCCACGCGCACCCGGCGATCGCGCAGGCGATCGAGGACCAAGCGCGGCGCCTCGTACACGCGAGCAATCTGTACGCGCACGAGCCGTCGGGCACGCTCGCGCACGAGCTGGTCCGGCGCGCGGAGATGCGCTGCGCGTTTTTCTGCAACTCCGGAACTGAGGCGAACGAAGCCGCCATCAAGCTGGCACGAAAATGGGCGTTCCGCCGCAACGAGCCGCGTCGCACCACGATCCTCGCGTGCACGGGGTCGTTTCACGGCCGGACGCTCGGCGCACTCGCGGCGACCGACAACGCGCGCTACCGAGAAGGCTTCGCGCCGTTGCCCGGCGGCTTCGCCTTCGCTCGGTTCAACGACCCGGCGGACTTGCGCCTCAAGATGGACGATCGGGTGGCTGCTCTGCTCGTCGAGCCGGTCCAGGGTGAGAGCGGGGTGCACCCGGCGGACGCGGAGTTTCTGCGCGCAGCGCGCAGCTTGTGCGACGAGCGCGGTGCGTTGTTGATCTTCGACGAGATTCAGTGCGGCATGGGTCGCATCGGCCCGCTCTTTGCGTTTCAGGAGTTTGGCGTGCGCCCTGACGTGCTGACGATGGCGAAGGCACTAGCAAACGGGTTGCCGATCGGTGTCATGTTGGTCGGCGATCGCGCCGCTGCCGCGTTCGAGCCCGGCGACCATGGCTCGACCTTCGGAGGATCGCCGGTTCCCGCGGCCGCCGCCCTCGCGCATCTGCGCGTGCGCGACGAGCTCGATCTCGAAAAACGCGTGCGCGAGCGGTCTTCTCTGCTCTTGCGAAAGCTGCGCGATCTCGCAGCGAGGTACGCGGGCGTGCTGGGTGCGCCCAGGGGGATGGGACTGCTCGTCGGCATTCCGGTGAACGATCCGTGCGACGCGAAGGCGATCCAGGCGACCGCGCGCGAGCGAGGGCTCTTGCTTGGAACCGCAGGAGGGAACACGCTGCGCATCGCTCCGCCGCTCATCGTGAGCGAAGAGGAGATTGCACGCGGCGTCGCATTGCTGGAAGAGACAATCTCAGCGACGATCGCCTGAGGGGAGCGGGAGCTCGAACGGAAGATTCGGGTCGGCCGTCAGCGTGAGCGGATCGGCGCGAACCGCGTCGCGCTGATAGAAGGCAGCCGCGGCAATCATTGCGGCGTTATCGGTGCAGTACGGTTGCTCGGGAATGACGAGCTCGACGCCGTTGCGCGCCGCCCAGGTCCGAAGCGCTCGCTGAAGTCCGGAGTTCGCCGCTACGCCCCCAGAGAGGACGACGCTACGGTAGTCGCCCTGCGCGATGGCCGCGTCGACGCGAGCGACGAGCACGTCGACGACGGCAGCCTGAAACGACGCGGCAACATCCTCCGTTTTCGCGCTCTTGCCCTCGGGGGTTTCAAGAAAGTAGCGCACCGAGGTCTTCAACCCGGAGAAAGAGAGATCGAGGCTTCCCCGGCCGGGACGGTGGCGCGGAAACGCGTGCGCCGTAGCATCGCCGTACCGTGCGAGACGGTCGATCGCGGGACCGCCGGGGTAGGGAAGGCCGAGTAGGCGTGCCGTTTTGTCGAACGCTTCGCCCGCGGCATCGTCGCGCGTGCGACCGAGAATCTCCATCCCGGTCGAAGAGGAGACGCGCACGATCTGCGAGTGCCCACCCGAGACCAGGAGCGCGAGGAACGGATAGGACGGCGGCTTCGCGCGCTCGAGAAATGCGGCGAAGACGTGCCCGTGGAGATGGTTGATGCCGTAGAGCGGTTTGTCGAGAGCGAAGGCAAGAGCCTTGGCACTCGCGACCCCGGCCACGAGGCTTCCGATCAGCCCCGGGCCGCGCGTCACCGCAATGCCGTCGAGGTCGCCGAAGTGGGCGCCGGCGCGCGCGAGTGCGTCCTCGATCGCTGCCGTGAGCAGCGCCACGTGCTGTCGGCTGGCGATCTCCGGCACGATGCCGCCGTACTTGGAATGGAACGCGTCTTGATCGGTCGACACGGAGGCTACGACGTCTCGACCGTCGCGCACGAGCGCGGTAGCCGTATCGTCGCACGACGTTTCGATACCCAGCAAGAGCACGGGTGGAACTTCCGGTCCTGGTTCCGAAGCTCCGCTCGATGGAAAATGTCACCGAGATCCTGCGCCTTCCGTCGCCGGCGCCCAAGCCGCAATCGCTTGCTTTCGACGGACGCCTGCTGTGGATGGGCTCGATTGCAACGAATCGGCTGTACGCATTGCGTCCCGCGCAATGGACCGTTGAAGAGGAAGCTGCCGCGCCGGGAAAGCCGTACGGAATGGCGGTCGTCGGTGACGACCTGCGCGTCATCTGCAGTGAGACGGCCGAGGACCACCGCACGGTGCGACGCTTCGTCCCCGGCCACGGATTCAAGACGCAAGGCGCCATTCGCTGTCCGGACGACACCGGCTCGCAGCTCGGTTACGACGGCGATCTCCTCTACATCAGCCAGTGGTACAATCGGCGGATCGTCGGCGTCGACGAGAAGGGCGAGGTCGTGACGCAGTTCACGGTGCCGCATGGCATCTGCGGACAAGTGATCGTCGACGGTCGCTTCTATCTCGTGACCACCGACGACGAAGACACCGAAGAGTACTGGCTGACGCGCGTCGATGCGCGCAACGGCGTGCCAAAATCCGAGGATCTCGCGCGCATACCCTTCGCGGCTCGGGCTCTCGCGTACGATGGATCGCGGTTCTGGACCAACCATCGCGAGCACGACGAGATCGTCGCCTTCGCCCATCCGTAAGCCGCCGCTTGCAGTATCGGGCGGCAGACCCGCCGCGCGAGTTCCACGGTCGCGCGTTTCCTAGAGAAGGTTCAGGTCGCGGCGCTCCGGGGCGACGAGAAAGCCGATCGCCGTGAAGACGAGCACGGCGAGGAAGACGGCGAAGGCAATCGCCGAGAGCGCAGCGGCGTAGTTGGGCGCACCGCCGGACGAAGCAAAATGGGTCTTGGCGATCGTCGCCTCGATCTGTGCGGCCGGTGCGGAGATTAAGTTGCCGAGTTGGTACGTGAAACCGGGGAACGTACCGCGTGCGCCGCCCGGCGCCATCTCGTTGAGATGCGCCGGGATGATTCCCCACGCGCCCTGCACCATGAACTGCAAGAGGAAGCCGCCCAACCCGAGCAGTGCGATCGTCGGCGCGTGGAGCCAGAGGGGGATCGTGACAATGCCGAGTGCGGCGGCGACGAGGATCCCGTTACGCCTGCCGATTCTCTGCGAGATCGAGCCGAAGACGATTCCCCCGGCGATCGCGCCGAGATTGTAGACGATCGCGAGCCATGCCACCTCGTGCACCGATAGTCCGCGTTGCTGCTGGAGAAAGGTCGGGTATAGATCCTGCGTTCCGTGCGACATGAAGTTGAACGCGGCCATGAGCGCGACGCTGTAGACGAAGAGCGGAGCGTAGCGCAGGAGCGGGCCGAGCCTCATAGCGCTGCGCGGCGACGGGCCGCGTGAGGCGAGCCATACCGGCGACTCGGGCACGTTCTTGCGGATGTAGAAGATGAGCAGCGCCGGCAGGACGCCAAGGGCGAACATGCCGCGCCATCCGATGACGTTGAAGAAGAGACCGAAGACGATCGCCGCCAGAAGATACCCGACCGAGTACCCTTCCTGCAACAGGCCGGAGAAGAGGCCGCGCCTCTTCGCCGGCAGCGACTCCATCGCGAGCGCGGCGCCGAGGCCCCACTCGCCTCCCATCGCAACGCCGTAGAGGGCGCGCAGCACGAGAAAAACGGTGAAGTTCGGTGAGAACGCCGTCGCGAGCTCGATCGCGGAGTAACAGGCGATGTCGATCATCAGCGGCGTTCGTCTGCCGTAGCGATCGGCAATCCATCCGAAGAGCAGCGCGCCGAGCGGTCGGCACATCAGCGTCAGCGTGATGGCGAAGACGACGTCGGGAATGGCCCGGTGAAAGTCCGTCGCGACGCGCGAGACGACGAAGGTGATGAGAAAGAAGTCGAACGCATCGAGCGTCCACCCGAGGAAGCTCGCGACGAACGTTTTATTCAGGGAGACGCGCTCGGCGATGGGCTTGGCGACGGGCTCGCAGCGGGCGACGCGGTCGCCAACGGCCGTTCGTTCGCATAGAGTACGAAGAGCCACGTCTCGCCACGCTTGATGGTCACGTGCGGCGGTGCGATCGTGAAGCGCACCGTGTCTGCGTCCGACGTCGACTTCGAATACGAGCCGACGAATGCGTCGCTACGGCGGCCGCGGCGATCGGAGGTCTCGTGAAAGAGTTGAACGGCGAAGCTCCGCCCGCCGACTTGGTCCTGCGGAAGAATGAAGTCGGCCTCGGCCGTGCCGGAGAGCACGAGGTCCGCACTCGTCGTCACGCGCAATGCGATGAGGGCGGTCGTCGCGACGGCGTGCGCGTCGGCGTTCACCATTGCAGGCGCATCGTGCGGCTGCGCCTCCAGGTGCAGTGAGATTGAAGGCGATGCACTGGGCGACGGATGCGGCGAAGGGCTGGACGATGGCGTCGGCGTCGGAGACGGTGTGGGCGAGGGAGACGGAGTGCCCGTCGGCCGCCGCGATGCGCTCGCGCTGGGGCTTGGCGATGCAGCAGGTTCGTTGACGTGGAGAATGCAGCTGTATCCATTCACGCTCGGGCAGCGGATACCGGTCGTAACTTGCGCGAGCGCGTAGGTCGCAGTGTCTCCTGGAGGAGCGCTCGGCGTCGCAGTCGGTTGCCCCGGACGCGCGAGCGCGCCCGGCGATGCGCCCGGAAATCCGGGCGCCCCTTGCACGTTTTGCTGCACCGGAGGCGTGATGCCGCTCCCGGAGCCGTAATCTCCGGAGCAGGCCGTAAGTGCGAGCGCGGCTGCCGCAAAGAGGAAGAGCGTCGTTCGGTGCATGCTACCCTCGAGACGAGATGACGGTCCGCAACTCCTCGATAAAGGATGGGACCGAGAGCGTACGTTTATCTTCGACGCTCCGTTCGTTCACATTCAGGGTCCGCTCCTCGACTTCTTGCCTTCCGACGACGAGAATGTAGGGAACCTTCTGCGTCTTCCAATGGCGTACCTTATAACCAAGTTTCTCGTTGCTGTCGTCGACGTCGACGCGAAATCCCGCACCGCGCAGCTCTGCAGCCGCCTCGTGTGCGTACGGCAACTGCTGCTCTGCAATCGGAACGACGACGGCTTGCAGGGGGGCAAGCCAAGCGGGGAAGGCGCCGCCGAAGTGCTCGACGAGGATTCCAAAAAAGCGCTCCATCGATCCGGCGAGCGCGCGGTGGATCATAACCGGCCGATGCTCGCGTCCGTCGTCGCCGCGGTAGGATACGTCGAAGCGCTCCGGCAGCATGAAATCGACCTGCACCGTACCGAGCTGCCACGTGCGCCCGATCGCGTCGCGCACGTTGATGTCGAGTTTCGGTCCGTAGAATGCGCCGCCGCCGACGTCGACGCCGTACGAGAGCTTCGCGCGATCCAGGGCGGAACGAATGGCGGCCTCGGCCACGTCGTCGGTTGCGCCGCGCTGCAACGGTTCGCGCGTCGAGAGGACGCAGGAGAACTCTTCGAACCGGAACGCGTTCATGAGCCGCAGCGCCTCGTCGACCGTTTGCTCGAACTCGTGCTGCAGTTGCTCGGGCGTGCAAAAGAGATGTGCGTCGTCTTGGGTGAATCCGCGCACGCGCGTCAATCCGTGGAGCACGCCGGAGCGCTCGAAGCGATACACGGTTCCGAACTCGGAGTACCGCAGGGGAAGGTCGCGATAGCTGCGCAGCCGGCTCTTGTAGATGAGAATGTGGCCCGGGCAGTTCATCGGCTTGAGGCGAAACCGCTGTTCCTCGACCTCGAGCGGACCGAACATGTTCTGCGCGTAGTTTTCGAGATGGCCGGAGATTTCGTAGAGGCGCTCGCTCGCCACGTGTGGCGTTATAACGGGCGCGTATCCGCGCTCGCGCAGCCCTTCGCGGATAAACTGCTCGACGATTTCGCGTACGACGGCACCCTTGGGATGCCAGAAGACGAGCCCGCCGCCGGCGTCCTCCTCGATAGAGAAGAGATCGAGCTCGCTGCCGAGCTTTCGATGATCGCGGCGCTGCGCCTCGTCTAATTGACGCAGGTAGGCGTCGAGCTCGCGATCGTCGTGCCATGCCGTGCCGTAGATACGCTGCAGCATCGCATTGTGCTCGTCGCCGCGCCAATAGGCGCCCGCGACGCTCTGGAGTTTGAACGCGCGAATCTCACCCGTGTGCCGCGCGTGCCCGCCGCGACAGAGATCGGTGAACTCGCCGATCGTATACAGCGTGATCGGCTCGCCTTCGGGAATTTGGCGGGCGATCTCGATCTTGTACGGGTTGTCGCGGAAGGTCGCGAGCGCATCCTCGCGAGAGACCTCTTTCCCGACCATCGGATAGTCGGCGGCGACGATCTCGCGCATGCGCTCCTCCAAGCGAACGAGATCGTCCGGGGTGAACGGCGTCGCGCGATCGAAATCGTAGTAGAAGCCATTTTCAATCGCCGGGCCGATCGTCGGCTTGGCGTCCGGAAAGAGATCCTGCACGGCATACGCGAGCACGTGCGAGGCGGTATGGCGCAGCTCGGGCAGCGGCGTTTCTGGCATGAGCGCCGAGCTTTCGGCGAGCACATGGAGCAAGGCCTCCAAGCGTAACGACCGCTTTGCCCGAAGCGTTGCGCCGTACCCGGACGATACGGCGGCGACAGGTCTGCGCTCGCGTAGAGCGTAGCATAGGGAATGCGCGCTCGGCGATTCGCTTTCGTGGTTCTCGTATCGGTCGCTCTTGCATCGTGCGCGCCGGCGGCGGGCACGGTGCGTTTGCTCGAGACGGGGTCCACGCTGCTCTATCCTTTAATGAACCTCTGGGTTGCCGCGTATCAGCGGGAGCACAACGACATCGAGATCACGACGCAGGGCACCGGAAGCGGCACCGGGATTTCGCAAGCGATCAGCGGGGTCGCGCAGATCGGTGCGTCGGACGCGTACATGCCGGATGCGGCGATGCAGGAGCATCCGATGCTCAACATTCCGCTCGCGATCAGCGCGCAAGTCATCGCCTACAATCTGCCTGGGCTCAGCGGCGCGCACCTGCATCTTTCGGGGCCGCTGCTTGCCGCGATCTACGGCGGACGCCTCGAGTATTGGGACGACCCGCGCATCCTCGCAGCAAACGCCGCGTTGCGCGGTAGGTTGCCGCACCACACGATCGTTGCCGTGCGTCGTTCCGATGGTTCCGGCGACACGTTCATTTTTACGCAGTATCTCTCGGATACCACGCCATCGTGGCGTAGCGGTCCGGGGTTTGGAACGACGGTGAGCTGGCCGGCGAGTAGTACGGTTGGAGCGAACGGCAATCCCGGCGTCCTACAAACTTGCGAAGATGCCCCATACTCGATCGGCTACATCGGCATCAGCTTCATGGATCAGGTGAACGGCGCGCATCTGGGATATGCGGCGCTGCGAAACCGCAGCGGCGCGTACGTGCTACCGACCGTGCAGGCGATCGCGGCTGCGGCGGCGGCGCTCGTCTCGGCGACCCCGCGCGACGAGCGCATTTCGCTTATCGACGCTCCCGGCGCCGGTTCGTATCCGATCATCAACTACGAGTACGCTATCGTGAGCGCCCACCAACCGACGACGCAGATGAAACGTGCGCTAGCGGCCTTTCTTGGGTGGACGATCTCCGCGAGTGGCGGGCAGCGCCCGGCCTTCCTGGATGCCGTGCATTTCATCGCGCTTCCGGCATCGATTGCGCGATTGAGCCGCGACCAAGTAGGGAGGATAACGTCTCCGTAGTCTCCTCGAGCGACTGCGTGTCCGGCCTCTTCCCGAGGGCGCCGTGCGGCTCTTGAGGGCCCAGGTCGCGACGAGTCACTAGCGAAGAGCGTTCGTCGAGAATGGCAGTTCGGGTAGGTCAGCTTCGGCCCGCTCTCATGCAGCGGGTTGGCACGCAGCCGCTCCTGCGGTATGCGACCGGAGCATTCGCGTTGGCGAGCTTCGGGCTCATTTTTTTGATGTTGCTCTTTCTCGTCGTGTACGCGTATCCAGCGATCCGTTTCAACGGGACCGCATTCTTCACGTCTCCGATTTGGAACATCGGCAATCAATATGGCTCGGCAACCGTCACGCGCGCAGGTTTCACCGCTCAAGCGGGCGCGTCGTTCGGCTCTCTCGTCTTCGTGTCCGGCACGCTGCTCTCGTCGTTCCTCGCCATGATCGTCGCCGTTCCGTTGTCGTTGCTCGTGGCGCTCGCCATCGTCTATCGCGTGCCGGCCGCTCTCAAGCCGCTGGCCAATGCCGTCGTCGAGTTGATGGCCGGCGTACCGTCGGTCGTCTACGGGTTGTGGGGGATGATCGTCTTGGTTCCGTTCATCGGGAACCGGCTTTCGCCGACGGGAAACGGAGACGGGCTGCTCGCGGCAGCGATGATCTTGGCGCTCATGGTCGTGCCCATCATGGTGGCGACCACGCGCGACGTCGTTCAGGCGCAGCAGGCCTCGATCTACGAAGCGAGCATGGCGCTCGGAAGCACGTCGTGGCAGGCGGTGACGCGTGCCGTGCTGCCAAGCGTACGCAGCGGTATCGCCGGATCCGTGCTGCTCGCCTTCGGGCGCGCCCTCGGCGAGACGATGGCGGTGCTGATGGTGTGCGGGGCGGCGATCAATACGCTGCCCCACGGCATCTTTTCGCCGATCAATACGATTGCGGCGGTGATCGTTTCGCAACTGGAGTCGGCGCTCACCGACGCGAGCGGTATGGCGCAACGATCTCTCGGAGAACTCGCGCTCGCGCTCTTCGTCATCACGCTAATCGTGAACGCCGTTGCACGAATCGTGCTGCACGGCGGGGACCGATCGGGAGCGGTCGGATGAAGGTGCGAGCGGTAACGCGCTGGACGTCGCATTTCTGGTGGGCGGTCAGCATAGCGGCCCTCGGTTTCATCATCGCGATCCTGCTCTCGATCTTCGCGTTCGTCATCGTCCACGGCGCGCCGGCGCTGCGCCCCGCGCTCTTCACGACCGTGACGTCGGGGGTGGCCGGCGGCTTGGCGAACGCGATCGCTGGAACGCTCCTGCTCGTCTCCATCGGCCTCGTCATCGCTGGAGCCGTCGGCATCGGAACGGCTTTGTGGGTCGTCGAATACGCACCGCAGTGGGCGGCACGCGCGGTGCGCTACATGATCGACGTCCTCGCCGGCGTTCCCTCGATCGTCGTCGGCTATTTTCTCTACGTGGCCCTCGTCGAGGTCCTGGGGTGGGGCTTTTCGCTCGTTGCCGGCGCTCTGTCGCTCGCGATCTTCGTGCTACCGTACGTCGAGCGTTCTGCGGACATCGCGCTGACGAACGTTCCGCGAGAGCTGCGTGAGGGATCGGTGGCTATGGGAGCGCGGCAAGGCGTTACGATGCTGTCGATCGATCTCCCGTATGCGATACCTGGCATCCTCACCGGATTGCTCGTCGCCATCGGCATTGGCTTGGGAGAGACCGCGCCGCTCATCTATACGGCTGGCTGGTCGAACTATCTGCCGACGCTCGCGCCGACGCACTCGCCGGTCGGATATCTCACGTACGTCGTCTGGACGTACATCAGCCAGCCGTTTGCGGCCTCGCACGCGTTGGCATACGCTGCGGCCACGCTGCTGATGGTCTTCGTCTTCGCGACGAACTTGGTCGCTCGCAGCTTCGTGGAGTATCGCTTCAGCGGGCGGGGCGGCCGATGATCCCGGCGTTCGTCGCGCTCGCGGCGGCCTTGACCGCGACTCCCGTCGCACGAGCGAGCCCGACGCCGAATCCGTTCGTTGTCAACGGATTCGTTCGCGCCTACGAGTTCACGCGCCAGAACGCAAGCAATAAGTTCAGCGCTGCTAACCAGGCCTCGTTCGAAGCGGCGTTGAGCGCGCACGCTGCCTACAATTTTGTCGGCGGCTTCACGCTCGGCGCCAGCTATCTCTTCGCCGATCCGCTCGGTACGTGCGACATCGTTACCGATCACGAAGCGGGTTCGCCGTGCATCACGCGGCGACCGCCAAACACCAATCCGGACGACACGCTCCCCGGCTACCAGCTCAGCACGCTCTACGAGGCGTACGCACAGTACGCGGGCAGCGGAGTCTTCGTTCGCGCCGGCAATCAGGTTATCAACACACCGTGGGCCAACGCGGCTGACTCGCGCGCGAAGCCGGAGGCGTTCCAAGGCGTGGACGCGTCATACACGTCGGGCCCCTGGACGCTCGAAGGTATGGACATGCTGCGGTTCGAGAGTCGCACGTCGTCGTTCTTCACGAGAACGACGCTGCTGACGAGCTATCCGCCGACGGGCAATTCAGGACTTCTCGGTAACTTTACGCCGCCCGCAAACGTGAAGTTTGCATCGAGCGACCCCTTTGGGGCGATCCAGACCGACGGCTTCGCATTCGGGCGAATCGGATATTCGGCGCGTGGGGTTTCGGGCGACGTCGACTATTACGCGGTTCAGAACGTCGCCGACATGCTCTGGATCGACGGCAAGTACGCGTGGCGGGCTCGCGTCCATCCTTTCGTTGCAGTACAGATCGGCAGCGAGCACGATGCCGGTAACGCGGTAATCGGAAAGATCGACAGCCAGGTATTTGGTCTGCAGGCCGGGCTCAACGTCACGCCGTCCGTGCAGCTCGTTGCGGGATACGACGCTCTGCCGTGGCACCACGATCTCATCAGGCTGCCGGCAGGCGTGTCGTGCAGCAACTCCACGCACTTGCTGAGTATCCCGACGCCGGCCAACGGCTATTCTACGTTCCCGTACTTCATCCCGAACAACGCGCCGCAGTGCGTTCCCGGAAACACGAAAGGAACGGCGCAGATTCTCTACGGAGGCTGGGCCGGTCCCTACACGGATAGTTACGTCGCCGATCCACTCTTTACGACGGGTATGACGCAGGGTGCTCCCGACCGCCACATCGCCGGAAACTCGCTCAAGGAAGCCGTCGTCTTTACCTCGGCGGACCATCGATTCGTCGGCCAGATCAGCCACGCGCAGTACAACGCCGGGAATATCGGCGGCAACGAAATGTCGTACGAGAACGACGTCGACGCGATGTACTTCGTGAGCCGCGTCATTCCGGGCCGGCGCTATCGCGGGCTCCTGCTGCGCTACCGGTATGCGGAGCGCTTCTTCAACCAGACGCGGATCTACGGAGGCATACCGGTCTTCAAGTACAACCGCGCGCAAGTCGAGTACGATTTCTAGGCGGCTGGCAGCCGCACAGGACGAGCGCAAGAGGGCGGCAGGCGTCGCGCATGGAAGGCCGCAAACGAGTTTGCATGGCTGCCGCGCTCGACGTTTTCATCAGTTACGCGCATGAAGATAACGACTACCCGCGTTACGGACAGCGCGGCTGGGTCGAATACTTCTATGAGGCGCTGAAGGCTCGCCTCAACGGGATCCGTCGCGAGGAGATCGCGATTTGGCGGGATCAGAGCGAGGCCCGCATCACCGGCGGCACCGTGCTGACGCCGACGATCAAAGAGAAACTCTCGGACTGCGCGGTTCTCGTGGTCGTCGTCTCGCCTGCGTACCTTGCGTCGAAGTGGTGCGCCGACGAGCTCGGGTTCTTTCGCGATGCAGCCGGAAAGCGCGGAGGCCTCTCGGTGTCGACCAAGTCCGGCAGTCTGTCCCGCGTTCTGAAAATCCTCAAGCTGCCCATCGATCTCGACACGTTTCGGACCGGCCTCGTGGAGGTCGACGACGCGGTCGGCTATCCACTCTACCAGCGGACTGCGGAGGGGCGGCCGTGCATTCCGCCGATCGAGCTCGACCCACCGTACGGCGAGAACATCGGAACCGACTTCGGCCGTGCCGTGAATGCGCTCGCCTACGACATCGATGCGATCCTGCAAGGCATGTCTCTGCCGGCGCCTGCACCCGCGAGCGGACGCAGCGGCAGCGGTACGCGCGTCTACGTGGCAGAGACCAGCTCGGACATGGCCGATTATCGCGAGCGCGTTCGGCAAGAGCTGGAGCAGTTTGGCTGCACGATCGTTCCCGCTGCCCAGCAGTTTCCAGGTCCAAACTATGCGGAGCACGTGAGGAAGGACCTCTCCGGTGCGCGCCTGTCGGTTCATATCGTTGGAGAATCCTACGGTCTCATTCCGGAGCGCGCGGATCAATCGATCGTCGAGCTCCAGTACCGGCTTGCCGGGGAGGAGGCCGTTGCTCGGCCGGAGTTTGCACGTATGGTGTGGATGCCGCCGAGCGTTACTGCATCGGAGGAGCGACAGCGCGCATTCATCGCCGCGCTGCAGGACGATCCGAATCTCGTCGTGTCGCCGCTGGAGGATTTCAAGACGCTCGTGCACGACGCGCTCAAACCGAAGGCCGAGCCGCCGCGCGCTCCAGCGCGCGGTGACGGAATTCCGAAGAGCGTGTACCTGATCTTCGACGTTCCGGATCAGGTACGCGCGAAGGCGGTCGACGATTGGCTTTTCGAGCGCGGCTTCGAGGTCCTCAAGCGCTCGGCGGACGCGAAATCGCGCAAGCAGCTTGCGTTGCATAAAGAGTTCTTGAAAGCGAGCGACGGCGTCTTGATCTATTACGGACAGACGACCGACGAGTGGCTTCAAATGAATCTGATCGAGCTGCGAAAGGTCTTTGCGACGGAGAATCGCCGGAGACCGCCATGCGGCGTGGTTCTCGGCGATCCGAAACGCCCCGACAAAGAAGGGTTCCGGAGCAACCTCGTTCACGTCATTCCTGGGTTCGGCGAATTCTCGCCGGATCGCTTGGAGGTGTTCGTGCACGACCTCGAGAGCGCGCAGCCCGCGTCGGCATGACCGCGACGTTCAATCCGTTCCCCGGCCTTCGCCCGTTTGAAGACAGTGCGGACGACATTGCGGTCTTTTTCGGGCGCGACGATCAGGTCGACGAGCTGCTATCGCGCCTGCAGCACCGGCGATTCGTCGGCGTCGTCGGGCAGTCGGGATGCGGCAAATCGTCGCTCGTGCGCGCGGGGCTGCTGCCGGCGCTCCACGGCGGCTTCATGGCGGGCGCAGGCTCGCGGTGGCGCATTGCCGTCATGCGACCCGGGAGCTCTCCCATCGAAGGCCTCGCGCACGCGTTGGAGGCGTCGGGCGCGCTCGAGAAAGTGGCGGACGACGGGGCCCTGCGCGTCGGCCTGACGAGCGGCGTTCTGCACGGCGGCGCGCGCGGTCTCGTCGAAGTCGTGCAGCAAGCGCACTTGCAAAGTGACGAGAACGTGCTCGTCGTCGTCGACCAGTTCGAAGAACTCTTCCGTTTTCGCTACAGCGTCGGCTCCGCGTACGTCTCCGACGAAGCAGCCGCGTTCGTCAAGCTGTTGCTCACGGCGGCGAGCCATCGCGACGTGCCGGTCTACGTGCTCATCACGATGCGCTCCGATTTCATCGGCGACTGCGCCCAGTTCCGCGTGCTGCCGGAGACGCTGAACGAAGGACTCTTCCTCGTTCCTCGGCTGACGCGCGATCAGCTCCATGAGGCGATCGCCGGGCCGGTCGGCGTCGCGGGCGCGACCGTCGCTCCGCGCCTGGTCAATCGCCTGCTGAACGAGATCGGCGACGATCCCGATCAGCTCCCCGTTCTCCAGCACGCCCTCATGCGTACGTGGGATATTTGGCTTGCGGAGAATCGGCCGCATACGGCGATCGACGTCCCGGAATACGAAGCTACGGGCGGCCTCTCCGAGGCACTCTCGCGCCACGGCGAAGAGATCCTCAAACGTCTTTCGACGCAGCGCCTTCGCGCGATCGCCGAACGCGTCTTCAAGGCGCTCACCGAGCTTGGCAGCGATAACCGCGGCGTGCGGCGGCCGACGGCATTCGCGCGGCTCTGCGCGGTCGCCGACGCGAGCGAGAAGGACGTGGGGCGCGTGATCGACGCGTTCCGCGCGCCGGGCGTCTCGTTCTTGATGCCGCCGGCGCAGGTGGCGCTCGAAGGAAGTACCGTCGTCGATCTCACGCACGAGGCGCTGATGCGGACCTGGACGCGTTTGCGTGGCTGGGTCGAAGAAGAGGCCGAAGGGGCGAAGCTCTACCGCCGGCTCTGCGACAACGCGGAGCTCTACGCGCTCGGCAAGGGCATGCTCCTGGCGGACCCGCTGCTTTCGTTTGCTCAGGAGTGGCGAGAATCCAATCATCCGACGGCCGCATGGGCGGAGCGGTACGGCGGCGGGCTCGATCGCGTGAACGCGCTGATCGACAAGAGCCGGACCGCGGTCAACGCGGAGCTCGAGCGCCGAGCCGCAGCGGAGCGGCGAGAACGCGAGATGGAGATCGAACGGCGGCGTAGCGCGGAGCGTCTCGCGCAGCGGACGCGCGTTCTCGCGTCGATGATGAGCGTCATCGCAATCTTGGCGGTCGGGGCGGCGCTCGCCGCGGTTGGGTTTGCGGCACGCGCGCGCACCGCCGAAGCCGTGGCGAGGCAGCAAGCCGCCGTCGCGCAACGCCAGCAAGAAATTGCGGTGGCGCAGCGCGCGATCGCCGTGCGGTATGGGATTGCAGCGCTGAAACAAGAAGGCATCGCTCGGCGCGAAGCGTCGATCGCGCGACAACAAGCGATCATCGCGCGGAACGAGACGGCAATTGCGCGCGCTGCAGAGGCCAGAGCGGTCGCCGCTCGCCTGCAGGTCGTGCAGTATGCGATGCGCCAGCGTTACGAAGCGGGATCGGCCGAGCTTGCCGAGATCGACCACGGGATGTACAACAACCGGTACGACAACCGAGTGGCCGGACTCATCGGTACCGACGCGTACGCCGCAAGTCCGACCGGTGACGCGCGCTCCGTCCTCTTGACGGCTGCGTGGACGCCGAATGCCATCGGCCGCGTCGCACTACCGCCGTGGGACCTCGGCGCGGTCGTCGATCGTGGCCGCACGTTCGTTGTGCTCGCGGGAGCGAGGCAGCGGCGATACGGGGACCTGGTAACGGGCTCGTTGGTCTCGATCGATGCGACGACGCTCGCGATTCTCGGGCGAACTCCCGGGGTTTCGGCGACCTTCATCTGTGGATTCGACGGTGCGGCGCGCATAGCGGTTGCGAGCGCGCGCGATATTGCGTTTTACGACATACGGCCGAACGGCACCGCGACGCGTTCCGAAACCCTGCGCACCGGGCCGGTCCGCGCCCTCGCGTGCCTCCCGCGCGGTGGGCGCATTCTGTACGTCGACGCAGGGAACGCCCTGCGAATCGTCGCGTACGGCGGCAGCCGGCCGCGCACGATCGCGCGCGTGGAAGGCAGCGTCGACGGCGTCGTCACATCGAACGCGGGAGATCGCGTCGCGGTAACGACGTCGGATGGGAGCGCCGCCGTCTACGATCTCGTCTCGCAGCGGTTCCTCGCGCGCCAAAAACTCTTCGCGAATCCTGCCGGCGACTGTTCCAGCGTTGCGGGCTGTGCGGCGGCAATGACCTTTACTCCGGACGATAAGCAGATCGCGTGGTACGACGCCGGCGCGCTCCACGTTGCACCGATCGCCTCGGCCACGGACGCCTCGTACCCGTGCGCGGCAAGCCTATGCGCGCACGCGTCGCTGATCTACTATTCGAGCGGCTTGACCGTGCCGATGGTCGTTGCGGACGGGGGCGTCGCCGGATACGATACCAGCAAGAGCGCGTTCGCGCAGCAGTACGACGATGGAGCCGGCTCGCAGCGGCGCGCACTGCTCGATCGCGAGTTTGGAATGTACGTGACGCCGTACGACCCAGCGGGAGCGCTGCAGCCGAATCCGTTTCATGGCGGACTCTCCGAGCAGTCGTTCTCACAGGTTCAGGGACCGTTGCGCGGAACCGTACCCAACTCGCAATGGCTCCAGAGCTTCGCGCTCCGAGGGCACAACGTCCTGATCCCGGGCGCCTCGGGCTATATCGAGTTCGACCTCGACCACCTTCGCGAAGCGTTCGATCGGACGTACGACGTAAGCTATCGGGTGCGCATGCGAGATTGCGGAGACGCCGCGCATGCCGTGACCTTCAATATGTTCACCGGCGCCATCCAGGTTCTCGACATCCGTTCCTCCACGCCGCGCGTGCTCCACGCCTTTAACATTGGGCGCGTGCCGGTGAAATCCGGCTCCTACACGTACTTCGTGAGCGTCGGGTACGATCCGAGCAGCCGTATCGTCACCGTTCTTTCGTACGCGAGGGCATTTGCAACGGTTCGCCGCTTCAGCGCTGCGGGTCGCCTGCTGATGACTGCTTCTCGCCCGCAACTCCTGGCACACGTCGGCATCGATCCGAATCGCATCAACAATTGGATCTTGAGCCCCCGCGGAAACTACGTCGCGGTGCAAGTGCAGAGCCCGGATCAGGATACGCTGCTTCGTCCGAACGGCTCGCTCGTCGGGCGCGCGTACTCGATCGACATGATCGCCGCGAACGAGCGGGTCGTGATTGCCGAGAGCCGTAGCTCGGCCGGCTTTGCGGAGTCGGTCTATCGCCTGCCCGATTGGACGCAGATCGGCATCACGAGCATACCTACGCAAGCCACCGGTCTCGCCATCGCGCCTGACGCGCGCACCGTAGCGTACTACGACGTAGAAGGCAGCCGTCAAGTCCTGCATCTGTACGACTACCAATCGCGCGCGTCGTACCGAACGTCGCTGCCGTCCCCACCGGATCTCGGGAGGTATACCGCTCTCACGTTCAGCGCCGACGGGAGGTACCTCTTGGCTTCGTACGACGATCCACAGAAGTATCATCGCCTCGCGGTGTTCGCGGTCGAGCCGAGCGCCTGGGCGAGAGCCGCGTGCCTCATGGCCGGACGTTCGCTCACGATACAAGAGTTTCGCAGCTACGCCGGCAGCGATATCCCGTACCGCGATGGCTGCCTGCCGTACGCGAACGAGATGTATCGCTGGTAGCTTGCCTTCGTACGGTGCTCGGACTCTCGCCCTAGCGCCCCACGAACTGGTACAGAGAGCGGCCGAGCATCGGGCCGCCGACCGCACGAAAACGCGGATCGTTTAGCGTTTCTCCCGCGGGCGGGATCGCGTAGATGGGCTCGCGCTTCGACCAGGCCGCGTACTGTGAGGCGAGAGAGAGGGGATGTGCGGCGACGATCGTACGCGTGGCGAGGCTTCCATCGGCGTAGGCACCGTAGGCAAGTGCCGTTGCATCCACCCAGGGTGCGACGACGATCGCGTGCTGCGGAACGGACTGCGCGACCCAGGTAAGGAGCGGCCGGTTCGATACGCTGCGCTGCGCCGACGCGATGTCGGCGTTAGCAATGCCGAGATGAATCGCGTTGCCGATGAGGACGAGTGCCCAGATAATGCGTCGCGGGTCGATCGTCCACGTGAACTCGACGGTAATGGCTCCGGCAAAGAGTGCGGCGATCCAGAGCAGCAGCATGAGATAGCGCGACGGATCGCCTTGCGCGACAGCGAGGCCGAATGCAACGAAGCTCGCGGAGATCGCGCCTGCGATCAGCATGACGCAGATCGCGGTGCGCCGTTGCAGCAGCAAGATGATTCCCAAGCCCGCCACGACCACGAAGACGATGTCGTACGTATCGTGAATCGTCGCGTACGCCGCTTGCAGATACCCGAGCCAATGCTGCGGGTTGACGACGTTTGCCCACAGCGGCGCAGCACCGAAGGGCGCGCCCGTCACCTCCGTGAGGAAGCCCGCACGCGTGCTCGGGGCATTCGCATCCCAATAGACGCGTGCGGAAGGCGGTGCAAGCATCTGCACAGGATCGACCGGATGCTGCTCGAGAGACGCCGCGCGTGCCGGTAGATACAGGTACGTGCAGAGGACGAGGGCGAGCGTCATGAGGGCAGCTCCGGCATTCGAGAACGTCACGTTCCGAATGCGAGCGACGAGCGCGATGACGATGCACGGAAGCAGCCAGAGCGAGATCGGATGCACGGCGAGAGCCGCTCCCCAAGACGCGGCGGCGCCGACGATATCGCGGGTGCGCTCGTGCTTGAGCCAACCGCAGAGGTAGTAGAGCGTCATCGCCTGGAAGAGCAAGGCAAGGTCTTGTGTGTCCGCCTGCGAGCCGTGCAGCCAAATGCTGCGCGCCCATGCGAAGCAGAGGAACGCGCCGAGCGACGTGACGGGTCCGATCCCGATGCGAATCGCCGTGATCACGCCCACGACGCAAGTCAGCGACATGCAGAGCGCGCCGAACAAATTCATACGGTAGGCGAGCGAGTCGATGGCGACGGCGTGAGAGAAGAGCCAGCCGAGCAAGACGAAGATCGGATACCCGGTGGCGTGAGGGATGCCCAGAAGGTACGGAACGCCTTGCATCTCGGCGAGGTCTCTCGACGCGACGTCGTGCGAGAGCGAGAAGACGTACGTTAGCATCGGAACGAGGAAGGCCAGCGCGACCACGATGCGATGGCGGTGATGGTGCGCTGCTCGGACCGCATGGTAACCGCCGTGGGCCATACGGGCGTAGCCGAGGTACTCCAAGACGTCCTCTCCTTTCACCCCACCCGCAAGAAACGGCAAAAACGCGGCGCGCATGAAACGTGCCGGCCGCCACGCATCGCATTGCCCGGTTGCTGGGCCGGGTCCTGCCGGCTCGCCGTTCAGGCAAGCCCCGTGCCCGGCGCCCGCGGCGATGCTTTCCTAAGGCCGGCGCCGAGAGGAGCTGCGACCGCGTGGCGTGCGCGGGCGAGGTCGCACGAAAAACGACCGTTGCTCGCAAGCGTGCGGCAACTGCGATGAAACCGCCGAGGTCGCGCAGTAGGCGATGAGAAGGGAGAGCGGCGGCCTGCGCCGCACGTCGGCTCCATGCGTAGAGCCGTTGTCACGCTCTTCGTCCTGCTCGTCGTAACGGCATGCTCGCACGCTCGGCGCGTGCCGCAGCCGCAGACAACGGCCACGACGACCGCACTGGGGTCTTCTACGCCGAGTCCGTTGCCGGCTGTGCCGAGTCCGCCGCCGGCTGCGCCGAGTCCCTCGCCAACGCCGGCGTACGGAGATATTCAGAACGTTGCGGCAGCGCCGTTCATCGATCAGCTCACGCAGCTGCAAGTCTTTTGGCCGCCCGGCGGGCTCTTCGAGCCGGCGAAACCCGTCTTACGGCGCGAGTTCGTTCGCTGGTTGATGCGAGCGGACGCCGCGATCTGGGCGCCGGATCCTTCGAATGCTATCCATCCTGCGTTGCCCGGTGCGAAGCAATATTTCAAGGACGTTCCGACCGACGATCCGGATTTTGCCGCCATCGAAGGCATGCACGACGCCGGCATCGCCATCGGGTACCCGAATCGAACCTTCCGACCGGATACCCCGATTACGCGCGAAGAGGCGCTCGCGATCAAAGCCTACGTGGACTGCGGTGCGCCGGATCCGGTCGTCGCAGACGACCTCGCGCAGGCGTACTTCGTGCTTCCACGGTGGAGAGATGCGCACCGCATCGCGCACGCCTACGTCGCCGCGATCGCCAGCTGTCTGCTCCAAGATCAAGGAACGACGCCGGAGAACCGGCTCGACACGATCGCACGGACCTTCGGCAATATTGCCGTGCTGCAGCCGCAGCGGCCACTCGATCGAGCGGAAGCGGCGGCGATGATTTGGGAGATCGGCGAGCAGAAACCGGACCTGACGAACTTTCCGCCGCATACCGCGGCGCAGGCGCTGGCGCAGTAGGCAGCGCGAAACGCAGCGCACGTCGCCGTGCCAGGCGCGTTCATGTTGCGTTCATGCACGCCGAGTACGCTGGATGAACGGTGCGTATTCTCGTTATCGAAGACGATGAGCCGCTGCGCACGCTGCTGCGGCGCGGATTGAGCGAAGACGGCCACGTCGTCGACGCGCTCGGCGACGGCCGCGACGCGCAAGCGTATCTAGCCAGTATGGCATACGACGCGCTCGTCCTCGATTTGACGTTGCCGCACGAAAGTGGCCTCTCGATTCTCAGGCGCATGCGCGAATGCGGGGATAGGACGCCAGTGCTCGTTCTCACGGCACGCGATTCTGTCGAAGACATCGTTGTTGGGCTCGATGCCGGTGCCGACGATTACATGTGCAAACCGTTTGCGTTTGCCGAGCTGGAGGCGCGCTTGCGATCCCTCAGTCGCCGCCCGGCCGATTGGGCGGGTGACGTGATCCGCGTCGGGGACGTCACGTTCGATTGCGCAACCCGGGAGGCGCGACGAGGGGATCGGCAGCTCGACCTGACGGCGAAAGAGGCGACGTTTCTCGAAATCATGATGCGCAATCCCGGTCGCACGGTTCCGCGCTCGATGCTCGAAGCGCGCCTTTGGGACCGCGAAAGCGATCCCGAGTCGAACGTGCTCGACGTGTACGCTCGACGCCTGCGCGTGAAGCTGAGCGCGGAGGGCGAGCCGCTGCTGCTGCATACGGTCCGCGGCATCGGGTTTCGGCTGGAGAGGCACCCGTGAGCATTCGCGCGCGCCTGACCCGTACGGTTATCGCCGTCGTGGTCTTGGCGGTCGTCGTCTTCGGCGGTATCTCGTTCTACGTGGTGGATCGCACCTTGCGCTCGAGCTTCCATACGCAACTCGACACGCTGGCTCGTGCCGTCGCCGGAGCAGCTGACGTTCGGCACGATGAGGTGAGCCTCGATGCGGGGGATCTCCAGCAAATTTCCCTCGTGCATGCGGGAACGCCGTTTGCGCTCTTCGATCGTGGGCACCGCCGCGTCGCTGGAGATTTGCTGCCACCGTCGTCGCGCCGTGGGGGCCTTGCCGTCGTGACCGCACCCGTCACGCGCCGGGGCGTCGTGTACGGTTGGGCCGCGGCCTGGCAGCCCGAGAGCTGGATCGGCGCGTTCGACCGCTGGCTCGTCGTCGTAATGGCGGTCATCGGCGTCGTGCTCGTTGCTGTCGGCGTTATGCTCTCCCGCCGCACGGTTGCGGCGGTGCTTGCACCGCTCGACGACATCGCGTCCCTGGCGGAGCGGATCGAAGCGCACGACCTCTCGTCGCGTCTACGCTCGAGCGACGATCCGGATCTCGCGCGCATTTGTGCGTCGTTCAACCGCATGCTTGGCCGCTTAGAGCGTGCGTTCGCGCGCGAGCGCCGCTTCGTCGCCGATGTTTCGCACGAGCTGCGGACGCCGCTCGCGGTGATTACGGCAGAGAGCGAGCTTGCGCTGCGCAGAGACCGCGAAGCGCGGGAGTACCGGACGGCGATCGCATCCATCGGGCAGGAGGCCGAGCGCCTGCGGGAGCTGACCGGCGACCTGCTCGAAGCGGCGCGCTCGCAGGTTGACGCGCAAGACGTGCAGGCGCTCGATCTCGCTCGCGTCGTGGTGGATCTCGTACGTCGGGTCAATCCCGCGGCGGAGGTATGCGGCGTGTGCGTGCGCGTCGACGCCAACGGTGCGGCACGCGCAAGCGCGAATCCCGCAACCTTGGAGCGAGCACTGCTCGCGATCGTGCATAACGCCATCCAGCACGCGGGCGACGCCGGCACCGTGCTGCTGCGCGTCTCCTCGGATGCGAGCGGCGCCAACGTTGCGATCTCCGACAGCGGCCCGGGCTTCTCGGACGAGGCGCTGGCCCACGCCACCGAGCGATTTTGGCGCGGGGATGCAGCGCGCGCGCGCGGCGGCACGGGGCTCGGTCTCGCAATAGCGCGCACGATGATCGAAGCCGGCGGCGGTTCGATTATGTTGGCGAACCGCTCCGAGGGCGGAGCCGTCGTTACGATTTCGTTGCCTCGGACGGATGAGTGAAACTGGAAACGTTTTCAATTCGGCACGAGCGGGCGATCCTTTTCTTGGTCGGCGTGCTCGTCGTCGTCGGCGTCTGGAGTTATACGCAGACGCGTGCCGCGATTTTCCCCACGATGCACCTTTCACGCGTCGACGTGGTTGCCGACAGCGGCAACCTTCCGCCCGAACAGATGCACGTCTCGGTAACCATCCCACTCGAGCGCGCCTTGCTGGGCTTGCCATTCGCTCAGCGCGTGCTGACGACGTCGGCACAGGGCAGCTCGGAGCTCGTGGTTCAGTTCGATCCGAGCACGGACGTACAAATGGATCTGCAGTATGTGGAATCGGCTATCTCGCGTACGCGGGCACAGTTGCCCGGCGGGACAACCGTGCAGGCCAACATCGTGTTGCCGCAGAGCGAACCCATACTTTCGTACGCGCTGACCTCTACGCGCTTTTCGCAAACGCTCGTGCAGGAGTACGCGCAGTTGAACGTGTTGCCGGAACTCTACGGCGCTCCCGGCCTCGCTCGCGTTCTCATCGTAGGCGGCCCGCAGCGCGAATACCACGTTCTGCTCGACCCTGCCGCACTTGCGAGCGCGCAGCTCACCGCCGCCGACGTTACCAACGCGATCGCAACGGCGAACGACGTCGAGGCGGCCGGGATCTCGCAAGTCTACTCGCAGCGTAACGCCGTTCTCGTCGACGCCGGCCTGCGCGACGCACGACAACTCGCCCGCGTCGTCGTGCCGACACCGCGCGGGGCCGCGGTAACCGTCGGATCCCTGGGGTCGGTCGACCTCGGAACCGCGCCGCCGACGATGCAAATGTCGTACGACGCAATTCATGGTGTCGGGCTGAACGTCTACGCACTACCGGGCGCGGACACCGTGCGGCTGGAACGGGAGATCGCGTCGCGCATGCGCCACATCGTCGTGCGGCTGCCGCGGGGAATCGCGGTGCACACGTACTGGGACGCAGCCGACATCATCGTCGCTTCGCAGTCGAGCCTTCGGGACGCAATTTTGGTCGGAGCGCTGCTCGCGATTGGGGTCATCTTATTCTTCTTGCGGAACCTGCGCATTACGGCCGTAGCCGCCGTCGTTATCCCCGCGGCGATGGCGATCGCCTTGCTCGCGATTCATCTGTTTGGCGAGTCGCTCAACATCATGAGCCTCGGCGGCCTGGCGATCGCTGTGGGCCTCATCATTGACGACGCCATCGTGGTCGTCGAGGGCATCGCGCACGCCTTACACGAAAACCCGAAGCTCGACGTGAAAGAGGCCGTCAGAGCGTCGATGCGCCGTCTTATGGCGCCGATGGCCGCATCCACGTTGACGACGATCGTCGTCTTCGCGCCGCTGACGCTCGTCGGTGGCGTGCCCGGTGCGTTCTTCCGCGCACTCGCCCTCACGCTTACGTGCGCGCTGGTCGTCTCGCTCGCACTCGCGCTCTTCGTGACGCCGACGCTCTTTCGGATCTTCCTCGCGCGCCGTATCCCGCGGCTAGAGAGCGCTGGGATCCATCGCGTGCTGGATCGATACGATCCTCTGCTGCGTTGGGCTCTACGGCACCGTCGATTTGCGTACGGGTTGGGGGGCGTCGTCCTGATCGCCACAGTGCTGCTGCTCGCGACGCTCCCAACGGACTTCTTGCCGCGCCTGGACGAGGGGCAGTTCGAGATTATCTACCGTATGCCCGTCGGGACGGCGCTCGCGGCGAGCGATGCCGCCGCGACGGCGATCGAGCGCGTCGTCCTCGCAGATCCGGCGGTGGCCGCCGAGGGGCGATTCACGGGAATCGACACGAACGGGTTCTCGCCTATGCCCGTGCGCGGTGGTGACATTCGCGTACGGCTGAAACCGCTCGGCGAGCGCGCTGGTTTCGAGACGATCGCACAGCGGCTGCGAGAAGCGGTCGGGATAGCAGTGCCGGCCGCACAGCTCGACATCCATCAAATCCTCGAAGACATGCTCAACGATATCTCTGGCGCACCGGCGCCGATCGAGATCGTGCTGAGCGGGCCCGATCAAGCGACGCTGACGCAATCGGCAACTCGCGTGGCCGCGGCGATCTCGAAGGTTCCCGGCATTGCCGACGCGTTCTCCGGCGTCAACCAGGACGATCCGACGATGCGAGTCCAGCCGAACCTCGCCCGCCTCGCGGCCATGGGCATCGGCACGCCAGCCTTCTCGCAGGCGCTCGCAGCGGGCGCGCAGGGCACGGTGGCGACGCAGCTGCCGGAGGCGGCGATGCTCGTGCCGGTTCGCGTCGCAATGGCGGGCGCGGCCGGCGATAGCGGCAGGCTTGCGGCAACGGTCACGGTGCCGGGCGGCACGGTGCCGTTCTCGCAGATCGCGCGGGCGACGGTCGATCGCTCGTCGACGGACGTGACGGATATCAACGGCTTGCGCTCGATCGTGGTGACCGCGAACGTGGCCGGGCGTACCTTGTCATCGGTCGTTGCGGGCCTGCAGCGGGCTCTCGCCATCGCGAAGCTTCCTCCCGGGTACACCGCGCGCATCGAGGGCGCGTACAGGGCCCAGCAGGAGTCGTTTCGTGAGTTCACGCTCGTTATCGCGATCGCGCTCCTGCTGGTGTTCTTCGCTATGCTGGCGACGTTTAAGTCGTTCCGTCAACCGCTCGTGATCCTCGCCACGGTGCCACTCGCACCGATCGGCGTCGCCCTCGCACTCGTACTGACGCGTACGCCGTTCAACGTGGCATCGTTCATGGGGTTGCTGCTGCTCGTCGGGCTCGTCGTCAAGAACGGCATCCTTTTGATCGACGCGGCGAACCGCAGGCGTCGTGAAGGCTTCGAGGTTGAGGAGTCGCTCGTGCTCGCCGGACGGGAGCGCTTGCGGCCGATCCTGATGACGACGTTTGCGACGATCGGCGGATTGCTGCCGCTCGCCTTCGGGTTCGGTGCCGGTGCGGCGATGGAACGACCGCTCGCCATCGCGGTGGTAGGTGGCCTCTCCACCGCGACGCTCTTCACGCTCATCGTGATCCCCGTGCTCTACGCATCGTTTTGCGCGAAGGAAGAGATGCCGCTGTGAGGCGCGCTCGCGCGCTCGTTCTATCGGTTGCAGCGTGCTGTTGCGCGGCGGCTCCCGCCCGCGGAATTCCCGCGTTCGCCGCGCTCTCGCTGCAGGGCGCGCAGACGAAGGCCGTAGTTCTAGACCTCGGCGTCCAACAGGCCGCGGCAAACGTGCAGCAGCGGGGCGCCGACCTCCATCTCGCGCAGATCGCGGACTTCCCGCACGCCGTCGCGGACTACTCGCTCGCGCCGCAAGCCGGACCCGGAACAGGGCCGTCGACCGTCGAGCAGCGCCTCGCGAGCATCGGTGCGGGCATCTCTCTCAACGACATCGTGGCGGCGCCGGCGGCGATTCGATCGGCTGCAGCCGACCTGCTCGCCGCGCAGCGTGCGAGCGATGCAGCGATGTTGTTTGCACGCGAAAACGCTGTGCGGCTCTACTATGGAGCGCTGGGCGCGATCGCGCTGGAAGAGTTTCGGCGCGCAGAGCTCACCGGAACGCTGCAGGATCGCGACGCGGCGAGGCTCCGCGCGCGCAGTGGCGAGTCACCGCGGCTCGACGTCATGCGCGCGGACGTCGCCGTCGAGCAGGCGCGTGCGGATCTCGCGCAGGCGTCGGCGCAGCGCGCGGACGCCGTCGGCGCGCTTGCGTCCGCAACCGGCGTGCCCTCGCGCGCCCTGAGCGCGATCGCGGTGCGCGCGCCGCCGCCTCGGTCTCAGGCGTACGCGGTCGACGCTGCGGTAGCGCGTGCCCTCGCGGTGCGTCCAGAGATCGCCGCGCTTCAAGCGTCGATCGATGCGCGCCACGCGGATCTCGCCGTAGCGCGCAACTCTGCGTTGCCGGCCGTTACCGCTACGGCGGGCTACGCGAGCGGCATCGACGCCGCGATCCCCGTCCATGGCCCGTCGGCGGCCGTACGCGTGGACCTTCCGCTTGCTTCGCCCGCCGGTTCCCGTATCGCGATCGCGAAAGCGCAACTCGATGCGGTGCGCGCGCAGCTCGCCGACGCTCGCCGCACGATCGCGCTCCAAGTCTCGGCAGCGGTTCGCGATGCGCGGAGCGCGTCGCAAGCGGCGCGTGCGGCCGGTGCCGCCCGCGAGGCCGCGGCTCGTGCGCTCGCCGCGGTGGAGCTCGGGTATCGAGAAGGTGCAAGCTCGAGCCTCGACATCGCCGATGCGCGGCGAGCCTACGTCCAAGCGTCCGTCTCCGCGCTCGTCTCGGAGTACGCGACCATTCAAGCAGATGCGCTACTGGAGGTGTTGGTTCCGTGAAAAGAGTCGTGACGATTGCGGCCGCGGCGGTCGCCGTCATTGCGGTTCTGGTGTTCGTCGTCCGGCATCGCGCGGCACCGGCTTCGGCACCGTCGCGCTCGCGGGTTTCGGTCGCGACCGTACGGCTCGGAAGCGTGGAAGAGACACTCGATCTCACCGGTCGCATCGGCCCGGCAGCCGGAGCGCAGACGAAGCTCGCGTTCGCGATTGCCGGAACCGTCGATCGGGTTGCGGTCAGTCTGGGCGAACGGGTTGCTGGCGGGACGGTTCTCGCACAGCTCGATGCGACGCCGCTCGCCCTCTCGGCGCGTCAGGCGCAAGCCGACGCGCGTGCCGCCTCCGCGCAGGAAGCGTACGCGCAGATCGACCGGGTCTCCGTACGACTGCGCGTCGACGAAGCGGAGCTAGCGCGCCAACGCGCGCTCCTACGCGCCGGCGTCGTAGCCCAGCGCGACGTCGAGGCTGCGGACGCTACCGTGGCGGCCGATCGAGCCGCCGTGCAGAGCGCGCACGACGCAGTCGTCGCCGCGCAAGCGCAGGCCGCTGCCGCATCGGCACGGGCATCGTCGGCAACGTACGATCTTTCGCGCGCCGATCTTCGCGCGCCGTTCGACGGTGTCGTCGTCGCGATCTACGTGCAGCCGGGGCAAGTCGTCGATACGACGATGCCGATCGTCGCGATCGCCGCGAGCACGACGTCTCTCGCCACGCTCGACATTCCGGCCACCGACGTGCCGCGGATTTCGAGCGGCGACCTCGTGCATGTTACGGCGTCCGGGTGGAGGTTTGACGCGCGCATCGGCGCGGTGGCTCCGGCGGTGAACCCGGCGACGGGGCTCGCCGAGGTCAGCGTGGTCGGCATTCCGAGCGACGTTCCGCCGGGAACGCCGATCGACGCGACGGTCGTCTACGGTCGCGTTCGTGGGCTCGTCGTTCCGCAGAGCAGTCTCATTGCGGACCCGCAGAGTGGCCGGATGCTCGCATTCGTCGAATCGATCGGAAAGGACGGCACGCAAACGTTCGCCGTGCGCCACGTTGGCCTTGGCGCGTCGGACTCGCGGTTTGCGGTCGTGAGGGGATTACGCGTCGGCGAACGCGTTGCGGCGCAGGGTACGATCTTGCTGCTCGCGCCAACAGGGGGCGGAGATTGAGTTCGCGATCGATAGGGTGAAGGCGCTGGTGCGTCGTAAGGCGTTGCGCAAAGGAGATCTACGATGCTCGTTCGATTTCTCTGCGTACTCGCGCTCGCAGCCGTCGTCTCCGTCGGCGCCGTCGCCGCAAGCCAGACCTCGCGCTCGGCGGTCGCGGCACTCGTCGCGTACGAGCGCTCGCACTATCACAATACCGACGTCGAGCAACCGTTGTGCTACGTCCTCCAGACGTGGGCGCAATGCTCGTTCGGCACCGGTCACGGGAACGCCGAAGTCAACGCATGGCTGCGTTACAAGAGCGGCGTCTGGAGCTTCTTGGGTTCCGGCGGCGGCGTTACGACGGCGCAGATGCTGGAGAAGTGGTACGGAATCCCGCCGGGAATCGCGCGCGAGTTTCAGGCGAAGCAGTAACGGCGCTCGTTCTTTTGCGGCTCTAGCCGCAAGGGCTCTCGAACCAGTCGAGTCTCGAGTGGACGGTCGGAATTCCGCGCGTGCGAGCAACGTACGCGATTCGCTGGTACGAGAGCCGCCCGTGGCAGTTCTGTCTCCCCGAGACCGCGAGATAGGCCGCATAGGTGTGAAAGTGGCCCTGCGCGCAGTTCGGCGTGCAGTCGTTCGCGTGCATCGTTGCGGTTGCCGTCGCGAAAGGCGAGCCCCAGTTGCTCCAGCGGACGCCGGTCGCATAGACGCCGCCGTCGCCGCACGCGAGTACCACGGACGCCGGCCGCACCTCGAGCTTTCCAAGGCAGTTCGGGAGCGCCGCAACCGGCGTGGTGGAGGCCGCGGCCGGGACGATCATTAGGGCAATGAGGGCCGCGAGCCCGAGCAAACCGAAGGTATTTCGCATGGTGGTCCTCCTCGTGCCAGCGCTCTTCGAGAGAGTCGCTCGCTAACCTCGCACCGCGGCGTCGTACGGCGCGCAAACGCCGGGGTTGGCCCAACGATTGGTTTCGAAAACCCGTGCCGTGGTATACTTATGAATAAGCCGCATGTTCATGAAAGATAAGTTCAAGCTCAATCCGCATGCTTCACATAGCATGACCGAGTGGGAATCGTCGATCGTTACCTTGGCGGAAGCCGCTCGATTCGGTCGCATGCGCCACTGCAAGCACTGCCGGGCCGAGCATGCGTATACGGCTCGCGGCGAGGCCATGCGGGACGAACTCTATCGCGCTTGCTTAATGGGATGACTTGGGCTGCGGGCGCGATTACCGCTTCAACGCGGGGCGTTGGGCGGATCGGCACCTGCCGTTCTTGGCGTTGATCCGTCTGACTTAGTGCCGGACGACCGAACTGCACCTTCCCCTGATGCTGTCGAAGGCGTCGGCGTCAACTCCCGCAAATCCGCGCGATCCAGAATCGCAGAAGATCACTTCGTTGCAGCCGTCCCACGACTCGACTGAGTTCGCACCCGATCCGGTTATTACCGACACGCGAGCCGGAGAGCAGGACGTGCCTGCGTGCTGCCCGCCGCCGCCCGAATACGCGCTCCACGTGCCGCCGTTGACGAGCTTGAACTGCACGCCACGGACGCCTGTCGCGGGGCACTCGATCCCCGTCGGAGTGCTCGCGTTCCCTTGCTGCACCGCGCAGGCGGGAGCGGAGGCTGAAATGCCCACCGGGCCCTGACTGGCGTTGACGACGAAGCATGGCTCGTGCCCGCCGCACCCTGAGGCTTGATAGGTGAAGAAAATGTTGGCTGCGGTCGCATTCACGGTTACGACCAGGCCGGTATCGTTACGACTGACGACCACGCCGATCGGGTCAGCGGGAGCGCTGCGGCCCAACAATGCAAGCGACAGAGACGCTGCGAGAAATACAAGCACAGATAATGGCCAACGGCGTCGCACGTACGTTCCTCCTACCACAGGTCGCGGACATTTGCGGCCAGCTTTCGTTGTCGTTCCGGCTCAGGCCGCCCTTCTTTCGCGTCTACCTTTTATACGTGTCCGTAATCGTATAATTGGTGTGCCCCGGATACGAGTTGATCTCTATGTCGATTTGCGAGCCATCGCTCTTCGTGTATTGAAAAGTCCCGATCCTCCTCGTGGGATCGTCGTTCGTCTCCGTCGCTACGGTTTTAGGCGGAAGCGCGCGCCGATAAAAATTGTAAACTTTTTCGAACGAATCGGGCGTCGTGAAGGTCACCGAGGTGCCGATCACCTTCGAGTAGAGAGTCGTGTGTTGTAACCCGCCGTTGATTGGTTTTCCACCGGGGTAGATCGGAGCGCCGGCCTCCGACGCACTGACAGCGCCGGTGTTTAGGCCGGATTCGCCCGGCCCACCTGGTACGGCGCTTGCCATTCCGCGCGACGAGAAGGCGGCTACGACAATCACCGCAAGGGAGGTGGTCAAAATGCGCTTCAACATGCCCGTTGCTTGTCTTGCTTACGTTTCAAAGTCCTGCGTCGACGGGGCAGAAGTAGATTCCGTAAGGCAATTGCACTTGGGAGAAGTTTGCTGATCTCTTGGAGCCGAAACTTGGGCGGTACTGGGATTGAACCAGTGGCCTCTTCCGTGTCAAGGAAGCGCTCTCCCACTGAGCTAACCGCCCGCGTCCTTCGACGGCACCCGATTATTCGTAGTTCTGCGGCGGCCCTGCTTCAAAGGCTGCGATGGCGGAGCGCCACTCGTCGGGAACGCGAATAGAGTTGCCGTGGCGAAAGTCGTACGCGACGAGCACGGTCTTGCCGAGTGCGACCACGTAATCGTGGTCGCGGCTCCAGATCTCGTGGCTCATCTCGAACGACTTGTTGCCGACGTGCGACACCTTGCACCCGACCGTGACCTCCTCGTGGTAGCGCAGCTGCTGCCGGTACGTGAAGTCGAGCTGGGCGAGAATCATGCCGCGCTCGCCGTTGATCGGCTCCCGCATCACGCGCGTGAAGTACTCGCACCGAATGGTTTCGATCCAGCGAATGTAGGCGACGTTGTTCACGTGCTGGAGCATGTCGACGTCGGACCACGGCACGGTGAAGGTCCAGAGCAGAGGGAAGCCGCCGATCATGTTGCGCGCATTCTCCGCTGGACGTATTGGGTCCGGCAGGGGTAGGATAGCGCCTGTCCAAGACGAGGGGCTGCGCTGCTGAAAGTGGCCGGTGACGTGGGCGCGTAGCTCAGTGGGAGAGCATCCGCTTCACACGCGGGGGGTCGTTGGTTCAATCCCAACCGTGCCCACCACCGTGGCGCTGTAGCTCAGTTGGTTAGAGCGCCGCCCTGTCACGGCGGAGGTCGTGGGTTCGAGCCCCATCAGCGTCGCCAGTTTCGTCGAGCGCAGCGTGGAAGTAGCGGTGCGCTCGACGTACGCCAAGGTAGCTCAGTCGGTAGAGCACGCGCCTGAAAAGTGCGGTGTCGGCAGTTCGATTCTGCCCCTTGGCACGCCGTAGCGGGCGCCCGTTCGTCGGGCGCTCGCTCTTTGCCTAGCGAGCGAGTTCGCCCAGAACCTGGAAGAGCTTACGAAGCGCAACGACGATGGCGACGCAGGCGCCGATTGCAATGGCGATGCGCTCGATCTGCGCCTCTTTTTCGCGGTTCTCGTCGACATTCTTCATCATGGACACCGTCAGTCGAGGGTGCGGTGGAAGAACTCCACCGAGCGGCGCCACGCCGTCTCGGCGTCTTCGTGTTTGTAGTTGCCCAAGCCCTTGGGGTTGCAGAAGGCGTGCCCGGCGTCGTAGCGATAGAACTCGTACGGCACGGTACCCGCCTTGAGCTTCTCTTCTAGCGCGTCGACCATTGCAATATTGAAGAACTCGTCGTGGAGCGCCCAGTGCCCCATCAAGGGAATGCGGATCTTCGAGGGATCGCCGGCTTCGGGCGGCGGACAGCCGTAGTAGACTACCGCAGCGTCGAACTCCGGCACGTACATCGCGGCAAGGAGGGTGAGCGCTCCGCCCATGCAGTAGCCCGTGACGCCGACCTTGGCTCCACGTTGCTTCAAGAACTGTGCCGCGCCGCGCGCGTCCTGATTGGCGGCATCGCCGAAGTCCAGGCCTTGCATTAGGTGATTGGCTTCGTTGCCGGTTGCTGCGACGCGTCCGCGAAAGAGGTCGGGGACCAAGACGCTGAAACCTTCGGAGGCGAGCCGCTCCGCGGTATGCTTCATCTCGTCGTTGATGCCCCACCACTCCTCGAGCATGACGACGCCCGGGGCGGCGGGCCGGTCGGACGGCTCTGCGAGATACCCCGGCGCGCGCTTTCCGTCGGGACGCGTGAACTCGACCATCGATCCCACGAGTCGTCCTTTAGGCGATGCCTTCCTCGGCGTCCTGTCGGTCCAGGTTGGAGGCCTTGTCGTTCGTGATCCAGGCGTTGGCCGCGCGGACGCCCTCGGCTGGAACGCGCGCTTCGAACCAGCGAAGAATCTCCGCATCCGAGGCGTGCGCGCGCACCGCAGCATCGAACTCTTCGGGAGTCACTCCCCAGCGCTCCATCACGCCGCGATCCATCGAACACGGATACATGTAGTCGTGGATCGTGCCGGCCGCCGCTGCACGCCCCTTGTCGAAGACGCGCAGGAGCCAGAGCGCCTCGCCCGCGGGCTCCCGGCCTCGCCGTGGAAAGGTCTTGCCGTCGCGAAAATCAGTAGGCATGCCGCCCATAACCACCGGTGTTCGCAGCGGGTTGCCGCAGCCGAGCGGACGAATCCGCGGCCAGAGATGAGCGTACTGCGCAACGGGGATTCCTCGCGCTGGCATGCCACGATCGCGGTCCTCGTGGCCGCGGCCCTCTACGCGTTGCTGCCTCCGCGCTACACGATCGGGCCGGCGTGGATCGCCCCAATGCTGGTGCTGATCGTGCTGATTCCGCTGCTCGTCATGCGCGTTCGCGGAGCCGAATGGATACTGCAACGTGCGACGTCGATCGCTCTCATCGCGATCGTGAACTTCTTCAACGCGGCATCGGTGGTGCTGCTCGTCTACTATCTCCTCGCGGCGTCCCACCACCAAACCGGTGCGGAGCTCTTGACCGCCGGGGCGCAGATCTGGATCACGAACGTCCTCGTCTTCGCGCTATGGTACTGGGAGCTCGACGGCGGCGGACCGTACCCACGCTCGCTTCACGCCTCGGCGCGCGAGGTCGCCGACGCGGATTTTCTCTTTCCACAGATGGCCGCGATTCCCGGACAAGCTGCGTACATGAAATCCGACTGGAAGCCGCAGTTCGTCGATTACTTCTACCTTGCGTTCGTCACCGCAACCGCGCTCAGCCCTGCGGACGTTATGCCGCTCAGCCCCATGGCGAAGATGTTGATGTTGCTGGAAGGCTTGATCTCGCTCGTTACCCTGGCGCTCGTGCTGGCGCGCGCGGTCAACGTCCTTGCGTAGTCGTTCCTAGGATGGCGGGGCGAGCGGAACGAACCGAGGGAGGCCGTGGCGTGCGGGTATGATGTAATGGTAGCCTGCGACCTTCCCAAGGTTGATGCGTGGGTTCGATTCCCACTACCCGCTCGGAGTTTCGGCGACGTAGCCAAGTGGTAAGGCAGAGCTCTGCAAAAGCTCCATTCGGCAGTTCGAATCTGCCCGTCGCCTTGGACTCCCTAGAATCTTCTGCGTGCGCGTCGCCGTCGTAGGCGCGGGCGCGATCGGCGGCTTTCTGGCAGCTGCGCTCGCTCGCTCGGGCGTCTCGACGGCAGTGGTCGCGCGGGGCGAGCATCTCGACGCGATACGCGAGCGAGGCGTGCGCGTCGATAGCGATCTCGGCTCCTTCACGGCGCCGGTCGATGCTGCTGCGGATCTGCGCGATCTCGCGCCGGCAGACGCGCTGCTGTTGACCTTCAAGGCGCATCAGTGGCCGGGCTTTCTCGAACAGCTCGCGCCGTATGCCGGCGGCAGCGCGCCCATCGTAACCATGCAAAACGGCGTTCCGTTTTGGTTCGAGCGGAATCCGCCGCTCGATTCCGTCGATCCCGGTGGTCGAATCGGCGCGCTGTTCGACGACGCTCAGACGATCGGAGGCGTCGTTCACGTCTCGGGCCACGTCGCGCAGCCCGGTCACGTCGTGCAGAGCGGCGGCCTACGCTACGTTCTGGGGGAGGCGAGCGGAGAGAACGGCGAGCGCGTGGAGGAGATCGCGAGCCTGCTGCGCTGCGCAGGTCTGGTCGCAGAGGTCGACGACCGTATCCGGCGAGCGCTATGGTTCAAGCTCGTTGGGAACGCGAGCCTCAATCCCGTGAGCGCTGCAACGCACAAGACCATCGGCCAGATCGTCCGCGACCCGCTGGTTGTTGCGGAGGTGCGCGCGCTGATGTGTGAAGCGTTGCGCGTCGGGAGATCTCTCGGGCTGGTCGGCAACGTCGAAGAAGAAGCGGACGCGCGCATCGCGTACGCGTCGCGCCTCGACGACGTGAAGACGTCGATGCTGCAGGACCTTGAGGCGTGCCGGCCGCTCGAGCTCGATCCGATTCTCGGAGCTACGATCGAGCTTGCGAACCGGCACGGCATCCCGGTTCCGAGACTGCGCGCGATTGCCGAACGGCTTCACGAGCTCGCGTCGTAGGCGTTCGCGCGTGCTCGCTCGCCGCATCATTCCGTGCCTCGACATCAAGGACGGACGCGTCGTCAAAGGCGTGAACTTCGTCTCGTTGCGCGATGCGGGCGATCCGGTCGCGCTCGCGACGCTCTACGAGGGCCGCGGTGCCGACGAGCTGGTCTTTCTCGACATCACTGCGACGATCGAAGGACGCACGGCGACGCGCGAGGTCGTACGCGCGGTCGCTCGCGAGCTGTCGATTCCGTTTGCCGTCGGCGGTGGAGTCGACGGTGTGGAAGAGGTGCGGGCGCTCCTGCGTGCCGGCTGCGACAAAGTCTCGCTCAATAGCGCCGCGGTTCGCGACCCAGGCGTCCTGCACCGCGCCTCGGCGGAGTTCGGGAGTCAATGCATCGTGCTGGCGATCGACGCGCGGCAGCGTGCCGGCGGCTGGGAGGTCGTGATCGACGGTGGCCGCACGCCGACCGGGCTCGACGCCGTGAGGTGGGCGAGCGAAGCCTGCGGCGAGAGCGGCGCCGGCGAAGTGTTGCTGACGTCGATGGACCGCGATGGGACGCGCTCGGGCTACGATCTGGAGCTCACGCGCGCCGTTCGCGCGGCAGTTCCGGTGCCGGTCATCGCCTCGGGCGGCGCAGGATCGGTGGAGGACTTCGCGCGCGTCTTCATGGAGGCGGAGGCCGACGCCGCGCTTGCGGCGTCGCTCTTTCACTTCGGCGAGATCGACATTCCTCACTTGAAGGAAGCGCTGGCACTGCGCGGCATTCCCATTCGACCATGGACCTCGCAGGCCTGAAGTTCGACGATCGCGGCCTCGTACCGGTGATCGTTTCCGACGCGCGCACCGGTGACGTACTGACGCTCGCTTGGGCAAATCGCGACGCGCTCGAGCGCACCGCGCAGACGCGCGAGGCGCACTTCTTTAGCCGCAGTAGAGAGCGCTTGTGGCGTAAAGGAGAAGAGAGCGGAAATGTCCAGCACGTCGTTGAGATGATCGCGGACTGCGACGGCGATGCCGTCCTCTATCGGGTCGATCCGAGCGGCCCCGCGTGCCACACCGGCGAGCGAACGTGCTTTCATGCGCCGCTGTTGGAGCGAGAACAGGACTGCGTTACGGGCGATTTCCTCCGCGCCATCGCATACCTGCAGCGGATCCTTCGCGAACGCAAGACGTCTGCGCCGCCAGGCTCGTACGTTGCGACGCTCTACGCCGGCGGGGTCGACCGGATCGGAAAGAAGATCGGAGAAGAGGCGACCGAGGTCGTCATCGCGGCAAAGAACGACGACGACGCCGCCGTCGTGTGGGAGGCAGCGGATTTGCTCTTCCATATGCTCGTATTGCTCCAAGCGCGCAACATCTCCATCGATCGCGTCGGAGCGCACCTGCTCGAGCGTGCGCGGTAGCGAGCCGATCGCTGCGGCGACGGCGATCGGCGAGCTGGATGGCGTAGGCGAGAAGTCCGAGCGGCTCTTTCGCGAGCTCGGCATCGCGAGCGCACAAGACGTGCTCGACTATTTCCCTTTCCGCTACGACGATCTGCGCGAGCCCACGCTCGCCGTGGAGTTACGTGGCGCAGCACGCGACGAGCACGCGGAGGTCAACGCGCTCGGCCGCGTCGTCGGGGTGCGCGAGCGGCGCGCGCGCAGCCTAGAGATCGTCGAGGTACGGGCGGAGGACGAGAGCGGCGCATTCGTTGCAAAGTGGATCGGGCGGCGACGGTTCGTCGTCGGGCGCTTTCGCGAGGGGATGCGACTCTTCGTTCGCGGTCGGCTCGAGCGATCGCTCGCGGAACCAATCGTGAACGTCGGGCACTACCGTATTCTCGCGGAGGGCGAACGCTATCGCGGCGAGCTGGTCCCCATCTATCGCGCGAGCAAGGATCTGCCGACGCGCAAGATCGCGCTCGTGGTGAAGAAGAACCTTTCGCGTCTGCTGGAGATCGCCGGCGAGGACGTGGTTCCTTCCACGTTGGCGCGGGCGCGCGGCTTGCCGCCGTTGCAGGAGGCATACCGCGCCGTGCACGCGCCGCAGACCCCTGAAGAAGCAGCGCGGGCGCGAGAGCGCTTCATCTTCGCGGAGTTTCTCGTGCTCGCTGCCGGCGCGCAGCTACGGCGCGCCCGTCGCGAGCGGCAGCACGACGCGGCCGCGCTGGCGCCCCCCGCGTCTTTACTCGGCGAGCTCGAAGCAACGCTGCCGTTCGCGCTCACGGGCGCGCAGCGTCGCACGATCGCCGAGATCTGGAGCGACATGTCGCGAGACGTTCCCATGAATCGCCTCTTGCAGGGCGACGTCGGCAGCGGCAAGACGCTCGTCGCGGCAGCCGCGGTGTTGCTCGCGGCGCGCAACGGCTTTCAGTCGGCGCTCATGGCTCCGACGGAGATTCTCGCGGCGCAACACGTGCGCAAACTCGGCCCCTTACTGTTGCCGTTTCACATTGCCGTCGAGCCGATTCTGGGGAGCCAAGGGCAACGGGCGCGTCAGACGGCCGTGGATCGCATTGCCGGCGGAGAGGCGGGGCTTGCGGTCGGAACGCACGCGCTCCTTACGGAGAGCGTCGAGTTTTCGCGACTGGGCCTCGCGATCATCGACGAGCAGCACCGCTTTGGGGTCGAGCATCGGGCGCGCTTGCGGGCCAAAGGCATTGCGCCCCACACGCTGCACATGACGGCGACGCCGATTCCGCGCACGCTCGCGCAGGTGCTGTACGCGGATCTGGACGAGTCTCGCGTGGACGAGATGCCTCCGGGCCGGCTTGCGGTGCAGACGTTTGCCGTGCGGGAGTCACGACGTGGCGACGTGTACGCGTTCGCGCGTGCCATCGTGGCGCGGGGAGGTCAGGTCTACGTCGTCGCCCCGGCGATCGACGAAGCGGAGAACGGCGCGACGGGCGCTGTTGCCGAGCTCGAGCATCTCCAGCGCGACGTCTTTTCTGATCTTCGCTTAGGCTTGGTACACGGCCGTCTGGGCGCACGCGAGAAGGAAGCGACGATGCAGCAGTTCGTACGGGGCGAGATCGACGTCCTCGTGGCGACGACGGTCATCGAGGTAGGCGTCGACGTTCCCAACGCGCAGCTCGTGGTGGTGCTCGACGCACATCGGTACGGGCTCGCGCAGCTGCATCAGCTTCGCGGTCGCGTGGGGCGCGGAGCCGCGCAGTCGTCGTGCATCCTCGTCTACCCCGACGACCGCGACGAGACGCAACGCTTGGCGATCCTGACGCAGAGCAACGACGGTTTCGTCATCGCCGAAGCGGATCTGGAGATGCGCGGCTCGGGAGAGTTCGCGGGAACGGCGCAATCGGGCAAAGATGCGTTACGATTCGGAGACGTCGCTCGAGACTTCACGATCTACGCGGAGGCTCGACACGCCGCGGAGGAGATCATGCGCGACGATCCCGCGCTCCAGCAGCCAGCGCATGCCGGGCTGCGAGCCGCGCTCGACGCGACGCCCTCGCTGCACGTGCTGCTGACGTCGTCCTAGCGGCGGGCCACGCAAGGTGCGGCGCCGCTTCGGTTTGAAAGGCGCCATATGCCCCGGCTGCTTCGCTTGCTTCTTTGCTGCTGCGCGCTCTTGCCGCTCGCGTTCGCTACGCGCTCGGCCGGTGCGCAAGGCGTCAGCGTCACCCGCGCGACGCTTGCGAACGGGTTGCAGGTCGTCGTCGTGCACGACCCGCTTGCCCCAGTGGTCACGGCGGTCATGAACTATCGCGTCGGCTCCGACGAGCAGTCGCTGCCTGGATTGGCGCACGCGACCGAGCACATGATGTTCCGGGGCAGCAAGACGCTTTCGTCTTCGTCGTTCATGGACGTCATTAGTCTCACCGGCGGCGAGTTCGATGCGGACACGCGCAATAACGTCACGCAGTACTACTTTACCGTTCCAGCGCAGTATCTCGATATCGCATTGCGCCTCGAGCGCTCGCGCGCGACCGGCCTCTCGATGGCGCAGAGCCAATGGAATGAGGAGCGTCTCGCGATCACGCAAGAGGTAACGCAGGACGACTCCAACGCGCTCTATCGCCTCTTCACGAAGATGTCGCAGCGGATGCTGGCTGGAACGCCGTACGCGCACAACACGCTCGGCACCGTTCAGGGTTTTGCCAAAGAGATCAACAACCCGCAGCTGCTCTCATTCTATCGTACGTGGTACCATCCTAACAACGCCGTCTACGTCATCGTCGGCGACGTCGACGGCCCCAGGACGATCGCGCGCGTGCGACGCATCTTCGGCGACGTGCCAGCCGCGGCATTGCCGCGTCGCCCCGCCGTGCGCCTGCAGCCGCTGACGGCGGCAACGTATCGCGAGCGCAGCGACCTGCCGGTAACGGTCGTGATGCTCGGCTATCGCATGCCCGGCTACAGCAGCACCGAGTATGCCGCCGGGCAGATTCTGGGTGACGTGCTCGCAAGCCAGCGCGGCGCGCTGTACGGGCTCGTCGCGAACGGCAAGATGCTGTACGCGACGTTCCAAGCCGAATCGTTCGCGCGCACGTCGATCGGCGTCGTCTTGGGGGTCGTGCCGGTTACTGCGAATCCGCAGGACGCTGCAACGGCGATGCGTGCCGTCATCGACGGCTATCGCCGCAACGGCGTGCCCGCAGATCTCGTGGCTGCGGCGAAGCGCCGCGAGATCGCGCAGCGCGAGTTCTCCCGCAGCTCCGTGCAGAGCCTCGCCTTCGACTGGAGCGAAGCCCTCGCGGTGCAGGGACTGCACGCTCCCGAGGATGCGATTGCCGCCTTCAGCCGCGTGAGCGTCGCGGACGTGAATCGCGTCCTGCGCAGAGATCTCGCCGCGTCGCGCACAGTGACGGCGTATGCCGTACCCCACAATGCCGGTGCGCTGAGCATGGGATCCTCAAATTTGGCGGCGGAGACGAACCGTATCGCGCCGACGAGTCACACGCAGCTTCCGTCGTGGGCCAGCGGCATTCTCGCGCATCCGCGCGTTCCGGCGCAGGCGCTCGCGCCTTCGTCGTTCACGCTAGCCAACGGCGTGCGCGTCGTCGTCCAGCCGGAGACCAGCTCCCGGAGCGTGACGGTGAGCGGAAGGATCCGAAACGACCCGCAGGTTCAGGAACCGGCCGGTCAGGACGGCGTGGCCGACGTAACGACGGCGCTCCTCCCGTACGGCACGACGACGCGGAGCCGCCTCGCGTATCAGGCCGCCCTGGACGCGATTGCCGCCGACGTTACCGCCGGTACGGATTTCTCATTGCGCGTGCTCTCGTCCGATTTCGATACCGGTGTGGCACTACTTGCGGACGACGAACTCCATCCGGCGTTCACGGCGGCGGATTTCGCCATCGTCAAGCAACAGGAGGCGCAGGCGCTCGTGGGCGAGGCGAACTCGCCCGACCATCTAACGGAGGTGGCGCTGGCGATGGCCCTCTATCCGGCCGGCGACCCCGAGCGCCGCTTTGCCACGCCGGCGAGCGTCGATGCGCTGACGCTGGACGACGTGCGCGCGTGGTATGCATCTGCATACCGGCCCGACCTCACCACGATCGCGATCGTCGGCGACGTAACGCCGCAACACGCGCGTGCGGTGGTGCAGCGATATTTCGGCGCGTGGCGATCCGTGGGCCCCACGCCGCGCACCCAGCCGCCGCCGGTCGGGCTCAACGCTCCGTCGGCGATCGTAGTCCCGGCAACCGGCCGCGTGCAGTCGTCCGTAACGTTGGACGAGACGTCGGGGTTTGCGAGAACCTCGAGCGATTGGGCGGCACTGCAAGTTGCCAACACGGTTCTGACTGGCGGCTTCTATAGTTCGCTGCTCTATCACGACGTGCGGGAAGTCCACGGCTATGCGTATGCCGTGAGCAGCAGCATGGACGCGCAGCCGACGCGTTCCAGCGTCACGATCGCGTACGCGTGCGATCCCAAGAACATCCTTCCGGCGCAGGCTCTGGTCGTACGCGACCTCGTGCAACTGCAGTCGCGGCCGTTGTCCGCCGCTCGCTTAACGCTAGCCAAAGCGTTGCTGATGGGACGCGTTCCGATCCGAGAGGCAAGCTACGACGGCGTCGCCGCGCAGTTGCTTGAGAATGCCTCGCGCGGCTTTCCGCTGAACCAGAATCTGATTGACGCGCGCAACGAGCTGCAGGCGACGGCGGCGCAGGTACAGGCTGCGGCGCGGCGATGGATTCGCCCACGCGATTTCGTTCGCGTCGTCACCGGCCCCGGGCCGTCCGGGCAGTGATTGCCATGCAGGCGTGCGCGATTGCTTTCGATATCGACCACACGTTGGCGGTCGACAACAAGATCGAGCGCATCGCATTCCTTCGACTCCTCGCGCGGATCGACGGCGAGGGTGGAACAATGCTCGGAACGCTCGACCAAGAGACGGGCGCGATCGACGCGCTGCTGGAGCGTCAGCGCAGCGGCGCCTTCTCGATCGACGACGCGGTTCGCCGCTTCGTCGGCGAGCGCGGGGTCGCGCATCCCAAGCCGTTCGTCGAACACTTTTGCGAGATCGTCCTTTCGCTCGTCGACCACATCGTCGTGCCGCTTCCCGGCGTACCGCGAATGCTTACCGAGCTACGTGCGCGCGGGATCGCGACCGCGGTGCTCAGCAACGGTTGGAGTCCGCTGCAGCAGCGCAAGGCGGAGCGCGCGGGATTCGCCGGCCCCGTCCTCGCGAGCGCCGACATCGGAGCGGCCAAGCCCGATCGCAGGGCTTTCGCCGCGCTCGTCGATCGCCTCGGCCTGCCGGCGCAGTGCGTTTGGTACGTCGGCGACAACCCGTGCACCGACATCGTGGGCGCGCACGCTGCTGGATTGCGTACCGCGTGGTACAACGCCGAAGGGCGCAGCTACCCGAGCGATCTTTCGCCACCCGACGCGGTGATCACCGATATCTGCGACGTGATCGGACTCGTCGCGCTCCCGGTAGGTTCGTAGCGGGATGCCGAAAATCACCGGTGGACAACTCGGTAGCCGTAAGCTGCGTTCGCCGAAGGGCAGCACGGTGCGGCCGACGCCCGGCCGCGTGAAAGAGGCACTCTTTTCGATCCTCATGCAGCGGGTGGAGGGCGCGAGCGTTCTCGACCTCTTTGCCGGAACGGGAGCTATCGGCATCGAGGCGGTCTCCCGCGGTGCGGCGCGCGTCGTTTGCGTCGAGGCCGACCGCACCATCGCTCGCGCGATCGAAGAGGCCGTAGAGGAGTTGGAGATCGGCAGAACGATGAGCGTCGTGGGCGCCCCTGCCGAACGCGCACTCTACCGCGTCGAGGGACCGTTCGATATCGTCTATCTCGACCCGCCGTACGCGAGCGACGTGCCGCTGCATCTTCTCGGGCTCTTGCGCGAGCGCCGCTTGCTGGCACCCGAAGCAGTCATCATCTACGAGCACGCCGCCCGTCGCATTCTGCCCGACATACCGGGGTATCGCTCCACCCGCGAAGAAGTGTATGGCGATGTGGCGCTGGCCTTTCTCGCTGCAGAAGCACCGTGAAGCCTAACGGGCGCGCGTCCGTTGCGCCGCATGCCATTCTCCCCGGTTCCTTCGATCCGCCCACGAACGGGCATCTCGACGTCATCGAGCGCGCAGCATCGTGCTTCGGCCGCGTGACGGTCGCCGTCGTCGTCAACCCGCAAAAGCGGCAGCCGATGTTTTCGCTCCAGGATCGCGAGGCAATGCTGAAGGAGTGCACGGCGCGCCTCCCCAACGTGGCGGTAGAACACTTTCGCGGCCTGCTCGCCGACTACGTGAAGCGGATGGAGGCCGATGTGATTGTGAAAGGGCTGCGCGCTGTTTCCGACTTCGAGAACGAGATGTCGACCGCGTTGATGAACCGCTCGCTCTCCAACGTGGACACGTTTTTTCTCATGTCCGACCAACGCTACTCGTTCGTCAGCTCCAGCATCGTCAAAGAAGTTTTCTTTCTCGGCGGCGACGTCGCCGCGCTCGTACCCGAGCCGGTGTTGCGCATCATGAGCGCAAAGCGGGCCGGTCGCTCGACCTAACGGAGGTTCAGATGTCGGTTTATCGCGTTTTGGACAAGCTCGAAGCGTACGTTCGCGAGGGTACGTGGCTTCCGGCTGGATACCGAATTCTCTCCGAGGAGCGGCTCTCGGAGTTCATCGAGAAGATGCGCGCGACGCTGCCCGAGGAAGTCGGACGGGCAAAGATCATTACGAAGGACCACGAGCGCATGCTGCGTGCAGCGCAAGAAAAGGCGCAGGCTCTTGTCGACGATGCGGCCACGAAGCACGATGAGATGGTCGATCAGCACGAGGTCGTTCAGCGCGCGCGGCGCACCGCGGAGGCCGTTCTGCGTGACGCACAAGAGCGTGCGCAACGCGTTCGCGAGGGTGCAGATCATTATGCCGCTTCGGTTTTGGGCGAGATGGAATCGCGTCTTTCAGGTGCCCTCGGTGCCGTGCGCAAAGGGCGCGATGCGCTCTCGTCGGAAGTAACGACGGGCACGACGAGTGCGCCGCAGCTCGCGGATGCCGCGGCGAAGAGCAAGCGCGCCGCGTTCGACCAAGAGAACGCGTCCGCAGATGCCGATACGGCAGCCCTAGAAGCCGTCGAGAGCTAACGCTATACCGGCGGCGCCTGAACGTTGTGCGCGAAGGCCTCTAATCGCGCACGATCGATTGCTTTGACGCGTCCGCGGTCGAGATCGACCGCTCCGGCGTTCTTCAGGCGCAGTAGCGCGCGCGCCGCCATGTCTCGTACCGTTCCCGCCGCAGCGGCAATCTGCGCTTGCGAGAGGTGCTCTACGCCGGGGAGGCCGCGGGTCATCCCGATCGAGGCGCGCGCGTAGCCCAAAAGAAACTTTGCGACGCGCTGCAGCACGTGCGCGAAGGCTAGGTCGGCAATCGTATCAATCGAGCGCCTCCGTGCTTGCGATGCCGCAATGAGGAAGCCGAGCGCGAGCTCGGCGTCGTTGCGGCACGCGTGGAGCACCGCTTCACTCGGAATCGTGAGCAGCGTCGCTTGCGTGAGCGCTTCGGCGCGCGTCGTGGCGCCGCCGCCGTCGAAGGTGCCGCTCTCGTTGATCGTGTCGTGCGCGAGGCGCTCGCCGATCGTATGCGTCTTTCCGTCCGGCGAGAGGAGCGTGTAGATGACCTTTCCGGTGCGCACGATGCCGAGATACGGCCACACTTCGCCTTCGTCGAAGAGCGTCTCACCCGCTTCGTAGGATCGCTCTGCCGTCTGGCTTGCGAGCTCTTTGATCGTCGAGGCTTTGGCGGTGGAGAACGGCGGCACGCGTTGGAGGAACGACTCTACGCCGGCGTTCTCGTCGATCCGCTCGAGGCGCACGGTCCAGCGGTTGCCTCCGAAGTTTCGCGCGTCCCACGAGAAGCGGCCGGGGCGCAGCTGCATCATCTCGTTGCGCAACGCGCGCGGATCGGTCTCTTCGACGATCTCCATGACGCCGCCGAGCTGGAGCTTGTCGAAGCTCTCCACGATGTGTTCGGTTCGCGTCGCAGGCTCGAGAGACCGGGCATCAAGCGTGATGCCGGCTGGGCGGTTGAATGGCATTCGCTGGCCCTCCTTATGGGGCGCGTGCTTCCGCGCCTGCCGGGAGGCTCCACGCCCGCGAGGAAGTCTCATCGCATGTCCGTGAAAGACTCCGACGTCGTCGTGGTTGCCGGCGCGCGCACGCCGTTCGGCAACTTCGGAGGGGCTCTTTCGGAGCTCACCGCTACGGATCTGGGCGTGCTTGCGGCGGAGGCCGCAATCGCTCGCGCGGGCGTCCCTAAGGAGCTGATCGACGATGTCGTCTTTGGCAACGTCGTGCAGACCAGCGCAGACGCAGCGTACATCGCACGTCACATCGGGTTGCGAGCGGGGATGCGCGTGGACGTGCCGGCGCTTGTCGTGAACCGGCTCTGCGGTTCGGGCTTGCAGGCGATTCTCTCGGCAGCGCAATCGCTCGCGCACGGGGGAGCGCGCTACGCCCTGGCGGGCGGCAGCGAGTCGATGAGCCAAGCGCCGCACGTCGTGCGCGGAGCGCGCAAAGGCTTGCGCTTGGGTGTAGACGTTCGATTCGAGGATTCGCTCTGGGAGGCGCTGACCGACTCGTACAACGGCATGCCGATGGCCATCACCGCAGAGAACCTCGCGTCGCAGTACGACGTGACGCGTGCACAGAGCGACGAGTTCGCGTTGCAGAGTCAGGAGCGCGCGCTCTCGGCGCAAAGATCGGGTTACTTCGACGAAGAGATCGTGCCGGTGCGCGTTTCGGGTCCGAAGGGCGAACCGGTGCTGATCGAGCGAGACGAAGGACCTCGCTCGGGCGTGACGCTCGAACGCCTCGCCATGCTGCCGGCACGCTTCAGGCACAACGGCATCGTCACCGCGGGGAATGCTAGCGGCATCAGCGACGGCGCGGCGGCGGTCGTGCTGTCAACGGTGCGCCAAGCGACCGCCGACGGCGTTGCGTGGCTCGGCCGGCTGTCGGGCGCGAGCGTGCTCGGCGTCGATCCCGACCTCATGGGCATCGGTCCCGCGCTCGCGATACCGAGGGCACTGCAGAGTGCGGATATCAAAGGTGAGGACCTGGCGGTGACGGAGATCAACGAGGCCTTTGCACCACAAGTGCTCGCGTGCATGCGCGAGCTGCGGCGCGATGCGTTCGCGCAAAACTTCAATCCGCACGGCGGCGCGATCTCGCTCGGGCACCCGCTCGCAGCATCGGGTGCGCGCCTCGCCCTGACGGCGCTGCACGAGCTGCGCCGTCGAGGAGGCGGTTACGGCGTCGCGTCGGCGTGCATCGGTGGAGGCCAGGGAATCGCCGTGGTCTTCGCCGTGGAGTAGGCGCGCTCGTGTTGAACCGGCTCTGGGATTTTTTGGCGGTCGTCATCGTGCTTGCGATCGCATGGAAGATCTTTCTCGCTCCGCGATCGCTCTCGGTCGCAGCGGCGTATCCGGCCGCGCATGCAACGTATCAGCGCCTCGACGGTGGAGCGTTTCGCGTGACGCAGGCTCGCGGAAGCGTGCTCTTCCTCGACTTCTACGCATCGTGGTGCGAGCCGTGCCGCGAAGAGCTGCCGAAGGTCGAGAGATACGCGCGCGCGCATCCTTTGGTAGACGTCGTACCGATCGACGTCGGAGAGCCGCGCATCGTCGCCGCCGGGTTCGCGCGTCAACTGGATCTGCAGAACGTCGCCCTCGATCCCGAAGGACTCTCGCGCGGATTTTTTTCGATTACCGGATTTCCGACGATCGTGGCGATCGATCCGCAGGGACGCGTTCGCGCAACCTGGGCGGGCTACGATCCGCTCGTCGAGAGCACGATGGCGCATGCGGCCGCGACGCTCGCGCGCACCGCACCGAGCGTTACTTCCCGCTAAAGAGCGGCGGGCGCTTTTCGAGGAAGGCCACAGAGCCTTCCTTGAAATCGGCGGTTGCGACGAGCTCGGCAAACTCCGTTGCTTCGAGCTCCAGTGCATCGTCGAGGCGGAGGTGAGCGCCACCGTCGATCGCGCGCTTGCAGGCGGCGATTGCGAGTGGGGCCTTTGCGGCGATGAGCTCGGCGATGCGTCTCGCTTCGAGCATGAGCGCGCTCTGCGGAACGACGCGCTCGACGAGGCCAATCCGCAGCGCTTCCCTTGCGTCGACGATCTCGCCCGTGAGGCACAGGTACATCGCATGGCCGCGTCCGACGAGACGCGTCGTGCGCTGAGAGCCGCCGTACCCGGGAATGATTCCGAGATTGACCTCAGGCTGACCGAGCCGCGCCGTCTCGGACGCGATGCGAATGTCGCAGGCCAACGCGAGCTCGCAGCCTCCCCCGAGCGCGAAGCCGTTGATCGCGGCGATGACCGGAACGCGCATCCGTTCCATCTGGCGCGTGAGCGCCTGGCCGGTCCGAGCGGCGGCCTTCGCTTCGATCGCCGATTGCAGCGCCGCGAGCTCCGCAATATCCGCGCCGGCCGCGAAAGCCTTCTCACCGCTTCCCGTCAGGATGACGGCACGCATGGCTGGGTCGTCGTCTATGGCGCGCAGCGCGAGCGAAAGCTCTGCCAGGAGCGCGCCGTTGAGTGCGTTGAGTACTGCTGGGCGATGGAGTGTGACGATGGCGATGCGGCCGTCGCTTTCGATAACGAGGTTCTCGTATCGGTCAGGCATACTCGTAGAATCCCTTCCCGCTCTTGCGGCCGTAGCGGCCGGCGAGCACGAGGCGCTTGAGGAGCGGCGGTGGGGCCATCGTCGGATCCTTGAACTCGTCGAACATGATCTCCGCGATGTAATAGGTCGTGTCGAGCCCGACGAAGTCGAGCAGCTCGAACGGACCCATAGGATAGCCACAGCCGAGTTTCATCCCTTTGTCGATGTCTTCTTTGCTCGCCAGACCCTGCTCGTAGCAGCGGATCGCAGAGAGCAAGTAGGGTACGAGGAGGCGGTTCACGACGAATCCCGGCGTATCTTGTGCGAGGATCGGCTCCTTTCCGAGCTTGCGCGAGAAAGCGAAGAGCGCGTCGACGATCTCTTGAGAGGTCGCAATCGTCTTGACGATCTCGAGGAGCTTCATGATGGGCACCGGGTTGAAGAAGTGCAAGCCGGCGACGCGGTTCGGGCGCGCGGTCTTTGCGGCGAGCTCGATGACACAGAGGCTCGACGTGTTCGTACAGAGGATCGCGTGCGGGGCGAGCAGCGCGTCGAGCTGGGCGAACAGAGCCGCCTTCGCTTCCGCGTTTTCGACGATGGCTTCTATTGCGAGATCGCATTCCCTAAGATCGTCCAGCCGCGTCGTCGGGCGAACGCGAGCGAGAACGCGATCGCGTTCGGCGCGGTCGATGCGCCCTCGCTCGACGAACTTCTCGAGGGACGCCTCGATCGCGGACATCCCGTGCTGGAGCGGTGCGTCCGCGACCTCCGCCAGATAGACGTCGTAACCCGCCGAGGCACAGGTTTGTGCGATGCCGTTTCCCATCAAACCGGCGCCACAGACGCCGACCGTACGAATCTCCGTCATGAAGTGACTCTACCACAACCTTGCCCGATGACGTATAATGTCTTCATGCGAACGGTCTACCATGAAGCGCTCGAAGGGACGCGGCTCGACGTCGTGCGCTTGGGCGCGCTCGTCGGCGACGCGCTGCGTGCGGCGGCGGATGCGCTCGAGCGACGGAATGCGGCGACAGGGGCGCGCGTCGTGGCCGGCGATGACGTCGTGGACGATCTGCGCCGGAAGATCGAGTCGAACTGCATCGAGTTGATTTGGCGCCAGCAGCCGGTCGCGGGCGAGCTGCGGGAAATCGCCGCGATGTTGAACCTTGCGACCGATTTGGAGCGCATCGGCGATTACGCCGTAGAACTGGCGAAGAACGCGATCAAGCTGGCAGACATGCCCTTACGGCCGCAGCGCGTCGAGATCGACCGCATCGTCGGCGTGGTCCTCGGGATGCTGCTCGACGCGATGAGGGCCTACTCCGAGCGCGACGACGAGCTTGCAAGCTCGGTGATCGAGCGCGATGCGGAAGTCGATCGCCTGTACAAGAGAAGCATCACCGTCCTGCAAGAAGAGATGCAGGCCGATCCAGAGATCGTGCCGGCCGCAACGCGGTATCTCTTCATCTTGACGTCGCTCGAGCGCGCCGGCGATAGGGCCGGCAATATCGCCTGGCACACCAAAGACATGCTCGGCCTCGGGTAGTTTCGTCCATGCTGTTGTCGCCTCGGGGCTCGTTTACCAGAGTAAACTTCACCCGCTCGGCTCCTAAGCCTGAACGAAACTAGTCCGAGACTCTCGTCGGCCCGATGACGCCTTTACCGCGCTCTGAGTTTGCGGTTACCGAACGCCTCGTCTATCTGAATCACGCTGCGACGGGCGTGCCACCGCGCCACACACGCGAGGCGCTCGAGGCGTTCACGCGCGCGCAGAGCGAGGGCGGCGTGCTGGGTATCTTTCCGTACGAGCTGCGGATGCCGGAGTTTCGCACGAAGATATCGTGGTTCATCGGCGCTCGCGGGGACGACGTCGCCTTTCTGCGCAACACGAGCGAAGCCGCGAACGTTCTCGCCCTGGGTCTGGACTGGGTTGCGGGCGACGAAGTCATTCTGTGCGATAACGAGTTTCCGGCGAACGCGATTCCGTGGCTTGCGCTGCGCTCGCGCGGCGTTGCGGTGCGCTTCATCGAGACCGCGCGCGAGCGGATGACGCCCGAAGTGCTGCGCCGCACGCTCGCCCCGCGGACGCGCGTGGTCACGGTCTCTTGGGTATCGTTTGCGGACGGCTACCGGCACGATCTCGCGGCGCTCGCCGAGGTCGCGCACGAGCGCGGCGCGCTTCTGTGCGTCGACGGAATTCAAGGCCTGGGAGCCTTTCCCATCGACGTGCGCGCCGCCGCCATCGACGCATTCTACGGCGGCGGACAGAAGTGGATGCTCGCGCTCCAGGGCGTGGCATTTCTTTATGTGAGCGACGCCTTGCGCGAACGGCTCTCCGTTGCCGTGCCTGGATGGCGCGCGGTGGCGGACATGTGGGATTTTCTCAACTACGATCAGCCGTGGGTGGCGGACGCATCCCGCTTTGAAGGCGGTACGGCGAATATGATCGGCGTGCTCTCGCTCGCATCGTCGACCGAGTTTCTTCAGTGCTACGATCGCAGCGCGGTCGAGCGGCACGTGCTGGCGCTCACCGACCGTCTGGCAGAGGGGCTGCAGCGATGCGGCGCGACGCTTGCCGCGCCGCGCGGCGAGGGCATCTCCTCGGGCATCGTGACCTTTACGCTGCCCGGTCGCGATCCGATCGAACTCGGCCGCGCGCTGCAGCGCGACGGCATCGTGACGACCTATCGAGCCAGCGGGGTTCGCGTCTCGCCGCACGGCTACAACACGTTCGAGGAGATCGACGCACTGGTCGAGGCAATCGCGCCCGTGCGCTCCTAGTATCCGCCTTCTTTCACGACGCAAGGAGCCATCACGGCTTCCTTCATGCCGTGGATCAGATGTTTGTCCGATGGGGCGACGGTCGCGAGGACGCCGCCGAGCGTGACGGTCTGCTCCGAAGGACCGCCGATGAAATAGTAGGGGCAGAGCCGAACGCGCCCCTCGAAGTACGCGATCTCGTCTTTGACGCGGTCGAAGTAGGGCTGTCGGAGGCGCTTACCTTTATGAAAGCGTTGTAAGACGTGCGGCGTGCGTTCGTACGATGCGAGCGCGGCGTCGAGGGTTTGCGCCCACTCCTCTTTGGTGAGATCGTTGGCAATCTTCACGCCTCGCGATCCCCACGCAAGCTCGGAGAAACCTGATGGCTTGGTGACGAAGGTGCGCTCGCTCTTCCCGAGATCGAGCAACTGCCGCCAATCGTTGAGCGGTGCGCCCGCTGCGGTCAAGCCGTCGATGGAGGCCTGCGGCGGAAGCGCGCGAGGATCGAGGACCCAGGTGCGCGGCAAAAGCGTCAACATCCGCTCGTAGATCTCCGCGCCCAGCTCGGCACGCCAGAGCGGCGCGAGGCCAGGGTGATGCAGGAGCGCAAAGGCGAGCTTCTCCTCGAGATGCGCTTTGGGCGGCGGCGTCATCTTCACGGTGTTGTGCCGCGCGGCGTAGAGCATCAGTTCCTGTTTGGGGATGTTGAGGAGATCGAAGAGTTCGAAGTTCCGGTAGAGGACGTCGAGCTTCTCTTCACGGCCGCCTTCCAGGCGCGCGAAGAGCGCTTCCTCGGTGAAGACGATTTCTTGCGGCGAGCAGACGTAGACGTTGGCGAGTCCGAGGCGCCGCACGGCCTCCGCCAACCAGCGCATCTCCGGACGGTAGTCGCCGGCTTCCTCGGAAACGACGACCGCGACCGTCGGCTCCGCGACACCGCTCGTTGCGCGCAGCATCTCCGCGAACGCGCGCGGCATGCCGTCGGCGCCGCCGACGGACTCGATGCCGAGCTTGCAATATGCCTCGGTCATGCCGCCGACGAAGCCGAGGCCGCCCGGAATGCTATCCAGCTCGGATGCGACGAATCCGTCGTCGGTGAGAAGGAGATCCGGACGGATGACGCCGGGGATGTCTTGCTTGAAACGATTCTGGCGCGTAAGGCGAACAATGTGATCGGGTTTCCCGCGGTCGAGATACTCGGCGATAAACGCCGGCGCGGTTCCGCGCGCGCTGCGCAGGTAGAGCGCGTTGAGCGCTCGGTAGAAGGCCAGAAGGTCGGCACCGATCTGCTCGATGCGGGCGACGGAAGCGGGAGACAATGGGAACGGCTCGGGGCTGATGCGCCAGGCGATCCGTTCTTGCGCGTCTTCGACTCTGAAGAGGCCGGGTGGGATCGCTTCGTAAAGGAAATGCGCTTGCTCGCGAGCCGTGAGGTTAGGTTGTACTGCCGTGCAGGCCATGAAAATCTACAAACTCCCTCGACAACAGTCCGGAATTTTCGGGTCTTTGAAGGCGATATATCTGCGTCGCACGGTCCCCATAAGGTTCCTCTCCGCCCTCCGGGTTTCACCTGCTCGACCGGGGTTTGACGAGGCGGGGTATTCTAGGGGTGGTGTCTATCGATCTCATCGCCCTCGACCTCGACGGGACGCTGCTCGACACGCACGAGCAGGTCTCTGCGGCCAATCGCGCCGCCATTGCCGCCGCGCTCGCGCTCGGGATCCGCGTCGTGCTCGTGACCGGCCGCGGCGTCGAAGCTCCGACGCAGATCTCGCACAACCTCGGCTTGGCGTTGCCGGTTATCTGCTGCCACGGCGCTCTTACGAAAGACATTCAGACTGGCGAGACCATCGGCCACATTCCCGTTCCGGCGACGTATGCGAAGCCGATGCTGGAGTTCGCGGAGAACGAGGACATCGACGTCGCGGTCTACCTCGAGGAGCGCTTCTACCGGATGCCCGGCGCGCGCCGTTACATGAGCGACATGCGCGGCCCCGAGTGGCAGGAGATTACGAGTTTTCGGGCTCTCCCACAGGTCGCACCGACGTTTCTGCGTTTCCTCGGCACCGAGGCCGTCTCCGCGGTGCGCGCGACCTTCGACGATCTGCCGCTGCACTTCAAGTACGAAACGTGGGGCGAGTTCGTGGAGTGCGCGGTGACGAGTCGCGAAGCGACGAAGCGGAACGCGCTGACGAACCTCTGTGCGACGTACGAGGTGCCGCGCGAGCGGGTTCTCGCGATCGGCGACTCGCGCAACGACGTGCCGATGCTGCGCTGGGCCGGTATCGGCGTCGTAATGGGAAATGCCGAGCCGGACGTCATACGCGCCGTGGGCCGCGTGACGGCCGGGAACGACGATGACGGCGTCGCGCGGGCCCTCGAGCGGTACGTACTCAAATCGCCGTACCGCGCGCGCAGCGCGTGACGGTGCGCGTCCTCGCGTTCGCGCGCATTCGCGAGTTGCTCGGCGCTCCGGAGAGCACCATAACGCTTCCCGACGGGGCGCGCGTTTGCGACGCGTGGTCCGCTCTGACGGGTCGTGCGCCGGCGCTCGAAGAGCTGAGTTCGTCGACGCGCGTCGCGCGCAACGGGCTGCTCGTGCCGCGTGACGAGCGACTGCAGGACGGCGACGAGATCGCGTTGCTGCCGCCGAGTGGAGGTGGTTGACGTGTTCGCAATCGCGCGTGGTGCGATCGACGTTGTCGCCGTCGAGGACGCGGTGCGAGCGCCGGAGTGCGGGGCAGTGGTCACGTTTGTCGGAGCCGTGCGTGCGCAATCGGACGACGGTCTTCCCGTCGTCGGTCTCGACTACGAGTCGCACGAACCGTTGGCTGTCCAGACGTTCGAGGAAATCGCGCGAGAGGCGCGCGAGCGTTGGGGCGATCTTCGCGTCGCCGTCGTGCACCGAGCGGGCGTCCTCGACGTTGGCGACGTCGCCGTCGTGGTGGCGGTCGCGGCGCCACATCGCGCGGAGGCGTTCTCCGCGTGCGCGTTTGCGATCGACGAAGTGAAGCGGCGCGCTCCGATCTGGAAGAAGGAGCGCTATCGCGACGGCCCGGCGGAGCGCTGGCGCGAGAATCCGTGAAGCTCGAACTCCATCGCGTCGCGGCGGCGCGCAACGAGATCGCCGTACTGCGCTACGTTCCACGTAAGCCGCGCGGCGTCGCGCTCGTCGTCGCGCACGGCTATTCGTCGTCGAAGCAGAATCTCGATCCTTTGTGCGCGTTCCTCGCCGCGCACGGCTTCGAGCTCTTCAGCCTCGACTTCCCCGGCCACAAGCTCGGTGCTTCTGGAGGACGGCTGCACGATTTCGAGGATTGTCTCGACACGATGGCATCGGTTACGCGTTTCGCGCGCTCGCGCTGCGGCGATCCCATTCTGCTCGGGCACAGCCTGGGAGCGGTGACCGCACTCGTCTGCGCGGCGCGCGACACGGCGGTCGCTGGAGTCGTGGCGATCGCGACCGGGTATCGCCGGCCGGTGGCGCTCGAAGCGCTGCAACGAACCTTTGCGACCGATCTGCGCGCCGAATATGTGGACGGTCCGTCGCTACCCGAGCTCTTCGCGGGCGTCGATACGCGCCTCGACGAGGCGCTGCCGCTGCTCGCCGGGCGGCCAGCACTCTACGTGGCAGCCGATCGGGACGCAATGGTTCCACCGTCGAGCGTGAGCGAGCTCTACGAGCGCGCACCGGAGCCAAAACACTTCGCTCGAGTCGAAAGCAATCACACTGCGGCGGGCGAGCACGCGCGAACGCCGGTACTGCAGTGGCTGAACGAGCTTGCGCCGAGGACATGAACTCGTTGCAAGCCGCCGAGCTGCGGCGATACAGCCGGCACCTGCTGATCCCCGAGGTCGGCCTTGCGGGGCAGGAGCGCCTCGCGCGCTCGCGGGCGCTCGTGGTCGGCGCCGGCGGTCTCGGCTCGCCCGCGCTGCAGTATCTTGCTGCGGCCGGTGTCGGACGCATCGGCATCGTGCCCCCCCCCCGGGGGGGCGCGGCCGCAAAGGCGCGGCGGCCCCGGGTGGGACACGGCGCACGGGGCGGGCCCGCACCGCGGGGCCCCGG
>VFSW01000025.1_pt1 | contig 159663 bp, 160 predicted proteins | sample 5358111 | NCBI WGS metagenome assembly VFSW01 (sample SAMN11554181, study PRJNA540505) | mine drainage metagenome | isolation source: sediment from site ElyBrook_90M | place: USA: Ely Copper Mine, Vershire, VT | collected 2017 | reverse complement strand
CGAGCTGCTCGCGGAAGCTTACGAACTCAACCCCCAGGCGATTAAACTCGTCGAGCAGTTCCAGGAAATGGCGGACCGAGCGGGCCAGCCGGTCGCTCGCCCACACCAGCACGACATCGAACTGCCCGCGGCGAGCATCACCTAGCAGCTCGTCCAGGGCCGGCCGCTTGGCTTTCGTTCCGGTAATGCGATCAGTGTATTCGTGGACGATCTCATAGCCGCGCTGAGCCGCGAGCTGACGCAGATCGTGGACCTGGGTTTCGGGGTGCTGATCGACGGTCGAGACTCGCAGGTAAAGCGCCACGCGCTTCATTAGCAGGCCTCCAGATCGGCGATTGCGTCCTGGCAGGCCAGGATGCGCTGGTGCAACCGACGCAGGTGCAACACGTTACGGTCTTGGCGAGCGGCCTCCAGCAGCCATTCCGCGCGGAACCACTGAATGTGGCGGCGGAGGCGGTCGATCTGCTGGCGGATTTGCGCCCGCGCGGGGCGGGGGCGAAGGTGGCGACGGCGTCTTGTAATCTTCATTTTATTCTCCTTAATAACTGAGATATGTCTCAGTTGTCAAGGGTCAATCGTAACCTGACGCCTACGCGCTACCAAAGGGAGTCCCACAATGGGCATTTCTCGCCGCCGATCTCCGGGCGTGCATCGGACAGTACACCTTCGCGGAGCTTCAGTCCGTGTCGTATTCGGTTACACGCGAGAAGGCTCCCATCTACACCATGGGCTCGCCCGACGTGCGCAGTTTCTCCCGCAACAAGCGCGGCATCGCCGGCTCACTCATCTGGGTGAACTTCGACCGCCATGCCCTGCTCGCCCTGGTCAACAAACTGGGCGGCACCTTCATCGCCAACGTCGATGACGTCCGTGCCCAGTTCCAGACCGACGAGAACATATTTCTGTCGCAGAATGCGATCTTCAACTCGACATTGGTCCGCACCAACGGGGTTGACGCCGGCGCCACCATCGACCAGCTCAGCGGCCAGCAGCTCGACGAAGTCTCGGGCTTCAAGACCGCAGCCCTGCCCTGGTACTCCGACCAGATCCTGCCGTTCGACATCACCCTGGCCGGCACCAACGAGAATGGTGCCGCCACCTGCATGAAGATCTTCGGCGTCGAGATCCTCAACGAAGGATCGGGCGTGTCCATCGACGATGCGGTCACCGAGATGCAGGCCACCTTCGTCGCCCGCTATGTCGAGCCGCTGTATAAGTGAGCACTGAAAGATGTGATTTGTGGGTTTAGACCCAGTGCATCTCGGCGCGTGCTGTTGCCGCGGTGGCGATCTGTTGCCGGATTTCGAGTGCCGAAAACGATGTTCGAGCCGCTGTTGGCAAGGGTTTCAGGCGTTTTCTGCTGGGCTCGAAACCGTGCGCTTTGCGGACTGTGGATGGGGCTTAGCGGCCCAGGAGATGAACAGCCGGGCGGAGACGGCCTTTTTGTGCTTGCCGCGAACTGCAATCTACTGCCGTATGAACTAGCGATGAAAGTGTGCTCGTAGCGGCAACTGGCAAGGGGTTATGCAGGTTCGGTTGCGGAGAAATGCAGGGTGTGGTTTATAGCAGTTCCCTGGGAGATGCTCGTACGGGTCTATGTCGGTCTGAAAGAGGTGCTAGTGGGTGTAGGCGGGCTGGGGCTCCGGCTCGCCCCGAGCTTTGAGGGTACTTTGGTGAAATAGGCTTCTGTCGGACGGTTTGGGATGAGGGGTCTCTGCCGCCGCGCGTTCCGGCCGCGGCGCTCTGTTCCCGGATTCCGAGCGCCGGAAACCGCACTGCGGCCGCCACTGGCAAGGGTCTTACACGTATTGAGCGGGCTGCAAAACAGGACAGTTTGCGTCGGCGGATATTCCGCAGGCTAATCGGGCGTGCCGATGCGTGTATTCCAGAAGACCCAGGACTGTCCGCCCGGTCCGCGTCCGCCGCCCGTGTCGAAAGAGTAGGTGTTGCCGCTGTTGTGTGAGCTGGCCTCTGGCTGAGTTGCCGTAGTGGTCGCAGAGCACTTCCTTGCCGCCAAGATAGAGCCCGCCGAAGGGCAGTCCATTGCGGCCCGCATTGCCGACGCGCGCGACGTGGTGCCCGACGTGGGCCACGACCAGATCGAGCGCGACGTTCTGCTGCGCGTACGTGTTGAGGTAGGCGATGACGCCGCCGATTCGGGAGCGGCCGTAGACCACGTTCCAGGGGCTCGCGGCCTGCTTCACCGCGATGCCGATCGCGGCGAATGCTGTCCCTGCAGCTTCTGCGCGATGCCGCCCAGCACCATCGAGAAGCCGGTCGAGGCAATCGCGCCGTAGAGCGCCATCATGGCGGCGGCGCCCATCGGGCCGCAATAGATCATGAGTGCGATGCCAGCGACCAGCAGCGCGGCGCCTACGATAATTCTTGCCATGTCAGGAGAGGGCGATATCGCGGAGATATCGCATAGAAGTCAGAAGTCAGAGCGGTTTTATGCAGGAATATGCGATTAGCTGTGATGGCTAGGAGTCAGGAATTGACTTCCGGTTTGCCAGTCATTGGGGGTAATGGGGCAGAAATCGCCATCGTCAACTATGCCCGGACTTGTGGGGCCTAATCTCACCGCAGAACTTCCACGACATGCAGACTATACGTCCAAGTGGTTTTCGTAACCGGGGTGTCACGAGAGTGACCAGGTCGGGCCGGTAAACTTCCCACAACGAGACTTTCGGCCCGCGTCGACGGGGAGTCCGTTCTGGCCTATACATTCAGAGTCGCCCGTGGCTAAGGAATAATTCTCTGGGCGGCCAAGATTGCCAAGTCGAAGTCGTCTCAATTAGGCCAGTTCAAGAGAAGGCGATTTGTCGCCGAACGAGAATGTAGACGCGGTTAGCGGTTGCGGTAGGGTAAACCATCGTCACGCCCGCCTGCGGGCTTTCGTTCCTGTCTTTCGCCCGGCGGCGGCGGGCTTTTTCCCAGTTGCTGCAGCAGGTTTTCTCTTTTTCGCCACGACAGTCTTTCTCACTTTGGCCACGCTAGTTTTTCTCGCTTTGACCGCGGCTTCAATCGGAGCTGGCAATTCCGGCCTCGGCGGTTTCGGAGTGCGGTGGTGGCCATGGTGCAGGGCCTGAATGCGCGCAGCTTCTTCTTCCGTCCGCAGCTGAGTATCCATATCTTTTCGACGCTCGTCCTCGAGATATTCCGGAATCGTTTTAGTTGTCATGGCCGTAGTGTGCCAGAACTATCGTGTTCGAGCTGTCCAATTTTGGCCACTCGTGACAATCATGGTTGGTCGCGATAGTGGCCCTCGGTGAATTTTTGTTGATCGATTGTGGATCGGAATTGCGAGAGCTGCGGTCAATTTGGTTGCCGGGGGCCCGATACACTCCCGCTGCTCGAGAGAGCTTGGCATCAGAGCATCGTTATTGTGCGGATTCGCCGCGTCAAAAAACCCTCCACACGTAATGGCCTAAGAAAACCAGTAGCAGCAAACATCCTACGCACATCCAAATGACAAAATGCGCGGTCAGTCTTGGGGAATTGATCTCCTTCTTGTCCATGGCTGAAGAATACTCCCACCGGTGCGAAACTTGCCTGATGCCGACTAGGCCAGCACGCTCTGGTCCCTCCGCACACGGTCAACCTGGCTCGCGGATGCGATGTATGGACATCGGAATGCGGCATCGTTTTGCCACAGATGCCCTGCAGGCCAACGGAAACATCATCGCGGTGATGGACGCGATGGGGCATGAGCGGGTCGATACTCTGCGGATTTACAGCGATCCAGAACTGACACAGATTCGGGATGCCATGAACAAGCGGAACGGAGCCGTGCAGTGAATTGCCACCGGCGGATATTTCTCGGGCATCTCGCGCCACTGCGCCCCGGTGCCCAGAATCCAGAGCACTCCGTTTAACACGGTCCGGGTCTCGTGCCACCGACGGCCACAATTGTCCGCTCGCCGTGACGGCCTCAGCACCGCCTCCACCACGGCCCATTGTTCATCGTTCAGTTCCCAGCGTCCTGTCACTGGCGCTTCGCGGTTATCCCAGAGCAGCCGCAGGATTACATGAAAAATCGCGCCGGTTGTTTATGGGCTGATTCGGGGTCGACCGGGTGCGGCTTGTAACACTCACAGCCTACGGATTTGACACTGGCATTCCTCGTACCGAGCCGCCACGCCCTCGCCAGCTTTGTGCAATATCTGCGCCGAGATGGAATCGAATTCGGTGCCGGTGACCATCTCTACAGCGAGGCAATCTACCTCGTTGACCCAGATGGCCTCAGCGTTGAGGTGTATGCCGACCGGCCGCGCTCTGAATGGGTGGTGGAGAATGAAGAACTTCTCACCGGCGTAGATTCGGTCCGTTTCGAAACGTTTCCCGAAGTGACTGCCGACAGTTGGCGCGGCGCGCGCCGGAACGACCATGGGACATGTTCATTTCTACGTAGGCGACCTCGAACAGGCCAAGAAGTTTTACCATTCCGGGCTTGGCCTTGACATCACGACATGGCGCTATCCTGGCGCACTCTTTACCTCAGCTGGAGGGTACCACCATCATGTTGGCCTGAACGTTTGGGTTGCAGACTCGCCCATTGCCTCAACCGAAGATTCACGCCTCTTGTTCTGGGAGATTTTGCTTCCACACAGGCAAGAAGTTCAGCACGCCACAGAAAGCTTGTTGGGAGCGGGCTACCCACCTCTCCCACATGGAGACGGACCGCACTTCAAGGATCCCTGGAGCATCACACTCGTGCTCAGGGTCGCGGGTCCAAACGACTGATGATTCCTCGTACGGTTCTGGCGTCCCGCGATCATGATTGTCGAGCGGACGTCCCCGGGATCGGCAGATGCCAACCTCGGAAGATAGCCATGATTCTGAGCCAGAAACAGAGCAGTGCGCCCACGATCATGCCAGCAAAGGATGGGAAGTGCAGTAAATGTCCTGCTACCACCGCGAGCCCCGCTGCGAGCGCAGCCACAGCATAAAGATCAGCTCTAAGCACCGTAGGAGTCTCGTTCACGAGAACATCGCGCAGCATTCCGCCGCCGATTCCGGTCAGCATTCCCATCAGCGCGGCCATGATTGGGTTGAGTCCTGCCGCCAGAGCTTTCTGCGTACCGGTCACAGCAAAGAGAGCGAGGCCAGCGGCATCGAACAACAACACGGGTCTCCGGTTCACATCGATTTTGGGATACCAGAAAAATATCACCAGGCCAGCCAGGAGACAGACGCCCAAATAACGCCAGTCGTTGATGGCTGCCGGTGGAACGGCGCCGATCAGCAGGTCGCGCGTAATCCCGCCCGCGTTCCCTGTCGCGAAGGCAAGCACCATCAAGCCGAATAGATCCAGCCTGTTCTTCACCCCGGCCGCTGCGCCACTGAGTGCGAATACGAATGTTCCGAGCAAATCAAGCGCGACAAGAAAGGGGCCGGCCAGGTGTCGTCCGTACACAAGAAATTCGTTCATGATGCCAGCCAGACATATGAGGCGACGACCAGCGCCTTTACACCCGTCTCCAGCGTGGGATGAATCACCGGTGCGAACCGCGGATTGTGATTGGTCGGAAGCTCGTTGAGCGTGCCGTCTTTCTTCGCCTTTTCATAGACCGCAGGATCGTCGCCACCAAAGAACCAGTACACCGCAGGAGCGTGCAACTCTGCTCCAAAGCATCCGAAGTCCTCGCTCGCCATGGTAGGCTTCGTCTGCTCGATAGAGCCATCAGGGAAGTTTTGACGAAATGCGTCGACGACCTTGTTTGTTGCATCGACATCATTCGTTACCAGGGAATAATGATCGAGAGGCGTGATCTCGGGTGACTTCGGTGCACCTGACGCGGCTGCTTCGGCATTCACAATTCGTTCGATCGCCGCAAGCACATGTTTGCGGACTCTCTCATCGAAGGTCCGCACATTCAACTTTATGACCGCTTCGTCCGGAATAACATTCTCTTTTGTGCCCGCTTGAAGCACCCCAATGGTCAGAACAGCAGAATCCGTTGGCGCAACTTCGCGAGAAACGATAGTTTGCAATCTCATCACAGTCGAGGCAGCCATGAGGACGGGATCAATGCTCGCTTCGGGCATAGAGCCATGTGCGCCACGTCCAAACATTCGAATCTGGAGGCTGTCGGCAGCTGACGTGACAACTCCAGTACGCCAATCGAGTTGCCCTGATGGTAGGCTCATGACATGCTGGCCGAGAACGACATCGGGTTTCGGGAATCGTGTGAACAGGTTGTCGTCGATCATCGCTTGCGCACCCTGTGCCGTCTCTTCCCCTGGTTGAAAGACTGCCATGAGTGTTCCGTTCCAGCTTTGCCGGTTCCTGGCAAACAACGACGCAGCCCCAATCAAGCAAGCCACGTGCATGTCATGACCGCAGGAGTGCGCCACAGGTGTGCTCTTGCCGTCAGGGCCAGTCGCGGTAACCGTACTGGCATACGGAAGACCCGTCGCTTCTTTGATGGGCAGGGCATCCATGTCAGCACGCAGCATGACGGTGGGTCCGTCTCCGTTGCGCAAGAGGCCAACAACGCCCGTCTTCCCAACTGCTGTAGTCACCTCGAATCCGCTCTGCCTGAGATGTTCCGCCGCAATCCCTGCAGTGCGCGCTTCCTGCATCGACAATTCGGGATGGGCATGAATGTCTTTGTAGATCGCCTCCAGGTCCGGAAGCAATTTGTCCAAAAGGGCAAGGATCTCAGTTGGCTTCTTCACATCGATCATCTCCATCTCCTTTGCCACCGACCTATTGCATGATCCGACAAGAAGAAACCGTTCCGCGAGGGCTTCTTCTTTCACTATTTCCTAAGGCAAGCCTCATACCCTGCATCAGGAATCGCAAGGGGCGTGATCGTCTGAGCGTCGAACGTCAACCTGCCAGATGGTGCTTTGAAATTCGCGAATTCTCCCACGACGTAAACGCATGGACAATTAGCCAACGTCAGATCGGCTTGTTCAGACAGCCAGCCGAATCATAAGGTTCGCTTCCGGGCGGGTGCCGTCATCTTACTTGATCATTTGGCGTCCGGCTTTTCTTTGCCCATAGCGTTGAAGAGTTGCGTGGAAGATAGCGCATTGAACGGCAGACTTATGTTGTGCTGAAGTCCTTCGTTGTAGCTTGCCTTAAGGTCCTTCAGCAACACAGCTAAGGCTGTTTCTGCTGTCCATTTGGACACATCGGGCCAATTTCTGACTACCCAGCTATCGCCCGTACTGACCTTCAACAGGGGCCGCCTCGATTGCCACAACACTCCATCGTCCTCTCCGTGTTTGCTGCTCTCGGTTTAGAGTATTGCTATGAGCTTTATGCGCGGACGGCCTCCACATCGATTGTGATCTTCACTTCATCTCCGACGAGCACTCCGCCGGTTTCCAAGGCCGCGTTCCACGTCAATCCAAAATCCTTTCTGCTCAGCTTGGCTGTGGCCGAAGCGCCGCAGCGCAGTTTGCCGTAAGGGTCCTTGATTTCCGTTGTGGGGCCTTCTACCTCAAGGGTGATTTCATGCGTGACGCCGTGAATGGTCAGGTTGCCCTTTACTTTGCCTCCGCCGGACTGCTGGACGATTTGTGTACTCCGGAAAGTGAGAGTCGGGAATTTTTCAACATCGAGAAAATCTGCACTCTTCAGATGCGCATCTCGTTGATCGTCCCGGGTGTTGATCGATGTGGCGTCTATTTTCGCCGCAACGGTGGAATTTGCAGGATTTTCTGAGTCATACTTAATCGTGCCCGAAACCTTGGTGAACTCTCCCCGTACATTTGAGAGCATCATATGTCGCACACTAAACTGAACTGAAGAATGGGCCGGATCGATTTCATATATTGCTTGTGGCATGTGTCACTCCTCAAGGCCTTGAATGGTTTAGTCAGGTACGTTGCTGAACTGGTTGTTACTTTTGAGCGAGTCCGCATTGGCTCACAAATGATTTGCGATTTCCGCAGAGATTGACATAGTGATCCAGGGAATCACGCGGGACGGGCCATCGAATGTCGCCGTGAGTTGATCGCGTCGGGAGCACCTCCATGTGATACTGGGAATGATTTGTGACCGTCAAATCATTCCCGACGTTGTCTTCTTAGCTGCCGGATCAAATCCCTATCAAATGTGCCGGTGCGAGCATTCGCCGACTCGCTGTTATCGTGGCGTCGGCCGCGCAGATGCGATCAAATCGTACTCTGACCGACCGAGGATGTACAAGACGTAGGGCGCTCAACGTCTTTTTCTCATTTCTGGATGAATGTCGGTTGGCATCGACGAGAATTAGAGGCACGGAAAGTGCGATGACGAAAACCATGGTGGTCTGCGGTCATCTATTCGATGGGCCCACAGGCTGTTTCATAAACACCGCCGGAGTGTAATCCAGAGGCAGGCGAGGTAGAAGAAGGCGCGGTAGGTGGCAAGAGGATGCTCATGTCTTACCAAGGAGTCGTCGGAACTGACCGAACCACGCGTTGGTCCGGTCGATGATCCAGCGGCGCTTGTAGCGGCGCAATTTCCGCCCGTCTTCATAGCGCCGCTGCTTGTTGTTCTTTTGATACGGGGCGATCAACTCGATGCCTCGCTTCTCCAATCGCTCGCGCAGCGGGTCCGAATCGTAGGCGCGATCAACGATTATCCGTTTCGGCTTTTGCCGCGGGCGGCCTTTGGATCTCCACCGATCTCGGCCACTGGCAGAGCAGGTTGAGCAATTCAAGTCGAGCAGGACTCGCAACTGCCTTGCCGAGTCGGGCAAGCTGCTCGTAAAGTTGTTTTGAGGTCGCCATAACTATTCAATGGAATCCTTTAATAGTTTGATGGGATTGCCAAGAGAGAATAAGCGCATGGACGAAATACCTCTTCTGAGCCACCCCTGTCTATCAACCGAGCGAGTTTACTCCGAACAACCTGATTGAAAGCGTCCGTCGCGCGCGGCAGATTCCTGAAGAACCAATTCCAGAGCTGTGCTTTCTGGAATTTGATGGAGATCTGACCGACTGGCTTGTCGCGGAGAATCTGGCAAAGCCATTCCCTTACTGGAGGTCGAACGAACCGCGAGGCTGATCCGATCAGCTGACCTTCGCCACCGAGGCTGTCATGGCGGCTGAAGTGACACTGTGGGATGCGATACTTACAGAGGCCACCGGACCGAGGTGAAAATTGATTGCCGAGTTTGTCGCCAAGGCTCCAGCTGTGGAACGCGGACAATGGGAACAAAGAAACGAAGAAAGAAAAATAGCAAAGCAAAAATTTCGCTCGACAAGACTGAACGGACTCTGATCCGATTGGGGCTGGATCTAATGGTCAACCGGCTCGCGACGGCCAAGGCTGGGTCCTATCCTTATGCCCACCCTCTGGCACGCATAAGTCCCCAAGCAGCGAAGGTGTACCGGATCAGAGCTTACAGCGAGGAGTTTGCGGCGAAACTCAGTACCGTGCGGAATCGGATATCTCCTGAGAAGCCCCAAAAAGATTTCCAACTCAATGTTTTCGATCTCGCTGCAACTGCACTGGCATTGCGGGTAACAAGGCGGAAGCAGCTTTGGAAGCAGGCATCAAAGATTGCTAAGCGACGCCTCCGAAAATTGTCTGATCCTCCTGACCCTGAGATAACCGCTCTCTTGAGAAGGCTTGAGAACGCAAGACGACGCGCCAAGCCGAAGATCGGCACATCGAAACACAACCAGTACGCCCAACAGCACAAGGTCTGGAGAGCATTCGTCGCATGGGCTCGCTACTGTCTCCTTTACGACGAAGCAGAAATCCAGCGAATCTTAAGAAGGGGCCTTGGAATACCAGGTACGGGCAGGAACCTGGCGAGACTCAGGTTCGAGGCATTACTCCATGCTGCGCAGGCAGTTATTCACCAGCGCACAACAGCTCAGATTCCTGCACCGGAACTAATGCGCCTCGTCAAACTTGCCAGCAAGGAGTTGCAGCCTTCCCGTTCTCGACACCCCGAAAGGATCGTTGCCCTGGAGCGTAATCCGCAACAAGCCCAGCATTTCATGTTTGAATTCATCAAGAAACGCTCTTGGCAGAGCGGCGGAAAGAGATTCGAGCTCTACCCCTTCCTAAAAAAAGAGTTCGCGCCAGCTCTCCGAACGGATTTTTGTTATGGCGACGCATTTGACAAGAACCTGAGTACGCCCTTGCAGTCGCGAACTGAAGGTTCCGAGGTCGATACACCTAAGCCGCATTCACACTTTGATGAAGATAGCAAAGAGACGATGAAGCCCCAAAAATCAGCTTCCGTGCAGGTGGAACGAGCTTCACCTCCAAATGCGGCTCCGAAAAGCAATGCGATCGACAGCGGTGGAATCGAAGCGTCCCAATCGCAGCGGCAAGCTCCGCATGAGATCACGGCCGCCCCAAGCCACAGATCGCAGGAGCGTCAGGAGCGCAAAGTTGAACATCTGACTCTCGATAAATTGCATGAAGGTGGCGAGATTGAAGCAGCGCCTTTGTCGGAAATCAATGAGCGGTTCAAGGAAGATGAAGTAGTGAGCGGAATTGTGAGGTGGCTTCAGAAGGAGGAGATCAGGCAGGAATACTGGCCTCAACTGATCGCTCGCGCACAAAGCCGCATGGCGCGGGCTCATGGCCAGGTGTTCAGAGCCTATCCCCGCCCCATCGAAGGCCTCACATTCGCCCGACTCCTTGAAGAGTGCTGCCCTGGCAAGCGGCCGGAATACGATATTCACAACCCGTGGCAATCTGAACTTCAAAAAACGGATTTCTTAGCCGATTGGATCGTCAATGCACTCGCGTATGTTTACCGAAGCCCCAACAACGTCCGACAGGTTCTCCAAAAAGCTCTCGATTGGGCATGGGCATACCAGTTAACGAAGCAATAGAATGGACCAATCGAGATATATCGGAGAATTAACGGCATGCCCCCGTTGCTGGACATCTACGTGCTGTCTTTATTAGATCGCGGTATCCAGACGCCCTATGCACTACAACGACAGGGCGGATTGTCTTTAGGCGCGAGCACGCCCTCTTTGCGTCGCCTGGCGGAAGCTCGATTGGTAAAGCGGAGACAAGAAGACGGCATGACCAATCGCCCGAGGCATGTCTACACATTGACGTTGTCTGGCCGGGAGCTCGCCAGGACCGGCTGGCGTGAATACTTCGAATCTGCGCGGCTTCCTTCGGATTTGGACAGCCTTCTCCGTCTATGTGACGTCGCCTCGCATTATGGAGCGAGTCGTGCCGAGGTGGCGCGTTTGCTTAAGAGCGCCTCTCAGCGCAGGGCGACTTTGGCGCGGCGGTCAGTACCGATGGCCGATGAGGACTGTGACGTTATGTATTTACCAATGCGGTCGCGGTGCGACGCAGCTCGGCTGAAAGCCGAAGCCGATGCTCTCGGCGAAATGGCGGCGGAGATGGCGGGGAAGCGGTCACGTCCGTTGGGCTCGGGCAGAACTTCCAACCGCACACCCCGCCCTGCGCACAAACGGTAATAAATACGCATTTCAGCATCGGACTCCCTCCCTGAAATGTGTGGCGGCAACTTCGGATTCGGGTTTTGGAGCGCAGAACCTCGTCACTGCGAGGCAGTGTACCCTGGAGTTGGCCTCGCACCTCAGCGACAGGTACGTTGTACGAAAGTGATCTGGGTCGCGAGAAGGTTGTCGATTACCCTGCCTCAGTGCTTGCTGCCTGCCAAGGCGCCTCTGCTGCACTGATTGAAGAGGCCTTCGCACGTGGCCCAAAAGGCCTACCTAGCCTTTCGGGCACGACTCGCGGCCTTTGGGCCTTTCGGCATGATCGCAATCGTTTTATGCCCGGCCAGTGTTTGAATGGTTTTCAACGGGATACAAGCCGGAACAAAGTATCCCCAAAAGTATCCCCAGCAGATCACGAAAGATTTCCATAGGCGGGAAAGCGGCCGCGACATCCTCTGCATAACAATGATTGTAAAGCACTTAGTTATGGTGCCGGGAGGGGGGGTCGAACCCCCATGACCCGAAGGTCGGCGGATTTTGAGTCCGCTGCGTCTGCCAGTTCCGCCATCCCGGCTTATTGAAGGATCGTGATACAGCTTAGTTTAGCCGTTGGGGCTTTGCAACCTCACGGGGTGCCGCTCACGGGGTGCCGCTCGCGCTGCTGCCTGAGCTAACGCCGAACCAGCGGGCCTTACGAGAAACGGAACGCGTCTACTCTACCGGCAGGAGGAACTGGAAGCTCTCGCCTCCTACCGGCACGAGAACCCGGACCAGTCGGTTTTTCTTGTGGCGGTCTGGGCCCGTGACGCCCTCGACTAGTTTGCCGAGGGGATAATAGAGAACGCCGACGACGTTCGTCCCCGGCGGGACAGTATTGGCCAAGAGAGCCGACTGCTCTACCGAGTCCGGTGAGGTCTGCCGCTGCAATTGCGTCAGCGCGTCACCGCCCAGGGCTTCGCGGTTGTGAAGCCGGCACACCTGGTCGCATTCCGGCGGACGCGCCGGCCGTTCGTCGGAATCGAGCGCACCGGGCGTGTCGGTATAGAGCAGGTTCTGGCCGCTGGACATCGCGGCTGCGTTGGCGTGTGCGGCCCGCATCATCTCGAGGAACTGCGGATTCAGCATGTCGCTGGTGATAAGTTGTTCCGGCTCGCCCCCGGCAGAGGAGTTTACGCCGTACCGCGCCATGTTATAGCGCTTTCGCATTCGGTTGGCCAGGGCAGCGCCGGAAACCGGAGTCAAGCTGTGAGTGCCGATCGCATCCACGACTCTTATGTCGTCAGGGTTCACCGTCACCGAGTGCGCAGCCTGGTTGTACACCCGCACCTTCACTCCCAGAAACTTGTGATTGACGACCGGATGGGCTGCGGCCACCACGGTGTAGCCGTGCCCGACGAGGTATTGATAAACAATGCCGTTGACGTAGAAGGCCCCGCTTTCTGGCGCCGGTTTCTGGGGAGCCAGGGCTGGCTCCTGAGCCAGCAAGGGGCAGACGAACAGGAACGCGCAGAGTACGTAGCGCATGAAACCTCCGATTGGTTGCACGGCGAGCCTGAGAGCGTTATCGGCAAGACGGGCCGGCGGCATGACCCAGATCGTCCTTGGCTGGAACGCACCCCTTCGGAAGGTGACTGTCCTCTCCGGTTGCGGTGCTAAACTCGCTGATGGTAATCGCCATGCCCAGTTCTGAAGCCAGCGCGGGCAATGCTTCCGCTCCCCTTGGAACGTTGTACCTGGTGGGGACGCCGATCGGTAATCTGGAAGACATTACTCTGCGCGCCTTGCGGACCTTGAAGGAGGTGGACCTGATCGCCTGCGAGGACACGCGGCAAACCGCCAAACTGCTCAACCATTTCGGCATCGAGAAGCCCACCCTTAGCTATCACGAGCACAACGAGCTGACGCGCGCCGCCGAACTGGTGGTCCACCTGGAGCGCGGCGAGGATGTAGCCGTGGTCAGCGACGCCGGCATGCCGGGTATCAGCGACCCGGGCTATAGGCTGGTGACGCTGGCGCTGCGCCACCACGTGCGGGTGGTGCCGATTCCGGGAGCGTCAGCCTTTCTCTGCGCGCTGGTAGCCAGCGGGCTGGCCACGGACTCGTTCCACTTCGGCGGATTTCTGCCGGCCAAACCAGGAGCGAGACGAACAGCGCTGGAGGCAATCCGCAACTCTTCGCGGACGCAGGTCTTTTACGAAGCCCCGCATCGTATTGTGGAGAGCGTTCGCGATGTGGTGGAGATACTCGGGCCGGAACGTCATCTGGTCATGGCGCGCGAGGTCACGAAGCTGCATGAGGAGTTCCTGCGTGGCCACGCGGCGGACATTCTGGCGCAACTGGAGCAGCGCAGCGAGGTGCGCGGAGAAATTACGCTGCTGATCGGCAAGCCGGAGGAGACAGCCCACGCGCCAGCTTCGAGCCGGAGCGTAGCCCAGCGGGTGAAGGAATTGGTGGGCTCGGAAAAGCTGGAAGAGAAGGCGGCGCTAAAGCAGGCAGCCCGGGAATTCGGGCTTTCCCGCAGCGAAGCCTATCGCGAGTTGCAAAGGGCCAAAGTTTAGATTTCCGCGTGCACTCATGTTTTTTACCCTGGTGGACGACGTCAGTCCTTTGCGACCCCCTGAAGAGCACCAATGGCATTGATGCATTCGGAGGAGACCTGGCCGAACTCGCTCTTCACCGGGTCGAGCAGATCCAACGCCTTCTCCTTGGGTAGGGCAGGCCTTGCCTTATGAGCTTGGCGACAGAGGCGTGAAATTTGCTGTGCTTCACTTTCAGGTCCTGGTAGGCGGGAAGGTTGGCATAGGCAGAGCCCTCACCGCCCATCCATTTTCCCAGTTGGCACTGGTCGTCCCTGCCGGCGGTGGCGGCGTCGAGAGTTTTACCTCCCTCAATAGCATCTCTTAGGTGACGCTTCCACCGCGAATGAGCCAGAATCAAGCGGCTAAAATCCATATACTGACTCTCCTTCTTTTTCCACCGCTTAGGCATCGGCTCACGGCGGCAAAGCTTTAGATCTAGATTTGCAGGGGCAGGCCGAGCCCCAGGGCATTTGACAAGCAGGACAATGCTGCTGAACAATAACGGGCAAGCTGGATGTGGTCTAGCCGCACCCCTGCGGCGGGCTGCGGCGACTTGACCTCCAACCGTCTCAAGGGAAAACGATGGCCAAGATCCTGTGCGTAGACGACGAACCGAATATTGTCGCGCTGAAGTGCGCCATTCTGGAGGCGGCCGGCCATCAGGTTACCTCGTCAACTTCGGCCTATGACGCCATCGAGAAACTCCAGCAACACAGCTACGATGCGGTGGTAACCGACTGGCGCCTCGGGGACGCCAACGGTCGCTCGATTGTGCAAGCCGCCAAGACGCACTCCACCATGCCCGTGGTGGTCGTCTCCGGGTATGTAGCAGAAGCCTTCCAGGCGGCCGAGCCGCTGGCCGACCTCTATCTGGAAAAACCCGTCAATCCGGAAGAACTCGTCACCATTGTGAATGAGTTGCTGAAGACCAGCAATCACGCGACGCAGTAGACACGTGTTTGCAGGGACCGGGCGGGAACCTAAGCAAGAATCAAAGGACGAAGGACGAAGGCCCGACCTTCTGCCGGACAGATGCGCCCTCCGATCGCGAGCGTGGCCCATCGAGTGGAACGCAGGCCGTGGCCTGGGCCAGAATTCGGTGATGCACGACGAACAGAGCCAGCTCTAATCGGTCCGAAACTCCGATCTTGTCGAAGATGTTCCGTAGAGCGTTCTTGACCACCTGTTCGCTGGTGTACAGTTGCGTCGCGATCTCCCGGTTCTTGTAACCCTGCACGATAGCGGCAATGATGCGCAATTCCCTCTCGGAGAGACGGTCGCGGACCCGCGCCCCCACCAGATCCTCGTTGACCTCCCTCTCGGAAGAATTGGGTCCTTGGAGAAAGGATTGGCCTTGCGCCAGCCGCCGCACCGCTTCTACCACCATATTGCCGCTGGCGGAGCGGTAGATCACACCCTGCACGCCCATCCGCATAAACTCGGAGGCATTCTCGGTGTTATCGCAGATGATCAGGACGGCGACTTGCCGCCGCTGTGCAATCTCTTGGATTTCGGGGAGGTATGAGAGAAAACCGGTGGATAGGACCATCACTCGGGGCCGCAGTTTTTCGAGGGCATTGAGCATCTGCTCTGGCGTCGACGGCTGTCCCACGATGCGAAGGTCTTCTTCTACCGCCAGGAGCTTGGCCACACCGGCACGAAAAATGGCCTGATGGTCAGCGATAATGACGTTGATCATAGCGAGAACCAGAGAATTTTAGTAAACCGCTGTGTTCCGTCACTCTCCGCGCCCCGCAGCTCGTCTGGGTGCCGCAGCAGTCTTTAGGCCTGAATACCGAGCACGACAGAAACCTAGTACCACCCGAATAGGGATACTATATACCACGAATAGTGTCGGCGGAATAGCTCTTTAGTACCCCATCAATTCAATAGGTTGGCGAACTAAGGGTTGAGCGACCCAAGGGTTGGGCAGGACTTGGCGCAATGCTTCGGCCGACATCAGAGGGAGGGCAGTACGACGATCTGAACTTCAACGACGGCTGAATATGGCAGCAGTTCCGTAACCGCCGGCCAGAGCCAACACGGCAGCGACAGCGACAAGGCGCCAGATGCGGTGTCGCAGATAGCCCTCTACATCGAGGCGCTGGCGAATGGTCTCACGCAGCGAGGACTTCAACTCGTCGACGGAGTGCTGAATGCGCTCCCGCTGCTGGGCCGCGCGCTGCTCCAACACCTCCGCAGGAAAATGACTGGGAAGCTCTGCTGTCATAGCCGTGTCTTTGCCTCCGTCTGCATCCAGATGCGGTCTTCCTTCAGCACCCGGATCGTGCGCTCGGGCTTCACGCCCTTTTCTTTCAGCTGTTGCCACGCGAGAAAGGCTGCGGTCCCTCCCAGGATCGCGTAGGCCCCGCCAACGATGAGAAACGACACCACGAAGCTCCAGAGATTGGTGCCGAAGGCCTCGGCCACAATGCACACAAGAAAACCGCTCAGAAGCAGCCAGCCGGTGCCGAGTAACAATGCGCCGATACCGAGCACGGGAGCAGCCAGCTTGAACGATCGTAACTTCTCCTCGAACTCGGAGCGCAGCATCAGAAGGCGAGTACCGGCAAATTCCTTCAATTCATCCTTCAGTTCTTCCGCCACCTCGGCAATCGTTTTTGTTTTTTCTTCCGTCATCGTTCAGACCTCCCGACTCGCAGCATGACGCCCAATGCGAAGGCGACGCCGGCACAAATCAAAATTGCCTGCAGAGGATGCTCCGGCTGCCATTGGCGAGCGTTCGCCGCGGCGCGCCGGGCGAGCTGGCGTAGCGCCTGCAGGTGCAGCCGCCCCTCCCGCTGAATGTCCTCGAAGCGGTCACTGACACGCCTGCCAAGCTCCGCACTGTAGACTGCCGCCTTGTCCGCCTGCGCCGCAAGGTCACGCTCAATGAGTTGCCCTTCGGTAGGCTTCTCAGAAAAAGCCGCTGGTGCCTGTTTACCAACTACCTGTAAGCGCGATCGCAAGCTACTGATCTGCCGCGGCAATCGGCGAGCTTCTGAGACTGCGGTGCCTACCCCACGTCCAAGCACCGCTGCCGAGCGGTTCCAGGACGGATTGCCCGCGCCCTGCGGTGATCCCGTCTCCGCCAGCAAGTCTTGCGACCGGTCCGCAGACGGGGGAATCTCAGCCTGTGATGCGGCCACGTTCTCCCGCGGAGTGTCTGTGCGGACGACTTCACCCATGGAACCCTCCTTCGGCAGATTCTGAGCCATACAGCACTCCCTTTTATTAGGATGACCTCCGCTCGCGCGGTGTTTGAAGCCTGCAGAGCGAATTCTGAATTTTTCTGGAGGATTACGGGCCTGGCTGAGGACCCAGTTCTTGGTTAACGAGAAGGTTTCTCTGTGATGGGGCCCCTCGTCAGCGATCGCCCGGAGCTTGTATGATCGGAATTTGGCGGCAACTTTTACATCCTCACGGGTCGAAACTCGGCCCAACTGGGCTGAAGTTTCTCTCTCGGCCCTGCGCCATAACTTTCGCGTCGTGCAGCAGCACGTGGGAGCGGATGTCACCATCTGTGCCGTGGTGAAGTGCAACGCCTACGGCCACGGCGTGGAAGAGTGCGCTCCCGCTCTGGAGCAAACCGGGGCGAAGTGGTTTGGCGTGACCTCGACCGACGAAGGCATTGTGCTGCGCGAGTGCGGGATCACTGGCCGAATCCTGATTATGTGCGGCCTTTATCCCGGCGAGGAGGAGGAGGCGCTGCGGCATTCCCTGACGCCGGCGGTCTTCCGCTTGGCGCAGGCAGAGGATCTGGCGCGCGCCGCAACACGCGTCGGGCGAGCGAATCGAGTTGCCATTCATCTCAAAATCGATACCGGCATGGGCCGCCTGGGACTGCCGCTGGCGGAGCTGGAATCATTTGCCGAAGGCGTTAAGCACCTGCCGCAGATTGAACTGGAGGGCGTCTTCAGCCATCTGGCGTCTTCCGAGGTGCTGGATGACGAGCATACCGCACGACAGATCGAGCGTTACGACGCAGCCTTGCGTACCCTGGCCGATCACGGAATACATCCGTCGCTGCGTCACCTGGCCAACAGCGGCGGAGTGCAAGCCCGGCCGAACACCTGGCAAAACTTCGTGCGTCCAGGGCTGCTGCTCTACGGATACGAATATCAGCTCTCACGCCACGACGGTTCGCATGTGACCGACGTCCCGCCTTTGCCGCTGAAACCAGTGCTCTCCTGGAAGACACACATTCTAGGTTTGCGGGATGTGCCTGCGGGACAGCCGTTGGGCTACGGCGGAAGCTACGTTACGCCTGCGCCCGCGCGTATTGCCGCCGTTTCCGTGGGATACGGCGATGGGCTGTCGCGCAAAGTGTCGGTGTGTAATGGGCACACGGGCCCGCTTTGCGATTTGGATCCGGTTGTTGGCCGTGGCGAAGTATTAGTGCGAGGCCAGCGGGCCCCCATCGTGGGACGCGTTTCGATGGACCTGACGCTGATCGATGTGACCCACATCCCCGGCGCTGCAATCGGCGATGAGGTCGTGCTGATTGGCCGCAGCGGCGACCAGCAGATCACCGCCTGGGAGCTGGCGCGCTGCTCGGACACTATCGTCTACGAGACGCTGTGCAACCTCTCCAAACGTGTGCCGCGCCGGCATGCGGAATAGCCCGAGCTAGGCCTGTTTCAAGGCGTGGCTTCGGTATCAATCCGGTCTATCCTGCTTTCGCTGTTCGAGAGGAGCAATCAATGAAGATACGTTGGGTTGCTTTGTCCTGCTGCTTCGCAGTTGTCGCTATCCTCGCCTTTGCGCAAACCGCGGACGAAGGCTATCAAATGGCCAAGGTGGTTTCGTTCGAGAAAGTCGCTGCTAACGCGCAGCATCCGGAGAACGCGGGCCAATACAAGATATACTTGCGCCTGGGAAACATCGTTTACTCCTGCCGCGCCAGCGGTCCCATTGCCGACTTCATGGGATGGTCGCAGGGCAAGGAATTCCCCGCCCAACTGAACGAGAAAGGCAAGACGATACTGGTCAAGGGTCCCAACGCTGAAGTGCAACTGAGGATCGTCGGCAAGAAAACACCGAAGTAGACGGCAACTGGCCGTCAACTATTGGTAACCGGTGCAACTGACAGCTATCCCTCCCGTTGCCGTTGCACACGCTCAATTCGCCGGTCGGGTACCAGCCATACCAGCGCGACGGAGACATAGATCGCCTGCGCCATCCAGGGGTGGTAAATACTCAGTCCAACGCCGGCCATATACAGTAGCAGCGAAAGCTTGCCCTTCCAATCATCGCCTACCGCCTGCCGCAGCACCGAGTTGGGGCCTTCAGCAGCGATGAGGGTCTGTTGCAAAATCACATATGCGATTCCGGCAAGGAGTAAGACAAGTCCGTAAACCGCCGAAGGCAGGGAAGCGAAGTGGTTTTCCCCCATCCATCCCGTGGCAAAGGGAAGTAGCGAAAGCCAAAACAGCAGATGCAGGTTGGCCCACAGGGCGCCTCCGCTGGTCCGGCTGCACACGTGCAGCATGTGATGGTGGTTATTCCAGTAGATGCCGACGTAAACAAAGCTCAGCGCATAGCTGAGAAAGATCGGCAGCAGCGGACGCAAGGCCTGCAGGTCTGCGCCGCGCGGCACGTGCATCTCCAGCACCATGATGGTGATGATGATCGCGATTACACCGTCGCTGAACGCTTCCAGCCGCTGCTTGCCCATGGTGGTACATGGTACCGAAAATCTCGTGGCGGCGGGTCTAGGTCACTATAGGCCCGGGGTGCGCTCAACTCTGCGGCGACGCTCGATTTCAACAAGCCACTGCCACTGTTTTCTCACGACAGCCGGTAGAAGCTCAGCGACGCATCCTGCTCGCGGTTACCTGTGGTACTTCCCTGATCGCCGCAGACCCTCTATCATGGCCATTTGAAGAAAAGATGAAACCCTCTGCCCTACACAAGTGGTTATGCGCCTCGGTGATGGGCGTTTCGTGGGCTATCGCCACGGCGATCCTGTGGATTTTGCTGGCCTTCGCCTTCGGACGCAGCCGAAGCGACCTGCGCCTCATCACCGTGCTGGTTCTCGGCGCCGTAATTGCTACGCTTCTCGGCGCCTACGCCTATAGTGAGGGTTGGAAGGGCGGCAAAGCGAAGGTCAGTCCTCGCAAAGGCCCGAACCCCTGAAATCCGCAATGATGACTTACGCTGAGAGCAAGGGCTGTGTCCCTTTGCCTGCGCTCGCTCACGCCAGCTTGTAGAAGCTGAGCGACGCGTCCCCCTGATCCAGCCGGCGGTATCGCAGCAGCGCTCCAAAGCGCTCGTCGGGATCGAATTTCTTCTCATGCTCGGCGATGACGATGCTGGAAGGCTGCAAGAGCCGGGACTGCGCCAGGTATCCCAGGGTCTGCTCGTAGGCGCCGCGCATTCGATAGGGCGGATCGAGAAAAGCAAAATCGCAGACCACGCCGGTTGTCTCCAGCAGGGCCAGCGCCTTGGAGACCTCGCACTCGTGTACCTCAAAGCCGTCGCTAATTCCCAGAGCAGTCAGGTTCTCCCGCAGCAGTTTGGCGTGCTTCTTGGAAGATTCCACGAAGTAAACTTGGCGAGCGCCGCGGCTAATCGCCTCGATTCCCACCGCCCCCGTTCCCGCAAACAGATCCAGCCATACGCCGCCGCTCAGGTCGCGCGCCGCGGCAAGTACGTCGAACAGCGTTTCGCGCAGGCGGTCGCTGGTGGGACGAAGATCGAGTCCCGGCAACGAACGCAACGGGCGGCTACGGAATTGTCCGGCAATGACGCGCATAGAGAAATAGCAACTGTCAATTAGCAGCGAGTGGCTATTGTCCTGTAAGAGTGGTTCGTAACATAAGTCAGAAGCGCTTTGAAAGGGCACGGCTTCAGCCGTGCCGTACCAGAACCTACAAAGTCAGGGCTTTAGCCCCTGCGGGAAATCGAAACTTTACGCTCTTGCCTCATTATGAGATAGCTTCTAATCGCTCCCCTCCAGAGCCTTCGACATAAACGGCAACACAACGTCCTCCATCCGTTCGCGAATGTGGTTGAAATGGTTGCCGTCATATTCCGAATACTGGTGCTTGATGCCGAGCTTCGTCATTTGCTGGTTGAGCTGCCGCTCGCTGGGCAGCAGGTCATCCTGGCCCCCGACATCGAAGCCCAGCGCTTCGAGCCGCTGCCGACCCGCGGCGTACGCGGCGGCAATCTCGTCCAGCATGTTCGCCTTCCACCGGTCCACTACCGGAGACACCGGCCGGCCCGCGGCATCGAACGGCCAATCCACGCCGAAAGGAGGATTGTGCACATCAGGAGAGAACGCTGCGGCAAACGCCAGAGCGCCCTGCGGTCCCATGCCGCCAGCGACGATCTGCTGCAGGTTGTGCGCGCGCTGCGCCTTCCCCACATCGCTGCGAAACTCGCCCGGCACCCACACGGTGCAGCATGGACTCATACCGTAGGCCGCGCTGAAGACGTCAGGGTGCTGCATGCCTATTCGCATCGCGCCGTAGCCACCCATGGAATGTCCGGCGATGCCCCGACTGCGGGCGCTCGCCAGAGTGCGGTAATGCGCGTCGATGTAGTTGACCACGTCGCGAACGATGAAGTCTTCCCATCCCCCTGAGAGTTCAGAGTTGGCATAGAAGCTGCCGGCAAAGCGGTTAAAGCTGTTCGGCATGACCACGATCATCGGCTGAATCCCGTGATGCTGCAGCAAGCGGTCCATCATCTCGGGCAAGCCGACATACTCCGGATTCATCCAGCCGCGATCTGTACCGGTGTAGCCGTGCAGCAGATACAGCACCGGATATCTCCTCGAACCCGATTCGTAATCCGGCGGCAGATAGATAGAAACCTCGCGATCGGGCGAGTCGCCAACCTTGTTGTGCTCCAGCGCCGCGCTGTGCACCTTGATCTGGATTACGTGTCCGTGGGGCTTGGGACTGGCAACGGCTGCGCTTACCGCGGCGGCAAGTATTGCCAGTTCCACAATCCAGGATCGCGCGTCGATGCGTGCTTTCGAAAGCATTGCCAATTCGCAATTCCAACGTCCGCGCGGACGGCTGCCAACTTCTAAAGTGTATAGAATGAAGCCGGAGGCCGGTGCGGAATCGATGAGGAGCTGGTCAGTTCCGGCGGGACGGTTGCTGGGGGTGGACATCCGCATCCATCTGAGCTTCCTGTTCCTGCTGGTGTTTGTGTGGTTCACGCAGTCGGTAAGCATGGGCGCGGCGGGCGCGGTGCGTGGCGTAGCGCTGGTCGCGATTATCTTCGCCTGCGTGGTGCTGCACGAGGTGGGACACACGCTGGTGGCCCGGCACAACGGCGTGACCGTTCGCTCCATCATTCTGCTGCCCATCGGCGGGGTCACGCTCATGGAGGACTCGACGCTGCGCAATGATCCGGCGCGCGACATTCGTATTGCGGTCGCCGGCCCGCTGATCAACCTGCTGATCGCGAGTGCGACAGGGGCTTTCATCCTGTTGTTCCTGCCGCAGGCCAGGCTTTGGGCGCCTCCATTGGTTCATGCCAGCGATCTGCCACGGGCTTTGTTCTGGAGCAACGTGTTTCTGGGCGGGTTGAACCTGCTGCCCGCTTATCCCATGGACGGCGGCCGCGTGCTACGCGCCATCTTCGCCGAGCGCATGGAGTACGTCCGCGCCACCCGGCTGGCGGTCACCGTTGGACAGGCATTTGCCATGGTGTTCATCTTTCTCGGCGTGTGGAACACCTGGCTGATGCTGATCGGCTTCTTCCTCTTCGTGGGCGCACAACTTGAGGACCGCTCCGTCGTCTTCCAGTCAGTGCTGGAGACCGTGCGCATGGAAGACGTAATGCTCACCGGCTTCTCGACGCTCTCGCCCGCCGACACATTAGAAGACGCGCTGCAAAAAGCGGTACACACCTTGCAGGATGACTTCCCCGTGGTGCGCGGCAGCGACATGGTGGGGATCATCAGCAAGCAGCGCATTGTGGAGGCGCTGCGCCGCGGCGGCAACGGCTATGTGCAAGCGGCCATGGTGCGGGCCTTTGACATAGCGCAGCGCTCGGACTCGCTGGCCTCGGCATTTCGCAAGCTCGGCAGCCGCGGGCTGGGCATGATTCCGGTGGTCGATGAGGAGCGGCTGGTGGGCATTGTCACCATGCAAAACCTGATGCACAGCATGGCCCTGCTGGCCGAAACCCGAAGATTGCAACGACAGCAGGAGAGCGAGTGAGGAAGTGGCCAGCTGTCAGTTGTTCACTGCTCGACCTCCCGCCGACTTCGAAACCGATTCTCCAGGCCCTCTTGCTCCTACCTGAAGCAAACTGGCACGGTTCCCATCCGGAACGCCGGGAGTGACGACGCCGTATCCCGCTCCAGCCCCTGCAGAATTCCAACCAAGACAATAGCCGGCTCTCATTTGCATTGCTCAACACGCCGGGGTAATGTATTGGGACTCGCTTCAGTTCAGCGTGCAAAAGGGGTATGGCCCTCGGCCAGACAGGAGGATGAGTGTTTTCGCTTGAAATTCCCATCAGTTCCACAGGTGGTCACCCGAGCTTCCAGAACAACTTTCCCGATCCCGTAACCTCAGGCCAAGACCTCCCACCCTTCAAATTCGAGCTGGAAAAATCGGAAGGCCGCGTGATGGGCGGCAGCTACGGCAAAGAGGCCACCGTAGACCAGTTGCCGATCTCGAAAGGAATTGCCGGCGTCTCCATGCGCATGGAGCCGGGGGTGATGCGCGAGTTGCACTGGCACGCCACCGCGGCGGAGTGGGCGTACGTCACTGAGGGCCGCGTGCGCACGACGGTCATCGACCCCCAGGGTTGCGCCGAAACCAACGATTTTGAGCCGGGCGATGTCTGGTATTTTCCACGCGGCCACGGTCATGTTATCGAGACGCTAGGCGAGGAGCCATGCCACTTCATCCTGGTCTTCGACAACGGCTACTTCTCCGAGTTCGGCACCTTCAGTATCAGCGACTGGATCGGCCACGCCCCGACACGACTGCTGGCCAAAAACTTCGGGCTGCCGGCCTCGACCTTCGACAATTTTCCCAAGTCTGAGGTTTATTTCGCCAAGGGCAAGATTCCTCCGGCCGTCGCTGCTCCGCCGCTCGAGGGCTGGAAGACGCCGCCGCTCACCCACAAATACAGCCTTCATTCGCAAAAGCCCTATGAGGTCTTCCGCGGCGGCCGCGAGTGGCGCGTGGATGGTTCGCAATTTCCGATTTCTACAACCATGACCGGCGTGGTGCTGGAGATGGATCCCGGCGCACTGCGCGAATTCCATTGGCACCCCAATGCCGCCGAGTGGCAGTACGTGCTCAGCGGCCAATTCAACGTGACGCTGTTTGGCTCGCGCGGCCGCTGGCGGGAAGAGAACATCAGCAAAGGGGATGTCGCCTACATCCCGCAGGGCTTTGGTCACTCCGTTGAGAATACCGGCAGCGATACCGCGCGTATTTTGATCGTGTTCAACGCTGGCCAGTACCAGACGATCGATTTGTCGCAGTGGATCGCCGGGAACCCGACCGACATTCTGGCGACCAATTTTTCTCAGGACCCGGCGCTGTTTGAAAAGTTCCCGCGCCGAGACGTGTTTCTGACCGACGGCGGCGAGTAAATCTGCTAAAGGCGACGGATATGCTGCGCGAATGGCCCGTCTTTTTCTCGGCCTCTGCGGCCGCGCAGCGCGGAAAGCCTTAATTTCAGCAGGCGTGGGAGCTAAGCCGAGCCCAGCCGGGATTATTCACGACGAATCGCGGGTTTTGAAGGGGCACGGCTTCAGCCGTGCCGTAGAATGCTCTTTTCGCGGAGGGCTTTAGCCACTGAGGGATCTCGCCTTAAAGCAACCAACTGCGAATTACCTCAGAGGCTAAAGCCTGACTCAGTCCGCCTTTTATGACGCTGCTGAAGCCGCGCCCCTTCAAAGAATTTCCTAAGCTTCATGAACCATGCAGCTCAGGAGGCGCGGGCGCTGTCTGCCTGGGCTCTTTGACTCCGCGATACTCTGGCCAGCATGGCATACACCGTAGCCAGTCCCGCCAAGAACAGCAACAGAAACAAGCCAATCACGCTCCACTGCGAGCGGACTGGCAGATCGTTCACGCGCAAAAACGACCCGACATAGGCGGTACGCACCGCTTGCCGCAGCAGCACCATCACGGCCATAGCTCCGATGATTGTTGCGATAGCCAGTCGGGCATGCAGCACGGTTTTCTCGGTTCGGGCCGCCAGCAGCGTGTGCATCACGGCAGCCAGGGGCAGCAGCATGCCGAGCGCGACCAAAATGGCCGCCCAAGCACTACGGGTGAATAAATCCATCAGCACAGGCCGGGGCAGGGCCAGCAAGAACCACATGCCGGCCATGTAATTCAGGACCGTGGCGGCGACGAACCATTGCGATCCCCGCGCCAGCAGCCACTGCCCATATTCCGTCGAGCGCTTCCAGACGCCAGCCGCGAATACCGCGAACCCTGCAATAGCAAATGCTCCCAGCATAAAGTGCAGGTAGCGAGGTACCAGGCTAGGCTCGCCCCAGTTCAGGTTCAGGCCGCCGGCGCTATGCCGATACATCGCAAGCCAGCGCTGCGGAGCCAGCATCAGCGTGAAATTGTTCACATAGATGAAGCCAATCGCCAGCAACAAAATCAGCGATAGCCATAACGGGCCGGTGCGGCCGGGATGCGTCTTGCTGTAATACAGCCCGTAATAAGCCACGATAAGCGTCGGAATCACCGCAATCCAGAAGATGCCGATGAGGATCGAGCTGGTGTAGAGCAGATTGCCATAGAGGACCTGTACGAATAGCAGCGCTGCGACGCCGAGCGTGATGGTAAACGCCAGCGAGAAGGGCAGAATCCGCAGCAGGTCAGCGGTGAGCCGTCCGGCGAAAGCATCTCGTTTGCGCCGCAAGGCGCAAAAAGCCGCGATGGCGCTGCCTCCGACTGTGAGATTCATTGCAAGCACATGCAGCAGAAAGGTGACCAGCAACAGGGTGAGCATCAGCCACACCGGCCCAGGCAGTGGCATCGGATCGCGGGTGGGAAGCGGGATCAGGTTGCTCATCGTAATCGGTCCCAATTCGCGCGGCGTTAGAGCAATTCCGTGGAAGCTGTATCCTGCCAATCTTTGCATCAGGGCACGACTTCACAGGCTGCTGGAAAAGCCCCCGCGACGGCAAGTTCGGGTAGAGCTGGCCTTCAGGCCAGCGTCTAAGCTTCTATTTACCTTACGAGCCGGCTTTAGCCGGCGGCACAAAAGCAGCGGATCCAACTCTCTCAGCCACCTTCTTAGTCGGCTAGGGATCTGTTGTTCCGACTGTTGCAGCAGCCTCTTCAGTCCGCCGCACCGCTCTGCAGGAACCGCGCCAGCGCCTTGCGTTCGCCATCACTTCCGTGGAAGGGCGGCATCCCAGGGTTGAGGTCATGCAACTCCTCGATCATGCCGTCAAGTGCGTCAGCATCTGTCCCCGCCAAGTCCAATGGCCGGAACTTGCCTCCCACAGTGTGGCACATGGAGCAGCGCCGCCGGAACACCTGGCGGCCCATCGCGACCGAGGTCGTTGCCTGCTCACCCGCGACTGGCGACAACGAGACAAGATACGTCGCCACGGCAACACGATCGCTCTGGTTCCCGGCAAAGGGCGCCATCGTCCCTCGCAGCAGGGGAAGGTGCTGCAGGATGTCGGCAGCGAACGCGCGATCCCAGCCATATACGCGGGGCGCCATCGCCCGGTATCCGTGTACGCTGTGGCAGGCTCCGCACTGGATGGCGAAGATCTGCCTGCCCTCGCCCAACTCATCGCCAGGCCGGTGGTCCATCCACTTCGCGCTGGCGGCGAAGCCCGCGGCGTCCATACGGGAGAAATCGGCCAGGCGAAGACCGTTGGCATAAATGTAGTCGCCGATGACAAACGGCTTGCGCGCCACCTCGCGCGTGTACTCGCCCGTGCCCATGACAACGAACCCGCAGAGCAGAATGACGGCGACAACCGGCGCCCGCAGCCATGTGGGCCGGGCGACCGCGAACAGGGCCGCCAGAACAAAGCCCAGCGCGGCGGCGAACTCGCCGAGGTAGATCACGTGTCGCATCGATGGCAGCACAGTCGTGAAGTATGCCTTCGCCTCCGGCGGGAACTCGGCAAAGTACCAGCGCGCCGACAGCACCAGAAACAGCGTGCCCAGCAGGACCCACATGCCGGCGTAGCGTAGCACCCGCTCTCGCACTGGATGGGCAAGGCGCAGCCCCGTGAGCAGGCCAAACATTCCCGCCAGCACCACCGCCATGCCGCTCCTGAGCACCAGCGATGGCCAGTACGTCGGATTGAAGAAGCCGTTCCAGAAGGCGTGCGTCGCGAGCCACCGGCCGGGCGTCAACATGTAAGTGATAATGCCGTTGATAACGAAAAGGCTTGCCCAGGCGGCAACGAAATACACCCAGCCGACAGCCATGTGTGAAGCGCGATCGAGGCGGTCCCAGGCGTAGGCGTAAACCAGCGCGGAGGTAATCTCCACAAAGAAGAACACCCACTCGATGGCCCAGCCCCAGACGAAGGTGTGAATCAACGACGAAGTAGCATCGGGGCTGACCAGGCCGATGGTGAACCAGATTCCAACCCCGGTCACTGCGCCCGCAACCAGCGTCACCAAGGCGAAAAACTTTGCGTGCCTCCGCACATAATCCAGCAGGGCCGCGTCGTGGTTGCGATTGGCCTTACTCTCCAGCAGGACCAGATAGGCCCCTCCCCCGACCGCGAAATGCGAGATAAAGACATGCACCACCGCGACCAGCGCAATCAGCAACCCGCCGGGAAACCCGATTTGCCACAGGGGATAATTCATCGGCGCACGTGCCCACCACAGAGGACCCTATGAATCACAAACATGCTCGCAGGACGCACGGACTTGCTGTGACGTGGATCACGACAGGACGTTTGCGGCAAGTGCCGGATGCTTCCGACGTTATGAGTTATCGCGCCTGACACCACGGCCGTTTCTCAAGCGTCACTGTATCCATCACCCAAAGCGAAGATCGTATAATCGCGTAAGGAAAAGGCTTCGCGCGCGGAGGGATGTGTGAGCGGTTGAAACAGGCGGTCTTGAAAACCGCTATACCCGAAAGGGTATCGGGGGTTCGAATCCCTCTCCCTCCGCCACTCTCGATCTGACCATCGACCTGCCGCTGCTCGCTACTTCTTCTCCACTTCCAGCTCCAGGCCTTCGATTTTGCGGACGACCACGTGGTCTCCGAGCTTGACGCGCGTCGGCGAGTGGGCATTCCACAGCTCGCCCAGGACGAAGACCTTGCCTTCGGGATCGATATCGGTGCGGGCCTCGCCGATGGCGCCAATCAGCCCCTGTTCGCCGGTTACCACTTTGGCGCGACGAGCGCGCAGGGCGATGGTCATCAGGAAGACGGTGATGCCTCCCATGGGAAGGCTCACGCCCAGCGCCGCCCACAGGCTGACGCGCATCTGCGGGATGGGACCGTCGACCAGCAGCAGGCCGCCCAGGGTCAGGCAAGCGACGCCGCCCAGACCGAGGATTCCGTGGGTGGCATATTTGGCTTCCAGTACGAAGAGGACAAACGCCGCCATGACAAGGGTGAACGCGGCATAGCGCGTGGGCAGCAGGTTCAGGGCGAAGAGCGCCAGCAGAATGAAGATGGCTCCCACGACGCCGGGGACGATGGCGCCGGGGTGATTGAACTCGACATACAGCGCCAGCGCGCCGATCGCCAGCACAATGAAGGCGATGTTGGGATCGAGCAGAAAGTCGAGAATATGCTGGCGCAACGTCATAGGCATTTCGTCGACCTTGGCGCCCGCCAGGTCCAGCTTCACCGTTTTGCCGTCGAAGCGCTTCACGGTGCGGCCCTCAAGCTGGTGAAAGAGGTCATTCTGGTCCTTGGCGACGATGTCGATGAGGTGCTGCTGCAGGGCCTCCTGATCGGTCCAGGATTTTGACTCGCGCACGGCGCTCTCCGCCAGTTGCACGTTGCGGCCGCGCGGCCCGACGAAAGAGCGCATGAAGGCGGCCGAGTCGTTCTCCACCTTGGTCTTCATGATGTCGCTCATCTTCTCGCCGCCCAGCAGGACCGGATGGGCCGCGCCGGTGTTGGTGCCGGGCGCCATGGCGGCTACGTCCGCCGATTCCAAGATGAAAAAACCCGCCGAAGCTGCGCGGGCGCCCTCCGGCGAGACGTAGACGATGACCGGCACGGGCGAGGCGAGGATCTTCTGGATGATTTCGCGCGTGGTGTCGGCCAGGCCGCCGGGAGTGTTCAGTTCGATGAGCACGGCGTCGGCGCCGGTCTGGCGGGCTTGCTCGATGGCGCGGTCAATGTACTCGGCGCTGATGGGTTGAATGGTGTCGTCGACGCGGATCTTGACGACGGTGCCGGCAAAGGCGGTAGCGCCAGCTAGCAGCGCGAGAATCAGACAGCCCAGAGCAATTCGAGTTCGCGACATAGGAACCTCCTAGCGGAGGACTTAAAAGCCGATTCTTGAGAATTGCAAATCATAGTGACATGGGGTGGCTGCCCCGACACCGGTCGGGTTTCGAATTGTCATCACAAGCGCTGCTTTTTGCCGCTCGATAGGAAAGCAGATCCCTCGCCGACTGAAGTCGGCTCGTGATGACAATTTCGCGATTTTCGTCACTCTATCTGCAAACCTCAGTAGGACGGCTTAGTTCTTGCTGTGCCCGGTAGAGCCGGCCCCTTCGGCTTCGCTCAGGGCAGGCTTTCAGGCCTGCGTCCAGACGCCCCTCAGGAGATCCTGCTGCAGCCGACGATAGCCGTGCCGCCGCGTGAAGCCGGCTTGCCTTCAAAAAGGCAGGCTTGACGCGGCGCTAAAGCGCCGCTCTACCCTTTTCTATTTTGAACCCGTTTGGCGGGCGGCGATATCCCGATTTAAGGCCAGGGCGGAGGAGTTGGCCGGCTCCAATACCAAGGCGCGAGTCACCTCGCCGGCGGCAGCCTGCACCTGATCCTGCTTCAGATCAATGCGTGCCAGCACGAGAAGGGCATCCACATTGGGCTTCATACGCACCGAGGTCTGGGCTTCGGCCCGGGCGCCGGCCAGGTCACCCTTTTTCTCCAGTAGCATGGCCAACTGCGCGTGGGCGGCTTCGTTGTTGGGGGCGTCCTGGATTGCGGCGCGGAATTCTGCCTCCGCCTGCTGCGGCATATTTCGCGAGAGCAACTCCTTGCCGCGCGCCACGTGATAGTTTGCCTGATCGTGATCGTCCAACTTGGCCAGGTGGGCTGCGGTCAGGTTATTGATCTCCATCACAAGCTGCCGGTAGGAGGCTTCATTGAAGGTGCGCTGAATGCGCTCCATGGGCAAGTGGGGCTGGGGCTGGTTCGCCGGCAGCATGGCATTGCCTGCGGCCGCTGCCGGAGGCGCCGACGCTCCGCGATTGATCCTGTCCAGCAGGGATTTGGCTTCGCCATCGGTGGGACGCTGCTGCAATTCCGTCTTCAATTGCCGGGCCGCGCCTGCGCTGTCGCCGTTTTTGAACAGTGCTACCCCGAGGTTGAAGCGGCAATCGGCGTCCTTAGGATCGGCGCTCACCGCCTTGGAAAAATACGTTACCGCTGATGCCCGATGTCCGCGCCGCGCCTCTACCACTCCCATATTGTTGTAGATCTCGGTGAGCGGGACCCGCGTCGCCAGGTAGCTGAAGGCGGCAAAGGCGCGGTCGAAATCGCCGCGATAAAACTCCGACATGCCGAGCAGAAAGTTGGCTTCATCGGAGGCCGGGTCGTTCTTCGGTATGCGGCTAAACCAGTCCGCTGCCGACTCGTACTAATGATTGTAGTAATAGGTCTTGCCTAGTTGCAGCATGGCCTTGGTGTAGCTGGGATTCAGCTTCACCGCCTGGTGGAAGTAGTGGACGCGTTGCGGGTAATCGGTGGCCAGGATGCCGCGAACATAGTTTTCAAAAGCGTCCAGGCGGATGGGCGGAAAGGCGTTGACGAACTGCTGCCGGCTCATCGCCGGATGCCGCGGCATCTGCTGTAGCAGTTGCCACGCCAGCAGTGTCTGCAAATCGATCAGGTTGCTGAGCGCTCCGCTGCTGCTCACCGGGGGATACAGGTGCAGCTTCTTCATGTCGAGCAGTTGTGCCTGGGCGGTGAAGGTGTTGCCGTCGAAGTTGTAGCTCCCCAGGACGACGTAGCCGGCGTCCATGCGCTCGGCAATGCGATAGATGGTGGCCCGCGAGGGCAGCAGCGTCTGGGGAATGCCTGACCGGTCAAAGGCATAGGCGCGGTCCTCGCGGCTGATGGCGTAGAGATGGGAGGAAGCCATTCGCTGCGAGAGCACCTCGGGAAAGGCTTCCCCAATCCACTCCAGGCCGGGAGCGCTCGACCGGTTCTCGAAGGGAACGATCAGGATGGTCTGCGTGCCGGGAAGGCCCTGCGCCGACGCGTGGTGTGCAAAAAGGCAGACAGCAGCGGCGGTGATGAGGACGGGGACGAATAGGCGACGGAGAGCGAGCAAAGTATTTCGATTATAGCTGTAGCCGCCTGGCCGCCCGAATCACGAAGCACAGGGCGCGCGAGCGCGCCCCGTGCCAAGACTCAGTGACAAGATTGGCAGGCAAGGGGTGTCCGGCCCGCAAGCTCAGGATCACGCGGGACTCAGGGTCTTATTTCCGCTGCAACACAATGCCGGCCAGCAGGGCGGCGGCCGCACCCAGCAGCCACTCGATGCGCCAGATCTGCACCGCTTGCCATTCCACCAGGGTCTGCGCCTTGTAGACGAAGCCGGTCAAGGCTGCGGTCATCATGCAGGCTAGCCCGATCAGGAAAAACACGCGACGGGCGATGGCAGGCCCATACCGGCGTAGGTCATCCAGGCGGGCCGCTTTGGAGTGGGCTTCAGGTTCATTCGTGGGCGTAGTGAACAGAGGATCCTCCATCCCGCCACGAGCTTCTCGACTGCGCTCGGGGCAGGCTTCACCGGCTCGCGTCGGGGATCCCGGGTCCCCCTCGCTACCGCAAATGTGACAGAAGCGCGCCCCTGGAGAGTAAGCGGCGCCGCAACGCCAGCACGCAGCCGCCACGGGGATGGGATCGACCAAGCGCATTACCTCCGGGTGGGGCGGACGCCAATACTCCTGGCTGCTGTTTGCCGCTGACGAGACCATGAAAGTTCTCCTGCTTTTAGCAGTGCCACTGCAAGGCAAGAGCCAAAACTACGGCGGCGATAAACAATAGAAAATAAAGCGGGACACAGCCGTGGCGGGCTGAACGAAAAATCCCGCCGAGCAGAAATTTCTTACTTACCGGGTAAGAATCACGAGTCGCGGAAAGGTCTTCACTGGCGGCGGGGCATGGGAATTACGCGACCGCGCGACGGCCGCGCGGCATGGTTGTTCCAGTAGCCAAGCAGAAGCAGATCGCTGGGGGTGAACTCGATGGCCTCTGGGCGTTGGTTGCCGCCGGTAAAGACGTATCGGTCTAGCAGTTCATGAAGACGGGCGACGCTGATGCCGACCGCCTCGGCGGCTTCAGCTTCGCTGTAGATCTCCTTAACCATGGGATTGAGAGTCGACCACATACGGCGCATAGTACTCCTCTGATTCTACTTTTTACCGGTTTTGGGCCCATCGCGATATCGGGTAAACTTCTCATAAAGCCGTCCCAATGAAACCTTACCAACGACTGCTGCTTCTCGGGTGCCTCGGCTGCGGGGTGATCCATGGAGCCCTGTTTTGCCGCGCTGCCACCACGCCGCGGGGGACCGCCCTGGCCGCGGCTGCGAGCCCCGTCTCCTCCGCCGCAGCGGTTGTCGCCGGAGACCAGAACTCCCCAACCCCTCCAGTCGCGAAAGCGGCTGCCGCTGAAGAAGGTTCCGGCGGCGGCTGGGTACCGACCCGGGCCGACAACGACGCCGAAACCCGCAAAGGCTTCGAACAGTTTTACAGCCTGGACTACGACCAGGCGATCCGCGACTTCGAGGCGGCGCTGAAGGCCCATCCCGATGATCCTTTTGCCGTCAATCACCTCCTGGCCGCAGTCATCTTCAAAGAGCTTTACCGCATCGGCGCGCTGGATACCGAGGCCTACGCAAGCGACAACTTCCTGACCAAGAAACTGCAGGCGCCGCTAGATCCTGCGGTTGGCCAGCGGGTGAAGCAGCTCACCGCGCGAGCGCTAGGGCTGGAGCAGGCGCTCCTGCAGAAGACTCCCGATGAGGTCAATGCGCTATACGCGCGGGGTGCGACGCGGGCGCTGCAGTCCACCTACATCGGCTTGGCTGACCATGCCTGGTTTTCGGCGCTGCGCAATGCGGTGGCGGCACGCCATGATCATGAGCGCGTGCTGCAACTCGATCCCAGCTATGTCGATGCCAAGGTGGTGGTGGGGACGCACCTGTACATTATCGGCTCGCTGAGCTGGCCGGTGAGGGTTGCGGCATCGGTCGCCGGACTCAGCGGAAACAAGCAGAAAGGTTTGGACTATCTGCGGCAGGCCACGGCCAGCAAGCACGTTGAGGTCGCCACCGATGCCAGAATCGTGCTGGCGCTGTTTCTGCGGCGAGAGCAGAAATATCCGGAGGCGATCGAGGTGGTCAACCAACTGCAACACGCAAATCCACGCAACTTTCTGATGGCCACCGAATATGCTCACCTGCTGAACGCCGCCGGCCATGGCCAGGAGGCCATCGCCGCCTACCACAAGGTCCTGGCCGGGTGCCGCGACAACTCCTACAACCAATGCCGAATCCAGATCCCCGCCTATGGCTTGGGTGAAACGCTGCGCGGGCAGAAGGATTATGCCGTGGCAGCCGAGGCTTACGAGTTGGCCGCCGCCAACAGCGCCAAAGACCCCGACCTACGACAGAAGGCGATGCTGGCTGAGGGAGAAATGTACGACCTGCTGCAGAAAAGAGACACTGCTCTGGAGAAGTACAAAGCGGTCATCGCCGAGAATTCCGCCTCCAACTCCGCCGAACTGGCCCGGCACTATTTGAAGCAGGCGTACACGAGTCCCTAGACGCGGCTTGCCACTCCACAACCATGCGGCCGCTAACTTCCTGATAGGAGTCGCTCTATGAGATTCCGCAGAACACACTGCGTTCGCTTCGTTCTTCTCTTTTTCCTGGTAGTCGCTCTCCATGCTCAGGAGAAGATCGATTCATCTCCACATACGATCCAAATGGTTTCCGTAGGGAAAGGTGTCAGCCTGGAGGTGCTCGATTGGGGGAGGCACTGGCAGACCGCTGGTTCTGCTAACCTGCATCTCAACAAACCCGTCATCGCGGGGCATTCCATTGCCGGCGAGGAGCTAAGTTATATCGGATCGCATCATCCCGAAAAGGTCGCCGGACTCATTTACCTGGAAGCCGGTTATCCTTACGCTCTCTACGATCAGGCCAACGGCGAGTTGGAACTAGATGCCATCGAATTACGGAAGCAGCTTCGCCAGTTCACCAATGGGTATGCGCAGGAGCCAGTTAAAGATTACGACGAGCTGATTGCCAATCTGGAGCGGGTTGAGAGGGAGGCCAAAAAGCACCAGCAAGATATGGGAAACCTCCCTCCCACTCCGGTGAGCCCGAGGATGACTCCGGGTCTGTTCGCCATCATGGAAGGCCGGGAAACTTTCACAACTATCCACGTACCCGCCCTCGTGATCTTCGCAATCGATCCCAGCCCCATCTCCGGCGATGATCCCCAAGCCCACGCCCAAGCCGTGCGACAGGCGCTTATGATACGCGACAAAAACTTGCAGATCGCTGCGTGGAAGCGGCAAGTCCCTTCAGCCCACATGGTCCTGATCCCGCATGCTACTCATTATGTCTTCAAGTCCAATGAGGCCGATGTCCTGCGCGAAATGAACAATTTCATCGCTACACTCCCCGCAGCAAAGTAGTCCAGTGAGACAGGCGCGGCTCGCCTGGCGCGTCGTCCGTTGCGATCTGGGCCAAGATAACGTTAGACGAGCTTTCCTACACTTGACCGTTGCTCAGCCCAGATCGGTACGGGGAAGTCGGCTTGTGGCGGGGTTTTTCAGCCACTCGGCGCCGTTCCGGACAGATCACGGGCAATCTGGAAACTGACCATTACCTAATTTGCAGGCCCTTTGCATCGCCGGGAACCTTTGCTTATCCTTTTCGTATCAGTTCTGTGGGGAGGCTTTATGTACTGCAACTACTGCGGAAAGGTGATTCAGGACGACGCCAACCTCTGCGCCTATTGCGGCAAGCGGGTGGGCTCGGTGGCGGGACGTCGCAAGCTGATGCGCTCGCGCGCCGATCGCAAGATCGCCGGCGTCTGCGCCGGTTTCGCTGAGTACTTTGACCTGGATGTCACGGTCGTACGCGTGGTGTGGCTGATTGTAGCGCTGTTCGGCGGCGGTGGAATCCTGGCCTACATCATTGCCTGGATCGTGATGCCCGAGGAGCCGAAGTACCTTCCTGCCGCTCCGCCGGCGACGACACCGCAGCCGTACCAACAACAGTGATCCAGCTTTGGCGTGTTTGGAAGTGCGCAGGGTTAGCGCACTTTCCGAATTGGCGTGTCTGGGTAGAGCGGGCTCGTCGGGTTCTGTGTTTTCACGTCGAGTCGGCTTTCAGCCGACGACAAATCGTGCCGCCGGGCTAAAGCCCGGCTCTTACTTTCATACGCGCGGGACGCGGCGCTGAAGCGCCGCTCTACCGTTCGGATACAGCTACACGGAAACTGGACGCACCCAAATCCTCACTAGGCCGCGCCCGCCCGCAGCCGCGGCCAGGCCGTCCAAATCAGCGACAACAAAGCCACGATCGCGATTATGAACTGCGAAATCACGCAATACAGACACCAAACCCCCAGCGCATAAGCCTCAATATCACTGAGGTGAATTGCGAAGCCGAGGCCGATGACCGCACAGATCAGTACCAGGGCCTTGCGTCGTGCCAGCGCCAGTACGCCGAGAAGAACATAGCCCGCGATGCCGATGGCCGCTACCGGCACGCCGTAGACCACAGCAAACGGACTGTGATTGACCGTCCCGCAGTCCCACTTGTCGTTGATGCTGCACGGTTCCTTGCCAGGCGGATCGTAGTGGACCTTGAGGGCAAGTGACGACACCACTATTCCGGCGATGGCGAAAAACAGGATTACGTAGCGCACGCGATTCTCCACCCGCGTCATTCTGCGGAGTTCTGGGATGATGCCCTCCATTGTAATGGCAGCCGCCGCTTTCGCGCGGTTGCGGCGCTATAGGCGCTGTAGCGCGTTGACCAGCTCAAACTGCTCCGGTTAGGATGGATCGGGATTCGCTGCGCCCTCCAGCTTCTGCGTGGGTTTCGGCTGGAAGGCAGGCGGCAGCTTTACAGGCTCTTGCGCCTGCAATTAGACTTACAGGTTTCCTCCCCAACTCGTACGAAGCGGAGTGGCGGGAGATCGCTGGATTGCGCTCGTGGCGCGGATAGGAGAGAGAATCGATGGCTTCCATAGAAGAGCGGGTGAAGCAGATCATCGTAGAGCAGTTGGGCGTGGACGAAGCGGAGGTGACTCCTGCGGCTTCGTTTGTGGATGACCTCGGCGCCGATTCGCTCGACACCGTGGAGCTGGTCATGGCCTTCGAAGAAGCCTTCGAGATCGAAATCCCGGATGAGGACGCGGAGAAGATCCGCACCGTGCAGGACGCGATCACGTATATCGACCAGCACGCCAAGGCAAAGAAGTAGCGGGGAGCCGCGCGTAACTTCGCGCCTCCTGACGAGAGCCTTGAGCGTCTGACCATGCACGGGCATGAGGACGAAAGGCGAATAGCGAACCGCGAAACACGAATACGAAAGGCGAAGGGCGAACATGGCATCCATTGAGGAACGGGTCAAGCAGATCATTGTGGAGCAGTTGGGTGTAGACGAGGGCGAGGTCACCCCGAACGCCTCGTTTGTGGACGACCTCGGCGCTGACTCCCTGGACACGGTGGAGCTGGTTATGGCCTTTGAAGAGGCCTTCGAAATCGAGATTCCTGACGAGGATGCGGAGAAGATCCGTACCGTCAAGGACGCCATCGACTACATCAATGCGCACGCGAAAGGATCGAAGTAGTTTGCAGCGGCGCGTGGTGGTAACCGGGATCGGCGTCATCTGCGCCGTCGGTAACAATGTCGAGCAAGTCTGGCAGGCGCTATTGGCCGGCCAGGGCGGCGTAGAGCGCATCGCCAGCTTTGATGCCACGGGCTTCGCCTGCCAAATTGCCGCCGAGGTGAAGAACTTCGATCCGCTGCAATTCGTGGACAAGAAGGAAGCGCGCAAGATGGGGCGCTTTATTCATCTGGCCATCGCCGCCAGCGACGAGGCGCTGCGCATGGCCAACTACAAGGTCGAGAACGACGAGATGGCCGAGCGCACCGGGGTCAACATTGGCTCTGGTATCGGCGGATTCGATATCATCGAGCGCGAACACTGCAACCTGCTCAACGGCGGCCCGCGCAAAATCTCGCCCTTCTTCATACCCGCGGCCATCGTAAATCTGGCTGCCGGGCAGGTCAGCATCCGCAATAATGCTAAAGGCCCGAATGAGGCCACCTGCACTGCCTGCACTACCAGCGCGCACTCGATTGGGGATGCCGCGCGCGTCATCAAGTACGGCGATGCGGATGTCATGATCGCCGGCGGCACGGAAGCTGCTATCACTCCCATGGGTGTCGGCGGCTTCGCCGCTATGCGCGCGCTGTCTACCCGCAACGATGATCCGCACCGCGCCAGCCGTCCCTGGGACAAAGACCGCGATGGCTTCATCATGGGCGAGGGCTCAGGCATTCTGATTCTGGAAGAGCTGGAGTTTGCCAGGAAGCGGGGCGCCAACATTATCGCCGAAGTAGTCGGCTACGGCATGAGCGCCGACGCCAACCATATGACCCAGCCCGCGCCCGAAGGCGAGGGTGGCTACCGCGTGATGCGCAATGCCCTCCGCGACGCTAAGCTTGCGCCAGAGCAGATTGGCTATGTAAACGCGCACGGCACCTCGACGACGCTGGGCGACGAACTGGAAGCCACCGCCATCAAGCGCGCCTTCGGCGAGCACGCCTACAAGCTGCTGGTCAGCTCCACCAAATCGATGACCGGCCACCTGCTGGGCGGCGCCGGCGGCCTGGAAGCAGCCATCACCGTGCTGGCGCTGCGCGACCAGATTGTTCCTCCTACGGTCAATCTCGACAATCCCGCTCCGGGCTGCGACCTCGACTTCGTCCCCCACAAACCCCGCCAGATCCAGATGGAGTATGCGATGTCGAACTCCTTCGGCTTCGGCGGCACCAACGGATGCCTGGTGTTTAAGCGGTGGACGGAGTAGATAGCGGTTCGTCGCGCGCAAACATCTCCACCAGCGTAGCTGAAACAGCGGTGGCTGTTTTCGGAGAAACCACGCCCAGTCGCTTGATGAGACGCTGACGGTCGACGGCACGAATTTGATCCAGCGCAACCTGTCCTCGCTTGCCGCGAAAGCTGACGGCGACCCGGGTGGGATAAGCTCGCACCGTAGTTGTCATGGGCGCAACAATGGCGGTTTGCAGGTTGCGGTTCATTTCGTCGGGAGAAATGATGAGGCAAGGTCGAGTTTTTTGAATCTCCGCTCCGACGGTGCGGGCCAAGGTCACCAACCACACTTCATCGCGACGCGGCGAAGGGCTTACCAATTCCATTCCTGGCGATCAAAGCGGTTTTGAGGGAGCGACGAAAGCAGCAGCGGTGCTCGCCGGGAAGACTGGGCGGCGGAGAATGCCGCGTCCCAACCCTCGCGCAAACCGCGATGGGCCGAGATCACCAGGCGACCGTCTTCCATTCGCAGCTCGACCGTCCTGCCCAGGCCGCACTGCTCAATAAGCGGGCGCGGAATACGTATGCCGCGTGAGTTCCCAATGCGCACCAAATTGGCTTTCATAGTAATTACATTGTACTTACGAAAGAGCTGATGAGTCAAAGGGGATAGCCGGGATTACTGATGACGAATCGCCGGTTTTGAGGGGCACGGTTAAAAGCAACAAACTGCGAATTCCCTCAGAGGCTAAAGCCTGACTCAGTCCGCCTTGTGTGACGCGGCTGAAGCCGCGCCCCTTCAAAGAATTTCCTCAGCTTCATGAATAATGCAGGCTAGATCGTCGTTCGTGAATCGTGGTTCGTGGATCGAACAACGATCCACTAAAATCGATTCACGATAAACGATAAAGGATCCACGAAAGAGGGGACCCGAGTGGCTGACAAAAGCTATCACATGACGCCGCAGCAGTTCCGCAAGCACGGCCACGATGTGGTGGATTGGATCGCGGATTACTACGAAAACATCGAAGGGCTTCCTGTCTTGTCCCAGGTAAAGCCGGGGCAAATTCGGCAAACGCTGCCGCGCGAGGCTCCCCAGCAACCAGAAGGCTTTGCCGCCATGCTGGCGGACATGGACAAGGTTATTCTTCCGGGAGTCACGCACTGGCAGTCGCCCAATTTCTTTGCCTACTTCCCCGCCAATGCATCCGGGCCGGCGATCTTAGGCGACCTGCTTTGTTCGGCGCTGGGAGTCCAAGGAATGCTGTGGGCCACCAGTCCCGCCTGCACCGAATTGGAAACTCATGTTCTGGACTGGCTGGTGCCGATGCTGGGACTGCCCGAGAAATTCCTCTCCAGCCGCACCGGCGGCGGGGTGATTCAGGATACGGCTTCCAGCTCTTCCCTGTGCGCCATGCTGGCGGCGCGCGAGCGTGCTACCAACTATCGCAGTAACCGCCGCGGCTGCGACGGACGTCTCACGGCTTACACCTCGAACCAGGCCCACTCTTCCATCGAGAAGGCTGCGATGGTGGCCGGCATCGGTGTGGAAAACCTGCGTCTGATCGATGTAGATGATCGCTTCGCGATGCGTCCCGACGCATTGGCGAAGCAGATTGCCCAAGACCGCGAAGCTGGCTTGACCCCGTGCTTCGTCTCGGCCACGGTCGGAACAACTTCTTCCAATGCCCTCGATCCACTGCCGGCAATCGGCGCCATCTGCCGGGAGAACAATCTCTGGTTCCATGTTGACGCTGCCATGTCAGGCACCGCCGCTCTATGTCCCGAGTTCCGCTACATCCAGGACGGCATCGAGCTCGCCGACAGCTACACCTTCAACCCGCACAAGTGGATGTTCACCAACTTCGACTGCAACTGCTTTTACGTCGCCGATCGCAAGGCGCTGATCTCGACGCTCAGCATCCTGCCGGAATATCTGCGCAATCAGGCAACGGAGTCGGGCGCGGTCTTCGACTATCGCGATTGGCACATCCCCCTGGGACGCCGTTTCCGCTCGCTGAAACTGTGGTTCGTGATTCGCTACTACGGTGTCGAGGGGCTGCAATTCCACGTCCGCCGGCATATCGCCATGGCGCAGCAGTTCCTGGAGTGGGTAAGGCAGGACGAGGGCTTCCAGGTAGCTGCGCCCGCGCCGCTGAACCTGGTCTGCTTCCGCCATCGCGACGGGGACAAAAGCAGCGAGGAGTTGATGGACCGGCTGAATCGCAGCGGCGATCTGTATCTCACTCACACCCGCCTGGACGGGCGATTTACGCTGCGTTTCTGCGTCGGCCAAACCAACACGACGGCACGGCACGTCGAGCGGGCGTGGAAAAGGATTCAGGAGGAGGCGGGCAAGCTGTGATACTGAAGATCAGCTCCATCGAGCGTTCAACAGATGTAAGGCTGGCGATGCTACTGCGGGGTCGCGGTTCCCTGCGCCGGCGTTGCCCCCTGGCTCGGCGGAGCGACCGGCGGTGGCGTCATCCCTAGAAACGTGGTTCCCATGAACCTTCCGCTGGGATCGAAGTTCCAGGTGAACAAGGCAAAGCCCGCGTGGGCGCACGTCTCACAGCCATTCCTGAGCGGATAACCGATGACGAATTGCAACCCGCCGTTCGGGCCGGTGGCCGCATTAGGCCAAGTCTGGCCGTTGCGATCGCCTGGCCACAGGTTGGCGCTGGGATATTGGTTTTGCAGGGCCTGGAATTGGAAACTCCGTTTCATGTCTTTCTGGTCCAGCAGCTTCAGGTCTTCGACGTTGATCATCCGCGGCCTGCCGTTCACCAGCAGCAGGCCGTGAGTTGACCGCAGCAGGTAGTTCACCCAGGCGATATCGACAGGACCAACCTTGTGAAAACCGGCCATAATGCCGACCTCGCCGCCGGTCTGCTTGTACAGTTCGCGGGTAAAATTCACGGCGTCAGCCGAGGCTCCGGCCTTAGGCATCTGGTCGATAACGCACTGGGAGAACTTGAACCCAGACGACACGTTGCCGCAGGCGGCGCGGGCCCTGGCCAGGAAATCGTTGCCGGGTTGCCACACGGCTGAGGGGCCGATGTTCTGCATCGCTGACTGTGCAAATGCGGATGTGGCGAGTGCGATGATGACCACGAACAGCAGCAGCCGACGCATACATCCTCCTGCTACGATTTGGCTGGCGAAGGAAGATAAGCAGTCCGCAGGAACTTCCCGCGGGCATCGAACTCCCACCCGAAGCGCACCACGCCTACCCGCTCACAGGCGTGGCATCCGTTGAGAAGCGGATAGCTCACAACGAACTCGCTCCCTCCGCCAGGCACTGACTGGAGCTGTGGCCACGGGTCGCTGCCGCTACGGTCGCCCGGCCAAAGGTCGGCCCCGGGAAACTTCCGCTTGATCGCCTGGAACTTCAGACCTTCTTGCATCGCCGTGCGGTCCAACTTTTCCAGATTGTCGATATCTAGGATACTGGGGTCGCCATTCAGCAGCAGCACGCCGTAATTGTCGTTGGCGCGCAAAGGATAAAACACTTGCGCCGCGTCAACCGCACCGTACGGCCTGAAGGCGACCATGATGCCAACCTGCCCCTCGGTTTGGCGGAACAGCATTCGGGTGAAACTCACGGCGTCGGCGGGCGCTCCTGCAGCTGACATCTGATTCATGAAGCAAACCGGGAAGCTGGCGGGGCCAGCCCCTTTTTCGCAGATCTCGTGGGCTCGGGTGACAAAGTCCGGCGGCGGCGGCCATACCGCCGAAGCCCCGATCCTGCCGCCGTCCGCTGCCGTCGCAGCTTGCGCGGTCCCCGTCCCCCTCTGGGGTACAAGCGGAACCAGCATCACACTCGCCAAAGCTGTTATGAGCAATTGAGTCGATGACTGCACTTCACTCTCCACCAGGAACGCACCAGGGCACTAGTATCCCTACTCGATATGGCAAAGGTCAAACCGCCATGACCCCGGCAGCGGCCAAGCGCGCCGGCGGCTTGACAAAAGGTCAAGAGTTTTTCGGTGGCGCACGTCTCCGGAAGGTGTAGAATCGCCCCACCATGAGGGCTGTGGGGTGACCACGCTCTCTGCTCTTCAGCCCGATCGTCAATTACCCCGGGCGCCGCTGCGAAGCTTACCTTTGGGCAACCCGCCCGGCACTCACAAGGATCGTAGTCTCAGGTCTGCGATCTTGGCGGAGGCTCCTATGCAGTGCGGACGCTGGCTCGCTCCCCTTGTCCCCTTTCTTCTAATCCTGACCGCGCACGCTCAACTTCACATTGGAGGGTCCAACAATTCCTCTATGAGCGGCAGCGTGCACATCCACGTCTTGCTGCAGAACGGTCGTAATGCCGGTCCTTACCTGGAGGTTCGCTTGTTGGAGGGCGGAAGCAGCGCGGTGGCCGGCATTACCTATACGAACGATGTCGGCGAGTGCGCATTTAGCATGATTCCGGTGGGCAGCTACCACGTGGAAGTCAGCGGGGACGGCATTCAGACCACGGAGACCGATACCTTCGAGGTCGATAATCGGAAGATGTCTCAAATGCAGTGGGTTACGGTGCGGCGGACGGAAGACTCTGGCCCCGGCCCGGTGTCAGCTCATTCCGGCATAGTCTCTGCCACTGACTTGAATGTCCCGGGCAAGGCGCGCAAGGAACTGGACAAGGCCAATGAAGAGATGGCCATGCACAATTGGAAGAAGTCCCTGGAGCACCTGAACAAAGCCATTGCCCTGGCTCCCGGCTGGGCAACCGCTTACAACAACCTCGGCGTTTGCTACGCCAAAACCAACGATATTCCCCACGAGGAAGAAGCCCTGAAGAAAGCCATCAGCCTGGATGATCACTTCGCTCCCGCGCTGGTGAACTACGGCAAACTGTGCATCCGCCAGAAGGATTTTCCGCGGGCTGAAGCAGTCTTGCAGAAGGCTGCCACGGCGGAGCCCAATGACGCCGGAACCTTGTTGCTACTGGCCTATTCCGCGTATATGAATCGCCACTTCGACTCTGCCATTGCCGCCGCCCACCAGGCGCATGCCCTGGGCTCCGACCACCCCTCCTTCGTACATTACGTCGCGGCCCGTTCCTACCAGAACGAGGGCCGTCAGCAGGAGGCGCTGAACGAGTTCGAGATATTTCTGAAGGAAGAACCCAAGGGACCGCGCGCCGATCATGTGCGCGGCGACATCGCACGTATCGAAAGCGCCCAGCAGCAGGTGGGCACGCAGCAGCTTGCTCACTGACTTTACTTGAATCCGGCTTGAGCCTATCGTCCCACAGTTTCGCTGGCCGCTATCCCTCTTTCATCTTGAGGCGGCTTTTGTTCTCTTCCATAAAATCGCGGATTTGCTCCGCCTGATCCAGCAGCCTGATCCATTGCTCGTAATACAGGGTCACGGGAAAACGCCCAAGGCCATATACACTCACTCCGCCCTTCTCGCTGACCTTGAAATCCAACTCGCCGCGCTTGCGTCCCTGGGTCTTTTCCAGCTCCGCGATGCGGGCCTTGAGCTCTTCATAAGTCGGTTCCGGCATTGTCTCACCTCGACAGGAATTTACCCGCGAATCCCTCCGCCTCGCCACCGGGAAGGTCGCAGCAGCCATCTTACCGGAAGCTGGGGCTTACCGGCTGCGCGTTGTGGCCCAAACCGTTCACGCGCGCCGATTCCAGTTCAATATGACCCACATCGCCCAATGGCCAGGCAGAAGCTATAGCGCGCCGCATCCAGAGGACGATCAGTTCGGCACGGCGTTGTACGCCGAACTTGTTCAGCAGGTTGGAGACGTGGAACTTCACGGTGCGTTCGGAGACGAACAGGCGGGCGGCGATTTCCTTGTTCGAGAGATTTTCCAGCAGCAGGTCCAGGACGTCGCGCTCACGGCGGCTGACTTCTATCTCGGGAAGCAGGGACTTGCCTCCGTCCAACTCGGGCAGGATGGACTCGATGAACCCGGTCAGGATCTCGCTAGGAACGCAGTATCCGCCTTTAGCGACCTGGCAAGCAGAACTCGCCAGCTCCCGCTGTGCCTGACTGTAGGCCAAGACTCCTTTCACACCCAGGCGTAGCAGCGAGTAGATTTGGGGATCTTCCAATCTGGGCAGGAGCACCAACACGGCAAGGTCAGGCTGCTCGACATGAAGCTTGCGGAGGAATTCGCGTGCGGCTTCGGGGTCGCAGCAATCCAGGATGGCAACTCGCGCCTGGGCCGTCTGCGTGGGAGCTTCGAGATGTGGCAGGCATAGCTCCGGGCTGACCACGACGTCAAACCCCGCCTTGCTGAGCAAGCGCGCAAATCGCTGCTGCGCAACTGGATGCTGGCAAAACAGAACCAGCTTTTGCCGACTACGACGGGCGGGAGTGCGGTTGCTACTTAAGGGGTCCATGCGCCGATAACCGCTTCTCTGTGTTTATCGGCCGAATGCCCCCTGCCCTTGATGAAGCAGCCTGCAGGATTCGGCGCATGTGCCCGGCGGCTGAAGCTGAGAGACCCTTGCGGATAGCCTAAAGGCCCTCCCTAGAACTTGCCGATGTGGATGCTGCCGTCGCCCGTCGAGATCTCCAGCAGCGGGCCGCCGCCGTTCAGCTTGCCGCGTATGCGCGAGCGGTCCATGGACCCGCTGACCATCACTGGCATGTCGAGTTGGATGTGGCCGTCGCCGGTGTGCACATAGAGCTCGGCCGCGATCTCCTGCGGCAGCCGCACCTCCACTCCGCCGTCACTGGTGTGAATCAGCCAGCCGTCATTCAGCTTCGAGCCGGGACGGACGGTGAGATCGATGTGCCCGTCACCGGAACGCAGCGCGAGATCCGTAAAGACGCCGTCGACGTTCATGTGGCCGTCGCCGGTGTGGCCGCGCAGGACGCCGCTGAAGTTCTGCACGCTGATGTGGCCGTCTCCAGTGTCAAGCTGTGCCTGGCCGCCAACATCCCTTACCGAGACGTTGCCGTCGCCCGAGCGCAGATCGAGCGCTGCTTGCTGCGGAACCTGCACTTCCACTCGCACGCCGCGCGTGCCAAAGTGGATTCCCCAGCTATTCGGAATGTGGACCTGCAGCTCCACGCTATTGCCAGCCTGATGCTCGGTGACGCGAACACCGCGGTCGCCGATCTTATAACCATCGGCCACGACTCGCGCCTGGATCGCGTTGCCGGCGCCACCTGTGACTTCAATCGAGGCGTCATTGGTATCGACACGCAGGCTCGGATTGTTGCCGACCGGATAGCTCTTGCTCCATTCCTCGGCGAACGCCGAGAGGCTCAAGAGCGAAAAACAGAGCAGGAGAACTAGGGACCGTTTGCTCACAGCGCTCCTCCTCGCAGTGGTACGAGAAGGAGCTGCCGTAAGTTCCGTTGCGAATGAGGAGAGTAAGGAGGGCTCATGCGGTGCCCGGGGCATGCGAACTAGCGGAGTGGAACGTCCCGCATGCCCCTTTTGAGCATCGCTCCCTGCTTGTTGAGATAGACGGGGGTGCGGAAAAAGGGTTAGCGCAAGAAGCCTGTGCGATGATCCCCAAGCAGCCGCGATGCGTCGGTTTTAACTTTTTGAATTGTCTCCCGCTCGGTGTTTATTTTTTTCTTGAGACAGGATGGCAATGCCGGCACGCAGCCCAACATCAACAAATACGCGGCAGCTGGTCGCCGGCAAGCATATCCACAATTCTTGTAGTACCCAGGTTTGAGCGAATCGTGACCAGCCCGGGATGTTGGCTGGTCACGGTTCCGATCATTTGCGCGTTCCCGCCCAGCGGATGCGCGCGCATGGCTTCCAGTATCGGCTCAGCCGCGTTCGGCGCGACGATGGCCACCAGCTTACCTTCATTAGCCACGTAGAGCGGATCGAGCCCCAGCATCTCACATGCGCCCTGGACTTCCGCTCGAATGGGGATGGCGGCCTCGTCGAGTTCCATGCCAACCTCGGAACGGGCAGCGATTTCATTCACCGCGCTGGAAAGGCCGCCGCGCGTAGGATCGCGCATGCAGCGAATTTCGCCGCCGGCGGCCAGCATCGAGGCGACGAGCGTATGCAGGGCAGCGCTGTCGCTGGCGAGCGTGGTCTCGAACTCCAGACCCTGGCGCTGCGCCAGGATGCAGATGCCGTGCTCGCCAATGGCGCCGCTGAGCAGGATGCGGTCACCGGGGCGGGCCTGATCGGCGGAGAGATTGACGCCCTGCGGCACCACGCCGATTCCCGAGGTGTTGAGAAACATGCCGTCGGCGCTGCCCTTCTCCACAACTTTGGTATCGCCCGTGACTACCTGCACGCCCGCGGCGGCGGCGGCATCGCGCAGCGAGCTGACAACCCGCCGCAGGGTGTCGATAGGCAAGCCCTCCTCCAGGATGAAGCCGGCGCTGAGATAAAGCGGCTGCGCACCGCCAACGGCCAGATCGTTCACGGTGCCGTGTACGGCGAGCGAGCCGATGTCGCCGCCGGGAAAGAACAAAGGCTTAACCACGAACGAATCGGTGGTGAAGGCGACGCGGCATCCGTTCAGGTTGACAATGGCTTGATCGTCGAGGCGCGCGAGGGTGGGATTGCGAAAGGCAGGCAGGAAGATTTCTGCCGTAAGCTCAGCCGAGAGCTTGCCGCCACTGCCATGCGCCAGCAGAACGTGATCGGAAGTGGTGAGCGGCCGGGGACAGGAGAGCGAGAATGGCTTCACATCGGACATGAGTTACCCAGATCACGAATGGCATGACGGCGATACTGGTAATAAGCGGCGCAGGCTCCCTCGGAGGACACCATGGGCGCGCCCAGCGGAGTTTGCGGCGTGCAGCGCAGCCCAAAAGCAGCGCAGTCGGGCGGCTTCTTTTTGCCCTGCAGCACCAGCGCGCTGATACATTCTGCCGGCTCCTCCACGCCGGCTTCCTGCAGGCTGAATCGGCGCTCGGCGTCAAAGTCTGCAAACCTGGAACGCAGCCGATACCCGCTCTGCGGAATCGTGCCGATGCCGCGCCACTTGCGATCGCAAACTTCGAAGACCTGGTGCAGGATGCTTTGCGCCGGGACATTACCCGTGGCCAACACCGAGCGCGAATACTGGTTCTCGAGCTCGGCCCGGCCATCTTCCAGTTGCTCGATCAACCTCAGCACGGCCTCAAGCAGGTCCACCGGCTCGAAACCGCCGATGACGATGGGCACGTGAAACTCGCGCACCAGCTCTTCGTATTCCGCTGCGCCCATCACGGTGCAGACATGGCCCGGCGCAATGAAGCCTTGCACCCGATTGCCGGGCTGATTGAGCAAGAGGCGTATGGCCGGAGGCACGATGACATGGGAGACCAACACAGAAAAATTCTTCAGCCCCAGATGATTCGCCTGCCAAACTGCCATGGCATTGGCGGGCGCGGTGGTCTCGAAGCCAATGGCAAAGAAGACGACCGAGCGCTGCGGATTCGCTTGCGCAATGCGCAGCGCGTCCATGGGCGAGTACGCCAGGCGGACGTCGCCGCCCGCGGCCTTGACGCGCAGCAGGTCCGCTTTCGATCCCGGAACTCGCAGCATGTCGCCGTAGGAGACGAGGATGACATCCGGCCGCGACGCCAGCGCGACCGCCTTGTCGATCATCTCCAGAGGGGTGACACACACCGGGCAACCAGGGCCGTGCACCAACTCGATGCCGCGCGGCAAAAGCTCATCAAGCCCATAGCGCATGATGGTGTGCGTCTGGCCGCCGCAGATTTCCATCAGCACCCAAGGATGCCGGGCACGCTGCGCAATTCTCGCTACCAGTTTGAGCGCAAGGTCGCGGTCGCGGTACTCGTCGATGTACTTCACAGCGCTTCGGTGGGCGGGATTCGCCTGAACGCAATTTAACTGTACGGGAGAAGTCTGCGGCTGGTCACCAAAAGATAGCGGTGACGGCCATCACAGCTTAGTCGGTCGGCTATCGTCATATTTGTGGGGAGAAGGGGAAGGCGCAACTCTGCAAGGTGGAAAAGCTGAATGGGTGGCCGGATATCCCGATCGCTGAAAAGCCAAGTGGAACCGCGTCCTGAGATACTGGTCCTGACACCGGTGACGATGGAAATCACGAGATGAATGATCGAGTTTTGAAGCACACGGAAGCACACAAGCTGGAAGATCCAGAGCGCCTGAATTGGCTGCCGCCGGCAGAGGTGCTGGCGCAATTGCGGATTGCCGAGGGGATGAAGGTTGCCGACGTTGGGGCAGGCACTGGATACTTCAGCCTTCCCCTCGCCGGAGCCGTTGGCGCGTCGGGACATGTTTTTGCGGTCGATCTGCAGCGTGAAATGCTCGACATAATTCAGGGAAAATTAGAGTCTCCGGAGGCGCCGAGGAACATCTCCCTGCATCAGGGCGCGGCTTCGCTGATTGCTTTGCCCGATGCCAGCGTTGATCTGGCTTTCTATGCGAATGTGTGGCACGAAATCGACGATCACGATGCGGCATTTCGCGAAGCGCATCGAATAGTCGTTCCCGGCGGAAGCATAGCCATCGTGGACTGGCGCAAGGACAAGACATCGCCGCCTGGCCCGCCGCAAGAGCATCGCATTTCCGCCGACGCGGTGGTCAGCTTTCTGCAGGCCAACGGCTGTCGCAACGTGTCGTGGCAAAATGTCGGCGCCTTCGGCTACATCGCCACGGCCGAACTGCCAGGCGGCGACTGACTCACCCCACGGCAAGACCAGTTGCTGAAGAGAGGGTCAGGGGAACGTTTCCTCAACGCCCGACTCGCCGTGGCGATGCGCCTACGCCCGCTTCAACTCGCCACGCGTAAGTCGCTCGAGCACTTGCGGCAGGGGAACGCCGGTCGGCCCTATCCACCCGCGGATACCCGACTGCTCAAGATGGCGCAACGCGCCCGGGCCGATGTCGGTGAACACGGCATCGGTACAGCCGTGCCGCGCCATGAGGTCCACAACGGCGCGTCCGTTCAGCGCTGTGTTCTGTGCGAAGGTGATTTCGCCGCTCTCGCCATCGCGGACCATGATCCACTTCGCTTTGCCAAAGTGTGGCGACAGAGCCGAGCCCTCGCGTTTCAGTTACGTGGTAAATGCAATCTTGTTCATCGTAATCTCACGCTTTCGATTTAATGATTACTCCGGCATTGCCTTTTCTTTATCGGACAATAGATGTACTATACACCTAGATGTAAATAACACTGTACTGAAGGACAAACGAATGCGAATTGCAGTTCCATTATCGGCAGGGCAACTGGCGGAACATTTTGGCCATTGCGAGCAGTTCTTGTTTGCGGATGCTGATCCGCAAAACCGTACGGTCTTGCACAAGACGCTTGAGACCGCTCCGGAACATGCCCCTGGTCTGCTTCCCCGCTGGCTGGCCGAGCGTGGCGTGAATGTTGTGATTGCCGGCGGATTGGGCGCGCGTGCCCGTGATCTGCTGGCCGCCAGTTCCGTCCAGGTGTTCGCCGGCGCGCCTGTCGCCGAGCCCGATGTGCTGATCGCCAGCTTTTTGAATGGCACCTTGCAGCAAGGCGAGGGCCGCTGTGACCATTCCGAGCACGGCTGCCATCACTGAGTTGCGCTGGAGAGAGGATACGATTGCCCACTACCGTCAGACGAAGGAAGTCCGCCGCCAAGTGCCCGCGCCACGACTATCCCTGCACCTGCGCGATGGGACACCTGTACCGATTCGTGGAGCCGGTGCTGCTGCTCATGCTCAAGGAAAAGGGGGGCTCTTACGGATACGACCTGCTGGGAAACCTGGCCGACTACGCCTTCACTGACGGAGAAATCGAGAAAGCAGTTCTGTATCGTACGCTGCGGCGGCTGGAGGAGAACGGCCATATCCGTTCGGACTGGGAGACGGACGAACCGGGACCGGCGCGCCGGGTTTACACGCTCACGCGCGACGGCGAACGACATTTAAAGGAGTGGGCCCAGGTGCTGACGAAGGTTGCCGGCTCCATGAACCGGTTCGTCCGGCGAGTGTCTTCCGACAAGCCTCTCGAATAGCGGCAGCCCACGCTGGCCACGACTGCGCGACCGTGCCAATACGCCCGCGTCCGCCAAGTCAGCCGTTCGGCCGTCGACTTCGACCATGCCAGGATGCTCTCGCAGGGTCTTTTCCTTCAGCGCCAGGATGACGCCGTGATCTGGCGCACCGAGTCAATGCCGCCATGCCGGCTAGAAGGAGACCGCCATTGTGAACGATCATTTCCATCTGAGCTGCCCCCTCGGTGGCGTACAAGCCTGCAAATCCAATTCCGGCGAAAAGAAGCTGCCTTCGTTCTGCCCCATGGGCACGGAACCTGAGCAATTGGAACGCTGCTTCGGGCGAGTCGAAAAGCTCCTGGCTCCTGCGGGACGATCGAAGATCATGCTATGCCGGAAATAGTGTTATCTGGCGGCGTGAAATTGGGAGTCAAGCCGAGAACGGCCAAAGCTTCGCGCAGTGTTCGCGTAGCAACCGAGAACACTGCCGCTAGCAGGGCATGACATGGGAAGCGGAACCTCTGTGATCAGGGCCTGAGGCGTCATCATCTGCGCCGGTGCGACATGGGCCTGGCCGGCGGCGTGCCTTTATAGTCCTTGGGATAGACGACGACGTGGCGCTCGGCGGCCTCGCCGGCGCTTTCGGTGCGGAGGTCGTCGCAATCGCGCATGGCCAGGTGCAGGATGCGGCGCTCGCGCGAGGACATGGGAGCGAAGGCGTAAGGTATTCCCGTCTCGCGCACGCGCTGGGCGGCGACGTCGGCCGCCAGCCGCAGCTCCTGCAAGCGCGCCGAGCGGAAGTTTTGGCAGTCGAAGCTGATCTTCTCGTGCTCGTCGGGGGCCAGCCGCAGCATCTCCAGGGCGATGTGCTCGAAGGCGCGCAGCAGTTCGCCGCCGTTTTCCAGCGCCAGCGAGCTGTCCGCGCCGGACAGTTCCACCAGGATCTCCGGGCGCTCCCATTCGCGATCGGCGCCCACCACCGGATCGACGGTGATCTTGTAGCGCAGGCGGAAATCACCTGTGGCGAAGACGTTGTTCAACAGTTCGCTGATCTTTTTGGCGGCGGCGATTTTGTCGGTGATGGGCATATTCGTTTTCACCACGGAGGCACGGAGAGCACGGAGGAATTTAGAGTCATACTATGCGCAGGCCGTCCGACTCGCCTCCGGGAAATACAAAATAATTGCGTTACCCTCCAGTTCACAGCACACATCTGCTTCGGCGACCAAAATAGCCGCTATGAAGGAACCGTGACGAGGAGACAGCTTTCTGGAATTCAAACGCGGCGATTCACGCTCAACCCATTCGCCAAATCCACCCGGAGTCGGATTATCCTGGCTGAAGCCGCCGTATACCTTTTTCCCCGCAAAGCGGCGCATGGCTTCTGAAAACAGCTTCGCGCTCACCGTTGGGTTTCCCGTCTGTTATAGCGTCACGTCGGTAGCAATCGACCCTGAATAGCTAAATTCTCTTTGCCGCGAAGGAGGGCCTAACGTTAAGAGTTTTTTGACACTCATCGTCTCTCCGTGCTCTCCGTGCCTCCGTGGTGAAAAATTCCAGGCTACTTCAGCGCTTTCTTGCGGGCGCGCTTTTCCATCTCTTCGCGCATCTCGCGGCCCAGGCTGCTGCGGTTCATGATGTACTGCTGAGCAATTCCGATGACGTTGCCCACAATCCAATACACGCTCAAGCCGGAGGGCAGATTGAAGCTGAACCAGCCGATCATCAGCGGCATCATCAGGATCATCATCTGCTGCTGCTTGGGATCCATGCCTGCATTGGGCGTCATCTTTTGCATCAGATAGGTGCTGACCACGATGAGCACCGGCATGATGTAGAGCTTATCGGGCGCGGACAGGTCGTGCAGCCAGAGCCACGGCGCCTGGCGCAGCTCGATGGCGTTCGCCAGCATCGAGTAGAAGGCGAACAGGAACGGCATCTGGATCACCAGCGGCAGACAGCCGCCGGCGGGATTCACGCCCTCGCGCTTGTAGAGCTCGCCGATCTCGGCGTTCATCTCCTGCCGCTTGGGATCGCGCAGCGGCAGCTTCTTGTATTTCTCCTGGATGGCCTTCATCTGCGGCTGCACCTTTTGCATCTTCAGCGCTGATTTCATGCTGGTGATGCGCAGCGGCAGCAGCGCCGCGTTGATAATGACCGTGAGGATAACGATGCACCAGCCCCAATTGCTGGCCATGTGCTCGTGGGTCCACTTCAGCCAAAGGAAAAGCGGTCGCGCGATCAGGCTGAAGAAGCCGAAGTCGACCACGTCGCGCAGATCCGGGCCGTCCATGTGCCCAGGGGCGGTATTGGAGCGCACTGACTCCAGGACGTGCAAGGCCTTGGGACCTACAAACAGGCGCTCTTTGGTGATGCCGTTCGTGTCTCCCACAGCAGCGCCCAATACCTCGTAATTCACGACTTCGTTGGGATTAGGGTGCTTCAGGTCCTTGGGGATGGAGATGCGATTGTGCAGCGTGACCATCGCCGCCGTGTCCGGATTATCGGGCAAGAAGATGGCGGCGAAGAATTCGTCCTGGGGACCGGCCCAGTTGAAGGGCCCGCGCAGGGTGTTCCCTCCACTCACCTTCTTGGCGGCCAGCCGCTCCACTTTGCCTGCGGCCATGTAGTCGATCTTCTGGGCCGCATAGGAGGGCGCTGTCTCTTCATCGCCGAGGGCCGCCGGCCACATCGGATATGCCGCGACCGGTTTGCCGTCCTGCATGACTTGGGTTTCGATCCCAATGACGTAAGTCTCACCGAAATCGAAGATCTTGCGGACAGTGATGTCGCCGCTGGCGTACTCGAAGGTCAATTCGTCGGGAGCATGGAGGCTTCCAGTCGCGCTGGGTACATACAGCGCGGAGTTGATCTGGTTGCGCAGATTTTCATCGTAGGTGTACAGGCTGAGCGGGAGGCCGAACTTGACGCCTTCCTTGTTGACCAGGTCCAGCGGGTTTCCCTCGTCATCCTTGTACTGTTTCAGCACCCATGACTTCACCTGTCCGCCGCGATTGGTGAAAACGATGCGATAGAGGCTGTTCTCCACCGTCGTCTCAGTCTCGCTGCTGGCGGACTTGGGAGCCACGCTGACCTTCGCGGCGCCAGACGTGGGCTGGCTGGCGACCGAGGCCGGCGCGGAGGGAGTTGGCGACGGCGTGGGCTGGCTGGCTTGAGTACTCTGCGCTGGAGTTGTGGGAGGCTGGGTCGGCGGCGGAGTTTTCTTGAAAAGAAAGAACTGGCCGAGGATGATCAGCGCAAAGGTGACGGCAAACACCATCAGCATGCGCCGGTCGCCGCCGCCGGGCTCTTGTTGAGGATTGCGATATTCAGCCAAATTCAGTAACCGATCACAGTTTCTTTTGCGAGTACAACTCGCGATCCTACGGGCTGTTAGCTTTTAGCAGTTAGCGCTTAGCAAACCCTGCCGGGCAGTCTTGCCAAAAGCTAACCGCTGACGGCTAAGAGCCCAGCCTGCTCGTCCCCATGTGCCGCGACTCTACGTGCGGCACCGGATCGTATCCTGCTCGGGCCAGGGGATGGCAGCGCAGCAACCTGGCGCCCGCCAGCAGTCCCCCGCGCAACACTCCATGCCGCTCGACCGCCTCCTCCGCATATTCCGAGCATGTTGGCACAAACCGGCAGGAGTGCGGCAGCATTGGCGAAAGCAAACGCTTGTACATCCGCAAGACCAAGTGGACCGCAGCTTTCATTTTGTTCCCGGCATTCGTCCCCGCTGCTGCGCCAGCCGCAGGCCGCGCGTCACCTCGCTGACCAACTCAGCAAACGGCATACGGAGAACGCTCTTGCGAGGATGGAAGATGACATCAATCGGTCCTTCGCAGGCCACTGATGATAAACGCACCGCTTCTCTCATGCGACGCTTGATGCGGTTGCGCTCCACTGCCCCTCCCAAAACCTTGCCCACTGTGAGCCCTACCCGCGGCCCGCTCGTTGAGCCAACTTCGCGCCGCAGGAAGAAAACGGTCATGTTGCCCGTGAATTGCCGCCGGCCTTTCTGGTAAACCCGCTGAAAATCCGCATGCTTCAAAAGACGATTCGGTTTCGCACCCCAGCGCGCTAAGGGCAAGCGCGTTGGACATCCTGACTTCCGTCCACAAAGCGCGCGGGACATCGGCTTCTCGCCCCCGCTGGCAACCAGCCGGCGCGCCGGGGAACCCGGCTTAGGAAACTGATTGCTGGCGGAGGCCTTAGCGGACATTCAGCCCTCATCGCTGGCGGCCTTGTTTCGCCAGGCCAGCGACGACCCCTACAATTCCATCAGAATAGGCTGCGATAGCGCAGGATTCACTACGGTAGCTTACTCGCGGAAGCCCGGCTTTACCGAGACGCGCTTGCGCCCCTTGGCGCGACGGCGCGAAAGAACCGCTTGGCCGCTCTTAGTCTTCATGCGAGAACGAAAACCGTGCGTCTTTGAGCGGCGGCGACGGTTGGGTTGGAATGTGCGCTTCGGCATGCGAAAACGGCGCTCCTCACTGGCACAGATTTAGACTGAGCAAATCAGAAGTATACCGGCCCGAACACCCTGCTTGCAACCAGCGCTCGTATCACGAAAACACTGCCTCAAGCCGGCAGGCTCGAGTGTAGGTTCTCCTTACCAAGAGCAGAAGCGGACTGTAGCCTTCGATGTCAGAGCATGATTCGCGCCTCAGGTCAGGAATCCTCCTGCGCGCTGCACTGAAGCTGCAGCAGTCCAAAAAAAAATTTGGACGGTTAACTTTCCCGAAATCAATTGGTCGCGGAGAAACGAAGTGAGGCCACACGAGATTTCTCTGGCGCGAAAAATTTTTCGTGCTAGTATCCCTGCAGCCAAGAAGAAAGCAGTTTGTACAAACGCGGTGCAAAGCTCTCCGCCACCGCAACGATGAGTTTGCACAAAGGGATTTTCTGGTGGGTTTGCACCACGCTTTATTGGCTGCATTCGGTTCTGTATCCCGCTAACTGACGACCATTTTTGCTGAAAGGCTGTCGCCTCAGGACTGCTGCATATGTCTACTTTTGGTATTGCCACGCCCAATCCGTGGATGCGTGTTCTGGACGCTTTAGAAAAGAAAATCAGTCGCACCTCGTACGAAACCTGGTTGAAGCCGACCCGCTACGATCACGTGCAAGGGCCGATCCTGTTCGTGCGGGTGCCGACGCCGGAGTTCTGTCACATTGGCGAGCGCTATGGCGACTTGATCAGCGAAGCCTTCGACAATCTCGGTCTAAAGTTCCGCGACGTAGAATTCGTCACTGCCGAAGTCCGCGGCGGGGATGTTAGGGCTCCCGCGACCAGCGACACTCAGATTGCCACAGCGCCCGTCTCGGACAAGCCGGCATTCCCACCCGTCATGCAACAACGTTTCGATTGGGATGGAGCGGCGCAATTGAACCCGAAATACACCTTCGACGATTTCGTTATCGGCGCCGGTAATCAGTTTGCCCACGCCGCGGCACGCGCGGTTGCGGAACGCCCGTCCAAGGCCTACAACCCGCTGTTTCTTTATGGCGGCGTCGGCATGGGGAAGACTCATCTGATGCAGGCCATTGGGCGCGAGATCAAAGTCCGGCAGCCGGAGAAGTCCATCTGTTATGTCTCCGGTGAGCGCTTCACCAATGACATGATCACCGCCCTGCGCAATAACAAGATGGGCAGTTTTCGCGATAAATATCGCACGATGGATGTGTTGTTGGTGGATGACATCCAGTTCTTGGTCAATAAGGAGCGCACCCAGGAAGAGTTCTTCCACACCTTCAATGCCTTGCACGAGTGCCTGCGTCAGATTGTGATTGCCAGTGATCGCCCTCCCAAAGAGCTTTCAGAAATTGAGGACCGGCTGCGCAGTCGCTTCGAGTGGGGCCTGATCGCCGACATCCAGCCGCCGGACCTGGAGACCAAGGTTGCCATCCTGCAGAAAAAGGCGGAATCGGAACAGGTAGTGCTACCCACTGACGTGGCCCTGTTTATTGCTTCCAGTATCCGCAGCAACGTTCGGGAATTGGAAGGAGCACTGATCCGGTTGACCGCCTGCGCCTCGCTGGCCGGCCGGGAAATCAACCTGCCGACCGCACAGGAGGTGCTGAAGAACCTGATCGATTCGCAGGTCCGCAAAATCACCATCGAAGCTATCCAGAAGATGGTATGCGAGCAGTTTGGGCTGCGGGTGGTGGAGATCAAGGCCAAGAACAACTCCCGCGTGATCGTCTTCCCGCGACAGATCGCCATGTATCTGGCAAAACATCTCACTGATGCCTCACTTCCCGAGATCGGACGCCAGTTCGGTGGCAAGCACCACACCACCGTGCTGCACTCGGTGGAGAAAATTGAACAGGCGCGGAAGGTCGACAAAGATTTGAACAGGATGCTCAATAAGCTCATTGAGAGCTTGGGCCAGTGAACCGCGCTTCGGCGCGGTTTTTCACTTTCCGACCGGCTTTTCTGCGTGAGATCCTGTGCATGCGCTGTGGAAAGCGTGGAAGAGGCAGGCAAAACTCTTCTCATTGCTCAAATCGACACAACCGGCCACAACCGGAGACGACGTTTTCTACAACTCCAAGAGCCCCTGGGCCGCCAGACCCGCGGTTCGTCTCCGATTTCCACTTTTCCGCTGCCCCTACTGTTACTACTGGTTTTATATGTTTTCGATTTGATATAAGGAGAAGCAGTAGAAACGGGCCAGAGACGGAGGCCTGTCGAGGTGGGACACATGGCTGCCGAAGCAACAGGAACAATCCAAGGCACAGCGATGGAAATCAGCGTCAGCAAATTCGAATTGCTTAGGGAACTGACAGCAACGCAGGGAGTAGTGGAACGCAAGACCACAATCCCTATTCTCTCCAACTTTCTGTTTGAGGCAGGCAACGACCGGTTGACCATTACCGCAACGGATCTTGACCTTAGTCTGCGCACCTCCTGCGTGGCCAAGGTGAAGCGTGAAGGCGCTTGCACAATTCCTGCCCGCAAGCTGTACGACTACGTGAAGCTGCTGCCGGACGCCGATATTTCCATCAAGCTGCTGGAAAACCACTGGGTCAACATTCGTGCTGGCCGGTCGAACACTAAGATGGTCGGAATGGCGCGCGCCAATTTTCCTGGATTACCCACGTTTCCAGCGGCCGGGAGCGTCAAAATTCCTGCCTCGGCTTTGCGTAGCATGATCGCGCGCACAATTTTCGCTATCTCCAGCGAAGAATCGCGCTACACGCTCAATGGCGGGCTTATGGTGTTGAAGCCGGAGTCGATCACCATGGTGGCGACCGATGGCCACCGCTTGGCTCACATTGAAAAGCAGGGCGAGCAGTTTGAGGTCAGCGGCGAAAACCGCACGCTTATCCCCAAAAAAGCTATGAGCGAGATCTACTCCCTGCTGCAGACGAGCGAGGTGGATTTCGTGGAGTTCGCCAAAGATGAAGCGACGCTCTTCTTCCGCATCGGCGAGCGGCTCCTGACCTCACGCCAACTGACCGGGCAATTCCCCAACTACGAAGCCGTGCTGCCACGCGATGCCGGCAAAGTTGTGGTGGTGCACGGCGATGAGCTAAACACGGCGATCCAGCGGGTTGCTCAATTTGCCGACGAGCGTTCGCGCGCTATCCGCATGAAGCTGGAGACGAACGAGCTGAAGATTTCCTCCTCTTCCACCGATGCCGGCGAATCGGAAGATTCAATCGAAACCGCATATGCCGCTGATCCACTTACCGTCGGCTTCAATTCCGAATATCTGCTGGATTTCCTGAAGGCATCCAGCGGCGGCGACGTGCGTCTGGAATTCAAGGACGCCCAATCTGCCGGCCAGATGCGTCCCGAAGACCCCGGCGACGATGGCTTCAAGTACCGGTATGTGGTAATGCCGATGAGGATCTGAGGAAGAAAGCATTTGCGAGCCCAGATCCTTGCTTAACGCACAAACATCGTGAGACCACTCGGATGCTCGTATTCGTAGATGAATCCGGCAATCCAGGCGTGCGCCAAAAATACGTCTCCCCTAGCTTGTTCCTCATTACGGCCGCGATTTCCTGGAGTACCCCGATGCGATCAGAAGATCGCCGAATTACGCCAGCACTGCCTCCATGTCTAAGCCGCACTCATTGACGGCTCTTTCGCTTTCACCAAAGGCACGTTGACCAGATGTTCGCTCAAGAACCAGACCTGCAGCTCGTTGGTGCGAAGCACTTCGCTTACCAGCAGGTCATTGGTGCCGTCATCGCCCAGCTGCGAAGCGCGGTGGGCCATCGTGCGAACCTCGCCAATGATGAGCTGGTGAGCATCGAGCAAGCGCGACAACTGCACGGGAACCTCCTCCCGGCCCCGCGGCGGCCGCTCAATCTGCGTGATTTCCGCTACATCCGCCGCCATGGCCACACTGACGCCGCCCAGGAGCTGGATGCGTTCGGCAATGGAATCGACTAATTCCACCTGCTCACCATAGTGCTTATCGAAGAGCAAATGGAGCTGGTAAAAAGTGGGGCCGGCCACCTGCCAGTGCGACTTCTTATAAAGGTCGCGCAGGGTCATGGTGTCCGCCAGTAGCTGGTTCAACTGCTCGGTCATCTCCAAGCGGACCGGTTCCTCCAGCTCCAGCGGCAGCATGTGGCTGACCGTGCCATAGGCCTGAATTTCGCGCGCGTGCTGGTGAAGGCGAGGCTGGGCGTTGAGATTGTTGTTCCGGGTGTTTCCATGCGACCGTTTCTTCGGCATTTTGCTTTCTCCTTCGTATGGGTATGAGCCCACCAATTCGTTTCGCGGGCAGCCAGCGTGTTCAACCAGGGTGAACGATGCGCTTCACGTGCGCCCGCTCCACGACGGCGAGCGGACCGGCCGGGGCGCTACTGGCCCGCGGGAATGAAAGTATTTCCGTTCAGCTCGCCCGGCATCAGGGAATCCACATAGCACCACACCCAGGCTTCTCCCGGTTCGATGGAGTGCATGAGCGGATGGTTGGTACGGTGAAAGTGTTGGGTGGCGTGTTTGTTCTTGGACGAGTCACAACAGCCCACGTGCCCGCATTCCAGGCAGAGTCGCAAATGGACCCAGCGGTCGCCGGTCTTGACGCAGTCTTCGCAAACGCGCGTCTTGGGAGCGGTGACTCGGATGCTATCAAGATGTGTACATTGGTCCATGTTCTTAACCTGTTTGGCTGATCGAGGGATGATCGAGGAATGCGGCCCTAACAGCCCCGCGACCGTTTGTGTATTAGGATGCATCGAAGCGTTTCGCTGAGAACTGAAGCTGAAAAGACCAGTTCAGCGGTCGCTCTAGTAGATGAGACGGCGGGGCCGGGGGGTGCAATTGAGAATTGGCCCCGTTCCGGCCGAATGCCACAGGCATTCGAGGAAGCTCGCTCCGCGTCCCCGGCTAAACAGGTCGCGAAAACTGCAAACAGCAGATGGCCGAAGGCCGCTCGAGGTAGCAAAATTAATGCACTTGTCGCCTAACGCGCGAGAGTATTTTGCCACTGTACCCAGCATTCTGCCTTCGGCTCCCATGCTGGGTTATCAGGACCCGCACCTCCGTCACCGCGCGCCCTTCGACTCGCTGCGGCTTCTAAACTAGGGCAGGCTCCAGCGACGGGCGCTCGCTCGGGATGAGACATTTGCGAGACATGATCCAGAGCTACTGCGAACCGAGCGGCACGGATTACGCTGGCGGCGGGACGTATTCCTTGGGCTTCTGGGATCCCTCACCGAAGAAATAAGCCTCCATCTGCTGCACGATGAATTCCTGGTGGTCTTTCTTCCAGGGTTGCAGGCGGTACTCATTCAGCAGCATCTTCATGTGCTCCTGCCACTGCTCCCAGGCCAGCTTGGAGACGTTGTTGTAGATCCGTTGCCCGAATTCGCCATCGAACGGCGGCTCTTCCAGTCCCTCCGCTTCGCGGCCCAGCTTTACGCATTTCACCATGTGTGCCATGCAATTCTCCGAAAGGAACGATTTTAGCGGAAGTCGCCGCTTTTCGCTCTTCGCTTTTGGCCCTGGGCGCTTGGTTTCGAGCAAATCTCAGCTCGAGGGGAACCAATTCGCCAAATTGACCCGGGGTAGAGTGAACCAAGAGAGCGAACCGCGAAAGACGAACAGCCAAGAGCCCAAAGCGGCTACTCGCCGAGCCAAGCGCCGTACGGCCGCAGGCGCTCGATGTGATCGCAGATGACCTTCAAGGCCCCGGTGATGGGCACGGCCAGGATCAAGCCCATGGCGCCCCACAGCCATCCCCAGAAAAGCAGGGCGAGGGTTACGGAGAGAGGATTCAGCCGCAGTCGTTTGCCCAGAATCTTGGGATAGAGGACGTTCATCGCCAGCAGGTGGAGTCCGATGATTACGCCAATGATGAGTAGGGCTGCGCCCGCGGTGAGATGGCCGAGGGCGGCAACCAGCGGCGGCAGTATCGCCAGCAGCACGCCGAGGTAGGGAATCAAGCTGAGGAATCCGCTGAAGACTCCTAGAAAATAGAAGTAGTTCAGCCCCAAGACGCCAAACAGCGCGATACTGCAAAGGCTGAGAAAGATCCCGATGACGAAGTTACCGACGATGAAGGAGCGGATCATGCGGGCAATCATACCCAGCATGACATAGGCCGAATTACGGTTCTCCATGCTGAACAACATCACCGTGGAGGAGCGAACGTGATCTTGCCAGCTCAACATGAAAAAGACGAGAAAGGGTATGAAAGTAATCGCCAGCAAGAACTCGGAAAGCGCACTCACGTTTCGGCTGAGCAGGTCCGTCCAACTGCTCGCTTGCTTGACGGTTACGGTTTTCTCCTCTGCCTTCGTGGGAGGCAGCACGGTCTCCGTGGTCTTCTCGATTTGCTCGGCTTGCTCGCGAATTTTCGCGCCCAGTTCCTGAATCCTCGCCTTGTACTTGGGAAGCTCGAGCATGAAGGAGGCGGCACGGTTGTAGGAGATATAGCTCACCGAGCCGAGCGCCGCCACCAGCATGACGACCGCCAGCAGAGCGCCGACGGCGCGCGGCACCTGGAAGCGCATCAGAAAATCGACGAGTGGGGCGAGCACAAATGACAGCAGGATGGAGACGAGGACCACGATCAGGATAAGCTTGGCAAAATAAATCAGGCACAGCACCGCCGCGCCCGCCAGTATGGCGAGGGAGGTCGCCTCAATGTGCAAGACACGTCCCCGTTCCAGCTCGGCCACCGTCGAGCGATTGATTGTGACCTGCGCCGGAACCGCGGGTACCTCCGCCTGCAGGGCTGCGCCGGGGGCGCCCTGTTCCCGGTCCGATTTCGCGTTGTCCAAAACTTGGTCCGGCATCGCTCTAAATTGCTGGCATCAGTAGGATTCGCGGCATGATACTTTTTGCTGTATCGGAATGCAAACCTCAACCGAATCCGCTTCGCCGCCTTTCCGGATTCTTGCGCTGGATTTCGGCGCGCGCAACCTGGGGCTGGCCGTCAGTGACGAACTGGGATTAACCGCCCAGGGCCTGCCAACCTACCGCCGCAGCAACAAGAAACGCGATTTTGATCACCTCCGCCACCTGGTTCGCCAATACCAGATCGGTGAGATCGTGATTGGACTGCCGCTGCGCTTGAGCTGGGAGGAAGGGACGCAGGCGGAGAAAGTGCGGGAGTTTGCCGCGGACCTGCGGCGCCGATTCAAGCTGCCGGTGCATTTGGTTGATGAGCGGCTTACGTCGGTGGAAGCCAACCGGGTTTTGCGCGAGACGGAAATGAGCATTCGCCGGCGGGCGGAGGTGGTGGACCGGCTGGCAGCAGTGTTGATCTTGCAGAACTTCCTGGAGCTGCGAAGGCAGGAAACTAATTCACTTTAGGTCCTGGCCGATATAGGTACGAGAGGTATCGTTCTAGCTATGGTTTCTAAAGCGGGCCGCTTAACCGGCAGCGCCGTACCCTATCCCTTCATCTAAACTGATATTTGGTGCGCGCTTTTTTCAAAATCGCCATTGCGCTGGTGCTGGCGTTTGCCCTTTGGTTTGGATGGGCGGCGCTGTTGCCGCTCGAGCCGAGCCAGCAAACCTTCGTCCTGCTGCGCCCCGGCTGGAGCACCCGCCATATCGCGAGCGACCTCCAGCAGCAGGGCGTGATCCGCAGCTCGACCGCATTCCTCATGCTGCACTACGCCAAAGGCCTAAAGACGCTCAAGGCGGGCGAGTACAAATTCGATCGACCGGCAAACGCGCTTCAGGTTTGGCGCCGCCTGCGGGAAGGCGATGTCTACGCCCGGACGGTGGTCGTCCCCGAAGGCTTCAATATGTACGACATCGCGGCTGCAGTGGAGCAGGCGGGACTCGGGCCGGCTTCCGATTTCTTGCAGGCGGCGCGCAGCGATGTCTTTCTGGTTCGCGACATCGATCCCAATGCCCAATCGCTGGAGGGGTATCTTTTTCCCGATACCTACAAGTTCACCCGCATCGACAGCGCGCACGAAATGGTCGCCGCCATGGTGCACCGCTTCCGACAGGAGGCACAGAAGATCGGGCTGATGAGGAATCCGCAGCTGCCGCGCATCGTGACCATGGCCTCGATTGTGGAGAAGGAAACGGCCGACCCCAGCGAACGCCCTCTGATCGCGGCGGTCTATTACAACCGGCTGGCGAAGAACATGCCGCTGGGGGCCGATCCGTCGGTGATTTATGCTGCGCTGCTGGCCGGGCGTTATCGGGGCGCCATCTACGAGTCCGACCTGCAATTCGACTCCCCTTATAATACGTACAGATACTCAGGGCTGCCGCCCGGCCCCATTGCTAATCCCGGGCTGGCGTCGCTCGAGGCGACCATGCATCCCGCGCATACGGATTTTCTATATTTCGTCAGCGACAACCATGGCCATCACCGCTTCGCACGCGACCTCAAAGAGCACGCCCGCAATGTAGCGGCTTATCGGCGGGCGATGTCGGGCGCCCAGTAGGCGCCTGAGTCCCGGGAAGGCTTTTGCGAATCTGCCGTATACTACGAGTTTTGGTCCGCCTTAATCGTTTCGCTATGGGTCGCTCCAGAGTACTTGTCGCGTTTTTTTTGCTGGCTCTGCTGGCCGGCGACACGGGATGTCTTTTCCGCACCCGCACCGTGCCGATGCGCACCAGCACGGCCAAGTTGCAAACTGCGAACAAGCAGGAGCTCCTGGACCTGATTAATCGGCAGGCCACGAGCATTCGTACCCTCGATGCCACAGTAGACATAGCGACCTCGGTGGGTGGCGAGAAAAAGGGCAAGGTCACCGAATATGAGGCGATTCGCGGCTACATCCTGGTGCGCAAGCCGGACATGCTGCGCATGATCGGCTTGTTTCCCATCGTGCACAACAAGGCCTTCGACATGGTCAGCCAGGGCAACCACTTTAGGCTGTCCATACCAGCCAAAAACAAGTTCTACGTGGGAACGAATGAGGTGGTACATCCGTCCGCCAATCCGCTGGAGAACTTGCGGCCGCAGGTCATCTACGACGCATTGCTGCTGCCCGACATCGATCCCCAGAGCGATATCACGGTGCTGGAAGACAGCACGGAAATCATCTACGACAGGAAAAACAAAAAGAACCTGGAGCAACCGGACTACGTCATCCAGATCATTCACCATGCCGGCGACAACAACTGGTACCTGGCGCGCAAGATTGTCTTCGACCGCACCACCCTGCTGCCCCACCAGCAGCTTGTTTATGACCAGAACGGCGCCGTAGCCACCAGTGCAATCTATCAGGTGTATCAGGAATACAACGGCGTCAACTTCCCGAATGTGATTGAGATCAGCCGCGCGCGGGAGGAGTATTCTATTCGACTGACGGTCGATAAGCTGGCGATCAACCAGCCCTTACGCGACGAACAGTTTGCGTTGCAGCAGCCGCCCGGCTCGCAACTGATCAACCTCGATCAGCCGAGTCAGGCCGCAACCTCACCGCCTCCAGCCAAGAAGTAGGCGAACCGCCTGCCTTCCCGTCGTTGGCCACAAGGGCATGTCTGCGATGCGCGGCCGGTGCAGGCCGCGCACCTCGATCGCTGCGGAAGGCTAGCGCTTCGATTGTCCGCGCGCCAGCTTCTTCACTTTCTGCTTCTGCGATCCGCGAGCATAAGTGCGGGGCGCCTTGGGTGCGGCCTTCTTGCGCGCCGTGCGTTTTACCTTCTTGCGTTCCAGCTTATCGGTGATGGTCTTCGTATTTGCCATGAACTCCAGGTTCCTCGTTGTAGGATGATGTGCCGCAGGCTGAAGCCTGCCGGAAAATTCCGCGGCGATGCCGGCCTAAAGGCCAGTTCTACCTATGCTTTCTCTAGCTGCGCGTACTTTTCTACCAGCTTCTTCAAACCAAACCTTGGAAATTGTACCGTAATCTTCGCTTCTTCCCCATCGCCCTCGCGCCTGTAAACCGTGCCTTCGCCGTATTTGGGATGGCGCACGCGCTGTCCGGGGCGAAATCCGATGCGGCCGCTCGGGGTAGGCACATCGACCTTCGGGCGGGTGAACTTCTTGCCGCGGGAGGCGAAGAACTCCGCAATGTTGTCGATGGAGTTGTAGGTCGGGCCGGCATAGGAACTGCGCTGCGCCGGGTTGCGCCTGCCGTACGGCGGCCGTTGATCTTCGTCTTCGTAGGCGTAGTGCCGCCTGGTGCCGTAGTCGCCGGCGCGTAGATGCCGAGAAGCCTGCGGCGAACCTAAATCCTGCATCAACTCCTGCGGAACCTCCTCCAGGAATCGCGACGGCACGCCGGCCTCGGGCATATCGGTGCCGTAGCGCCGGCGATAACGCGCGCGAGTGAGGATGAGCGCATCCATTGCGCGCGTCATGCCCACGTAGCAGAGCCGCCGCTCCTCTTCCATATCGTCGGGCGCGAGCAGGGTGCGCGAATGAGGAAACAGGCCTTCTTCCAACCCGACCAGGCAGACCAGCGGGAACTCCAGTCCCTTGGCCGCGTGCAGCGTCATCAGGGTGACCCGCGCGCTCTCATCGTAATCGTCGGCATCACTGACCAAGGCCGCGTGGTCCAGAAACTCGCTGAGCGTCTCGCCGCGATCGCGCGAGTCCATGGCCGCGTTCACCAACTCGCGCAGGTTCTCGATGCGCGCCAGCGACTCCGGCGTGTCCTCCTGCTCCAGTTGCCGGATGTAACCCGTGCGGTCCAGCAGGAACTTTAGCAGTTCGGCAGTGCTGGCGGGATCCCCAGCGGCGCGGAATCCCTCGACACGTTCTTCCTGTTGCTCATCCGAAACGTCGCCCCTGTTTTTCTTATTGTTGAAGCCCGCCCCCTTGTCATTGTCATCCTGAGCGGAGGCGCGCGTCTTTTGCGCGCTGGAGTCGAAGGATCTGCGGTCCGTCGCCGTGGCAGGACTCTCCTCGTCATCGGCAAACATCTCCGGCGAGAAGTCGATATCGTGCTGAAGGTCGCTTTGATCCGGAGCGGTGCTTTCGACCGCGTCGACGGGAGCCGCCGTCTCCTTCACCCGCTCACGAAACCTCCCCTGGTGCATGGCGCGCGCATCTTCCATCAGCTCACGGAAGCCCTGGAGCGACGTCAGCGCCCTGGGCGGCAGCATTTTCTGCGCGATGGTCTCGCCGACGGCTCCCCACATCGAAAGGTTCGTCTCCAGCGCGATCCTCTCCACCGTCTCCATCGTCGTCTTGCCTATGCCGCGCGGCGGCGTATTGATCACCCGCTGCAGGGCGATGGAATCATCCGGGTTGGCGATGACCTTCAGGTACGAGATCATGTCCTTGATCTCGGCCCGCTCGTAGAAGCTGAAGCCTCCCACAACGTGGTACTTCAACTGGTAGCGGCGCATCGCCTCTTCCACCAGGCGCGATTGCGAGTTGGTGCGGTAAAGCACCGCCGCACGCGCACTCTCGCCAGGTTCGTTCTGGCCCTGGCGCAGATACTTCGAGATGTAATCGGCAACGAACAGCGCCTCGTTTTCGCCATCAGGAGCTTCGTAGTAGCCGATTGGCGCGCCGCCGCGGCGGTCCGTCCACAGCTTCTTGCCTTTGCGCTTTACATTGCGCGCCACCACGGCCGAGGCCGCCTGCAGGATGTTCTGGGTTGAGCGATAGTTCTGTTCCAGGCGAATAATGCGCGCCTCAGGAAAGTCCTGCTCGAATTCGAGGATGTTGCGGATATCGGCCCCGCGCCAGGAATAGATGCTCTGGTCCTCATCGCCGACCGCGCAGACGTTGTGCTCCGTGCCGGCCAGCAAGCGCATCAGTTCGTACTGCGGGCGGTTCGTGTCCTGATATTCGTCGACCAGAATGTAGCGATAGCGCCGGTTGTAGCGCTCGCGCACTTCGCCCGACGCCTTCAGCACCCGCACCGCGTAGAGCAGCAGATCGTCGAAATCCAGCGCGTTCGCCTTCGCCAGCTCCTGGCGGTAGACCTCGTAGATGTGCGCGATGCGCTCAGTCTTCGGGTCGGCCGACTCCAGATAAACCTGCTGCGGATCGAGCATGTGATTCTTGGCCCAGGAGATTCGCCCCAGCACATTGGACGGCGTCAGTTGCTTGGTGTCGATGCCGAGACGTTTCATCGCGGCCTTCACGACGTTTTGCTGGTCGGATTCGTCGTAGATGACGAAGTCCTTGCGATAGCCCTGGCCGCCGATCTGCAGCGTTTGAATATCCCGACGCAATAGGCGCACGCAAAACGAGTGGAAGGTGGAGATCAAGGGCTTGGCGACCGAACGCGCGCCCACCAGCGACTCGACGCGACCGGCCATCTCACCCGCCGCTTTGTTGGTGAAGGTGACCGCCAGGATCGAATCCGGCTGCGCCCCCATGGCCTCGATGAGATGCGCGATGCGGTAGGTGATGACCCGCGTCTTGCCGCTGCCCGCCCCGGCCAGGATCAACACCGGTCCTTCGACCGCTTCCACGGCCTCACGCTGCTGCGGGTTGAGTTGGGTCAAATACGAGGCCAAAGTCCAGATTACAACAGATTATTCACCACGGAGGCACGGTGGAATGAGTCAATTCGGCTTGCTGTCCTCCGCCAGCGCTTCCATAGCGCGAAGCGCCTTGCATTCATGGCATGGACAGTGCTCACGCAAATATTCCCACGAGTAGATGCCGTGCTGATGGCCATCGTTCCAGGCGAAGCTGATGGCGTACCTGCCCACCGGCTTGGCTTCGGTCGGCCGCGCCGCTGCCTTGAAGATGGGCAATTGGCCGGCGACCGGTTTGATAGGATCGCCGGGCTGGCGGCCGTCTTTCTCCCGCTCTTCAATACATAGCGCGCAGGGACACGCATCGCGCAGGAATGGGAAGCTGTACACACTGCGATGGCCGTCCTTCCACTCGATCTCCACGCCGGTACCGGTGGTGATGTTGACCTTAACGGATTTTGGATCGACTGATTCCATTCGCCTTGCTTGCCCCGCACACTGCCTGGCGAGGGCGCCTCTTACACTGCCATGCTCTAGTATCTCAGAAATCGGGGCGACTAGTCCGGTGGGGCGGACACAAACCCGTCGACGACGGCGGACCCTAAGGAACCAGCATTGACGCGACGAAATGCTCAAGCGGGGCCTTGTCACCATCCCTGTAGCGCTTGATGAAATCTGAATATGGCGGATCCGGAGGACGTGGCTCAACGCTCCATCGCCGAGGCCAATGACCGTATCGGCCGAGCATGCACCATATGATGAATCGCGCGGCATGCCCGTTCCCGTTCGCGTATGGGTGAATTCGAAGGAACATCTCAAACACCCTGCACGCGAAGACGATTAGATATCGGAGGCGTTCTTGCCCTGACAAGGTCCAGTCGCCGTCCAAGGTGTCAAGCCCTGCTCGAACAATGAAACTAAGCTGGTTCAGCCAATATGCGACGACGGAGGGGGGCGCGCCAACCCGCGGATCGCTCGGGACGGTCACTGCATAGTGTTCTAAGCAACGATACTGTTCGCCACGGTAATGTCCTGCGAAATAATCGTGGCCCAACGGCGTGAGCTCCGAAAATAGACGGAAGTGCAATGGGCGGCTATCCAAGGCTGTCGCGCGCGAATCCATTTGGCCACTTACAAGCAGGAGAAGGGCCTCCTTCACTCGTGCTGGCAGGACAGTCCGCGAGTCGGGGTGATCTTCGTAATCAAATGCCGGACAATCCGGCGGGTGGGGAGAGTCCCACCTAGTCAGCAAGGTTCCCGACATCTTCAGCCAGCCTGCGCGCCCACGATTCAACGTCGGCGGGAATGCCATGCATTTCTGTTGCGCGTTCGATCAACTCTTCGACGGAAGGAGCCAGACGGAACTGCGAATGATTCGAGACGGCGCATACAATGTCCCGGAGCTCTTCTAGGCCAGCACGGAACGCGTCTACCTGAGCACTCCCGGTGGAAGCCGGCAAGACGGTGACGGAGCTAGACTGTGAGCTAGCAGGTGTTACGTATATAGGCCTAATCTCCACGAGCATAGCGTTGGAAGCCATGCTAGATCCTCCTCTTCCAGACTTCATGCATGTGTTCAGTAGTCAAATCAGCAAATCCGCTAACGACCCATGAACGTCCCAAGTCGAGTGATCGGCAAACGTCTTCGACATCGATAGACCTGCTCAACAGCGTCGCTGTTAACCTCATCTGAATGATCTGCTTCCCGTCGGAATGGCGAATGGCAGGCTCGACAATAACGCTCAGCGACGCTTGCTCTGAAATGGGGTAACGAACATTCAGGACCACGGCGTCGGCTGGCGGAAGAAAGCCAGTGCTGCCTACCCCGGACCACGGGGCGATAACAGACGGAAGCTCCCCAAATGCACTCCAGCCCTTGCCGCGATCAAGGTGATTAACGTACGTCACTTCGCATTGCACCATTGCAGGTTTTTCGATGTGCTGACGGTCGAGAAAAGCTATGAAGCGTTGCCACTCGCGGTGAAAGATTGGACGGACATCCTCATAATGCATGTACGGTTGGGCCTCGGCAGTCTTGATCCAGTTGTGCATAAATCGGTCGTTCTGCACCTGGATAAGCCGGGTTCTTGCTTGATTGAAAAACCAGCAACGCACCGGTGCGCCAGCAGTGACCTGCAAGAGCGGCGCAGCGCGAGGCGCCATTTCCAAGCCAATGCTGACTCCGAAATCTACGGGAAGCGGTGGCTGAACCTGAAAGTTCGAGTATTCGTCCTTAACCTCATTCCAGTACAGTCCAAAATGAGGGATACCCCATCCTTGCAAGGGCGCGAACTGTACTCCGAGCACTGTTTCAACTATAGGCGGATCTTCAAAATCCGGAAGCGTTCTTGGGCTTGTTGATCCGTTCACTCGCGCTTCACCTTCTTAAGTTAGATGGCGATTTTATCGCAGATACGGTGCTTACGTCCGTGATCCACGACCCCTTTGCCTGAGCGCTATGCCCTGACGAGCGAGGCGATCCTCGTTGCTCCATATCCAATCTGTGATAATCCGGGCGGCGACCTCCGCGCGCGTTTTCCCCAATATTCCGATATCGGCCACCTGTTGGAGAATGCGATTCGTTGTTTCCGACAAGGAGAGCTGCGCACGCGCTGAGCGGACCTTATTCTTGCCACGCATGCATTCTTCCTTGCCTGTAATTACATCTTAATTACGGGCACAAAATCAAGTGAATAGTTTTTAGAGCATAGACTCTTGGGAACCATATATCTCCAGGATCTCTGCACGCGAGAAGGCCCGGAGTTGCCTCCGGGCCTTTTCCCACCTCAGCAGTTGCTCTCAGGAGAGTGAGCAGCTTTTTTGTTTTTCCCTGTGCTCTGTACGTTGGTTGGACGGATGCCATCCGGTTTGGTTATCCATGAAGGCATCGTTTTCGCAGGCGCGATGGCGCGCCGGCGCAGTTACATCACGATTTCTTTTGCCTGCCGCGTGATGGGGTGTTGCATCTCGTCGAGATCGCCCTTGACCAAATTCAAACCGTGGACGCAGGATTCGAAGTCGCGGGCCAGCTTGGCGAAAAGCGGTGCCAGGCGGGCATATTCGAACTGGTCGAACTTGGAGACGATGTAGTAGCTCTCCTTTCCAGCCTTAATGAGATCGACAAAGTTCTCCAGCCGCTGCCGGCGCAGGCGATAGTGATTGATGCTCTCGGGAAACATCCCGGAAAGGAAGAGCGTGTAGTCGCCGATATGCTTGCGCACCTGGCGTTCCCGATCGAACGAAGGCGCCGGCCCGTAGACAGGGTCGGTTTCCAGCAGCATCTCGCCGACGTCGCTGAGCGGCCGGTTGTAGGAATTGCGAACTTTGTAGAGCTGCTCGCTCTCGCAGAATTCGCTCAGCATATTGACGACGTAATCCTGCACCTCGCCGTCGCGCAGCCCGAGGTCCCGGTCGAAGTGACAGTGAATGAGGTCGCTAAACAACTCCTGCAGCGGGTGAGATTCGGGAACCATAGCTTCTACTCCGTTCCTGCTACTTCCTTTATCGGCAGGTGTGATGCGATTTGTTAGCGCACTTTCCCTGCTCTACGCAAGCATTAATCGCGCTCCTCGTTACCGGAAAGGTTCACCGCTGTGAACCAGCCCCTGGCAAAATGCCTCGCCGGGAAGGATTCCTCTCCATAACGATCTACAAATTTAGAGCAGAATTCATGCGGGTTTGGTTTGCTAGGGAAGCCTGGCATGGGCAGCGTTGCAGGCGGTTGGCAGCAGATAATAGCATGGACTGCCAAAGTCCTCGGGCAACCATTCCGTAGCAATTCAGGAGGAGATTCCATGCAGCGGCAGAACATTGCAGGCAACTCGCCGTATGAGCCGATTGTCGGCTTCTCCCGTGCGGTGAAGGTCGGGCCGTTTGTCTCCGTGGCAGGCACCGTCGCAACCGGTCCCGACGGCAAGATCGTCGGCAAGGGCGACGTCTACGCTCAGGCGGTGCAGGCCCTGAAGAACATCGGCCACGCACTGGAGCAGGCCGGAGCCAGCTTCCGCGATGTGGTGCGCACGCGAATGTTCGTGACGGACATCAGCCAGTGGGAGCAGGTTGGCAAGGCGCATGGCGAGGTCTTCCGCGAAGTGCGTCCGGCCGCGACCATGGTGGAAGTAACGGGATTTGTCTCGCCGGAGATGCTGGTGGAGATCGAAGCAGACGCGATTATTGCGGCGGAGATGTGAGGGTCGCGATTCGCTCTTCGCCATTTGCTTTTCGCTCTTTGCCCCGGAGTTTGATGGCTGGATTCCGGGAAAAGCGTCCGCCTGGATATTTTCGACCGCTTTTTTAGCCGTATCTCGCTACACCGGTCTGGCGAAAAGCGAATGGCGAAGAGCGAATGGAGGCCTTACTGTGTCACTTGCAGCGTAATCCCCTGTCCTTGCCACACGCGCTGGCCGGCGTCCGGCGTGGTTTTGACCACGGCGCGCGTTCCGGAAGGCGCAGCTTGACCAGCATCCGACTGCGGTGCCGCCGCAGTTTGAGTTGCACTCGCCGGCGGGGGCTGCGGTGCGGCGGTCGTCTGGCTGGTAATAGCGCCCACCCGCAGGCCGGCATTCACAATTTCGTTGATGGCATTGTCTTCGCTTTGGCCGGTGAGGTCAGGCATGACAAACGAGGGTGGCTCTTCCGGCGCAGCCATCAGCAGGCTGATCTTAGGCCCCGATACGTTGACAGCATTGGCGGGAGGAGTCTGGGCGACGATCTTGTCGCCGGGAGCGCCGGGAATCGCCGCCATCGCAACGCTGCCGAGTTCCAGCCCGCGACGCTGGATGTTGATCTCCGCAGCTCGCTCGTTAGTGCCAATCAGATTCGGAATGATAACGCGCTGCGGCCCCATGCTTTCGGCTACACGCACGTGCCAGCCGCGCCGCACCTGGACGCCCGGCTGCGGCGCCTGCGACAGGATGCGTCCCGGCGGCACCTGGGAGCTGAAGTAATTCTCGCCTTTGTCCAGAATTAGCCCGTCGTCGGCCAGCACCCGCTCTGCCTGGACTGGCGTGAGGCCCACAAGCTTCGGGATCGTCGTCTGGCGCCCGTGAATCGCGAAACGCATGGCGGTCAACGCTGACGCCATGAACACCACGGCCAGCACCAGCGTACGCACTACCAAGCGAAAGAAGCGCCGCATCAGTGCGCCTCGCTGTCGCCGTCGCCGTTGCCGGGGGTTTGCGGCTTTTGCGCGACCGCGTTTGGGGTTGTGGGAGGCGGAGCGGCAAAGTCCTCCGACTCCCGCCCTTTCAGGGCAACGCGCATGAAGTTGATCCAGATGGGCAGGGCCGCCCGCGAGCCGGTTTCCTTATCACCCAGCGACTTCTTCTGGTCGTAGCCCACCCACACACCGCAGGTCAGAGAAGGCGAAAAGCCTACGAACCAGGCATCGGTGAAGTCATTCGTCGTGCCGGTTTTGCCGCCCAGCGGATGCTTAAGCGCGCTGGCGGCGTAGCCAGTGCCGTGCTGTACCACCTCGCGCAACATGCTGGTCATAATGCGGGCAGTTCGCGCGCTAACCACGTCTCGCACTTCGGGATAGTCCTCTTCCAGCACACGGCCGTCGTAATCGGTCACTTTGCGAATGTAGCGCGGCAGCACGCGCACACCGTCGTCGGGGAAGGTGGTGAAGGCCGCGGTCTGCTCCGCCAGCGTAATGTCGGCTGCGCCGAGAGCGATCGGCAGGTACGGGAGCAGCGGCGAGGTGATGCCGAACTTGCGCGCGTACTCGATCACCGTGCGGATGCCGCCGACGCGCTCCGCCATTTTGAGTGCGGGAATATTGCGTGACTCAGCCAACGCGTGGCGGAGGGTGATGACACCCTCGAATTTGTTGTCGTAGTCGTGCGGTGTATACGGGCCAGAGGGCGTTTGAAACGTGATCGGCGCGTCGAGCACGGTATCGTCGGGAGTGAGCCCCTGGTCGATGGCGGCGGTGTAGACGTACGGCTTGAAGGAGGAACCGACCTGGCGCAGCGCCTGGGTAGCGCGATTGAACTTGGACTCCTGAAAGTCGCGCCCGCCGACCATCGCCTTGATATCGCCGGTGGAGTTGTCGAGCGCCAGCAGCGCGCCCTGTACGCCCGACTCCTGCTCCAGTGATACCCGGCTAGCTGTGCCGTTCAGCTCCAGGACTTTGAGGTAGACGATATCGCCCGGCTTGAGAAACTGCTCAGGCGAGCTGTAGCGCGTCCACTTAATTTCTTGCGGCCCGAGCCGCGCTTCGTATTCGCCGAACTTCACCGTCGCCGCCATCGGACCGACCTCGGTGACCAGCGCGTGAACATAGTTATCGGGTTCGATATCACCGTCCCAATCGACATTGTGATAGGTGGCGAGAGAGTCGCCGTTGGCGACGACGTTCAGCAGATTGCCCTTCCAGCCATGGCGGCGTTCATAGGCGGCCAGGCCATCGCGGACCGCCTGTTGCGCCGCCCGCTGCATGTCCAGATCCAGCCCGGTATAGACGCGCAATCCACCTTCATGCACTTCCTCCGCGCCGTACTTTTTCTCCAGATACTCCCGGATCTCTTCTACAAAATACGGAGCGATGTCGTTGGGCTCGGCCTCGAGCTTAAGTCCGAGCGGCGCATTCTTCGCGCGGTCCGCCTCCGCGGCGGTGATCTTGCCATCCTCCAGCATGTTGTTGATGACCAGGTTGCGGCGGCGAATGGCGCGCTCCGGATTGTTGATGGGCGAATAGTAGCTCGGCGCTTTGGGCAGTCCGGCCAGCACGGCCGCCTCATCCAGCGTGAGGTCTTTGGCCTTCTTGCTGAAGTAGAAATTGGCGCCGGCCTCGAAGCCATACACCCCATGGCCCAGGTAGATCTGGTTGGCATAGAGGGTGAAGATCTGCTGCTTGGTGAAGCGCCGCTCCATCTGGATGGCCAGCAACGTCTCCTCGAGCTTGCGGTGAAAGCTGCGGTCGGGCGAAAGGAACAGGTTGCGCGCCAGCTGCATCGTCAACGTGGATGCGCCCTGAGCGCGCCGTTCCGAGAGCATGTCGCGCCAGGCCGCGCCGAAGACCCGCCACACGTCCACGCCCCAGTGCTTCTCGAAATCTTTGTCCTCGGTGGAGATCAGCGCCTCGCGCAAAACCTGGGGGAAATCGATGTAATTGTCGATGACGCGGCGCTGCAGCGCGAATTGGCCGATCACGCGGCCCTGGTCGTCATACAGTTGCGTGATGGTGGCCGGCCGGTAGTGCTCCAGCTCCGTGACCTCGGGCAGGTCGGTGGAGTAGACCAGCGCCAGGCCAGAAACTGCGCCGGCGACGGCCGCGAGCATGATGAGGAGAACGAAGAACGCGTTGCCGACGAGCTTGATCCCGATACGAGGCGGGCGGGCCGCGGCATTGGCTCTCACGGAAGGTTCTTCAGCAACACGCTTCATGGATGGACTGTGTTCAGCATAGCACCGGAAATTCTGGATGGCCGCAGCATTTCCGGTGAGGCTCGGAGCGCTTCGAGGCGCTTCAGGGTTGGCAACGTTTTGATCGACTTGCCGGATTTGCGCTGGGCCAGACGAATGTCATACAGGTTCTGCAGATTCAGCCAGAACTCCGCGCTTGTGCCGAAAAAGTGAGCCAGACGCAGAGCCGTATCGCCCGTGATGCCACGCTGGCCGTTTAGAATTTCGGTGATGCGGTTGGTGGGAACCTTGAGTTGGCGCGCCAATTCGGCGGCGCTCATGTGCAACTCGCGAAGCTCCTCCGCCAAATGCTCGCCGGGGTGGATTGCCGTGATTGGCATAGCTGTCTCCTAGTCGTAATCGACGATCTCTGCATTAGACGGACCGGGCGAACCTTCGGGCCACTCGAAGCAGATTCGCCACCGGTCGTTGATGCGAATGCTGTACTGGCCTTTGCGGTCGCCTCGCAATCGTTCGAGACGATTACCGGGCAACGCGGCAAGATCGTTCAGAACGGCCGCCGCTTCCAATCGGTCCAGCTTCAGACGCACGGCCCGTTCAATACTGAAGAACGCTGGGATACGGTTCCCCGCCGCGAAGTCTGCTGTCCGCTTTTCCCGGCATCCAAGGATCACATTGGCAGGATAGCACTTCTTTTATGCGTTACGTAAGTCATAACACGTCCAGTGGTGCTGTTGATCGTCCGCTCTGCTCCCTTCCGTGATTTACAATCATCTATTTGCCAGTCGCGTTTATTGAGAATTGAAGCGCGCCACGGCCTTCCCGTTGGGATGACCGCAGGTCCCTCCGCTCGGGCTAAATCCCCGGTGTCGGGATGACAAAGAGTTAAGGACTTCGATGCGGCGCTAAAGCGCCGCACTACCTTGAAAGGCAATCACTAGATTCATCCTTGCCAGAACTGGAGCACGAACTTGCCAGAGATAATTTATGACCTCGCCATTATCGGCAGCGGGCCGGCGGGATACACGGCCGCCTTTCGCGCCGGACAGTTGGGACTGAAAACCGCTCTCATCGAGAAAGCCGAAAGCCTGGGCGGGACCTGCCTGCATGTGGGCTGCATTCCCACCAAAGCTCTGCTCTTCAACGCCGAGGTTTACGACCACGTGAAGGAGGGCATGGAGCTTGGGTTGGAGAACACGGCGGGGGTTTCGCTGAACTGGGGAGCGATCCAGAAGCGCAAGCAGGGCATCGTGGACAAGCACACCAAGGGGCTGGTATTCCTGGCGCGCAAGAACAAAGTGGACGTGGTGCGCGGCTACGGCAAGCTGACCGGGCCGGCGCAGAACGGCATTCACACGGTCGCCCTCGAAGGTAGCGAGCAAAAAGCGATCCAAGCCAGGAACGTTCTCCTCTCGACCGGTTCGGTGGCGCGCATGTTGCCCGGCTTGCAGGCGGACGAGCGCATCCTTACCAACATCGAGGTGCTGTCGCTGGGCCAGGTTCCCAAGTCGCTGATCGTGATCGGCTCGGGCGCCGTAGGCGTGGAATTCGCCAGCATCTACAAGTCGTTCGGTGCCGACGTCACTATCCTCGAGATGCTGCCGCGCTACGTTCCGGTGGAGGATGAAGAGGTCTCGAAGGAGCTGATGCGCGTCTATCGCAAGCGCGGCATCAACGGCTTCGTCAACGCCAAGGTGGAGAAAATCGAGAAGACGAAGGACGGCGTGGCCGTCACTTTCACGGTCGATGGCAAGTCGCAGAAGCTGGAGGCGGAGAAGGTGCTGGTCGCGGTTGGCCGGGCGCCGGTCACGGAAAACGTCGGCATCGAGAAGACGAAGATCCAGGTCGAGCGCGGCTTCATCAAAGTGGATGAATACATGCGCACCGCTGAGCCGGGGATTTATGCTGCCGGCGACATCGTTGCCGGCTATCCGCAACTGGCCCATGCCGGGTTCATGGAGGGCATCGTTGCGGTGACGCATATGGCCGGCAAGCCGGTGAAGAAGATCAACCCGCTGCGCATTCCGAATGCGACCTATTGCCATCCGGAGATCGGCAGCGTCGGCCTGACGGAGGCCAAAGCCAAAGAGCGAGGCTACGAGGTGAAGGTCGGTAAGTTTCCCTTCACCGCTAACTCGCGGGCCACAATCGTCGGCCAGCATGAAGGTTTCGTCAAGATCGTCACCGATGCCAAGTACGGCGAGATTCTGGGCGTGCACATTATTGGGCCCACCGCGACCGAGCTGATCGCCGAGTCGGTGCTGGCGCTGGAGATGGAATGCACCGCGGAAGAGCTGGCCAACATTATCCACGCCCATCCTACATTGTCGGAGGCCGTGCTGGACGCCGCCAACAGCGTGTTTGGTATGGCGATCAACGTGTAAGAACAGTGGCCAGTGGCTAGTGGTCAGTGGCCAGAGCGTTTCTTGCAAACGCTCACGCTGAGCGGCTGGCAACCAGCGCTTTGTAAAATTCCCGGAGACGAAGGTCGCATCTTCGAACGGCAGACTGAGGGATATGCTTGGCTTCCAGTTTGGAAGCTGTGCTTGCGAAGACTTTCTGACCACTGGTCACCGGCCACTGGCCACTAACTAAACCCTGACCACTTTCTTTACAATCGCAGCGTGTACCTGGTCTACAGCTTGCTGCTTTTCCTGACGCTCCTTGTCGGCGCGCCGTGGTGGCTGCTCGAGATGCTGCGCCATGGCAAGTACCGCAGCGGCTGGCGCGAGCGGCTCGGCCGCGTTCCCGATCGGCTGCTTCACCATGCGGACGGGCCCACCATCTGGATTCACGCCGTCTCTGTCGGCGAAGTGCTGGCCATCTCGCGTGTGGTTGAAGAGCTGAAGAAGCAGCTTCCAGGCTGGCGGATCGTTGTCTCCACAACTACCGATACCGGCCAGAAGCTGGCGCGCCAGCGCTTTGGCGAGGACAACGTTTTCTATCTGCCCCTTGATCTGCCTTTCGCCGTCCGCGCCTACATGCGGGTGCTGCGTCCCAAGCTGCTGGTGCTGGCGGAAAGCGAGTTCTGGCCGAATCTGCTGCGCTGGGCGCGGCTCTCAGGAACGTCCGTCGCGGTGGTGAACGCGCGGGTCTCGGACCGTTCGCGGCCCGGCTATCTGCGTTTCCGCAATCTGCTGCGGCGGGTGATGCAGAACATCGACCTGTTTCTGGCGCAGAGCGAGGAAGACGCGCGCCGGCTGGTGCAAATTGGAGCCGCAGCGGAGCGGGTGCAGATCAGCGGTAATCTGAAGTTTGAAGTGAAGCCCCCGGCGAAATCGGCGATTGCGCCGCCGCTGCGGGCGGCAATAGAGCGCGAGGCCATCGCTCCCGTGCTGGTGGCAGGGAGCACGCTCGAAGGCGAAGAAGCGATGCTGATCGAGATGTTCCGGCAAGTGCTGAACCGGTGTCCCTCTGCCTTGCTCGTACTGGCGCCGCGCCATCCGGAGCGCTTCGAGCCGGTCGCGGCGCTGGTCGCGTCCTCAGGCCTTCGCTTCCAGCGGCGCTCGCAATGGAACCAGGCGTCGCCGATCGCGGGCGGTGTCTTCCTGCTCGACACGATTGGCGAGTTGGCTAGCTTGTACGAATTCGCTGACCTGGCCTTTGTCGGCGGCAGCCTGGTGCCGCGTGGCGGACACAATGTGCTGGAGGCGGCGCAATTCGGCAAAGCGGTCCTGGTCGGGCCGCACACCGAGAATTTTCGCGACATCATCGAGATTTTTCGCCGGGCGGAAGCGTTGCGGGTGGTCACTTCCCAGACGCTCTCGCCAACTACGTTGCAGCTCTTGGAGGATCATGGCGAGCGGGCAGCGCTCGGCCGGCGCGCGCTGGAAGTCTTGCGCTCGCAGCAGGGCGCAACTGACAAGACCGTAGAAGCGATACTGCGGCTGCTGACGAGAGATATTCCGGCAGCAGTCCCATCGGAGCAGAAGGCGTGAATCCGCTTGGCGCGCTTTACGGTGCGGCAGTGCGGCTGCGGAACCATCGCTACGACCGCGGCGCCCTGAAGAGCTACCAGCTGCAAGGGCCGGTGGTGAGCATCGGCAATCTCACCGTCGGGGGCTCCGGCAAGACGCCGTTTCTGATAGCCGTGGGTGAGCTCCTGCAACAGCGAGGCGTCGCCTTTGATGTTCTCTCACGTGGTTATCGCCGCGCGACGCAAGGTGTCGCGCTGGTCAATCCCGAAGGCTCGCCGCGAAATTTCGGCGATGAGCCGCTGCTGATCGCGCGCAAGCTGCGCGTGCCCGTGATTGTGGGCGAGGACCGCTATGCCGCGGGGCAATTCGCCGAGCAGAGGTTTGGGCCGCAACTGCACTTGCTGGACGATGGCTTCCAGCATCGACGACTGGCGAGGGACTTTGACATCGTGCTGGTAACTCCGGAAGACGCGCGGGATTCGCTCCTGCCAACCGGCAGGCTGCGCGAGCCGCTTTCGTCGCTCGCGCGCGCGAATGCGGTCGTGCTCACCAACGATATGCCGTGCGAGGGACTCCCCATCGCGCAGCAGCATGTGTGGCGCGTGCGGCGCGACATTGTTGTTCCTCCTGAGCTGACGGAGCCGTGTTTTGCCTTCTGCGGAATCGCGCGCCCCGACAATTTCTTCGAGCAGCTGCAGGCGGCAGGCGTGGTGCTCGCGGGCCGGCGCAGCTTTCGCGATCATCACGCCTACACCGCCTCCGACGTGCGCCAGTTGCTGGGATTGCGCAGAGTGTATGGCGCAAGCGCATTCGTCATCACCGAAAAGGACGCGGTCAATCTGCAATCGTATGTCGCCGCGCTTGCGCCGCTGCAGGTGGCTTCTGTCCGCATGAAGCTCGACGACACTGATGCCGCGCTGCAGACCCTATTGACCGCGATTGGGCGGCGGAATTCCAGCCTGCATGAGACAATTTAGGATTGGTCTACGCCCCTTAGCTTCTTCTGTGCACCGGGCGTTCACTCGAGTGTATGAGCAAGCACCCCAAGGACGCCGAGCGCTGGAAGAAAATTGTTCGGTCGTTCTCCGACGTCTCCATCACCGTTCTGGCTGATCTTGTGGCCGATGAGTTTGTCTTCGGCGAGATCGCGCGCGTCTCCCGCGAGGCGCCGGTATTGATCCTCAAGCATCGCGAGCGGACAGTGGTGCCCGGAGGCGGCGCCAACGCGGCGATGAACCTGGTGTCGCTGGGCGTTAATGTCCTGCCGGTAGGAGTTGTGGGAGACGACGAAGCCGGCAGCCTGTTGCTGGATAGCTTCCGCGAGAGGAAGATTTCCCCCAGCGGCATCGAGCGGGTGAAGGGCTACATCACGACGACCAAGACGCGAATCCTGGCGGGGATGTCGCACACCAGCCGGCAGCAGGTGGTGCGTGTGGACCGCGAGCCCGAGCCGCTGGACGAGCTGCACCCCGTGCTGTTGAAGCTGGTGAATACCGCCCGCGAATACGCCACGGCGTCGGATGCGCTGCTGGTGTCGGATTATGGCTATGGCGCCGCCACGCCTCGCCTGCTGAACTTTGTGAAGTCGAATGGCTGCCTGCAGAACAAGCCGGTCACCGTCGATTCGCGCTATCGCATTCTTGACTACATAGGGGCGACGGCGGCGACTCCCAACGAGCCCGAGGTGGAAGAAGCCTTGCGCATCCGCATCGGACACGACGATGAAAAGCTGTTGTCCGCCGGCGAGCGGCTGATGAAGGAGATGGCGCTGGAATCGCTGGTCATCACCCGCGGGCGCCACGGCATGGTGGCCTTTGAGAAGAACGCGAAGCCGCTGCCGATTCCGATCTACGGCTCCGATCAGGTGGTCGATGTGACCGGCGCCGGCGATACCGTGATCGCAACTTTTACCGCTGCCTTGGCTGCCGGAGCTGATACTGCCTCTGCGGCCCGGCTGGCCAACTTTGCCGGCGGTATTGTGGTGATGAAGCGCGGCACGGCAACCGTTTCCCGGGAAGAACTGCTGGCGGCAATTGATGGAGTTTCCACTTCCTAATTTCGAGTTTCCAGCAAAGGGGTTTTGAAACTCGAAAGTCGAAACTTCAAAATGAGTGAGCACGACAAAATTCTTTCCCGCAACGAACTGCGCCAGCGCGTGGCGGAATGGCGGCGCGCGGGAGAACAGATTGTATTGACGAATGGCTGCTTCGATCTGCTGCACGTGGGGCACATTCGCTATCTGCGCGCGGCTAAGGCGCTGGGCGGAAAGCTTGTCGTAGCCCTGAATGCCGATGCCAGCGTGCGGCAGATCAAAGGCGAAGGACGGCCCCTCATGCCCGCCGATGAGCGGGCGGAGATCCTCGCCGCGTTGTCGGACGTCGATGCCGTGGTCATCTTCGACGAGCCCGATGTGCGGGCGCTGGTCCACGAGATTCGTCCGGACATTCACGCCAAAGGCACCGACTACACGCGCGAGAGTGTCCCGGAGCGCGACGCAGTGCTGGCCTGCGGCGGACGGATCGAGATTGTGGGTGACGCCAAAGAGCATTCCACCAGCCAAATGCTCTCCGCAATGCGGGGCCATAGCAAAGGACGAAGTTGAATTTGAATACCCATCCATTGCAGATGGAAACTCAAAGCCGCACCAAATCCTGGAACCGGATTGCCCGCCGCATCCGCGTGCCGCTGGGATTCGTCTTTGCAGCGTTCTATATCTGGCGAGCCACGCCAACGTGGGCCAGCCTGGGTATTGGCATCGTGCTGGCGCTGTGTGGAATTGCCGTTCGCGCTCTCGCCTCGGGACAAGTGCAAAAGGACCGCGAGCTGACCATGACGGGGCCGTATGCCTACGTTCGCAATCCGTTGTATCTGGGGTCAATCCTCATTGGAATTGGATTTGCGGTCGCGGCGCGCGACCGCTGGGTAGCCGTCGTGCTCGTTGTGTTCTTCGTCGCGATTTATGTGCCCGTCATTCGCGGCGAGGAGAGCTATCTACGCAGCCGATTTCCCAAGTACGCCGATTACACCCGCCGCGTGCCCAGCCTGCTGCCGCGCACCTTGCGCTTCACCGGCGTGACCGCGGGATTCTCGCGTGAGTTATACTTCCGACATCGCGAGTACAACTCCCTGCTCGGCGCCGCCGCGATGCTGGCGGTCCTGATTGCAAAGGTTCTCTGGCTGACCGGGTGAAGGTGTCCGCCATTACGCGCTGTTCCGCTGGGCTCACGGTTGTGCTGGCGTGTGCCTGCCTGCTCGGCAGCGCTTCGGCGCCGCAGGCGACCCATGCCGCCCCTGCGTCACCCTCAGGAGCCCAAATTGGCGCGGCTTCCCATATAGAGCCCCTACGTTCCGGCTTCGAGTTTCCTTACGGGCAAACGCTTCACTACGAAGGCGAATGGCGCTTCTGGACGGCTGGAGTAGCCACCCTGCACATCGAGCGCTCGGGTGCGCAGGACCATGTAGCCTCCACCGCCGACTCCACCGGGGTTGTGGCCCTGCTCTATCGCGTGCAAGACCGGTTCAATTCTTATTTCGACAGCCGAAGCCTCTGCTCCGACAAACTGATCAAGCACACGGAAGAGGGCTCGCATCGGCGCGACACGGTGATTTCTTATGAGTACGGTCGCGGCAAGGCGGTGCTGGAAGAGCACAACCTCAAGAACAATCAGCAGAAGCGCGTGGAGAATGACATCCCCGGCTGCGTCACCGACGTGCTCTCTGGAATTCTCTACGTGGCCAGCCTGCCGTTGCAGGTGGGCGCGACCTACACCTTTCCGCTGAACGATGGCGGCAAGACGGTCACCGTGCAGGCCCACGTCGAAGGCAAAGAAAAGATCAAGACTCCCGCCGGCACCTTTGACACGATTCGGGTCGGACCGGAGGGCGATTCCGGCATTCTGAAGAACCGCGGCCGCGTCTGGATTTGGTACAGCGACGACGGGCGCCACCTCCCGGTGCAAATGCGCGCCAAACTCTTCTGGGGGATGCTGACCATCTACCTGACCAGCATCAGCAAGTAAGCGACGATCTCTTATTGCAGGCGAAAACGCTCGGCCATCAGGCGCTGCAGGCGCGGCTTGTAGAGGATGTCGTAGGCGAACTCCTTATCGGGGAACAAGGCCAGAGCCGCGCGTTTGGCGTTGGCTGCCAATTCCGCCGCCTCTTCCACCGTAAGCCCCTCGTCCTGGCTGATGACCGACATCACCATATTCATCATGACCTGCAGGCGGCGCAGCTTTCGCCGTTCTTCTTCCTGCTCGTGTTGATCGCTTTGTCCGGCAGCTTGTTTGCCTTCCGATAGCCCCATGAACGTTCCTCTGAAGAGAATCCCCCGCCAGTCGCACCGAAGCCGTTCCCGCTACCATTGGATGTGGGTTATCATCCCACCGTTGTGCACAATTGCGACCGCCCCACCGAGTTCCCGGCAAGCCGCCGCTTACTTGCCAGGGATGGAGCGCATCATACACCGAAACGGCAGGGTGAGCGCCGCAAAAATCTGAAGCGGCGCCAAAACGAACCGAAGGCGCGCTTACAATCGAATTCTGGGAGGAAGCCATGGTGGAGCCAGCAGAAGGGCATGAGGAACTCGTAAAGGTTTTCGACACGGACGAGGAGTCGGAGGCGATGGTGGTGCGCGGTTTGCTGGAATCGGCCGGCATTGAGGCGATGATCCAGAACCGTGAAGCGCCGCAGGACATCCTGCCGGGCGTGGGCGGCGTTGTTATCCTGGTGCGCCCCGACCAGGCCGAGGAGGCGATCGAGACCATCGACCAGTATCGCAATAACCCGACGACAGACGAGGATGAAGCCGTCAGCGAGGAATCGGCGTAGCGGTGACCTGCTTGCCGTCCAGGTAGAAGGAGACGGCCCCGGCGAGATCAGTGCGATAGGTTGTGATGTGCCGAGCGGCGTAACGCTGCATCACCGTGGGCCGGGGATGTCCAAACGAGTTGTAGAAGCCTACCGACACGACGGCGAAGCGCGGCTTGACGGCGGCCAGGAACTCCGGCGTGCTCGAGGTCGCGCTGCCATGGTGCCCCACCTTGAGCAGGTCGGCTTGGGGCGATTCGTCGATGAGATACTCTTCAATTCGCTTGTGTGCATCGCCCACCAGCAGGGCTGAGGTCTTGCCATACTGCAAGCGCAACACCAGCGATTCGTCATCCTGCGGCGGGTTCTGCGCCGGCCATCCCGGCTGCGGATTCAAGACGCGCACCTGCAGCCCGCCAAAACTGAAAGACTCTCCCGCGGAGAAGCGTTTCATTTGCACATGAAACAACGCCGCCGTTTCCTTCACCTTTAGAAACCCGGGACTGGGCGAGTCCATTCCATACCACAATTCCTGCGGGTGAAAATTGGCGATGATGCTGCCCATCCCTCCCATGTGGTCGCTGTGCGCATGGGAGATGGCCACCACGTCCAGCCGGCGAATGCCGCGCGACCACAGGTAAGGCGAAACCACCTCCTCGCCCACGTCGAAGTCGGAGCGCCCGTTGCCCGGCATCCCTCCGGAGTCCATCAACAACGTTTTGCCCTGCGGGGTGATCAACAGCAGCGAATCTCCCTGGCCGACATCGATCGCTGTAACTTCGAAGACGCCGGGATGCCATTGCGGCCTGGGAGGAAACGCGACGATCGACGCTGCCGACACCAGCAGCGCGGCGACCCCAATCCCCGCCAGAATGCGTCGCCTGGCGAGCAGCAGCGCGAGCCCAACCGCCAGCGCCGAAGCCAGCGAGACCGCCAGCGTCGGCGTGGGCACGCGCACCTCCGAGATTCGCAGATGCCCAATGACGCGGACTGTCCCAGTCAGCAGATCCAGCGAACGTCCGGCGATCCACGCAGGAACGCAGGCCAGCCAGTGTGCTAAGTAGGAGAAAACCACGGCTAGTACTGCACTGGGCAGCAATACCGACGCAATCGGGATCATCAGCGCGTTGGCCGGCAGGGCCATGGTTGTCGCGCGATGGAAGTACCAGACCATGGGCAGCGCCAGGGCAATCTGGATGATGGTCGAGATGAACAGCAGTTCACAGGCAAACAACATAAGGCCCACTGTCCGGACCACCAGGAAAGTGGCGGCAACTCGGCCAACGATACCCTCCAGCGCATTGCGCAGCAGACCCATCCGCACGCGGAACTCGGCGACCCGGGTTGGCAAAGCGTAGTCGAAGTCGGAAGAATCCAGATTTCTCAGCGCGGTTTGAAAGGGGTGGAGCGTGCGCCCGAGGATTGGAACCGCGATGCCGGCCACCGCTATTACCGATATGAAGGTGAGTTGGAAGCTGGCTTCAAATAGCGTCCGGGGATCGGCCAGCAACATGCCGAGCGCGGCAATTCCTAACGCATTCAGACCAGCGCGGTCGCGAAACAACAATCGCGTGAGCAGATAAATATTCAGCGTGATGGTGGCCCGCACAATAGGCGAGCCCAGATCGGCGACGAAGGCATATCCCCACGAAAGCAGGATCGTGAGCACCGTGGCCCAGGTTTCGCCGAAGGGCAGCTTGCGCAGTATCCAGAACAGCGCAAAGGCAAGAATGCCAACGTTGATCCCTGAGACCACCAGAATGTGATAGGTGCCGGTGCGCTGGAAATCCGTCTTGATGTCGCGCCCAAAGAAGGCCCGGCCGCCGATCAGCGCGGCCTGCATCAGGGCGCCGCGCTCGCCCGGCCAAAGCCGCTGAATGTGCGCCAGCGCGCTGCGCCTCGCTTCGCTGCGCCACAATCCAACGCGGCTGCCGGCAAAGCCCGGCAGCGCCTCAACCCCGGCAGCCGGCGCCGATCCGGTCAGGCGAATCCCCTGCAAGCCCAGATAGCCCACCAGGTCCATCGCGCCGGGATCGCGATAGTTTCGCGGCAGGCGCAGCTTGGCCATCAGGTGCAGCCGCTCGCCGTAGGTGTAAACGTGAAGCGGCGATTCGCCGCCGCCCTCTCGGGCTGCTTCTTCTTCCTTTTGCTTGCTGTAGATCGTCAAGCGAATGCCCACCGGCATCGAGAGCTGACGTCCGTCAAGCCGAAGCTGCTCGCTCTCCACATCTACCGACTCCTGTTTGCCGCCGTAGGGGCTGTCGCGGACCAGTCCTTCGCGAATGACGTGCGCGATTACATCCACTTCGTCTTTGCCGGTGGCGAACGGCTGGAGATTTTGGTTGATCGTGACCTGGGCGGCGTCGCGCGCCTGCAGATAAAACGCGCCCAGGGGCGCCATCGCCAGCATCCAGAGCGCAAATCCCAGTTGCGGCGAGCGGCGCAGGGCCAGCGCTGCGGCAAGTGCGGCGATCAAGAAGCCGGCCAGCCAGATGAACGGCGAGCGCCAAAGATAGTTCGCCGCCAGGATTCCGGAGGCAAAAGCGACGGCGGCCAGGAAGATGGGTTCCTGGCCGCCACAATAAGGCGCGCGGCTCCCACCCCAGTGCGCCAACTGCGGGCGCACCGGGGACCCCGGGCTCGCGGGCGCGGACGAGCCCAGCAGCGCCGGCGCGGGCACAGCCACAGGTGCAGCAATTGCGGAAGCGGAGATAGTTGCCACGGCCGCCAGTTTCCTACTTGCGGCCTACCACAAATCAGAGAGGAGTTTGCTTACAACCGATCCAGGTCTTCTGCGCCAAAAGCGAGGGTCCAGGGCCATACTTCGTATTGCACCACCCCGAAACGCGTGTAAGGGTCGTTGTCGCGAATACTGTCCAGCGTCGCCTGCGCTTCGTTATCCGGCACCCGCAGCAGGAAAGCGCCGCCGTTGCGCGGCACCAGCGGCCCCGAGGCCAGCAGCAGTCCCTCCTGCTTGAGGCCCTGGCAATAAGCGCGGTGCGCGTCGGTGTGCTTCTGCACCTCTTCCAGCGGCTTGCGATAGCGAAGAATGGCGATTGCGTACATAGAGTCTCCCAATCGAGCTACCGCGCCAGATGCAGCACCGTTTCCATGTGATACGTCTGCGGAAACAGGTCCAGCAGGTGCGCCTGCTCAACGCGATAGCCCGATTCTAGCAGCCGGCGCAAATCGCGCGCGAGGGTTGCCGGGTCGCATGAGACGTACGTCACATGGGAGGCGGACGTGCGGCACAAAGCGGCGGTTGCCTTTTCTCCCAGGCCCGCGCGCGGCGGATCGAGGACGACGAGGTCGGGCGCCAGTTTGGCGGCGCGCTCGGCGAGAAACGCTTCCGCCGTCATGCGAGCGCACTTCGCGTTGGCGGGAACATTGTGCCGCAGGTCAGCGAAGGCGTGTGGCGAAGCTTCGATGGCCAGCACGTGATCGAAGTTGCGCGCCAGATGGCAGGTGAAAAGCCCGGCGCCGGCGTAGAGTTCGAGCGCGGTGCGCCCGGTGCGATTGCCGATGACGGCCGCAACCAGCTGGTCGACCAGGTAGCGGTTCGTCTGAAAGAACGAGCCCGCAGAAACGCGGTAATTCATTCCCCCAGCCTGGTACGTCAGCGCGCCTTCGCCAATGGCCTGGGATGTGGCTGCGTTTGTTGTGGCCAGCGGGGCGCGCTGCCGAGTTTCGTCTTCAGCGGGCGCGCCTGCAAACACGGCAACGCCCACTACCGGCGGCAAGCATTCGTGCAACCGCGCCGCGACCGGCTGGAGCAGCTGCGCATCCGTGCCGCCTCTGACGTAGCCCTCTATCAGAATCCTTGTGTCATCGTGGTTCGCAAAGAACTGCAGCCCGTGCAGCGACTCCGGGACCATGCTCTGACGGGCCAGCGTCCAGACGGCTGCGATAGCCTGGTTGATCAGCGGAGAGCTGATGGGGCAGCTTTCCACCGGCAGCAGGGCGCGAGAGTTGTGGCCAAAGTAACCCAGCGCGAATTGTGGGCGATGCTCTAGGTGCATTCGCGTGCGATTGCGATAATTCCACGGCGCAGCCGCGTGCAGAGTAATGTTCTGCTCCAATTCGAACTTCGCGATGCGGCGCAGCGTCTCGCGCAGAATTTGCTCCTTCTGGCGAAGTTGTGCTTCGTACTTGATGTGCTGGTAATGGCAGCCGCCGCAGCGCAGAAAGTAGGGACACTCGGGCTCAGTCCGCTCCGGCGAGGCTGCAACTACTTGCTCCAGCCTGGCGCGGGCGAATCCAGAGCCGCCCTTTGCGACCGAGGCTTCCACCTTCTCGCCGGGAAGCACGAATGGCACAAAGACAGTCTTGCCCGGCCCATGTTCGTCGGCAGGCAACCGCGCCAGACCATCTCCGCCATAAACGAGTTTTTCGATTTCCAGTTGCAATGGAGAGTCTTTGACTAAGTGCGAATTGCTAACTAATAGCTTCTCACATGTAGAACAGGCTCAGCCGCGGCACTGCGTACTGCTCCAGCAGCCGCTTGTGGACGTACTGCTTGTGGAGCTGCTCAATCTGCGGCGCCGTCATCTTCCTGCGATACGGCGCCAGGTCGCGGTCGGCCTCTGAGCGCACCTGGTAGAGCGCCTCATCCGGCGTCGCTGCCAGCAGCGCGGCAAACAGCTTTTCTTCCGCCACCGTCAGGCGCCGCTCCAGGTCCTCCATGTGCACAGGCTTTGCCGGAGCGAGATCCTCAACTCGCGGCGTAGAGGAAAGCGCCTCCGCCAGCGTTCGCAGGGTTGCGGCCGTCTCCTGCGCGAGCGCTTGCACGGACGCCGGCAGTTCAAGCTGATCGAGCTGTCCCGCATTCCGCTGCAGATACTCCGCCACCGCAGATTGGTCCAGCCCGGCGTCGCGTTTCTCCTTCGGCGTCGCGCCAACCGCCGCTTCCTTCATCTCCTCTGCCGCGGCCAGCACCTCCTGCGCGCAAAAGGCCAGGCCATTCACCTTGCGGGTCTTGCGTGGCCGCCGCTCCCACTTGTCGAAGGTTACGTCGATGCCGCGCAGTACCGCTTCCAGAGGAATTCCCGCGTCCTTCCACGTTTCCATGAGCACCCAGTCTAGCGGGGAGAGCAACAGCAGCGTGCCGCGGCGGCGCTGGAAGTGCTCCTCGATTTCCGTGAAGTAGTTGAAGTAGTTTTCCACGGCATGCGTCAGAGCGATGGCTTCAGACCCGCTTCAAACTTACTTTGACGCTCTCGTTGGATTCGGAATTGCTCGCTGTCGCCGTCTCGCCGCGCCGTTTTGCCTGCACCTGATTGCGCTCGTAGATGATGCGCAGCCCTTCCAATGTCAGCAGGTCATCGACCTCGCGAATGTAGCGGGAGCCGCCGCCCATCAGCGCCGCCAGCCCGCCCGTGGCCACGACGTTCACGTTGTCGTCCATCTCCGCCAGCAGCCGCTCCAGAATGCCGTCGATCAATCCCAGATATCCGTAGTACAGGCCCGACTGCACGCTGTTCACGGTGTTGGTGGCCAGCACCCGCGGCGGCTTGCGGACATCCACGCGCGGCAGCCGTGCCGTGCGGGTAAATAGCGCATCCGCGGAAATGCCGATCCCCGGCGTGATCACTCCGCCCAGGTATTCGCCCTTCTTCGAGACCACATCGAAGGTCGTCGCCGTCCCGAAATCCACGATGATGCACGGGCCGCCGTACTTCTCGAAGGCCGCCACGCTATTGACGATGCGATCGGCGCCCACCTCCGCCGGATTGTCATAGTGCACCGGCATTCCCGTCTTCACTCCCGGCTCGACGAACAGCGGCCGCGAGTGAAAATAGCGTTCGCAGACCTCGCGCAGGGTGGAATCCAGCGGCGGCACCACCGACGAGATGACCGTGCCCTTTACCGCGGTGAACTCCAGCCCGTTCATCGCGAACAGATTGCGGAACAGCACGCCGTACTCGTCTACCGTCTGGGTCTTCGTCGTCGAGACCCTCCAGTGCGCCACTAGCGGGCCGAAATGCGCGTCTGGGCCGTCCGACGCGGCCTGAAAGACGCCCAGCACGGTGTTGGTATTGCCGACATCGAGAACAAAAAGCATGATCTATTTTCCATCAAGCGGGCGAACATTGCCCGAGAGCACGGTCCGCAAGCCATCGTTCGTGCGCAGCCGCAGGAAACCGCGCTCGTCCAGCCCCTCGGTGACGCCTTCGTAGCCGCCGCCGTTTTCCTCGACGCGCACATGGCGTAAGCGGGCAAACGAAGAGCGCTCTTCGAATTGCTTTACGATGGCCGCGCGCGTGTTTTGGCCGCCTTCCGCGAGCTTGCGATAGTGACCGTCCAATGATTTTAGCAGGGCCGCGGCCAGCTCCACCCGCGACCATTCCCGCCCGCTTTCCATGCGCAACGATGTCGCAATCGGCTCCAACTCGCCGGCAAACAATGTGTGATTCACGTTGATTCCGATACCGACGACCACATAGCGCACGCGCGTCGGCTCGGCATTCATCTCCGTCAGGATGCCGCAAAACTTGCGCCCACCCAGCAGCACGTCGTTCGGCCAACGCAGGTCGGGATGCAAGCCCGTCGTCTGTTCCACCGCCTCGGAGACGGCAATACCGGTCATCAGCGACAAAAACAGTGCGTCCATCGGCGACATCTCGGGACGCAGCACCACCGAACAATAGACGCCGACCGATTGCGGAGATTCCCAAGTGTGCTCGCCACGCCCGCGTCCGGCGGTTTGCTCTTCGGCCAGAAACACCGCGCCTTCCGGCTCGCCGGCCGCAGCCGCCTGCATCGCCGCCACGTTCGTCGAGCCTATGCGGAAATAATGATGAATGTGTGAGGCGAAGGTAGTGCCGCTCACCAGCGGAGCCAGAATGTCGGGAAGCAAGAGATCCGGCATCGCATTTAACTGATATCCCGTGGCCAGGTGGCCGGTGATTTGCAGTCCCAGCTCGCGCAGATGCTGCACCGCGCGCCACACTTCCGAGCGCGAGGTGCCGAGATCTTCTGCCACGCGCTGGCCGCTGACCACTACAGTAGCGTTGTCACTCAGCAGGCGGACGATGCGGCTCAGCCGCGCGTCGGTCGAGCGGTCCGGCCGCGTGTCAATGCGGGTTGGCTCGGTATGGGCGATAACAAGATTATGCGCGAGCGGGGCGGAAATGAACATCCAGTAAGCGGCTGAAAGCTGCTGGCCGACAGCTCTCTCACACCGGCGCAATCCGCATGCTCAAATCGACCGCCGGAGCGGAGTGTGTCAGCGCGCCCACGGAGATGAAATCCACGCCGGTCTCTGCATAGGCGCGCACGTTCTGCAGGGTAATCCCACCGGAGGCCTCCAGCGGCACCGGCAGTTCCAGCTTGCGGACGCGCTCCACCGCCTCGCGCACCTGCTCCGGCGTCATGTTGTCGAGCAGCACGGCCTCGGCGCCATGCGCCAGCACCAGATCCAGCTCTTCCAGCGAGCGCACCTCAACCTCCACCGCTTGCGAGCCGCGCCGGTTGCGCAACGCCCGCTCCAGCGCCGGCACCACCCCGCCGGCTAGCGCGATGTGGTTGTTCTTGATGAGCACGCCGTCGCTCAGGTCGAGCCGGTGATTGTGGCCACCGCCGCAGGTGACGGCATATTTGTCCAGCATGCGCAGCCCAGGGGCGGTCTTGCGAGTGTCGAGGATGGTGGTTCCGGTGCCCTCCACCGCCACCACGTATTGCCGCGCCAGGGTAGCGATGCCGCTCATGCGCTGCATCAGGTTAAGGATGACCCGCTCGCAGGACAAAATCACGCGCGCGTTATGCACAATCACGGCGATCGACTGCCCCTTGCGCAGGCGCACCCCGTCAAAGATTTCCGTGTGGCTGGTGACCTCCGGATGCGAGGTGATTGTCCCATCCAGCGCGGCGAAAACCTCCAGGATACGAGCCACGCATCCCAGCCCGGCGAGGATGCAGTCCTGGCGGGCGACAATCGTGGCCGAAGCCCGCTGATTGACGTCAATGCAGGCATAGGAGGTCGCGTCGCGCGTGGCGCGGTCCTCCAGTAGCGCGTTTTCCAAAATGGCGGTGATACGACGCGTCGTCCAGTCCATGTCCAGCCTTGGGCCGCGAGCCTTAAGCCGCGACCAAATTCGAGGTCAACGTGGCAAAGCAGATCCCTCGTCGGCCTAAAAATCGCCTCGTGATGACAACCTTCTATGATCTACGCCGGATAACAACTTGTATTATCCAGCCGGGGCACAAAGTTTTGCGCGCCTGATCAGCTTGCGGCCGCGGCGCCACCTTCCAACTCGTCGAGTGCTGCTCTGATTTTCTCGATCAGCACTTCCACCTCAGCCCTGCGCTTCTTCAGCCCTTCCACCACCTTGGCCGGGGCCTTCGACAAGAAAGCCTCGTTGCTGAGCTGTCCATTGGCCCGCGCCAGTTCCTGCGTCAGCTTCGCCAGTTCCTTGTTCAGCCGGTCCCGCTCGGCGGCGACATCAATTTTGCGCTCGTACAGCACGCGAACGTCAAACCGCGCCGTGCTGCGCGCCCCAGCAGCCTTCGCCAGCGATTGCTCCACAAACGTCATGCCTTCCACATTGGCAAGACGTTCGACAGCTCCGCGATTGCGTTCGAATGAATCACGAACGTCCTCTAAGGCATGGATCTCAATCGGCAGCCTTTGTTTCTGCTCGACCTTCAGCTCGGCGCGAAGGTTGCGCACGCTGACGATCAGGTCCTGCAGGATCGCCATCTCCGTCTCCGCCTCGGTATTGGTCTGCGCCGAATCAGCCTGCGGATAGGCGGCCAGCGCAATCGACTTCGCCGGCGGCCGGCCATCGTAGACCGCCTGCCACAATTCTTCCGTGATAAACGGCATGAACGGCGACAGCAGCCGCAGCGCGCCTTCGAAGATGCTGATCAGGTTTTCGTATGCTGCCCGCGCTTCCTCGCGATTCTCGGCCGCCAGCCGCGGCTTGATCAGCTCCAGATACCAGTCGCAATACTCGCCCCAAAAGAAGTGATAGACCACATGGGCCGCCTCGTGGAAGCGGTAGTTCTCCAGGGCGTCATGGATTTCTTGTGCGACACGGTTGAACCGGGAGAGAATCCAGCGATCTTCCAGCGTCTCAGCTTTGAAGCCCGCAATGCCGCTCGCGGAAACCGGTGTTGCCCTGAACTCCGCCAGCGACCACACGCCCGCCTCTTGCGCCCTGTCCACATTCATGAACAGGAAGCGCGCGGCATTCCAAATCTTATTGGCGAAGGCGCGATAGCTCTCCGTACGGCTCTCAGAGAAGGCAATATCGGTTCCTGGCGCGGCCATCGCCGCCAGCGTGAAGCGCACCGCGTCGGTCCCGTAGCGCTCGATGATCTCGATCGGGTCCATCACGTTGCCCTTGGTCTTCGACATCTTCTGCCGCTCGGCATCTCGCACCAGCGCGTGAATGTAGACGTTGCGGAAGGGAACGTCGCCTCCCTTGTGCCCGCGCATGAAATGGCAGTTCAGCATCACCATGCGCGCCACCCAGAAAAACAAAATGTCGAATCCGGTAATGAGCAGCGTCGTGGGATAGAACGCGTCGAGATCGGGCGTGCTCTCGGGCCAACCTAGCGCCGAGCACGGCAACAATCCCGAAGAGAACCACGTATCGAGCACGTCGCTATCCTGCTCGACCGGGCCGCCGCACCTGGCGCACTTGGTGGGCGCCTCGCGCGCTACAAGAATCTCGCCGCACTTGCAATGCCACGCCGGAATGCGATGTCCCCACCACAACTGCCGCGAGATGCACCAGTCGTGAATGTTGCGCATCCACTCGAAGTACGTCTTGGTGTACATCTCGGGGACGAACTTGATTTCGCCGCGCTCCACCACTTCGATGGCGCGATCGGCCAGCGGCTGAATCTTCACAAACCACTGCGTCGACAAGCGCGGCTCAATGGTGGTCTTGCAGCGGCTGCACTTGCCCAGCGGGACGATGTAGTCCTTCGTTGCCACCAGGAATCCGCCGCGTTCCAGGTCCTCGATGACTTTCTGCCGCGCCTCAAAGCGGTCGAGCCCGCGATACGGCCCGGCGTTCTCGTTCATCCGCCCAACTTCGTTGATCACCTCAATCTGCGGCAGATTATTGCGCAAACCGGCCTCAAAATCATTGGGATCGTGCGAGGGCGTCACCTTCACCGCCCCGGTGCCGAATTCCGGATTGGCAAGGATGTCGTCGGTGATGACCGGAATCTCGCGATTCATCAGCGGCAGCAGCACCTGCTTGCCATGCAGATGCCGATAACGCTCGTCAGCAGAATTCACGGCGACGGCAGTATCGCCCAGCATCGTCTCAGGACGCGTAGTAGCAACCAGAACGTATTCGTCCTTGCTGCCGATGACCGGATAGCGAATCTCCCAAATCTTGCCCGGCGTCTCCTCATGTACCACTTCCAGATCGGAGACCGCTGTGATGCAGCGCGGGCACCAGTTCACGATGTACTTGCCGCGATAGATCAGGCCTTCTTCGTACAGCCTGACGAATGCCTCCCGGACGGCGCCGGACATCCGCTCGTCCATGGTGAAGTACTCGCGCGACCAGTCCACCGACGCGCCCAGCCGCTTCATCTGCTGCAGGATGACGCCGCCGTAGTGCCGCTTCCAGTCCCACACCCGCGCCACAAAAGCCTCGCGGCCCAGGTCGCGGCGGTTCTTGCCCTCGGCGGCGAGTTGCCGCTCCACCATGAGTTGCGTGGCAATGCCGGCGTGGTCGGTGCCGGGAAGCCACAGCGTCGGCACGCCGCTCATGCGTCTCCAGCGGATGATGATGTCGATTTCCGTGTGCTCCAGCATGTGGCCCATGTGGAGATGGCCGGTGACGTTGGGCGGCGGCAGCGTGACCGTGAAGGTCGCCTCCGGTCCGGGCCCTATCGCGCGGGTGCCCCACTCATCCGCGGGTTTCGGATGAGTGGGATTAGGCGTCTCAACGTGAAACAGCTTTTCCTGCACCCAGTATTCGGCCCAGCGCGCCTCAATCGCGCCCGGATCGTACGCCTTGGGAAGATCGTGCGGCATCTTGTTCGGATCAGTGCCTGAAGTTCAAAACCTAATCTTACAGGCGCGGGAAAAACCCCGGCAAATGCGGCCCACCGACGAGAGCACTTGCTGGCGCTTCGCAGCGCACACTCTGGTTTGATATCCGGTCAGCGAGGTTACACCTCTCCCGTTCCCGTTTCCGTCAATTTCTTTCCCGCAAAGGGAAAGCAGGTGAATTCCCTAACTTGCGAGTTGACCTAGCGAAAGCGTCTGTGGCATCCCACTCTTACAGCAGGAATTCAACTCCCAGGAGACCCTCAGATGAAACCGTTTCTCGGTTGTTTAATCCTATTACTGGCTTCTACGCAACTCTTGTCAGCGGGCGCTGTCAACAGCAGCACTAGCGATAGTCTGAACCTGAATCTGTCGATGAACTATTGCGCACTGGAGTACTGTAATTTTGACCCTGGTTGGAACTTTCCTGGTGGTCCGGGATCGGGTTGGGCCAATTTCTCCTTGATAAACCAGTCGTACAGCTTCACTTTCGAGACGGGGTTTCCTTTATGGTGGGACTTGAACTATCAAGGTTATTATGCAGTTTATGGGTATGGTGGCTCATTCGATATTGTCGGGCCGGACGGCCTTACGTTTACCGGGGTAGTTACCTCGGGGTGGGCCGATTGGCAGGGGCTTGGGGCCGAGATTACGGTGGGTTACGTTGGCCAATGGAACAACGGCGTGTACGCCGCTGGCACCGCCGACCTGACTCTCCAACTAGACTCAGGTAACACTTACGCAGTCCTAACCAGCCAGCCTCTAACCAGCCAGCCTGCACCGGAGCCATCCAGTCTCCTTCTTTTGGGAAGCGGAGTCCTGGGAATGCGTGGGCTAAGGAAAAGACTCTGAGCCTTACCCCGCTCTACCGCAGGTGGACGCGCGCCAGTAGATCTGCGAAGCGGGGATCGGAGCGCAGCGGATCGTAGACTTGCGCCACTTTGAGATAGACAAGAGCAGCGGCGCGCTCATCGCAAGCCTGGTTCAGCCACTCAAAGGCTTCATCCTTTTGCCCCAGGGCGGCAAAGGTGTCGCCGATCTCCGCCGGCGGGACGTACTGGGCCTTGGCGAGCTGTAGCAGTTCGTTGAGGAGCCGTGTTGCCTGCGCGCTCCTGCCGGCCGCGGCATAAGAGCGCGCCAGGAAGGCCTTGGCCACGGGGTCGCCCTTGGTCAGATCGATGCCACGCTGAAACTCCGCGATCGCCAGGTCATTTTCGCCTTTGTATTGGTAAGCCAGCCCAAGCACGCGATGCGCCAGCAGAAAATCCGGATCGATGGCGATGGCCTGTTTCTCCCAGCGGATGGCATTGTCATAATCGCGCGCCATCAGATAAGTCCAGCCCATGTGTTCGTTCATTACGGCATCGGCCGGCGCCAGTTCCAGCGCGCGGTGGGCCTGCGCCAGAGCTTCGTCAGTGTGGCCCAGCGCCATCAACTCGTGCGAATACCAATGGTGGGCCGTAGCGTATAGCGGGTTGAGCGCAATGGCGCGCTTGAACTCCTGCTCCGCTCCTGGCCAGTCCCAGTCATAGGTGAACTTGATGTAGCCGAGCGAGGCATGAACTTCCGCCAGGCTGTCGTCAATGGCCAGCGCCTTGGCGGCCGCAGCTTCGGCCTGCGGCATCGCCTGGCTAGGCGGCAGGATACTGTACCCATAGGAGCCGGCCAGGGTGTAAGAGTCGGCCAGCCCGGCATAGGCCAGCGCATAGTTAGGATCGGCCTGGATGGCGCGCTGGAAATACTCGATGCTGGTCTTGACGCCGTCCACCGTGCGCTTGTTCCAGTAGTAGCGTCCCTTCAGGTAAAGCTGATAGGCATCGCTGCTGGCGGTGAAAGGGCGCAGGAACTGCTTCTGCTCGTCGCCGCTCAGGTTTACCGTGAGCCGGTTCGCCACTTCCTCCGAAATCGAATCCTCCACGGAAAACATGTCGGTAAACTTCTGGTCAAACTTGTTGGCCCACAGAACTTCCCCGTCGGCCACGCGCAGCAGGCGCACCGTCACGCGAATTTTGTCCTCCGCCGGTTCGCGCTGGATGCTGCCTTCCAGCACTGACTGCACCGCGAGCTGCCGTCCGGCGGCAATCGGATCATCCACTTTGGCGTACTTGCGCACCGCCCCAATTGGCCGCACGATGATCTTGTGCAACATGCCCAGCCGGGTAATGAGGGCGTCGGTCAAGCCCAGGCCAAGGTACGAATCCTGCGGCACAGCATCGAGCGGGCGGAAGGGCAGGATGGCGATGGAGCGCTCCGCCGCACTGACCGGGTTGGAGCGCGACTTCCAGTGCGCGACCAGATAGAAGAGTCCGACGGCCAAGCCGATCAGCACCACGGTGATGCCGAGAATCCTGCCCACCGAGGTTTTCCATGACGCCCGGGCGCCCCCGGTTTCCTGCAGAGCGGGAGTTGACGGCAGCACATCCGCGCTTGTGGGAGTTGCAGCCAGGGTTGGAATGGGCGGCGCTTCCGCCTCCGGAGCCGCTGCGGCAGCCGTCGCCTCGGCCAGCCCAACTCCCACAGACGGGGAGATCGCCGTCGCTTCGGTTTTCTGCGATTTCGCGCTGTCCTCTTCACCCTCGGTGACTTCAGCCACAAAGCGATAACCCTTGCGCGGAACGGTTTCGATATAGGTCTGGCCGCCGGCCTCAAGCGCCTTGCGCAGCAGCGAAATGTTCACCGTAAGGTTGGTTTCTTCCACAAAACTGTCGGGCCAGATGGCCTCCATTAGCGCGTCGCGCTTCACCAGCCGCCCGCGGTTTTCGACCAGATACACCAAAATGTCGAAGGCCTTGGGCGCCAGCGGCACCGCCGTCTCTTCGCGCATCAGCAGATGCTCGGTGGGATAGAGCCGGAATTCACCAAAGCGGAAATATCGGACTGGCAAGGTCATGCTCTACCCACGGCGTCTCCGATTTTCGTCGGACTGGCAAAAGGGTTCGTACCTGGCACTTGCGCTAATGGTCTCTATTGGTGGATGTAAGGCGGCGACGAAGAGCGCTGGTCATCGTCGGCCGATGTGGAAGTATTCTATCGCACTGAGATGTACCTCATGCGGCAGACGCCATATCGCGCCGCGTCCCTCTACTTCCGCGGATTCTGCTTGTCCGGATTGTAGGTGATGCCGGTGGTCTCAAACAGCTTAGGCGCCAGGCCCCGGTTGTAGCGGAAGGAGGTCATGAAGCGCTGGCCGGTCATCTCGCTACCGCGGTAGCTCACCACGCTGAACGGTGTCTGGATGCCCTCCACCAGCTTGTAGTTGCTGAAGACGGTGGAATCGTCGTTGAATTGCCGGTCCGTCGGATCGCGCCAACTGTAGGTGATCTTGACCGGCAGGTGGGTGGTGCCGTCCACCGAGATGGTCACGCTGTCGTTGGCGGCGTTCAGCACGCTCACCTGATCGGCCAGGTTGTTCTCCACCAGGGCCGTGCCGTCAAAGAGGATCATCGTGCCCGGCTGCGGCAGCCACTTTCGGATCACCCAATTCAGAGAGTGGTCACGGCGGCGCAGATACGCCTTTAGCGCCTTCGGCTCCTGCTCGGCCGTGCCCTTGTAGGTGATCTCGTAACCCTTGTCGCCGATGAAGAGCTCGACAACGTCGCGCTGCTTGGTCAGCTCCACACGCTCCTTGTCCGGCCATTCCCAAAAGAGCCAGAACTCAGTCCCGGTGCCGCCCGGCTGCCCGTGATAAAAGTTGTAGGTGCGGCCCTCCGTCTGCATATCGCGAATGTTGAGCCAGGCATCGCCGCCCAGCGCTCGGATCATGCCATTGAGGACCCCGTACGCCTTCTGCACGCCGGGGTCTTTGGCGCTGGCGAACTGCGCCGTCGGCCATGTCGAAGGCGCAGAGGCTTGCGGCGGAGCCGGCGTCTGCGCGACCGCAGCGGCGGCGATAAGAAGGGCGAAGCTGGCAACGACAACTGTGCGCATGGCGCTATTTTAGGCGACTTGAAACCGAAGGGCGAAGCTGCCTCCGCATATCTATCGGATCACTTTTTGTGCTGGCGCTTTGCCCGCGATGGCCGCTCCTCCACCACGGCAAACTGAATCCGTCTTTGCATCCTGTCAATGCGGTCCACCAGCACGCGAATCGGACCGCCCAGCGCGTAGGTCTTGCGGCTGCGCTGGCCGATGATCTCGCGCGTGCTCTCGTGATAGATGTAATGGTCGTCGCTGAGCGAGGCCAGCGGCACCAGCCCTTCAATAAAGAGGTCGGTCAGCTCAACGAACATGCCAAACTTGGTCACACTCACGATGAGCCCATCGAATTCGTCGCCCAGGCGCTCTTCCATAAACTTCATCTTCTTCCATTCCATCAGCTCGCGCTCGGCGTCGTCGGCGCGGCGCTCCGCCGTGCTGGATTCCTCGGCGATGGCGTAAAGTTCTTCCTCGGAATAGTTGCCAGTCGCCAGTTGCCGGTTGTCAGCAACAGCACGTCCAAAATGCTTTCCATCGTGCTCAACTCGGGATGATCGCTCGGGGTGGGTCGCGCCGGCCCGTTTCGACCACGGAGAATGCGCCTCGCCGATTTTCTCGACCGTCCCCACTCCTATCTCCACTCCATGTTCTTCCCGCTCCGCCGAGTCTTGCAGCGCGTCCTTCAAAATTCGGTGCACAATCAGGTCCGGGTAACGCCGTATCGGCGAGGTGAAGTGCGTGTAGGTTGGCGCGGCCAGCGCAAAGTGGCCCTGGTTGATTTCCGAATACCTTGCCTGCTTCAGGGAGCGGAGCATCAAGTACGACAGGATGCGCTCCTCCGGCTTGCCGGCTATCTTCTGCGTCAGCTTCTGATACATGCGCGGCGTGATGTGGATGTCTTCGGGAATTTCCAGTGTCTTCGCCCCCCGCCCTGTACCGTAGCGCTCACGCCGCTCAGCCTTGAACTGCACCCGCTTGACCGGCAGGGCGCCCACGCCCAGCGAATATCCGAAGCGCGCCGCGATGGTCTCAAATTCCATCACCCGCTTGGGCTCGGGCTTTTCGTGGATGCGATACAGCGACGGTATGCCTTTGTCTTCCAGATAGCCGGCGACGCATTCATTCGCCGCCAGCATGAACTCCTCGATGATGCGGTGCGCCACGTTGCGCTCCGAGCGGGCGATGCTCCGCATCAGTCCATGCTCGTCGAACTCGATCACCGGCTCCGGCAGGTCGAAATCGATGGAGCCACGCCGCACCCGCTTGCGGTTCAACATCATCGCCAGCTCGCGCATCAGCTCGAAAATGTCGAGCAGCTTGCGGTAGTGCTCACGCTGCGCCGGATCGCCTTCCAGGATGAGATTGACGTTGGTGTAGGTCATGCGCTCCGCCGAGCGGATGATGCCCTCGCTGAGCGTGTAGCCGGCGATCTCGCCCTGATGGTCGATCTCCATCACGCACGACAGCACCAGCCGATCGACCTGCGGGCGCAGGCTGCACAGGTCGGTCGAGAGCTCCATCGGCAGCATCGGCACGGCTCGGTCGGGAAAGTAAACCGAGGTGCCACGCAGCCGCGCCTCCAGATCGAGGACTGATCCCTCGCGGACGTAATGCGCCACGTCGGCAATATGTACCTGCAGCTCGAAGTTGCCGTTCGCCAAACGGCGCACGGTCACGGCGTCGTCAAAGTCGCGAGCGCTTTCGCCATCGATGGTCACGATAGGCGTCGAGCGAAAATCGCGGCGGTGGCGCAACTGTCCTGCCGGGATTACCGCCTCAAACTGCTGCGCCGCCTGCAATACCTCGACCGGGAAGCGATGCGGCAGGTGGAACTTGCGAATGACGATCTCGACATCCACGCCGAAGTCGTCCTGGTAGCCGAGGATTTCGATGACGCGCCCGCGCGGGTTCTGCGTGGGCGAAGGCCACTCGGTGATCTCCACCTCCACCACCACGTTTTCCAGTTCGTTCCACTCCCGCCGGCGGGCTTCTTGGCCGAGCACGCGGTCACGGGAGAACTGCTTCGCCCCAGCCAAAGGATTGGACAAAAGCAGGTCCCTCGACTCCCCCTCACTTCGTTCGCGATCGCTCGGGATGACAGAACCGGGCACCCGATGCTCTCCTTGGCTACCAGCTTGCCGTCCCAAAGGTAAGTGAGGAGCTTGATCTCCCTCTAGCTCTTGGTTGTCGACGTTCCGCTCGTATCGTGGGTGCCCCGTTCTGGCCTTCCTTTGGCCAGCGCGGGGCAGTGTAGCCTCTCCGCTGGCGGGCCATTCCATCCCCCGCGGGATGATGATCTGCTGCGTGATCTTCTCGTCCATGGGCGTGACGTGATTCTGCCGTGCACCATAGTGGAACGTGCCGACAACAGTGAGGTTCCCGCGCGTGAGGACGCGCAGGATGCGGCCTTCGCTGCGGCCATCCTCTTTTCTGTGAGTCAACTCCACCAGCACCTGGTCGCCGTGCATAGCCAAGCCGATGGCCGGTGGCGGAATGAAGACGTCGCCTTCGACCCGGATCTGTTGTCCCGCGTTGGGGATCACGAAGCCGTAGCCGTCGCGATGCATCGTAAGCCGGCCGGCGATCAAGGGGTGACGGCCGCTGCCGCCAAGCCCGGATGGATCTTGCCCTGAGCGGGCTCCAGAGGCGCTTTTTTGCGTCGAGGCGGCGTGCTCGGCCAAGGTATAGCGCTCGCGGCCGGTCTCCACCAGTCGCCCGCTTTTGACCAGCGTCTGCAGGTGCTCAGCAAGCTGCCGGCGCTCCTCGCCCCGCAGATTCAGCTCGCGGATGAGCTGCTTATATCCGGCGGATTGGCGCGGCTGGCGCTCGATATGCTGCAAAATGGCTTTGTCGCTCGGCATAACGGTTTCGATGCTTGGCTCAGTCGGACTTGTATGCGTGCAACAGCTCCTTCAAAGCATTGATTTGCCGGCGCGTGAGCTTGGCATTCAGCAGCGCGACATCCATCGGGTAGATGGATCCGTACTCAGCCTGTTTGTCCTTCGCGGGGTACATGGCTTCGATGTAGGCGTCGCGGTAGGTAAGCCAGGTGCGCTGCATGGCTTTGATTTTGCCGGCTGCGACGGTATCACCGGCAGCAGTGTGGAGCAGCTTGCGGTAGATGACATCCAGTTCCGCCTCGACGCGGGCGGCCTCTTCGCCCGCGCATTGGTTGAGCTGCATCTGCGCCTGGGCCTTGTTGGTGCAGGCCTGGTATTGCGGCGAATCCTGAGCGAACAACGACAACGGGACCAGGAGACATAAGATCAGATACCGCATTCGTTCCTCCTCAGGGGTGTGTCATGGCGCTTCTCCCGGTCCGCGCCCTCCGCGCCTGCGGCACGCGGTTCGTGAATGAGCTGTTTGTGTCCCGCGGAGTGGCGCCCCTGGCGGCCGATATGCTGCAGAATCGCCTGCACCGTCAGCATGATAAATTCGACGCGATAAGCTAAGCATAAACCCCGGAAACCACCGAAGGCCAAGCGCTGCCGCGGACAAAATGAGTAAAGCGGACGTTCCTCCGAGCAATAGATTACCGCCCCCGGGTTGCGAGCATTTGTCGGGAGCACCTGGGGTAGGCGTTCTGGCGAAAAGCGAAAGGCGAATAGCGAAGAGCGATAATTACCCCGTGCGCGACAGGATCCTGCACTACATTCGCGAACGAAAGATGATCCGCGCGGGCGACCGCGTAGCCGTGGCCGTCTCCGGCGGCGCGGATTCGGTCGCGCTATTGCGAGTGCTGCTGGAGCTGCGGACTGAGCTGGGCATCGTCTTGGCTATCGCCCACTTCAATCACGGCCTGCGCGGCGAAGAGTCGGACGCCGATGAAGCCTTCGTTGCGGAACTAGCCCGAGTGCACGAGCTGGACTTCTTCGCCACTCACGGCAATGTCCGCGACCACGCCTTCACCAGCAAGCTGAGCATTGAGGCGGCGGGGCGCGAGCTGCGCTATCACTGGTTCTTCCAGCTTGCCCGCGAGCAGCGGCTGGATGCCATCGCCACCGCACATACGCTGGACGATCAGGCCGAAACCGTCCTGTTGAAGTTTTTGCGCGGTGCGGGAACCAAAGGGCTGGCGGGGATTTATCCGGTCCGCGATCTGGAACTCTTAAGCAAAGCCGCAGGAGCTAAAGCCCAAATCCAACAGGGACTGACTGACGGCGCAACCGAGGCTGCGCCCCTTCAAAGCACGGTGTACGCCGGCGCGGGGCACGATCCTCGCATCGTGCGCCCGCTGGTGTGCATTTCCCGTGAGGAAATCGAGGCGTATCTTACTGCCCTGAACCAAGGCTGGCGGGAGGACGCCAGCAACCTTGACCGCCGTTTCCTTCGCAATCGCGTGCGCCACGAATTGTTACCGCTGCTGGAACGCGAGTACAACCCGAAAATCCGTCACCTGCTATGGGATGTTGCGGAAACGTCCCGCGCAGAAGAGGAGTATTGGCAGGGCCTTGTCGAGCGCGAGATCGCAGCTCGCAGCGTCGGCGATCAATTCAGCGTGGCCGGCTTTGCAGAACTGCAAGTGGCATTGCAGCGGCGACTGCTGAAGCGCTTGGCCGAACTTCAACAAATCACCCTGGACTTCGAGCACATCGAAAAGCTGCGGCGCTGCGCTGTGGGTGAGCGAAAGCGGACGGAGCTTCCCGGAGGCGTCGTCGTTGTGCATACGAAAGAACTCCTGGAGTTCCGCTTCCAGCCCCGCAACGCTGGTCCCGCGTATGAGATCGTGCTGCCGATTCCTGGGGAAGTTCGTATCTCGGAGCTGGGGCTGACGGTGCGAGCAATCATCGTCGCCGAGGAAGTCGCCCCTGAACTGCCGGAGGCTGAGCTGCTCGACCGGAATCTGATCGGCCCGGAGCTTGTGCTTCGCAACTGGCGGCCCGGTGACCGCTTCTGTCCGGCGCACAGCCGTTCCGGGGAGAAACTGAAACGCTTGTTCGCCGAGAGACATATTCCCGAAGAGCAGCGTGCGAGCTGGCCGGTAGCACTACACGAAGACGAAATCGTCTGGGTACGCGGCTTCCCGGTAGCCCAAAAATATCAGTGGAGTGGTAAGTCAGACGCCGTGCATATTCAGACTACTGCTGATGCATTGTGACTGTCCTGCCTGCCGTTGCGCTCTCACGGGTTCGCTTCCACGGTTTCCGCAACCACCGACGAACGCAGTTCCTCGCGCCTCCCCAACTGGAAGACCACCGCCCGGCCAATGCCCCGCAAGGTCGCCTTCTGAAGCGGCCCCAGCCAGACCAGATCGCGGAATCCCGATAATTTCCCATTGGGGTGCTCGTGAATTTCTAGCTCAAGCTCGTGGTCATAAGGCGACGCGATGACCGCTGGCCCTGTCAGCTCAATTTCGCGGCCGGCATCCGTATCCACGCGATAAACCGCGATCCGTTCACTCTCGAAGTGGGGGCGAACCTCTGCCTCCGCGCCCCGCGAACCCGGCATAGGCGATGCAACGGTTTCACCCTGTCCGTCTGCGGGCGACCTGCGCTGCGGGGCCAGCCCGCGCCGCAGTTCCTCAAAACGCGGCAAGAGTTCAATCACAATGTTACGAAACGCTGCGTTGCTCAGGTTCTCGACGACGTGCACCAGCCCGGCTTCCCCGGGCTCGCATTCCCCATCGCCGTAGAACACGGTCTTCGGTTGCCCATCTTTTGGTGCGCTGATGATGTTGGCGGCGAGACTGGCGACGTAGACGAGATAATCGTAGGGGTGACGATGGCACAACGTGCGGTCGTGCGGCAGGATTTCCACGGCGAACGCCCGCAGGAACTGGTTGGTGAGGATGAGGTGATGCCGTGGCTCCTGCTCGATCTCCACCACCTCGCGGCAGTTGTAGGCTGAGTCCATCGTTGTGCCCCGCGCCAACCATCCTAGCAGCCCTCCTTTGTCGCGGTATTTCTACAGAGTCACGCGTCAGCTAGGGCCTCTCTGGTGAGGATCCGCGCCGACTAACCAAGAATACGATTTGGTTGTGATGGTCGACCTTGCCTGATCCCACCGCTCCGATTTACCTTCGCCTTCGGAGCTCTTTATGATTTCTCGCTGCTTAGTGTTTTGTGCTGTTTTTCTGAGTATCGCCGGCAATGCTTTGGCGGCGGCAAAGGTGGAGGGTATCGGGCCGGTGACCGCCGCTGGTTTTTCTGATGAGCTGCGGCAGGCCGTCGCAGACAAGGGCTATCGCGTCACTCTCGATGACGGATGGGTCGCTGAATTTTGGTTCGCCAAAGATCTGAAGCCCGCAAAGAACAACGCGCCCGGCGCACTCTACCCCGAGCTGGCCGACGGCGAGTTCGTGGGCGTAGTCAACTTCCCGCAAGGAATGTCGGATTATCGCGGAGATAAGATTGCGCCGGGAATCTACACTCTGCGCTATCAAAGTCTCCCGCAGGATGGCAACCACATGGGGGTTGCTCCCAACCCTGATTTCCTGCTGGCGAGCCCGGCAGCGGATGATTCCCAGCCTGACCAGAGTTATCCCTTTCAGAAACGGATTGCACTCAGCGCGAAAAGCACCAAGACGAACCATCCGGCGGTGATCCTGCTGGAGAGCGCCGGCAGTCCGGCAACTGTCTCCGAAGGCGACAGCGGAGAGGTCGTCTTCACCGTTGCTGTCCCATCCGCGGGAGGGAGCGAGAAGCTCGGCATCGTCGTCAAGGGCACGGCAGGGCAATAAGGTATGTTTGGGCGCCGTTCACGGGCCTTACCAGGATGCTGCGCTGGAAGTAGCTTAAGGCCTCGCCGCAGTGTTACCGTTGTGCCTTCCGGCCCCTCTGGCTTGTTGCTCATCGCCTGCCATGAAACAACAGACGCTCAGCCGCGCAGCGCATTTAGCCGCGCTATCCACGGAATGGCTGGTACTGATCGTTCTCCTCGCGGTATCCATTCCACCCATCCTGATACGGCATCAATCGCCGACTGTAGTTCCCGCGCTCAACCTCATCGACGATTCCTGGATACTCGATACCAGCTACAAAGCGGCGCACGGGATCTGGCTTGGCCGCGATGTGGCCTTCACTTTGGGGCCGGTTTATCAGTGGCTCTCGAGCGCTCCTTCGCGTTGGCTCGGAGCTTCCACCGGAGCGATCTACGCGACCTGGTACACTCTGCCGCTCGCCGTCATCATCCTCGCCACTTTCTTCACGGCCGGAATGCTGCTCCCGGCGACGGCTGCCTGGAGGAGAGCGCTTTTCGTCCTACTGGCGGTGATTTTCTGGTCGCCTCCCGATATGCGAGTGTCGCTATGCCTGCTGGCCTTTGCGATTTTTCTGCGCCTCGCAGACACAGTGGCGGCGCAGGCCCAGCCCACCTTCCCACTTGCCCCAAGCCGAGCCCCGGCCAGTGCCGGTCTTGCCCTGGCGGCTGCCGCCATCTGCATCGTGGCCTTTCTGGTTTCGGCGGACACTGGCCTTTACGTCGTAGCTGCCCTTCTGCTTTGCCTTATTGCAACTGCCATCGCAAGCGGTAGAACGCAGCGGCTTGCGAAGTTCCTGATCATGGCCTCGGTATGTTTCGCGCTGCTCGCCTTGTTGACAAATGCCGTCCTGGCGTCACCGCTCGACTTCAGGTTTTGGCGGTCCAGCCTGACCATCGCGAACGGCTATCGCTGGTTCGAGCCGATTCCCATGGTCAAGCACGACAAGCGTCTGCTCCTTGAGTCTCTGGTGCTAGGAATCGTCGTGTTTGGCGCGGCCTGGAGGTGGAGGAACTCAACCGGAAGGTGGACTCGCCGGCCGCCGTTCCTGTTGTCAGAATTCGACTGGCATTTCTGATGACGCAAAGCGCTCTCGTGCGCTCGGACCATGGTCACGTCTTGATCGGCATCTATCCCATGATTTTTCTCTGCGGCGCGATTGCGATGGATGAGTACCATTCAAGAAGGTTGCTGTCGCTGTCCCTGCCCGCCGCGGCGGTAGTTGCCACGGTTGCGCTGGCTCATCCCTTCGGGACCTTCGTTCCCGGCAATGTATGGGCGCAATGGCGGCAAATCTCTCATCCTGTCCTTACCTGTCCGCAAGGGTTGCAGGAGTTTGACCACGCCTGCTTTTCGGCGAAAGATGCGGCGTTGTTGAACGCCGTCTCCACATCCACGGATCGGAATACCGCGCCGGGCGACTGGATCGCCGTGTTTCCCTATGAGACCGCGTTCGGCCTGACCTCGCGCCGTCAAGTCGCCGGCGGCCTATTGCAGAGCTACTTGGTCAATGGCGATTACTTGACCCGCCTGGAGTTAGCGGGATTGCGGCAAGCCGATCCCCGGTTTGCGCTTTATTTTCCGGATGGCATCATCAGCATTCCCCTGGACCGGGTCCCCAATTTCACCCGCAGTCCCGATGTGTGGTTTTACCTTTTACGGCACTATCGTGCCGAGGGCAGTCCTATGCCGGGGGTTTTAGGCCTGCTACGCGACCACAGCCGCAAGCTGAGGTTTACCGAACAGAAATTGGCGGGGCCCATCGAAAATGGGCGGGTCACGAAACGCAAAACCTCTCTGGAACTCGGTTCGATTGACTGGCCCCCCGCCGGCGCAGATTTCCTCAAATTGCGCCTGCAGGTGAACTATCCGCCATGGTGGAGGCTTCGCAAGCCCTCGTGCCTTACCTTGCAGATGTCATTTGCGAATGGCTCAGAGAAATCACTCCAGTTCCTCATCCAGCCAAACCACGCGACCGATATCTGGGTCTATCCCTGGAGTGATCAAGAGATGGGGCGCTACTTTTCAGCAAATGAGGCGGACTGGCCGAGGGAAGGACGTTCGCCGCTAAGCCGCCTCAGTTTGCTCATTACCCCTTTCGACTGGATTTCGGTTGTGCCGGGCAGCGTCAGTGTTGAAGGCGTCGCGGCAGTTCGCATTGACCTGAAGTAGAAGCAATATCGGAGAGTCCCACCGCGGCATGATGGTCCAACCTGAATGAATTCATCGAATGGGAATTCCTCATTCCGCTTCGACGGCCTTGTCGTCGTCTTCCGCATGGCAAAGCGCATCACTGCCGATGCAGATCGCAACATGCTGCGGCCGTTCGAGTCGACTCAGCATAATGTGCTCATTTAGCTGGGAGCAAGCCCACAATGCGGTACTTGAAGCAGGCCCCACCAATGATCTCCGTTAAGGAATGCAACAAATCTCCCAATCGCAAAGTCCAGCCTCCGGTTGCATGAGTTTCCCAACAAGTCCGCGTAACCCTCGGCCCTGTCGTCAGTTGCAGATGCAACGATGAGCGCCTTGCCTATCCGGGGATTTGGTATATCGCATGCACTGGAAATCGTCTTAGGCACGAAAAAAGGCACGGCAAGAGTCTTGGACAGGAGGGCGCCATGACGGCTGTACTCGTACTTGTAACGTTCGCTATTTTCCTTACGGTTGCTTACTTCTACTCGAGGGCTAAACGTTCGACTCTGCAAGTAGTGCCCACGATAAGGAAGCAGGCGGCAGCGACGGCGGGACCGCAGCCCAACTTTGTAGGAGGCTTCTCCGTGCCGGACAAACTTCGCTATCATCCTGGGCACACCTGGGTGCTGGGTGAGAGCCCTACGTTGGTGCGGATCGGAATCGACGACTTTGCTGCCAAGCTGGTGGGCAAGGTTGAACACATTACCCTGCCGCAACGCGGGCAGTGGATCCGGCAAGGCCAATCGGTGTGGAGCATCGTCCGCGATGGCGTAAAGGTGGATATGGTTTCGCCCATTGAAGGCATGGTAGCCGATATCAACCAGGCGGTGGTCAACGATCCCTCGCTGGCGACGAAGGACCCGTACGGCGAGGGCTGGATGGTAACCGTCCAGTCTCCCGACGCGAAGACCAATTTCCGCAACCTGCTCACCGGCGCCTTGGCCCGGTGGTGGACCGAGGAATCCGCGCTGCGCCTGCAGCGGGTGGTTCCGAGCGCGCTGGGAGCACTTGCCCAGGATGGCGGCGTGGCCATCGACGATTTGGCCAGCACCATGCCCGACGAGCAGTGGATCAAGATCACCCGCGAGTTCTTCCTGACATAGGTCAGCGCAGTGCCCCGCTCCGCGCCCCGGAACTGCACGTCGTGCTCCGGGGCTTTTGCTTCACCACAGCTTTCCGTATCTGCCGCTTTCTCTCCGCATCAAACTCATGTTCCAATTCGAAATGCTATCCAATGGAATGAATAAGCTCGAAACTCTAGCCTTGGATCCACGCGTAACGGTTCGCCGACCCGGTTCACCTCCGAGCGGCCGTTGCGTTGTTTACTGGATGCAGCGCGCGCAGCGCGCGCTCGACAATCCTGCCCTGGACGTTGCTGTTGCCGCCGCAAACATCCTGCTTCAGCCAGTTGTCATCTTCTTCGCCCCGGTGCCTTTTTATCCGCACGCTAATTTGCGACAGTACGCATTTCTGGCACAGGGTATTCCCGATATTGCCGAGCGAGCACGCAGGCGCGGGATCGGATTCGTGCTGCGGCGCTTTCCCGAGCATTCGTTAGTGAAGTTTTGTGACGAGGTAAGAGCTTCGCTCGTAGTTGGCGACGAGAACCCCATGCGCGAGCCGGAACATTGGCGTCGGCTGGCGGCGAAGAAACTCAGCGTGCCACTGTGGACCGTAGACGCCGATGTGATCGTCCCTTCCAGGTTGATGCAGAAGGAACAGTATGCCGCCCGCGTCATTCGCCCCCGCCTGCAACAGAATTTTGGCGCTTTCATGACGCCGCCGACGAATGCCCGTGCAAAGATCGAATGGCTGAAGCCGCGCGGACTCAGCGCCCTTCCGGATGGTGGTTCGCTCGATCTGACCGAGCATTGGAAGGATCTCGACCGCTCGGTGCAACCAGTCGATTCCTTTCGCGGCGGAACGACGCAGGCATTGAAACTCCTGCAGGACTTCGTGTCGCATAAGCTATCCGGCTATCCCGAGCGTCACGGTAAGCCCGAGGTCGATGGCACCAGCCGCTTGTCGCCCTATCTGCATTTCGGGCACATCGGTCCACATACGGTTGCGCTAGCGGTGGAAAATAGTCGCGCGCCGCGTGCTGCGAAAGATGACTTCCTGGATCAACTGATAACCTGGCGCGAACTATCCATCAATTTTGTTCACTTCAATCCGCTCTACGATTCCATCGAATGCGCACCCGAATGGGCGCACCGTACGCTGGCAAGGCATGCGCACGACCCCCGTCCCACGCTCTATTCGCGTGAACAACTGGAGCAAGCGGAGACGCACGATGATTTGTGGAATGCCGCCCAGCGCCAAATGCTTCATGCCGGCTGGATGCACAACTACATGCGCATGTATTGGGCGAAGAAAATCCTAGAGTGGAGTCCATCGCCGGCAATGGCCTATCAGACAGCAGTCTATCTCGACGATAAGTATTTCCTTGATGGCCGCGATCCCAACGGATACGCCGGCATAGCCTGGTCGATTGCCGGCAAGTTCGATCGTCCGTGGTTCGACCGGCCCATCTTCGGCGCCATTCGCTACATGTCAGGGGATGCCGCGCGTAAGAAGTTTTACGCCGACAAATACATTGCGCAGATGGCAAAGTTGGCGGGGGTGAAACCACACGAGAAGCTGCCGTTCGAGTAGGTCTGATTGCCCCCAGACTCAGCATATCGAAACGAACCGGGAAGTCTCATCCTACGGCTAAAGGGTCAGTTTCGCCGCTGTCTCCGCGGCCTTCCCTTACTCTACCAGTGCTAGAATTTAACTGTTATGGCCTTCCCGACTGACCGTCCCCGCCGTCTGCGTCGCACCGAGGCGATGCGTTCCTTCGTTCGCGAAACCCGGCTGAGTCCGGAGGGTTTTGTCTATCCGCTGTTTGTTTGTCCGGGCGAAGGTATTCGCAAGGAAGTGCGCTCCATGCCCGGCGTCTACAACTTGTCGATTGACGAGGCGGTGAAGGAGTGCGCCGAGGTGAAGGCGCTGGGCATTCCCAGCGTAATTCTCTTCGGTCTGCCGGAAACCAAGGACGAGGTTGCCACGGGCGCGTGGGCCGACGACGGCATCGTGCAGAAGGCGGCGCGCGCGATCAAGCGCGAAGTTCCCGGCCTGTTGCTGATGGGCGACGTCTGCCTGTGCGAGTACATGGCGCACGGACACTGCGGGCTGGTGGACACTTCGGATCCGAATGCCAGAGCGCTGCGCGAGGCGCTGGAGTTCAAGCGGGAACTGGAAGCCAAGGGAAAAGTCGTGATTGCTTCCGACGCGCAGCGCCGGTTCGCAGCTACCGTCGCGGCTGCCAGGACGCAGCACTCAGGCGCGGGGGTTGCTGCTGCCACGGCTGTGCTCACGGCCTCGGCCGAGGACTACGAAATCCTGAACGATGCCACCCTGGAGCTGCTGGCGCGGACGGCGGTTTCGCAGACCAGGGCCGGCATGGACATCATCGCGCCTTCCGACATGATGGACGGCCGCGTGAAGGCGATCCGCACGGCACTTGACGAGAACGGCTTCCAGAACACGCCGATTCTTTCCTACGCGGCGAAGTTCGCCAGCGGTTTCTACGGGCCCTTCCGCGATGCCGCCGATTCGGCGCCACATTTCGGCGACCGCCGCTCTTACCAGATGGACCCCGCCAACCTGCGTGAGGCGATGCGGGAGATCGAACTCGATCTCGAAGAAGGCGCGGACATGATCATGGTGAAGCCGGCCATGCCCTATCTTGACGTACTTCACGAGGCGCGCCAGCGCTTGGATGTGCCGATGGCGGCGTATCAGGTGAGCGGCGAGTACGCCATGATCAAGGCCGCGGCGCTGAATAACTGGATCGACTACGAACGGGTGATGATGGAATCGCTCTTGTGCATCCAGCGCGCCGGCGCGTCGATCACCCTGACCTACTTCGCCAAGGAAGCGGCGCGGCTGCTGGCGTAAGGAACCATGACCGTTATGGCGGGATGTGGTTCTCTCGCAGGCTATTGCCCGACAAATTCCATTATGCAGCGCACCAATTCGGCGGGCTTCTCCAATTGCGGCACGTGTCCGCACTGGGGAATCACCTCAAGGCTGGATCCTGGGATCAGCTTCTGCATGCCGCGTCCGGTTTCGACGGGGATGAACGCATCCTGCTCGCCCCAGACGATGAGCGTGGGGGTAGTAAGGGCAGAGAGCTTTTTGTCCAGAAACTCGCGGCCACTGCGCAAAGTCTCCAGTGCGCGCTGAATGGTGTGGCCGTCGCCACGCTCCAGATGTTGCTCGTAGGCCAGGTCGATGAGCGCATCGGTGGCCAGTGACTTGTCGTAGAACAGGAACTCGCAGACCTCTCGCATATGGTGTCGGCTGGAAACATTTAGGTCGATCGGCAGCTCGGTTGTGTTTCCCCAAACTCCGGCGGCGTCCACCAAAACCAGCTTGTCCACCGCATCAGGCCGCTGCAAGGCGAAGGCCGCGGCAATCCAGCCGCCGAGCGAGTTTCCGATCAAGGTCGCGCGGCGGATATCGAGATTCTGCAGGAAGCGCTCCAGCACCTCGACCCAAAACTCAATGCAATAGGCGATGAAAGGCTTGTCGGAGCGGCCAAAGCCAAGCATATCGAGCGCAATGACGCGATGTGAGGAACTCAGCGGCTGCAGGCAGAAGGCCCAATCATCGGCATCGCCGCCAATGCCGTGAAGGAGCAGCAGCGGCGACCCGCGACCGATGTCGTAGTAACGAATCGTGCGGCCGAAAACGAGAGTGCTGCGCAATTCCGGCAGCGGCGGGAGAACAAATTCGCTTTTCGCCATTTGCTATTTGCTCCTCGCTATGCGCCATTCGCTCTTCGCTCTTCGCCAGATCGTCTGGAGAGGGGCCTCGCTAGCAGATGTGTGATGCTGGGAACTGCCTTCAAGGAGCCAACGGTTCGGCAGCCCGCAAACATCCCCGCCTCGCGAAGAGCGAAAGGCGAATAGCGAAGAGCGAAAGGCGAAGAGCGAAAGGCGAAGAGCGGCTTTCACAGTATCTTCTTCCCAAACGCCGACAGCGCCAACTCCACCGCCAGTTCGGCTGTTTGGTTGCGCTCGTCGAGCACCGGGTTCACTTCCACCATCTCGAAGCTCAACATGCGGTCATCATCGGCGATGATCTCCATCGCCAGGTGGCCCTCGCGATAGGTTGCGCCACCCCACACCGGCGGGCCGACGCCGGGCGCGTCTTCGGGATCGATCCAGTCGAGGTCAAGGGAAACGTGGTAGCCGGCCGTGCCGCTGACCACCAGGCGCAAGGCTTCTTCCATCACCGACCTCATGCCGCGCTCGTCGATGTCACGCATGGTGAAGACGTGGACGCCGGATTTGCGGATGCTTTCACGCTCGTATTTATCGACGTCGCGAATGCCAACTAGGGCCACATTCCCCGGCCGCACTTTGGGGCTGAAGCCGTACAGGTCGGTGAGCGGCGAGCGGAACAGTCCCATGATGGCCCCCAGCGGCATGCCGTGGACGTTTCCGCTGGGCGAGGTCTCAGGCGTGTTGATGTCGGTGTGCGCGTCGATCCACAGCAGCCCGATGCGCTGCTCCCTGCGGCGATAGAATTCGGCTACGCCCGAGACCGTACCGGCGGCGATGGAGTGATCTCCACCGAGGACGAGAGGAATCTTGCCGGCGTCGAGAGTGTTGATCACCAGCTCCGCTTCGGCGGAACAGGTCTCGGTAATTTCATTCAGGTACTTGGCGTGAGGATCGCCTTCCGACTCGGTTTCCAGCATGGCAACGGCAACGTCGCCGGCGTCCTCTACTTCGTAGCCGAGTGCCTCCAGCTTGGCTTCGAGGCCGGCAACGCGCATCGCCGAGGGGCCCATGTCAACCCCGCGGCGCGACTGACCGAGATCGAGCGGCACGCCGATGATGCGGATGTGCTTGGTTTCGACATTTTGAATCGGCTTGGTGCTGGGACTGGTGGCCATAGCGTTGTCTTACATTGTGAGACGCAATCGCAGTCTGGGGTAGAGCCGGCCCTCAGGCCGGCGTTCCGGCATTCTTTCTAAACTTTGTCATCCTGAGCGAAGCGCCCGCGTATTTTTTCGACCGCATCTGTTGCGGTCGGTCGGGCGCGGAGTCGAAGGACCTGCTGTTCGTATCGAGCCGCACAGTGTTTGTTTCTTTGCAATACTGCGTGTAATACTTGCCACGGATGCCGCCGTTCATGGAAGCGAAATCGTACTCCGGCCGCAGGTCACCCTCGCTTCGCTGTTCAATGCGCGAGTTCATCCAGTTTTAACCGACCAACTACGGATACAACCTATACAACATCCTTGGGAATGGGATCGTCTCCCTCACGTGCTCCAGGCCGCAGATCCATGCCACCGCGCGCTCAACGCCCATGCCGAAGCCGGCGTGAGGCACGCCGCCGAACTTGCGCAGGTCCAGATACCACTTGAACGCCTCTTCCGGCAGGTCGTGCTGGTGAATACGCTCGAGCAGCAGTTCATACGACGCCATGCGCTGCGAGCCGCCGATGATTTCCCCGTAACCTTCCGGCGCGAGCACATCGACGCACAGCGCCAGATCAGGGCGCTCGGGGTCAGGCTCCATGTAGAAGGCCTTTACTGATGCCGGATAGCGATGGATCATCACTGGCCGGTCGAACTGCGACGAGATGTAGGTCTCATCCGGCGAGCCCAGATCGCCGCCCCACTCGAACCCGTTTTCCAGCGCACCCTTAGCGTGCGCCTCTTGCAGCATCTTCACCGCATCGTCGTACGTGACGCGCGGGAACGGCGTGTCGATTTTCTCCAGCTTCGCAATGTCGCGCCCAATCGTCTCCAGCTCAGGCCGGCGCCGCTCCAGGCAGCGCTTTACGATGAAGGTGATGAACTGCTCGGCCAACTCCATCAGTCCATCGAGTTCGAGGTATGCGACCTCCGGTTCGACCATCCAGAACTCGGTAAGATGGCGCCGCGTCTTCGACTTCTCCGCGCGGAAGGTCGGCCCAAAGCTGTAGACCTTGCCCAGCGCCATCGCCGTCGCCTCGATATAGAGCTGGCCGGACTGCGTCAGGAACGCCTGCTCGTCGAAGTAGTCCACCGGGAACAGCGTGGTCGTGCCCTCGCAGGCAGCGGGCGTGAGGATGGGTGGATCGGTGAGGGTGAAACCGCGGTCGTCGAAGAAGTCGCGCGCCGCCTTGATGATCTCGGCGCGCACGCGCAGGATGGCCGCCTGGCGTGGCGAGCGCACCCATAGATGGCGGTGCTCCATCAGGAAGTCGACGCCGTGCTCTTTGGGGGTGATGGGGTAAGGATCGTCAGGGCTGACGCGCTGCACGATTTGCGCACCGCTGATCTCGATTTCGTAGCCGCCGGGAGCGCGCTTATCGGCGCGGACCTTACCGGTGACGATCACGCTGGATTCCTGCGTCAGGCCTTTGATGGCCTCGAACAACTCGGGCGAGACCTGCTGCTTGGCGACCACGCCCTGAATGATGCCGCTGCCATCGCGGAAAATGGGGAACAGCAGCTTGCCGCTCTCGCGCAGGTTGTAGAGCCAGCCGCGAAGAGTGACCGTCTGGCCTTCATGTTGGCCGATCTCGCGAATGGTGGTAATCGGGGCTTCGGTTTCGAGTTTTGGGGATGAGTTCATCGCTGGAATTTAGTATGCACGTTAAGCCTTGAAAAGTCAGGTCGCGGGACAAACGTCCGCATTGACAGCCGGCCAGCCAAGTCCTACCTTGTGAACATGGAAGTAGATTTTACCCCCGAGCTACAAGCCAAGCTAATACGTCTTGCTGTCCAGCAGGGCCGTGATCAGCAAGCTATCGTGCGAGAAGCCGTAGAACGCCTGGTGGACTACGACGAGTGGTTTTCCCGTGAGGCGCAGAAGGGATTAGCGGAAGCTGATCGCGGCGAGTTTGTGGAGCACGAATCGGTTAAAAAGCTTATTGATCGCCGGTATCCTCAGTAATGCGAATTCGCTGGACGCTGTCGGCGACCTTACACAAACTTCCGATTACATCGCCGAACACGGTGGGGCAGCGTCGGCTCGGCGTGTTACGTTGACCATCTACGAGAGCGTTAGCCAACTTGCACAGTTCCCGCATCTCGGCCGTGTTGGCCGTAAATCAGGGACACGTGAACTACCTTTTCCGGGGCTCCCGTACCTCGCCGTCTATCGCGTAAGGAGCGAGGTTGTGGAGATCATCCGTATCCTGCACGGGGCGCAGAGGTGGCCCTAAACCTACGCGGTCCTTTCCAGCCTCCCGAACGCCTCCGCCATTTTCTCCGGGACCTTTTCGCCTTCCACGTGCTCAATCTCGAGCAGCAGCGGCGGCACGTGCGGCGCCGACTGCAGCAGCGCAACCGCTTCCTTCCAATCAATGCTGCCCGCGCCCGGCCACCAGTGCGAATCGTGGTCCTGGTTGTTGTCGTGTACGTGCGTGGAGCCAATGCGGTCCTTCAAAGTCGCGAACGCCTCTTTCACGCTCGATATCATGTGAGCATGACCGACATCGAAACAGACGCCAATGTCTTGCAATCGCCCGGCGTGCAACAACTCCATCAGCTCCGGCGGGCTGGAGAGTTCGTTGGGAATGTTCTCTACCAGTAGATCGACACCCAGCGGTTTGGCGAAAGCGCGCAGATGCTCAAGCGAGCTGATGGCCGCCTCCACCTTGTGCTCACTCCATTGCTCATTGCTGATGCCGATGTGCTGCACCAGGAAACGGAACGGCGCCTGCTCGGCAACCTCCAGCGCCCGCTTGATCTCATCCATAGCGGCAATGCGCTCGCGTTTCTCCACCGCGGCGATGTTCACCTGCGGTGCGCCGCTGCGTCCCCACTCTTCGTCGCTGTACATGGGCGAATGCATGGAGTGGAAGGCCACACCGGTCGAACGAAACCAGTTGCCGATTTCGCGAATGTGCTGCCGGTCGGTGTAGTTGAAGTGCCCGCGGGCGGCAAAGATCTCGATTGCCTCAGCGCCGCCGGAGACAAGCTGGTCCAGCAGGCCAGGATGCAGCCGCTCGGTCCTCGCATACACCAGAGTGGACATTGCCCTGCGCATCAGAAGCCAACCGCCTTTCCGCCATCCCGTCCGTCGCTGGCGCCCAGAAGCTCGCCGGTCTTGTCGTCCACGGCAATGCACTCGGCGTCACCCCAATAGCCCTGCGTCATTTGAATCTTGTGGCCCATTTGTTCCAGGATACCGATCGTGTCCGGCGAAAACCCCGTCGCTTCCATCCTTATCTGATCGGGCATCCACTGATGATGAAAGCGCGGCGCGTTTACCGCCTGCTGGATGTTTAGCCCGTAATCGACGACGCCCATCAGAATATTCGCCACCGTGGTGATGATCGTCGGCCCTCCCGGTGAGCCGAGCACAAGAAACAGCTTGCCGCTCTTGAGCACAATCGTCGGCGTCATGGCCGAAAGCGGCCGCTTGCCAGGCCCGATCGCGTTCGCCGGCCCTTGGATCAGCCCGTACATATTCGGCACGCCCGGCTTCGAGGAGAAGTCATCCATCTCGTCATTCAGCAGGAAACCAAGCCCCTCCGCAGTGACGCGCGAGCCGAACATGGCATTCAGCGTGGTCGTCACCGACACTGCATTGCCCTCGGAATCGACGACCGAGTAATGCGTCGTATGCTCGGGTTCCTGGACCGATTCCGGCTGCGGGTGCGCTCTGGCATAGCTATCGAGCTGCGAAAACACATCCGGGCGATGCAGCGTGGCGCTGGGAGTGGCGCGGCGCAGAGGGATGGTCTCGCGCCAGGCGTTGCCGTAACGCTTATCGATCAGTTGTGCCACCGGAATCTTGGAGAAATCGGGATCACCAAGAAACTCGGCGCGATCGAAGAACGCCCGCTGGAAGGCCTCAGCCGTCAGGTGGATGCTCTGCGCGGAACCGTCGCCTTCCTTCGCCAGATCAAACCCTTCCAGGATGTTGAGAATTTCGACCAGGGCAACCCCGCCGGATGACGGCGGCGGCGCGCTGATGATTTCATAGCCGCGATAGGTGCCGCGAATCGGCGTCCGCTCCTTGACTTGGTAATGCGCAAGATCGTCGGCGGTGATCAGCCCGCCACCCTTCTGCACCGTCGCAGCAAGCTCGCGCGCCAGCGCGCCGTGGTAGAAATCGTCGGGGCTGGCGGCGATGCGCTCCAGGGTCTTTGCCAACTCCGGCTGCTGGAAGCTGTCGCCGGCCTGGTAATAATTCCCATCGCGCTGGAAGATGTGGCGCGACTCAGGAAACTGTGCAAGCTGCGGATCGCGAAACGACTGCGCCTCTTCGTAGTCGAGCACAAAGCCGTCGCGCGCCAGTTTGATCGCCGGTTCCATCACCTGCTTCAGCCCGAGTTTGCCCCAATGCTGTTCGGCATAAACCATCCCAGCCAGCGAGCCCGGCACGCCAACGGCTTTGTATCCGACGGTGCTCAGGCCAGGGATGACGTTGCCCTTGCTGTCGAGATACATGTTGGCTGTGGCCTTGGCGGGGGCCTTCTCGCGATAGTCGAGGAAATGGACCTCGCCGTCGGGCCGCCGAAAGAGCAGGAATCCCCCGCCGCCGATGTTGCCGGCCTGGGGATAGACGACGGCCAGCGCGAAACCAACGGCTACCGCCGCGTCTACGGCATTACCGCCCTGCTGCATGATGGCCACGCCCACGCGCGAGGCCTCGGGACGGACGCTGGCGACCATGCCATGCGAGCCGTGGCTGGGGTTGACCATGTCGCCCGCGAACGCCGGCAACAGGAAAATGAAGACGACGATTGCGGTTAGGATTTGACGCCAAAACTTCATAATTGCCGGAGCGCAGCTGAAGAGTGCTGCAAGGAACTGAGGCTAGTTTACGCTGCGCTGAGAGTCAAATGACCACGCGTGCCGGCATTATGGGTTGGCGGATTGGAGGCTTTCGTTGTATATGTAGTTAGCCCGGGGTGGTTATGCAGACTTCCATTTTTTCCGTCGATGTCGAAGACTGGTTCCATATTCTGGACGTGCCGAGCGCCCCGGCGATCGCGGAATGGAGCCGCCTGCCTTCGCGCGTGGAGAAGAATTTCCGCAAGCTGCTGGACATCTTCAGCGAGCATCAGGTGCAGGTGACCTGCTTTTTCCTGGGCTGGATTGGCGAGCGCTTTCCCCATCTGGTGAAGGAAGCGGCCGCGCGCGGACACGAGATTGCCTCGCACGGTTACGGCCATCGCCTGGTATTTGAGCAAGGCCGCGACCAATTCTATGAGGATGTTCGCCATGCGCGCATGCTGCTGCAAGACATAGCGGGAACCGCAGTCGTGGGCTATCGCGCTCCCGGCTTCTCCACGACTGAAGAGACGCCATGGTTCTTTGACGTGCTGGCCGAAGCGGGCTACCAGTATGATTCGTCGGTATTCCCGGCGGCGCGCGGTCACGGAGGCATGCCGGAAGGCCGCCGCGATCCTCATCGCGTAGGGAACGATATGGGCATTATCGAGCTGCCGATTACCGTGGCCGAGTTGCTGGGCAAGCGGATGTGTTTCTTTGGCGGCGGTTATCTGCGGCTGTTTCCTTATTGGCTGGTCCGCAAAATGGCCCGGCAAGTCCTGGCCGAGGGTCGCCCGGTGGTGTTTTACATTCACCCTCGCGAAGTCGATCCCGCGCATCCGCGCCTGCCCATGAGCCGTACTCGAACCTTTAAGTCCTATGTAAATCTCGAAGGGACGGAAGCGAAGCTCCGCCGCGTGCTTCGCGATTTTCCTGTAACTACTTTCCAGAACGCCCTCAGCACCTATCCCGAGTTGGTACATTCTCATGTCGCCTGATCGCACCCAAACTTTTTTTCATCAATACGCCGGAGACTTCGACGCCATCTACGGCAACCAGAATGGATTGATCGACAGCGTGATCAATCGCCTGTTCCGCAAGAGCATGCGCCTGCGCTACGAGAAGTCGATTGCCGGTTGCGAGCCGGTCCAGGGCAAAAGCGTGCTGGATGTCGGCTGCGGCCCGGGTCACTACGCGATTACTCTGGCCCAGCGCGGCGCCTCGCGCGTGGTGGGCATCGACTTTGCCGACGGCATGCTGAAGCTGGCTGGCGAACATGCCAACAAGGTCGGTGTGGGCGAGCGTTGCCAATTCATGGTGGCTGATTTTTACACCTACCAGCCGCAGGAAATCTTCGATTACGTCATCGTGATGGGCTTTATGGACTACATGCCCGATCCGGAGAAGGTTGTGGCCAAGGTGCTGTCGCTGACGCGCCACAAAGCGTTCTTCTCGTTCCCGGCGGCGGGCGGCATTCTGGGATGGCAGCGGCAGTTGCGCTACAAGAAGCGCTGCGACCTGTTTCTTTACGGCGAGCAGCAGATCAAGCAGTTGTGCGCCAAATTTCCCGAGGCGAAGGCCAGCATTGAACCCATCAGCCGCGACTTCTTCGTTACCCTGGAGCGGAATGCGAAGAGAACGTAGAAAGCGAAACCTTGTGCCATTCCTGACTCGCAAGCGCTATTGAGCTTTGCGGAATACAGTGACGAAGCCCACGAAATTGTCATCGCTCGCGCCCATTCCGGGGTCCCCAGAGCGCGCCGTGTTTGCGCGTGCTGGGGTGGAACAGCGGGGCGCTCCCTCGAAAATCACCTGGGGTGCCCCGTTCCAGCCATCGTTTGGCTGGGGCGGGGGCCGTGACCCGCAGCGCCTTTGCCCCACCCTGGCCAAAAGAAGGCCAGAATGGGGCACCCAGGATTCTCATCCTCATGGGTGGGCCGCAGGCCCATGAACTACTCGTGATGACAATTCGCAAACTCGGCTGCTGTCTGGCAAGCACGCCCTGTCACGATAATTCGCAATTCTCGCTAATTGCCTTCGGCCACTGCCTTTTTGGCGTGGGGATGGGTTTTGTCGTACACCTCCATCAGGTGCTTTACGGTGAGCTGCGTGTAGCGCTGCGTCGTCGAGAGGCGCTCATGGCCGAGCATCTCCTGAATGGCGCGCAGGTCCGCGCCTTCCTCCAGCATGTGCGTGCCGAAGGCGTGGCGCAGCGTGTGCGGATGGACCTCAGGTGAAAGTCCTCGCGCGACGGCAATCTGCTTCACGATTCGCCCTACACTTCGGGTCGTCAGCCGTGTCCCGCGCAAGTTGATCAGAAGCGCCTTTTCCGTTGTGCGCCGCGTTTCGCCAAGCACGCACTGGCGGGCGGGCAGGTAAATCTGCAGCGCGGATCTCGCAGACTCGCCGAACGGCACATACCGTTCCTTGCGGCCTTTGCCGCGCACCAGGATCACGTCGTTCGACCAGCGCACGTCGTCCAGGTTGATGCCGACGAGCTCTGAATTGCGCATGCCGCAGCCGTAGAGCAGCTCTAGTATTACCTGCTCGCGCTCGCTGAAGGCCGAGCACTCCTCCATTTCGGAATCGAGCACGGTGTTCAGTTCCTCGATGGTCGGCACGCGCGGCAATTTCTTCGGCAGCTTGGGCGTGGACACCAGCGCCGCAGGATTTTGCTGGACTTCGCCTTCCTGCGCCAACCATTTGTATAACGAGCGCAGCGCCGCCAGCGCGCGTGCGACCGACGTCTTGCTGAGCCCGCGCTCGTAAAGCTGCGCCAGGTACCCGCGAATCAGCACGTGGTCGATGTCGCGCCAGCCCTGCGGCCCAATGTAGTCCGCGAATTGCGCCAGGTCCGTACGGTAGGCCTTGATGGTGTGCGCCGACGCGTTGCGCTCCTGCAAGCCGCGCAGAAACTTCGCGACCGCTCTCTCGACAATGGTTGCAGCGGGTCTGCTCATAGTGCGACACCGGGAGGAATTCACCACGGAGACACAGAGAACACGGAGCTTCTTCTATTTTCTCCGTGCCCTCCGTGCCTATGTGGTGAGAACCAACCAGAGGGGCAGCCGTTTTCCTGGTTTTCGGTTATGCACTGTCGCGCAATCCTCGCCGCTTGCTGCGCGGATGGTGTTCCTTGTACACCTTGTTCAGCCGGTCCAGCGCAAGATGCGTATAAACCTGCGTGGTGGAAATATCAGCGTGGCCCAGAAGGGTCTGCACGGTTCGCAGGTCCGCGCCGTTCTCCACCATGTGGGTAGCGCAACTGTGGCGCAGCATGTGCGGGCTGGCGTGCCGCGACTGCGCCGACGCAGCATTCACCATCTGCCAAACGCGCTGCCGGGTGATGCCGCGCGCTCCCCGCGCGATGAATAAGCAGGGCGATGACTTCCCGGCTGCCAAAACTGGTCTCGCCTCGCGCAGGTATTGCTGCACGATCTCCTGCGCCGCGCGTCCCAGCGGAACAATGCGTTCCTTATCGCCTTTGCCGCGCACCAGCACATAGCCCAATTCCAGCTTCAGGTCTTCCAGCTTGAGGGTGACAACCTCCGAGACCCGCAGCGCCCCTGCGTAAAACACCTCCAGCATGGCGCGGTCCCGGCCCGCCAGCGCTTGCGACCAGCGATCTTCCTTCGCCCGCAGCGGAGCTTGCAGCACGCTCTCGACTTCGTCGATTGCTAACGATTTGGGCAGCACCTTCCACTGCCGCGGGGTGTCGATGTTCAGCGTGGGATCCTGGGTGATGTAGCGGTCCAGCAACAGGTATTTGTAGAAATGCCGCAGCGCCGAAAGCTTGCGCGCCACGCTTCTTGCATCGACACCATTTGACAGCAACGAGTTCAGGAAATCGCGCACATCCTGCCGGCGCGCCTCGCGCAGCCTGCGCTTGCGCTTCAGCAGAAATTGCGAATACTGCTCCAGGTCCGAGCGATATGCCGCCACGCTGAGCGCCGCCAGTCCCTTCTCAATTTTCAGGTAATCGAGAAAGCTGGTCAGCAGCCGCAGATTTGGATCGGCACTCTGCACGAGATGAGTATGCGGGGAAGGCGAGTGTGCCGGGAATAGCGAATGTGATTCCGCTACTGGCGTATGTCGATGTTCGTGAAGCCCAGGCTGGTCAGCAGACTCTTGACCGTCTGCTGGGCGTTGGCTGCGGCGGTCTTCAGTATTCCGTCGTCGAGCGCGGCCGCACGCATCTGGTTCACGGCCTCTTCGCGCACCTGGCTCTCCAGCTCCGCATCGGCTGGCGTGAAGAGTCCGGTATCGCGCGAATACACTCGCGTCTTAGCGTTGTCCAGGCTGGCGGTGAAAATCTCCGCTGCCGGCAGATGAATCGAAACGCCGCGCCCTCGCACTACGACATCGCTCGGCTGCAGCTTGGCGAGATCGACTCCGGCAATCACTTCCCCGTGCGCCACCAGCAGCAGGCGGTCGCCGGCCAGAAGTCCCGGCAGGATCGGATTCTCGCGCTCGCCGCTGAGGATCTTGTCCAAAGTGTAGCTGGCGGTTTCGATGCGTTCCAGCGCGCGGACCTGGCGGACCACCGTGGGTTGATCGACCCTGACATGAGCCGGGCCGCCGCGAAACATGCCGGCCAATTCATACACGCTCCAGCCGGCAAGGCTCCACAGAGTGAGGCCGATTACGGCTAGCGTTAACGCCATGCCCGCGAGAACTCCGTATATCCAACGAAAGGAACGCTGCCTGGTGGGCTCTGCCAGCGGTACTTCGGTAACAGCCATTGCAGGAAATCTTACTACAGGAAAGTTCGGTCGCGGCGTTCTTCTGCCTGCTAGCAGCCCATGTTGTAGGTCCGGTTTTGAAGGGGCACGGCTTCAGCCGTGCCGTAAAGCTCGCAACATCAATGGGGCTTTAGCCCCTGAGGGTACATTTCTCGCAGACCTTCACTTTCGCCAAAGGCTCTTAGCCTCGGGCCGCCAGACTTCCCCGCACCATGTTCAGCAACTCGACGGCATTGTGCGGCGAGCGCGGGTCTTCCTCGTGTTTAAAGAATGCGTAGGTCTCCACGCCGGCGGCAATCCAGCGTTCGATGCGTCCGGCTAGTCGCTTCAGCTCCTCAGCCGGGTAACTGGGCTGGCGAAAGCGGAAATAAATGTAGCTGGCCGTGCGCACCTCGGGAGTCGTGAGCTTTTCCGTCTCGGCGACGCACAATGTTACGTTGTGATCGCGCAGAAGCTGGTAGACCTCATCGCAGAACCAGGAAGTATGACGAAATTCGAAGGCGGCTTTGAAGTTTCGCGGCAGCAGCGCCAGAAAGTCGCGCAGCACGGCAAGATCGGCTTTGCTGGTGGGCGGCAATTGAAACAACACCGGCCCAAGTTGCGTTGCCAGCGGTTGCAATGTCGGGAGAAACCGCTGCATTGCTTCCCCAACGTTCTGCAGATGACGAATATGCGTGATGTACTGGTTCGCTTTCAGGGCGAAGCGGAAGTTCGGTCCGACGTCAGCTATCCATCCGGTCGCAGCCTTCTCCGTGAGGCTTCGGCGGAAGGTATAGTTCACCTCGACGGCTGTGAGCTGCGTCGCGTAGTACTTCAGGAAATTCTTCGCGGCAACTTCCTTGGGGTAGAAGTCCGGCTTCCAGATCGTGTACGCCCAGCCGGACGTGCCGACGTAGAGCGGCAATTGCGGTGAGACCGACGGAGCTCCGGGGTCCCCGGCAATTCCCGGTTGTGGGCTTGCCGGGGTAGGAGTTCCGTCCGCAGATTCGTTTTTGGGCGTGATATTCCCCATGCTCAAGCCATCGCCTCGCTGAGAGTCAGTCCGCCGCGCAATTGCATGATTTTATATCCATCGGAGAACTCTATCGCGAGTTCCTTTGCAGCCGGGGCGAGCGATTGCCTGCCGTCTCTCAGGTGCTAACATTGCAGCTTTCCTGACAGTTATGATTCCCGAACGGCAGTCACGCTCTTCCCCTCCGATTGTTGCCCTCGCCGGCTTCATGGCGGCGGGCAAGAGCACGGTGGGGCGGGCGCTCGGCTCTCTCCTTCGCTGGCGCGTTGTCGATCTCGACTGCGAAATCGAGTGCCGCTCTCATCTGCCCATTCACGAGATCTTTGCCGCCTATGGAGAGCCCCGCTTTCGCCAGATTGAGGCTGATGCTTTGCGCTCTGTGCTGGAGCGAGCCTGTACTCCCACTGTAATCGCGCTGGGCGGTGGGACCTTCATACAGCCGCAAAACGCCGAACTGTTGCGCCGCCAGGGAGTTCACGTTGTCTTCCTGGAGCTTGCGGTTGAGGAATTGTTGCAGCGCTGCCGCACCGCCGCCGGCCGCTCTCCGCAAAACCCCCGCCCCTTGGCCGACGATGCTGAGGCGTTCTGCACTTTGTATGCCCAGCGCCTGCCTTTCTATCGCAAGGCGGAGCTGATCGTGAATACCGCAGGCAAGACCGCCGAACAGGTCGCGCACGAGATCGCGGCGGCGCTGCATCTGGCCCGGGTCTCATAGCTAGCACTTTCTCGTTATCCTCCCCGGCGCTAAGATCGTGGTATAACTTGGTTTTTCCTCATACAAATGGCACAGCAGAAGATCCCCGTCGGAATTCTTGGCGCTACCGGAGTGGTTGGGCAGCGCTTCATTCAATTGCTGGAAAACCATCCCTGGTTCGAAGTAGCTTGGCTTGCCGCGTCGGATCGCTCCGCTGGGCAAGCTTACGGCGAGGCCGTCAAGTGGCGCTTGAAGACGCCCATTCCCGAGGCGGTGCGCGGCATGACGGTTTCCAATGCCGCACCGGATGGCGCGCCGCGCGTGATTTTCGCCGCACTCGATGCCGGCATCGCCCGCGAGCTGGAACCGCAATTTGCCGCCGCCGGGTGTGCCGTGGTCAGTAACTCCAGCGCCTTTCGCATGCAGGAGGATGTTCCTCTCATCATTCCCGAGGTCAATGCCGATCACGTGGCCCTGATCGAGAAGCAATGCTGGCGCAAGAACTCCGGCGGCTACGTTGTCACCAATCCCAACTGCTCGGCGATTGGGCTGGTGGTCGCCCTCTCGCCGCTCGATCGCGAATTCGGCATCGAAGCGCTGTTCGTCACCACCATGCAGGCGGTGAGCGGCGCCGGATATCCCGGCGTCGCCTCGCTCGACATTCTCGGCAACGTGATCCCCTACATCGCCAAGGAAGAAGAAAAGATGGAAGAGGAGACGCGCAAGCTGCTGGGCCGTCTCGACGGTGATCATGTGGAGCCCGCCGGTTTTCGTATCACGGCGCATTGCAACCGGGTGGCGGTGGAAGACGGGCATACCGAGTCAGTCTCCATAAAGCTGAAGCGCAAAGCCGCTGCGGAGGAGATCATCGCTGCGTTCAACGAATTTCGTTCCACCCCGCAGGAGATGAAGCTGCCGCTGGCACCCGCGCAGCCGCTGGTTTACGATCCGACGCCCGACCGCCCGCAACCGCGCTTTGATGTGGACCGCGGCAACGGCATGACGGTGACCGTCGGCCGCCTGCGGCCCTGCGGCGTGCTGGATTACAAGTTCACCGTGCTCTCGCACAACACCATTCGCGGAGCTGCGGGCGCAGCCCTGCTGAATGCCGAGCTGCTGAAAGTGCAAGGTCTACTGCCGTGAGCCGCGCGTTCTCGCTGGCGGTGCGACCGTGATCGTCATGAAGTTCGGCGGCACCTCGGTCGAGGACGCCAGGGCCATCGATCGCGTCGCCGGCATCGTCAAATCGCGGCTTGCTGAGCAGCCATTCGTCGTGGTCAGCGCCATGGCCAAAGTGACCGACCAGTTGCTGGCGATGGCTGCCGCCGCCGGACGCGGCGAACGCGAGCAAGCACTGGAAATCTGCCGCTTCCTGCGCGAGCGGCATTACCTCACCGCCGGAGAATTGCTGCAAACCGGCCTGCATACCGATTTGCATCGCGAGCTGGGCGCGGAATTTGACTCGCTCGATGAATTGCTGCGCGGCATCTCCGCGGTGGGCGAGCTCACGCCGCGTACCTCGGATTACGTCGCCTCCTTTGGCGAGCGGCTCTCGAGCATGATTGCGGCGGCGGCGTTTCTGGCGCATGATCTGCCGGCCACGCTGCTTGATCCTCGCCAGGTGATCATCACCGACGCGCAGCACAGCCGCGCCGTGCCGCAAGTCGATGAGATCAACGACCGGCTGCACGATCGCGTCCAGCCGCTCCTGGCGCAAAAGCGCATTCCGATCATGGGCGGTTTCGTCGGCGCCACGCGCGAAGGCATCACCACGACGATTGGGCGCGGCGGTTCGGATTTTTCTGCCGCTCTGGTCGGCGCCGGATTAAACGCAGAGCGCATCGAGATTTGGACCGATGTGGATGGCATGAAGACCACCGACCCGCGCCTTTGCGCCAACGCGCGCCGCATTAAGGTGATCAGCTTTGAAGAGGCTGCCGAGCTGGCTTACTTCGGGGCGAAAGTCTTACATCCTGCCACGGTGCTGCCCGCGGTGGAAAAGAACATTCCCGTCCTAGTGCTGAATTCGCGCAATCCCGCGAATGAGGGCACGCGAATTCTGGCGCGTGCGCCGCGCTCGCACTCGCAGTTCAAGGCGATTGCTGCCAAGGGCCGGATCACGGTGATCGACATCGTGGCCGCACGAATGCTTATGGCCCACGGATTTCTCTCGCAGGTTTTCGAGGTCTTCGCGCGGCATCGCTGCGCCGTCGATGTGGTATCGACTTCCGAAGTCAGCATCTCGCTTACGGTGGACTCCAACGAAGCCATTCCGCAGATCGCCGCCGACCTTCAGGACCTGGCGGACGTAAAATACTTCGGACGCAAAGCGATCGTTTGCCTGGTCGGCGAGAACCTTCGCGACACGCCGGGCGTAGCAGCGCAGATTTTCGATACCATTCGGCACATCAACGTGCGCATGATTTCGCAGGGCGCGTCGGAGATCAATTTGACCTTCGTGATCGACGAAGCCGATGTCCCCGAGGCCGTTCGCCGCCTGCATGACAGGTTCTTTACCGAGGCCGATCCCGAGGTGTTCGATTGAACAGGACCTCCCGTAATCTGGTTTTGCTGGGGCCGGGCAAAACCGGTTCCTTGGTCGCCGAGGTCGCGCGAGAGCGCGGGCATCGCGTCGAGATCGTTGATGTCGATGTGAACCAGGCGGCTGCGTACCTCACGACGGAACATCTCCGCGACGTCGACGTGGTCATCGATTTCACCACGCCTCAAGCGGTGCTGACCAACATTGATGCCTGCCTTCGTGCGCGCAAAGCAATGGTGGTGGGCACCACCGGCTGGTACGGCGAGATGGAGCGCGTGCGCCAAGCCGTCGAGCAGGCGGGAACCGGTTTCGTTTGGGCTGCGAACTTTTCCTACGGTGTGAATCTCTTCTTTCACATCTTGCGGGCAGCCGCGCCTGCGCTGGCGCACGGGTACAGAGGACACATCACCGAGACCCATCACATCCATAAGAAAGACGCTCCCTCAGGTACGGCGAGCGCGATGCAGCGCGTGTTGGAGCAGGCGGCTGGTCTGCGCCTCGAAATCTCGTCCTTGCGTGAGGGCGAAGTGCCCGGCACGCACACGCTGGAATTGGAGGCGGCCGGCGACCGGATCGTTCTGACGCACGAGGCGAAATCGCGCCGAACGTTTGCCGAAGGCGCCGTGCTTGCAGCCGAGTGGATCGTCGGCAAGCGAGGCTTTTACGATTTCAGAGAAATCTTCGGCCAGTTGTGAGTTTCTTTGCTCTTCGGCCGTTTTGTGCAGGCTGTGCGCCGGCAACTCGAAATTTGAAATTCGAAACCAGCTTTCATGCTTTCTCGCCCGCATATCGTGGTGGTCGACGATGAGCCGCAAATCACTCGTGTGCTCCGCACCAGCCTGAATGCACAGGGCTATGAGATCCGCGTGGCCAACAACGGCGAAACCGCGCTGGAGATCATGAAGGACTTTACCCCCGACCTGGTGATCACCGATCTCATGATGCCGCAGATGAACGGCATCGAGCTGTGCCGGCGCCTACGGGAAATCTCACAGGTGCCCATCCTGGTGCTTTCGGTGCGCGGCGAAGAGCGCAGCAAAATCGAGGCGCTGGACTCGGGCGCCGACGACTACATCACCAAACCCTTCAGCACGGGTGAGCTGCTGGCCCGGGTGCGGGCTGCCCTGCGCCGGTCGCCGCCAAGCGAAGCCGGACTGCGCCGCAACATCGAAGCGGGCGAGATCCGCATCGACCTCGAGGCCCGTTCCGTCACCGTTGCCGGGTGCGAAGTCCACCTGACGCCGAAGGAGTTCGATGTGTTGCTCTACATGGCGCAGCATCCGCGTAAGGTCCTGACACACCGCGCCATCCTCAATGCGGTGTGGGGCAGCGGCAGCGTAGAGCAAAACGAATACCTGCGCGTCTTCGTCGGCCAGTTACGCCGCAAAATCGAGGTCAACGCCAGCTCGCCCAGGTACATCCTTACCGAGCCCTGGGTGGGATACCGATTCGAGCCCGGCGACTAGCCGCCTGGTGCTCGATGAGCCAGTCACCAATTTTCGGCCTGAATAGAGAAAATGCGTCGACAGGCGCCGAGCTCCGTGGCTGGCAGCAACAAGTTCGCGATCAAGCGTGGCGAGGATTTGCTCCGCCCCTTGCACTGCGGCGTCGCTAACCGTGGCCAGCGCTAAAGCAATAACCTCTGCGCACAACGAAGCCAAGCCGCCATCAATGCCGCTTGAAAAACTGCACGGCGCGCTCGTGGGCTTGGGCTTTTTCTCGCGTCGGAAATGTGCCCAGATTGCGGCGCTTGCCGGTTTTGGGATTCTTCTTGCGGGAATAGAGACGGTATTGGCCGGAAGAGAGTTTGCGGATCATAACGATTTAGATGGAAAGAGAACGGGTAGTGTGGCCATTCCGGCTTGCGCGGCCTTGACCTACGTCACGAAATACAGCCAGGATCGATGACATCCGTTCTGGTCTTTGCGACATGACTTAACAGAGAGAACGCCGAAGCCAACGGGGCGGCAGGCGCGACAAAACCGTTGACGAGACCATCTATTTGTCGGGCAAGCGTCGCGGCGCGATTCTGAAGCAAGAAGTTTGGTCCGAAGCCGGTGAGGTCGTGAAATATAGCCTGGCATATATCAATTTGAAACTTAGCAGCGTGGACAACGGCCGTGTGTTGGGGTACGACCGTAGTCATGGGCATCATCATCGGCATTTCAAGGGCGAGGTCGAGGAGATTGAGTACGTTGGTTATGAAGTCTTGTTAGATCGCTTCCGGCAGGAAGTGGAAGAATTGTGGAGGCAGGAAGATGAAACGCGCTAGGGTCAAGATTGGCGTTGCTACGGTGGATGGGTTCTTTGCCCGCGCTCGCGAGCGAGCGCGCAAGCTCGATCGCGGCGAGAAGCTCGTGCCGGAGATGATTGTCTCCTTCGAGGATCCGGCTGATATGTTGCGCGTTTTGTCGGCAGAACGGGTTCGTCTGCTGCGCCTTGCCAAACAGAAGCCGATGGCCGTCTCGGAGTTGGCCGGAGGCTTGAAACGCGACTCGCGAGCGGTGAGCCGGGACGTGGACCTGCTGGAAGAATTCGGGTTGTTGCGAAGCAGCTATGAGGCGAATCCGGGGCACGGGAAGCGGCGAATCGTTCATTCCCGCGCAAGTCGATATCAGTTGGAAGCTGCAATTTAGGTCATGGCAACGCGACGCGGCTTTACTCAGCTCTTGGCCATATCATCCCTGGTATCTGAATGGATCCCACTGTCCGCCGCTTGCATGCATGCAGGAATGGGGTCTGTTCGTAGCCATTTGCTTGCCATATTGAGTTGACGATTGGCAAGAGCGACTCAATGTCCGTGGGAAGCATCGTTAACCTCTGCTATCACTCTAAATTGTTCGCCAACACGACTTCTCGCCAAAAAATAAGGGGGGAGCATCTTTGCTCCCCCTTGCTTTCTACGCGTCGAGATACCTCAATTGCTATACAGCAGCACGCCCTCGGTCTTCTCTTCGCCGACGGGGCGATAGAAGAGCTGGTCTTTTTCCAGGTAGACCTCGATGAAGGCCGGACGTTGGGCGAAAGTGCCCTGGATGAGCGCCTCCGAGAGCGGGTCTTCGATGTACTTCTGCAGCGCGCGGCGTAGCGGGCGGGCGCCGTAGCTGCGGTCGGTGAGCGTCTTGTCGAGAATCCACTTGCGCGCCTCTTCGGTCACCGTCACCGTAATCGAGCGCTGCGCCAGGTTGTTGTTCAACTGCTGCACCATCAGCTCGACGATTTGGATCAGATCGACTTCGGTCAGCGCGTTGAAGATAATCACTTCGTCCAGCCGGTTGAGGAACTCGGGATTAAACGTGCGCTTGACTTCGTTGCGCACCATGTCCTCGACCTTGGCGGAGATGGTCTCTTCGTGCTCGGACTGGAAACCGAGCCCGGTGCGCTTCTGCAGATGGCGCGCGCCGATGTTCGAGGTCATGATGACGATGGTGTTCTTGAAGTCCACCGTATTGCCCAGCCCATCGGTGAGCTGGCCATCTTCGAAGACCTGCAGCAGGATGTTGAACAGGTCCGGGTGCGCCTTTTCGACTTCATCGAGCAGCACGACCGAATACGGTGCGCGCTTGACGCGCTCGGTCAACTGACCACCTTCTTCGTAGCCTACGTATCCCGGAGGCGAGCCGATCAGCTTGGAGACCGAGTGCTTCTCCATGAACTCCGACATGTCAAAGCGGACCAGCGATTTCTCGCTGCCGAACATGAACTGCGCCAGCGTACGCGCGACCTCGGTCTTGCCGACGCCGGTGGGGCCAAGGAAGAGAAATGATCCGATGGGGCGATTGGGACTCTTCAGCCCGGCGCGCGAGCGGCGAATGGCGCGGGCCAGCGCCGAGATGGCGCGGTCCTGCGAAATCACCCGCTTGTGCAGCTCTTCTTCGATGCGCAGCAGCTTCTGGCTCTCTTCTTCCTTGATCGATGCGATAGGGACGCCAGTCCAGCGCGAGACTACATCTTCGATGTCTTCGCGGCTGACGACGCCAGTGGAGGACTCATCGAGGTGGTATTTTTCGCGCAGGGCGCGCAGGTTCTCGCGCTCTTTGCGCTCCTCGTCGGAGTAGAAGCGGGCCTTCTCGAACTCGTGGTTCGCGATGGCGTTCTCCATGCGGTGCACGATGAACTTGATCCGCTTCTGCACCTCGGTGATGTCCTCGGGCAGGGAGGTCTGGCGAAGCTTCACGCGCGCGCCGGCTTCATCAACCAGATCGATGGCCTTGTCAGGAAGGAAACGATCGGGCAGATAACGATTCGAGTGCGCCACGGAAAATGTAAGGGCTTCGTCGGTGTAGCTGACCGCGTGGAACTTCTCGTAGCGCTCTTTGATGCCGAAGAGAATCTTGATCGCGTCGGCCTCGTTGGGCGGCGGGACTTTCACCGCCTGGAAGCGGCGCTCCAGCGAGCGGTCTTTTTCAATGGACTTGCGATATTCGGCTGGCGTGGTTGCGCCGATGCACTGAATCTCGCCGCGGGAGAGCGCCGGCTTGAGGATGTTGGCCGCATCGAGCGAGCCTTCCGCCGATCCCGCACCGACCAGTGTGTGCAGCTCGTCGATGAAGATGATCGAGTTCTGTGACTCCATCAGCTCCTTCATGATGGTTTTCAGCCGCTCTTCAAACTGCCCGCGATACTTTGTCCCGGCGACGATAAGCGACAGATCGAGCGCGAGAATTCGCTTGTCGGCAAGAAAGGACGGGACTTCGCCATCGGCAATGCGTTGGGCGAGGCCCTCGACGATAGCCGTCTTACCCACGCCGGGCTCGCCAATCAGCACGGGATTGTTCTTGGTGCGACGGCACAAAATCTGGATGACACGCTCCAGTTCGCTATCGCGGCCCACCAGAGGATCGAGTTGACCATCCATGGCCGCCTGGGTGAGGTCGCGGGAAAATTCCGACAGCAGCGAAGACTCGCGTGAGCGCTGCGAAGGCTGCACCTTCTCCTGCGAGGTACGCGCCAGCTCCTCGCGGATGGAGGAGAGCCGCAGTCCGCGCTCGTGCAGAATTTCCGCAGCGAAACACTTTTCTTCGCGCAACAGCCCGAGCAGCAGGTGCTCGGTGCCAATATGCTTGTGGGAGAGCCGCTCGGCTTCTTCCGCAGCGTAGGCAAGCACACGCTTGCACTCGTTGCTGAGAGGGAGATCGACGGAAGTGGAGACCTTCTCGCGGATCGTGGTATGACCCTCGATCTGTTTACGGATCGAATCAACTGAGGCATGGGACCGAAGGAACCGATTGGTAAGCGCCTTGTCCTCGCGCAGAAGGCCGAGCAGCAGGTGCTCCGTTTCAATGTAGGGAGAACCGAACTGGCTGGCTTCGTAGCGCGCGAAGAAGATTACGCGCCGGGCCTTTTCCGTGTACCGTTCAAACATGGAACCTCTCCCAGAGCTCGACCGCAAAATCTCACATGCGCCCGACTCTGTCTCCTGACTCTCCTACTCACCCCGGTCTCCGACCAAACGGCTGGGACCGAAAAACCCACCCCTACTCGTGAAAGAAACCCGCCTTCGCCTCGCACGTTGCTCTATGCCGACAGCGATTGCGGCGACACCTCGACCGCCCTGCCGCGCTCCAGGCGCAAAACCCGATCGCACCGCCGCGCAAACCCCAGATTGTGAGTAACGATAAGTGAGGTTAGACGATAGTCGCGATGTAACCTGGCGATCAAAGTAAAAACCGTTTCCGCCGTCCGGTCGTCGAGGTCACCTGTAGGCTCGTCTGCCATCAGGATCTTTGGGCCCGTGATCAGCGCGCGAGCCAACGCCACCCGCTGCTGCTCGCCACCCGACAACTCGCCGGAGCGATGACTGGCGCGGTCGGCTAAACCAACCTCCCGCAACCAGCGCACTCCCTGCTGCCCCGCCTCGCGGTTGCGCACCCCGCGCAGAAGCAACGGCATGGCTACATTTTCCAGGGCCGTGAACTCGGGCAGCAAATAGTGAAACTGCCACACAAATCCCAACTCACGGCCACGAAATTCTGCTGCACCATCCTCGGAGAGCCGGCTCAAGCGAAGTTGGGCGAAGTATACGTCACCTTCCGAAGCGCGATCAAGCGCTCCCAGGATGTGCAGCAAGGTACTCTTCCCAGTACCCGACTCGCCGACAATGGCCAGCATCTCTCCGCTCTGCACTTGCAGCGACAGATTCTCAAAGAGCACTAAATCTGAATTCCCCGAGCGGAAGACTTTTTTCAGGTTCACCGCTCGCAACAACGCGTCTTGAACAGTTGGATGCAGGGGCACTCCGGTACGACACAAATTCCCGCCAAGTGATTGGGTCGTGCCCATTTCGGGAGTAAGGCACCGCCACCAACCTATGAGAATTAGAACATTTCTGCAGCGGGAAGTCAGCGATTTAAGAGGGAATCAAGTTACGAAAGTTTAATACCAGGGACACTGTTCAAGCGCAGCTCTATCGTCCCGCCACCACGTATGCCCTTATTGGCAAGGTGATAGCGGACAAGCCTTAGCGGGTGGAAGCGTTGGGCTCTTAGCCCGGCGGATTTTACATAATAGAAGAACGGGCTTCAGCCGCGGATGCCGTGCTGAAGCCCCCTGTGCTTCCACCGTTCCACCTTGCTGCCGTTCGCTTCACCCTTCGCGCCCTACCAAATCTGCACGCGCTCGTCCGGCGCCAGGTACAGCGTGTCGCCCGGCTTGACGTTAAACGAGGCATACCAGGCATCGATGTTGCGCACCGTGTCGGCGCGATACTCTGCCGGAGAGTGCGGATCGACCGTCACCTGCTGGCGCAAGGCCGCCGGCCGCGACTTGGCGGTATAGTCCTGGCCGAAAGCGATGAAGAACTGCTGATCGCCGGTGAAGCCGTCCTGGGTGGGAGCGGCCTTGCCCTTGAGCGAGGCGCGGTAAGCGTCGAACGCAGCCGCCAGCCCGGCCACGTCAGCAATGTTTTCCGCCAACGTCTGCTGGCCGTTCACGTGCAAATCCGGGAACGGCTGGTAGGTGTCATATTGCGCCGCCAGCCGCGCGGTTGCCGCCTTGAAGTGCGCCAGATCGGCGGGCGTCCACCAGTTCCGCAACTGGCCCTTGGAATCGAAGGAGCTGCCTTCGGTGTCGAAGGTATGGCTGATCTCGTGCCCGATCACCGAGCCAATTGCGCCGTAATTGTGCGCGGCCGGCGCTTTGGGATCGAAGAACGGCGGCTGCAGGATCGCGGCAGGGAAATTCAACGCGTTCTGCAGAGGAAGATTAACGGCATTCACCGTCTGCGGCGTCATCGACCACTCGTGCCGATCAACCTCTTTGCCTAAGCGCGCGACCTCGCGATGGTATTTGAAAAGGTTGGCGCGCCAGATGTTGCCGAAAATGTCATCCGGCTTAACTTCATACGCCGAGTAGTCGATCCACGTCTCGGGATAACCGATGCCGACGTACAGCGTATCCAGCTTGGCCTGGGCTTGCGCCTTGGTCTTGGGATCCATCCACGTCAGGGCCGCGATGCGCTTGTGATAAACGGCGATGAGGTTGGCGACCATCGCTTGCGCCTGCGCCTTCGCTTCAGGCGAGAAATAACGCTTGGCGTAAAGCTGTCCCACGTCGTCGCCCAGGTTGCGATTAACAATCACCACTCCCCGCTGCCAGCGCGGACGTTGCTGCGGCGTGCCTTGCAGCACTCCGCCGGCGAAGGCGTAGCGCGCGTCGGCCAAATCTTTCGGCAGATACGCCGCGTACTCCTCAATCGTGTGGTAGGCGAGCCAGTCCTTCCAGGTTTCCAGCGGAGTCGACTCGATCAGAGCCGATTCGCCGGCAAATGCCGAGGGCTGCCAAACGATGAAGCTGGCTTGCTTCGTCAGCCCCGCGCCGCGAAAGTATTCCGCCCAATCCAGTCCCGGAGCTTTGGTGTTGAAGTCAGCCTGCGTCCAGGTGTTGTTGGCTTTATGAATGTCGTCATTCTCCGCCAGCGACCAATGCTTCTCGGCGATGGCGTGCTCCAGCGCGATGACGCGCTCGGCGCGCGTGTCGGTATCCGTGAAGCCCGCCAGCTTGAGCATCTCCGCGACGTGGGTCTTGTATTTGTCGCGCACCTCCTTCATGTGTGCGCTCTGGGAAAGGTAATACTCGCGGTCGGGCATTTGCAGGCCGCCCTGCAGCAGGTAGGCGGTGTAGTGATCGGAATCCTGGAAGCCGCCGGCGACCCAGAGCCCGAACAAATGCGAAGTGTGGAAGTTGGTGTTGTTCAGCGGATCGACATCGGCGCGCAGGTTCTGGCCGAGCGCGAAGGCCAGCTCCTTCTTACTGCCGATGGCGGCAATGGCCTTCAGGTGCGGCTCCAGCGGCGAGAGTCCCTTCGCCTCGATCGCCGCCTCATCCATGTAAGAGTTGTAAAGATCGGCAATCTTGCGCTTGCTCGATCCCTCTGAGGCTTTGCTCTTGGCGACTTCTTCGATGAGCCCGGCGGTGCGCTTGTCACTCAGGTCGGCGAGGCTGGAAAACACGCTCAGGCGCGCCCGATCCGGAGGGAGTTCCGTGCGCTTGATCCAGTCGCCATTGCAGTACAGATACCAGTTGTCGCCCGGCTTCACCGACGGATCCATGTTAGCCACATTGATGCCGTGGACCTCTTTGGGCGATTCTTTCGACTGTTGGGCCTGCGCCGGAAGGACCGCGAGGGCGAGCGCGCAAATCGCGGCACACTTCGCAAGTGAACTTAGAGATGTAGATAAAGATGTCATGACGTGCTCCAGGGGTAGGTGCGTGTAGCAGATGTACATGAAAGACAAGTTAATAAGGGTAACACGAAGATGCGCACCATGCAGTGAGGGCGGGACGAAGCGCAGAATTGTCGTGCACACGCAACTGGGCCGCGCGGATTGTTCCTCTCCACGGGCGCGCACCTCGTCTACAATAAGAAAAATCGGGTGAGGGGTCCCGCATTATGCGTAAGGCGATTTGGCTTTCTGCCATCCTGCTCGTTTTCACCGGAGCCTCGCTTTTTGCCCAGCAAATTCGTGGCGATTACATCGAGTCGCGCTCTACCGACGTTTACGTGGCGCAATGCTTCGCCAATGGACAAGCCGGGCTGCTCGGCCATGAGGCGCTGCTGGCGTGGCACGTGCGGCAAGGCTCGTGGCATGGCGTTAAACTCGACGGCCTGACGGTTGCGGCGGCGGTCCGCGCGCGGGCAACGCTGGGCGATCCTTACGGCCAGCCTTATCCCGCAGAAGCGGTGCTGATGGTGGATGATGCCGCGAATGCCGCGCAGCGGCAGGCGCTGATCGCGCTGGCGCAGCATGAGGGCGGCAAGCTGCTCGCGCACGTCGTACACGTCGATTACCTGCCGGTAGTTCTGGATGTGCCGGCTGATCCGGAGCAAGGCTATGCGGTGCTGCGGGCCGGTAACCTGGTGACCATCCGGGCCCGGCCCTTGCGCATGCATGACCGCATCTGCGGCAACGAAACCGACTTTTATCCGCCGCTGACCCAGGTAGAGCACGCCACCTCAGCCGTTGCCGCAACGGACCAGTTCCACGGCGACGGCCTGGGTACTCAATGGAGCCGGCACGGCTGGCGCAGCGTCTACATCGCCAATTTCACTGCAGGCGGAACGACCCTGGCGGCGGCTTCGAAAGGGCCAGTTGCGCCCCGCCACAGGTAAGCGAGTTGAACAGGGACCGCCGGGCCGAAATGAACGTGTTTTGTCCGCCGAGACTACAGCTTGCCGTCTCGGGCGCACCCTGCTCTGCATGAGGTATAATCCTGTTCCTGTGTTTTTGGAGGGGAAATATGAAGAAGAACGCTCTCCGTCTGCTGTTGGCGGCCGCTCTATTTTTCGCCGGCATAGCGGTTGCTCAGCGGCCTGTGCAGAATATCGAAGCCAGCCGCCACCCCAACCTTGCCACGGCGCAGAAGCTTACCGCAGAAGCCTACGACAAGATCTCGCTTGCGCAACAGGCAAACCATAACGACATGGGAGGCCACGCGCAGAAGGCCAAGAACCTGCTCGTGCAGGTGAACAATGAACTCAAGTTGGCCGCCGAGTGGGCCAACAAGAACCACAAGTGAGTCTGGCTGCATTTGGGGACGAACGCAGCCGTCGATTTGCTGTTGTTGGGTCAGCGCCACTTCCGTCCGCCGAATAGCAACCTGCCCACGACACCGCTGCGGCAGGTTGCTGTTCTGCACTTGGGACGCTAAGTTGGGCTGGAGCTCCGTGTCCGGTTGCCACCTGCACCAGACTCTGCCAAACTAGCCAGTCCTAAATTCCTATGGAGCGCGAGTTCTCGGCCGGCGGCGTGGTGTTGCGCAGAATGCGCGGCCGCTGGTTTCTGGCCGCCATCGAGCCGCACGTGGAGCGGCCTAAGGAGGCAGGCAAGAGCGCTGCCGGCCTCAGCAGGCGGCACCCCTCCGCGGTCCTGGCCTTGCCCAAAGGCGCAATCGACAACGGCGAGAAGCCAGAGCAGACCGCCCTCCGCGAAGTCGAGGAGGAGACCGGCCTTCGCGCCAAAACCATCAGCAAGCTCTCCGATATCAAATACGTTTACGTCCGCAACTGGGGCGACCACGCCCGTGTTTTCAAGATCGTCAGCTTCTATCTGCTGCGGTATCGCGACGGCAAGCTGGGCAACATTTCGCCCGACATGCGGATTGAGGTACAGAGGGCTTTCTGGCTGCCACTGGAGGACGCGCCGTCTAAGCTCAGCTATAGGGGGGAGCGCGAGGTCGCCGAAAAAGCCCTCGAGTACGTCAGCGCTCACCCCGAACTGGCCGAACTTGTGTAACCGGGTTAGCGCGTCGGCCTCTTTTGGCCGTCCGGAGCAGTCACAAGCCTCTGTGATCGATGGACTTGCCTTCCGGCATTGCTCTCTGCTTGGCGCAACAATTGATAAAGCCCAGTATGGGAAGGCTCTTGTAAATTCTTGTTGACTGAATGATGGTTCATTCATTAGCATCAATACAACTTAATACGGCGCGCGTCGTTGCCATCCTCACCCCACATCTTACGACGCGCGCTGCTTGTTTTCTGAGACCTTTTTCGTCCTTAATTATGAGGAGCGTTAGGTCACACACTCGCCAGCATCGAATCCAATTAGAACTTAATCAAAGCTTAGGGGAACGCGGTCTTGTATCCGCCAGCAGAGCGGCAGGCCGTTACAATTGCGAACCAGTGCTCCCCGATCAGGGCAGAAGCTTGGCGCCGGACGGTTTTCGTTTGCGAATATGAACTTGAAGCAGACGGCCGGATCGGCGTCTGCGGCGGAGCTATTACGATCTCATGCTAAAACGCATTGATAAAGTTGCCGTTCTGGGCGCTGGCACCATGGGCGCCCGCATCTCCGCACACCTGGCCAACGCCGGCATCCCTTCTTACCTGTTTGACATCGTTCCTCCTGATGCCGATTCGGGGTCCACGGCAAGGCCCGGGGTTGGCCTCGATAAGGTGAAGGACGGCTCCGCGCGTAACCGCATCGCCGCCGCCGGTCTGGAAGCCGCGGTCAAGTCGAAGCCAGCCGCGTTCTTTGAAACTTCGCTCGCCCGTCTGGTGACCATCGGAAATTTCGAAGACGATCTCCAGAAATTGGCGGAGGTCGACTGGATCATCGAAGCCGTGGTCGAGGACCTGGAGATCAAGCGCAGCCTGCTGCGAAAAGTGGAAGCGATTCGCCAGCCGGAGACGATCGTCACCACCAACACCAGCGGCTTGCCCGTCGCCAAAATCGTTGAAGGCTTCTCCGCCGATTTTCGCCGCCACTGGTTCGGCACGCATTTTTTCAATCCGCCACGCTACATGCGGCTGCTGGAGCTGATTCCTACGCCCGATGCCGACCCCGCGGCGATGGAGACGATCGCCCATTTTTGCGATCTGCACATGGGCAAGGGCGCGGTGTATGCCAAGGACACGCCCAACTTCATCGCCAATCGCATCGGGACGTTCTCCGCGCTGAACGTGATGCGCCTGATGCAGGAGATGGACCTCAGCATCGAAGAAGTGGACGCGCTCACCGGAACCGCGGTCGGCTGGCCCAAGACCGCGACCTTTCGCCTGTTCGATCTCGTCGGCCTCGACGTGCTAGGGCACGTCGTGCGCAATGCCACGACGAATATTCATGACGAGCGCGGCGATCTGAAGCTGCCGGATTTCTTCCTGCAGATGCTGGAACGCAAGTGGCTGGGCGACAAGACCAAGGGCGGCTTCTATCGCAAGGAGAAAAAAGACGGCAAGACCGAAATTCTGGCGCTGGATTGGAAAACGCTGCAATACCGCCCATCGCAGCGGCCGAAGTTCCCGTCGCTAGAGATGGCCAAGACGGTCGAAGATTTGCCCGAGCGGCTGCGTATGCTGCTCGCGCCATCGAAGGACAAGGCCGGCATCTTCCTCTGGTCGGCGCTCTCCGACCTCTGGACCTACGCCGCGAACCGCGTCGGCGAGATTGCCGACTCCGTGGTCGAAATCGATCGCGCCATGAAGCTGGGCTTCAACTGGGAGATGGGCCCGTTTGAGTTATGGGACGCGGCCGGTGTTGCCAGGACCGTCAAGCGCATGCAGGCGGAAGGCAAGCCGGTTTCGCCGAAGGTCGAGAAGCTGCTCGCCTCCGGCCACGAGAACTGGTACGTCGATGATCCCAAGGCGGCCAGCGGTCGCGCGTATTTCGATGTGTGCAGCGGCCACTATCACTCGGAAAAAGTTCCGGCAGGTGTCTGGTCGGTCGCGGTCGCGAAAAAGTCGGGGCTGGTGGTCAAGAAGAATGCGGGCGCATCGCTGGTCGACATCGGTGATGGTGTGGGTTGCATCGAGTTCCACTCCAAGATGAACGCGCTCGGCGGCGATATCGTGCAGATGGTCACGCAATCGCTGAAGCCGGGCGGCCCTGGGGACAATTTCGACGCTTTCGTCATCACCAACGACGCGGCGAACTTCTCCGTCGGCGCCAACATCATGATCCTGCTCATGGCGATCCAGGACGAAGAGTGGGATGAAGTTGATCTCGCCATACGCCAATTCCAGCGCATGACCCAGGCCGTCAAGTTTTCGCCCAAGCCGGTGGTCGTCGCGCCGTTCGGGATGACGCTCGGCGGCGGCTGCGAGGTCACGCTGCATGGTGCGGCGCGTCAGCCTCATGCCGAGCTCTATTGCGGACTGGTTGAAGTCGGCGTCGGCCTGCTTCCCGCCGGCGGCGGTTGCAAGGAGATGACCTTGCGCGCCATCGACAAGGCTTCGCGCATCCGGCCTGCGGGCCGTGGCGATAGTGTCGAGCTGATGGAAGCCCTGAAGCAGATCTTTGAGACGGTCGCCATGGCAAAGGTGTCGATGTCGGCCGTCGAGGCGCGCAATCTCGGCTTCCTTTCCTCGGGCGACGACATCACTATGAATCGTGAGCGTGTGCTGAGCGAGGCGAAGCAGCGCGCGCTGGAGCTGGTGCAGGAAGGCTATCGCGCGCCGGTGCCGCGCACCGACATTCCCGCGCCCGGCGAGAGCATTCTCGCAACGCTGAAGCTGGGCGTGCACATTTTGCACGAAGGCGAATACATTACCGATCACGAGGTGAAGATCGCCAACAAAGTAGCCGAGGTGCTCTGCGGCGGAGCCCTCACGCCGGGGACGCCGATGAGCGAGCAATATCTGCTCGACCTGGAGCGCGAGGCCTTCAAGTCACTCTGCGGCGAAAAGAAGACGCGAGAGCGGATACAGTACACGCTGAAGACGGGGAAGACCTTGAGAAACTAGTTGTCAGTGGCCAGTGGTCAGTGGTAACTGTTCGCGAGAGTTCGGACTATGCGTCGGCTTAATCTGGCTGGGCAGACATTTCGATCGGGATGGAAAACGAATATTTGTGCTGTGCTAGCCCACCTGGACGTGCGCCTCTTCGAGGCGTGCTGCGCACAACCTGGTTTGGCTAATTGCTAATTGCTAACCGCTAATTGCTGGGGTTAATCATGCGTGATGTCGTACTCGTATCTTCCGTCCGGACGCCGGTCGGCAAGGCTTACAAGGGAACGCTGCGGGCAACTCGTCCCGACGATCTGGGGGCCGTTGCTATCAAGGGCGCGCTGGAGCGCGTGTCCGCCCTTGATCCCAAAGAGATCGAGGACGTGATCCTCGGCTGCGCCATGCCCGAAGCCGAGCAGGGAATGAATGTCGCCCGCATCGCATCGCTGCGCGCCGGCCTGCCGGTAGAGATTTCGGCGATGACCATCAACCGCTTCTGTTCGTCGGGGCTGCAGGCGATTGCCATGGCGGCTGAGCGCATCATGGCCGGCGGCGCGGAGACCATCATCGCCGGCGGCGTCGAGTCGATGACCATGATCCCCATGGGTGGCAATAAGGTCTCGGCCAATCCCTGGCTGGTGGCAAATTATCCCAACGCGTATCTCTCCATGGGCCTCACCGCCGAACGGCTGGCAAAGCGCTACAACATCACGCGCGAGATGCAAGACGAGTTCTCGATGCGCAGCCACAAGAACGCGGTCGCCGCAATCGCAGCCGGCAAATTCGACGACGAGATCGTGCCCGTCCCGGTCAGCTTTACCACGCCAAACGGCAGCAAGCCGAAGCGCACCGATATCGTCTTCAAAGTAGACGAAGGCCCGCGCGCCGACACGTCGATGGAAGCGCTCGCCGCTTTGAAGCCTGCATTTCACGCCAAAGGCACAGTCACGGCGGGCAATTCGTCGCAGATGTCGGATGGCGCAGCCGCTGCGGTGGTGATGTCGGCCGAGCGCGCCAAAGCTCTCGGACTGACGCCGCTGGTGCGCTACGTCAGCTTTGCGACCGCCGGCTACAAGCCGGAGGAGATGGGCGTCGGGCCGGTCTTCGCCATTCCGAAAGCGCTCAAGATGGCCGGGCTAAAACTGGACGACATCGGTGTGATCGAGCTGAACGAAGCTTTTGCGGCGCAGTCGCTGGCCGTGATTCAGGAAGCGAAGCTCGATCCCGAGCGCATCAACGTTAACGGCGGCGCCATCGCGCTCGGGCATCCGCTGGGGTGCACTGGCGCGAAGCTGACAGCGACGATTATCCGCGAACTCAAACGCCGCAACGCGCGTTACGGCATGGTGACCATGTGCGTCGGCGGCGGCATGGGCGCGGCCGGCATTTTCGAGAATTTGCAGTAAGGCGTTCACCACGGAGGCACGGAGAGCACGGAGGAATTTGTGGAAGGCTGACTCGCGCGAGCGGTTTACGCGAAAAAGGCCACCATCGAGGTTATTCTTCCACCCTGATCCAAGAACTCCGTGTCCTCCGTGCCTCCGTGGTGAAAACGATTTTGCAATAGGAAGGATTTATGGCAACGACCGCAGCTCCCGTAAAGACCAAAACCACGGGCGGAAGCTTTCTGCTCGAAGATCACCCACTGGACAACGTCTTCACTCCTGAAGATTTCAATGAAGATCAGCAGATGATCGCCAGGCTCACCGACGAGTTCGCGGTCAACGAAATCCTCCCCAATGTCGAAAAGATTGAGCACAAGGATTGGGCGCTCACTCGCGAGCTGCTGAAGAAATCCGCCGAGATGGGGCTGACCAACGCCGACGTGCCCGCCGAATACGGCGGCGCGGACATGGATAAAGTCTCTTCCGCCATCATCGCCGACCGCATGGCGAAATGCGGCAGCTTCGTCGTCTCCATGGGCGGCCACTCCGGCATCGGCACGCTGCCCATCGTCTTCTTCGGCACTGAAGAGCAAAAGAAGAAATACCTGCCCAAGCTCGCCTCGGCGGAGATGATCGGCGCCTACGCGCTCTCGGAGAGCACCAGCGGCTCCGACGCCCTGAACTGCCGCACCAAGGCCGTGCTCTCGCCCGACGGCAAGCACTACATCCTGAACGGCGAGAAGATGTGGATCACCAATGCCCACTTCGCCGACCTGTTCACCGTCTTCGCCAAAGTGGATGGCGAGAAGTTCACTGCGTTCCTTGTCGAGAAGGATTTTCCCGGCTTCGCCGTCGGCGCCGAAGAAAAGAAGATGGGCATCCGCGGCTCGTCAACCGCGCCACTTATCCTGACGGACTGCCAAGTGCCGGTCGGGAACGTTCTCGGCGAAATCGGCAAAGGACACATCATCGCTTTCAACATCCTGAACGTGGGCCGCTTCAAGCTGGGGGCAGGCTGCGTCGGCGGCGCGCGCACGGCACTGCAGGACGCGATCGGCTACGCCAAGCAGCGCAAGGCATTCGGCAAAAGCATCTCCGACTTCGGTCTCATCCGCGAAAAGATTGCACAGATGGCGGTCGGCATCTACACCGGCGAGTCGATGGTCTACCGCACGGTGGGCATGATGGACACCGCGCTGGGCCTGGTCGAGAAAAATCCCGAAGCCATCCGCAAGGCGATTGAAGAGTATGCGGTCGAGTGCTCGATCATCAAAGTCTGGGGCTCGGAAATGCTCGACCACGCGGTCGATGAGACAGTGCAGATTTACGGCGGCTACGGCTTTGTCGAGGAGTATCCCGCCGAGCGCGCCTATCGCGATTCGCGCGTCAACCGCATTTTCGAAGGCACCAACGAGATCAATCGCCTCATCATCACCGGCTGGCTGCTGAAGCGCGCCATGAGCGGACAGCTCCCTCTGCTGCCGGCGATCAAGAAAGTGATGGACGAGGTGATGTCCGGCCCATCGGGCGAGGAACTGGAAGGCGCGCTCGCCGCCGAGCGCAAGCTGGTCGAAAACGCGAAGAAGCTGGCGATGCTGATCGCAGGTGCCGCCTCGCAGAAGTACATGCAGAAGCTGGCCGACCAGCAGGAGATCATGGGCGCCATCGCCGACATGGTGATCGAAGCTTTCGCCATGGACTCAGCCCTGCTGCGCGCGCGCAAGTCGGTTGCAGCGCAAGGCGAAGAGAAATCCGCGCTCATCATCGCCATGACGCAGGTCTATCTGGAAGGCGCGTTTGCTCGCCTGGAAGCTGCGGCGAAGAAAGCTGTGGCGGCCGTCGCTGAAGGCGACATGCTGCGCACCCAGATGGCCATCGTCCGTCGCCTGGGCAAGCACGAGCCGGTAAACGTGATCGCCTTGCAGGAGAAGATCGCCGCCCGCGTGCTGGAGACAGGGAAGTACGTGACGGCGTAGTTTCCTAAATTCCAGAACGTCGTAAGATGATGCCGGTCGCGGCTCCGCTCGTTTCGCGGTATAGTTGGCATATTGCTGCCATGCCCATACAGACTTATACGGCCGTTGTTCACCGCGAAGAGAATTGGTACGTAGCTGAGTGTTCTGAGGTTGGGGTGGTCAGCCAGGGAAGGACTATCGACGAAGCCGTCGCTAATCTAGAGGAAGCCACCGAACTTTACGTGCAAGAGTTTCCACCCCCTCCTTCTGCGCCGTCCCTCATCACAACGTTTGACGTGAGCTATGCCTAAACTACCTCGAATTTCGGAGGTGGAGGCAATTCGTGCGCTAGAGAAGCCTGGATTTGTTCAGGTTCGGCAGCGCGTAGCTCTGCATTCGGAATTGGCCATAGCAGCCCGTGGTGAAAGCCGAGATTTTGGGAAGTCGGCCCACTCAGGGGCTAAAGCCCCATCGGTATTGCTGGCTTTACGGCACGGCTGAAGCCGGTGCCCTTTCAAAACCGGACTTTCACCACGGACTGATAGGTACCCTCCATGGCATTCTGAATCAAGCAGGCATCGATTCTGATACTTTCCTGAGGAACCTGTAGCCAAGTTCGAAAGGTGTCTCCCCGGGTTGTTCTTGTGAGGCTTGCCATGAAATTCAAGTTCGACTGCATTTTCTACTACGTTTCCGATATCGATCGGAGTGTCCGCTTCTACTCGGATGTTCTCGGCTTGCAACTGCGCTCGCGGGATTTCGTCGCCCGCTTCGATGTCGATGGCGTGTTGTTCGAGCTTGTGCCCTCGGCCGACCGGCACAAAGTGGGCAGCGGCGGCAACGCGCGCCTCTGTATTGAAGTGGAAGACATGGCCGCGGCGCTCGGCGAGCTCGAGCAGAAGAAGATTGCCGTCTCGCCCGCCAAGAGCGAGCTGGGAGGAACCCTGGCTTCGTTCTTCGATCCGGACGGGAACGAAGTTTGCCTATGGCAGTACGCCAAACGCTGACAGCTCCAGCGATGCTGGTGATGCTCGGGAGCGAGGGCGGACAACTGCGTCTTCACTCGGTGATGTGACATGCGTCATAGTCTGCAGTGTTCTCCATAACGTACAGTCGTGACATGTTGCGCCCAGGCCCTGATTGTGTCTTTTGCCGTGTCTCTTGCCGCGCTGTGCACAATTCTGAGCGCAGCTTTTCCCCTGAGGTCCATGCATGGATAGCGCACTCCTGATTCATCGTCTGCAATTTGCCTTTACCATCACCTATCACTACCTGTTCCCGCAGTTGACCATGGGGCTGGCCCCGCTGATCCTCATCTTGAAGACCATCGCCCTCAAAACCGGCGACGAGAGCTACGACAAAGCGGCGCGCTTCTGGGCCAAGGTTTTCGGCATTAACTTCGTCATCGGCGTCGTGACGGGAATCCCGATGGAATTCCAGTTCGGCACCAACTGGTCGCACTTCTCGCGCTTCGCCGGCGGCGTCATCGGGCAGACTCTCGCCATGGAAGGCGTCTTCGCCTTCTTCATGGAATCCGCGTTTCTCGGCCTGTTCCTCTACGGCGAACAGCGGCTGAGCAAGGGGATGCACTGGTTTTCGGCGCTGATGGTATTCCTCGGCTCGTGGCTCTCCGGCTATTTCATCGTGGCCACCGACGCCTGGATGCAACACCCGGTCGGCTACCAGCGCATGGCCGATGGCTCGGTCGCGCTCAGCAGTTTCTGGCAACTGGTGCTGAACCCCTGGGCATGGTGGCAGTACGCGCACAACATGAGCGGCGCGGTCATCACCGGCGCGTTTGTCATGGCCGCGGTGGGCGCCTTCTATCTGCTGAGCGGCAAGCACACGGAGCAGGGCCGCATCTTCGTTCGCCTGGGAGTGATCGCCGCGCTCATCGCCAGCGTACTGCAGATCTTCCCCACCGGTGACGCCCAGGGCCGCATGATCGCCCGCAATCAGCCGGTAACGCTGGCGGCGATGGAGGCGCTGTGGCAGACCCAGCCGGGAGCGCCGCTGGTGCTGGTCGGCCAGCCTGACGTCGCCACCAAGCGCATCGACAACCCCATCATCGTTCCCAAGATGCTGAGCTTTCTCACCTGGCGCAGGTGGACGGCAGAAGTCAAGGGCCTGGACTCCGCCCCGCAGAACGACTGGCCCGACAATATTCCGCTGCTTTATTACGCCTACCACATCATGGTTGGGCTGGGTACCATCTTCATCGCGGTAACCGTGGTGGCCGCATTCCTGCTGTGGCGCAAGCAGCTCTATCAGGCGCGCTGGATGCTCTGGATCCTGCTGCTCAGTTTCCCGTTCCCGTACATCGCCAATACCGCAGGATGGATGACCGCCGAATTCGGCCGCCAGCCCTGGCTGGTCTATGGCTTGATGCGCACCGCCGACGGCGATTCCAAGATGGTCACCGCCGGCAATGCCTGGTTCAGTTTCCTGGGATTTCTCGGCATGTACACCGTGCTCTCGGTTCTTTTCCTCTTCCTGGTGCGGCGCGAGATTGAGCAGGGCCCGGAGCCGGTAACGCGCTCTCCAAAACAACACGATGCTGCACATTTGACGACTGCGGGGAGACGATAGCCATGCCAACACTCTGGTTCATGATTGTGGCAGTAATGATCGTGCTTTATGTTGTGCTCGACGGCTTCGACCTGGGCGCGGGCGCGGTCCACCTCTTCATCGCAAAGAGCGATCAGGAGCGCCGCACCCTGATTCGCGCTATCGGCCCGGTGTGGGACGGCAACGAAGTCTGGCTGCTCGCTGCCGGCGGCACGCTGTATTTCGCCTTTCCGCAGCTTTACGCTTCCGGCTTCAGCGGCTTCTATCTGCCGCTCATGATGGTGCTGTGGCTGCTGATGCTGCGCGCCATCGGCATTGAGTTCCGCACCCATCTGGAAGAACGGGTGTGGCAACACTTCTTTGACGCCATCTTTGGCCTGGCGAGTATCCTGCTGGCCGTCTTCTACGGCGCGGCGCTGGGCAACGTAATTCGCGGAGTTCCGCTGAATGCCGACGGCTATTTCTTCGAGCCGCTGTGGACGAACTGGCGCGTGGGCGCGCTAAACGGCATCCTCGACTGGTACACCGTGATGTGCGGCGTGGTGGCTTTGGTGACGCTGGTGGTACACGGCTCGTTGTATCTGGCGACCAAGACCGAGGACGAGCTGAACGCTCGTGCCCGCAAAGTAGCTTCCAGCTTGTGGCCAGCACAGGTCTTGCTGACCATCCTCAGCTTGACGGCCACCGTCTACGCCGTGCCCCACATCCTGGAGAACTACTCGCGATGGCCCATCGGATACCTGGTGCCCTTGATCGTCATCGCCAGCCTGGTCTACATGTACTTCGCGCATTCCCGGCGCAATGAGAAGGGCGCGTTCCTGGCTTCATGCCTTTACATCATCGCCATGCTGGTGGGAGCCGTCTTCGCGCTGTATCCCAACGTGCTGCCCGCCTCGACCGGCACCGAGTACAACCTGACCATCTACAACAGCGCCGCCGGCGCGCATGGGCTGGCCGTGGGCCTGGTGTGGTGGAGCGTCGGCATGATTTTCGTGGCGGGGTATTTCGTCTTCATCTATCGCATGTTCCGCGGCAAAGTGCGGCTGGAAGAAGGCAGCGGGCACGGTTACTGATGGAACGGAGATAATTCTTGCAATCCGCGTGGCCCTTACTTCGCCAGCAGGGCCACGCCTCCGGCGACGAACAACGCTGCCAGCCAGCGCCGCGAATCCACTCGTTCCTTCAAGAAAATGCGGGCGGCGAGGGCGTTGGCTATAAAGGTAAGCGATGCAGAGGCCGGCCCGACCAGGCTCACATCGTTCCATGACAGCGTCACCAGCAGACTGAAGACCGCCAGCGCCATAAACAGCAGCCCCAGCATAAAGCTGGAGCTGGAGATGACGCGGCGCACGACCGAAAACACGCCGCGGGAGCGGTAAATCGCGCCCAGGTCGCCAATCTGCTTCATCGCGTGCGACTGCAACACATCTCCCGTAGTCGCCGTCAGCACAATCGCGCCAATTCCCGCCCAGGTTGCGCCGTCGCTCACGTGTCGCTCCTTCCATCCTTGTCGAGGCCGATGGAAGCGGCCGCCGAAGCGGATTCTGCCTCAGACCGGCGCGGTTCAGTGACGGTCAAGGCAGGACCGGTGGCAACAAATCCAACGCCCATTGTGACCAGCGCAATTCCCAGCCAACGCGAGAGCGTGACATTCTCATGCAAGAAAACCTTCGCCAGCAGCGCCATCAGAATGTAGCCGAATGCGCTCGCGGGCAAGACATACGTGAGGTCCGCCCATGAGAGAGCGGTGAGATAGCTGCAGAAAAATAAAATCAGCAGGCCGATTCCGGCCAGGATCCAGGGATCCCGCAAGGCGGTGAGCAGCAGGCGCCAGTTAGCGCTGGTCACGGCTCCGAAATCGCGCATTCCGCGGCCAAGGCAGACATCGCCGCAGGCAGCGAACACGGCGATGGCCAGAAGGACCAGGTACTTGCGTGCAGTCAAACGAGCCTCATGCGCCGGCTGGCTCAGCCGGCCCGGGCTTGTGACCTTTGCCTTTCTCGGCAGGCGGAGGACTGCCAGTGGGGGTCCGCGCCTCTTTTACCGCGCGATTGCGCATGGCGCGCAGCTTCAGAAACGACTTCGCTTCGCGGTAGAGGCGCTTGCGTTCGGTGGAGTCGAAGGCGGCTTTTCTCACGATGCGGAAAATGGCCTTGGGCCGGAAATAATACTCATCGTAGAAGCGATGTACCATCTCCAGAATGTAATCGCGTGAGATGCCGGGGTATTCGATCATTGCCACCTGATGGCCCATCTCGTCAACCATCTGCGAGCCCTCCCCGACGAGGAATCCGTTGATCTTGGCGAAATCGTAGAGCTCAGTCCCGGGATAGGCGTGCGCCAGCGAGACCTGAATCGTATCGACGTCCAACTCTTTGGCAAAGTCGATGGTCTTGCGGATGGTCTCTTTGGTCTCGCCGGGAAGTCCGAGGATGAAGTCGCCGTGCACCTTCAGGCCCAGCTTCTTGCAATCACGGGTGAAATCGCGCGCGCGTTCCACCGTCGCGCCCTTCTTGATGTTCTTCAGGATCTGCTGATCACCCGACTCGTAGCCGACGATGAGCAGGCGGCAGCCGGCCTCTTTCATCGCCTTTAGCGTCTGATAGTCGGTGGTGACGCGCGAAGTGCAGGACCACGTCAGGCCTAGCGGCTTCAACTCCGAGCACAGCTCGATGGTGCGCGCCTTCTGGATGTTGAAGGTGTCGTCGTCGAAGAAAAACTCTTTCACCCACGGCCAATATTCTTTGGCCTTTGCCATTTCGCGGGCCACGGCGACGGAAGACCGCTTGCGCCAGGGATGTCCGCTCAGCGTCTGCGGCCACAGGCAGAAGGTGCACTGCGCCGGGCAGCCGCGCGTGGTGTACAGCGCGACAAACGGATACAGCAGAAACGGCACATTGTAGCGCCGGGGGTCGAGGTCGCGCTTGTAGACGTCCACCACGTCCGGCAAAGCGTCAAGGTCGGCCACCGCCGGGCGGTCGGCGTTGTGCACAATCTGCCCATCCTCGCCGCGATAGGAGGCGCCCAGAATTTCGCTCAACGGCTTGCCGTTGGCATACTCAACCACGGCATAATCGAACTCGCGCCGCACCACAAAATCTATCGCCGGTCCTTCTTTCAGCGAAGCTTCCGGCAAGGTGGTGACATGCGGCCCGACGAAGGCGATCTTCAGCTTCGGATTCGCCGCTTTCATCGCCGCCGCCAGCTTGATGTCGCCCTGAAAGCCGGGCGTGCTGGTGAACAGCACCAGAAATTCATACTCCTTGCCGATCGCGATGGTTTGCTGCGCGTCCACCTTGTGCGGCGAAGCATCCAGCAGCCGCGAGCCTTCCAGCATTCCCGCCGGATAGGCGAGCCACACCGGATACCAGTAGGACTCGATTTCCCGCGTGGCCGGCCAGCGCGAACTGGCGCCGCCGTCGTAGTTCTCAAAGGAAGGAGGATTGAGTAATAGCGTCTTCAAAGGCATAGGCTGTCTTATCGTATCATCTTGAGCAGTTGACTATGGGTAGTCCTGGGCACATTCTCCTAAGTCTATGAGCCCGGCGAGGAAATTAACTCGCTCATTTTGAACATTCATTCGGAGGTACCAGCAGTGAGACTAGCTTCCAGATTCTTGCCGGCATTTCATTTGGCGTTGTTCGTTTGCCTGCTGGCCCAGGCCGGGCACTCGCAGGATTTTACCTTGCGACGAGCCATCGGTCTGGCGCTGACGCACAGCAGCGCCACAGGCGTAGCGGAAGCCGATGTGCTCCACTCTCGAGCAACCTATCGCGAGGCCCGCAGCTTTTATTTCCCGCAGGTCAGCCTGGGGGCGAATCTTGGCTACGCTTACGGTTTCCCGCTTAGCCTCGAGGGTGCTGCGCCCACCATTTTCGACGTCAGTGCACAGTCCGGTCTTTTTAATCTCGCGCAGCGCGAGTTTATCCGCGCCGCCAGCTTTGATAAACAGGCCTCCTCTTCGCAGTCGCGGGACGTGCGCGGCAGGGTCACGCTGGATGTCGTCAGCAGTTATATGGAGCTGGACCGGTGGGAGCGGGAACTACCGGTCCTCTACGCGGAGCGGAAGGTAACCAGAGACATGCTACGCGCCGTCAAGGAACGCGTGCAGGAGGGGGTTGACGCTCCGGTCGAGGAAACCAAGACCAGGCTGAAAGCGGCCCAGGCTGACTACCGCGTGGCCCAAGCCGAAGGCTCGGTGGACATCCTGCGCCATCATTTGGCGGAATTGACCGGCGTGCCGGCGGCTTCCGTCCAAAGCATCGCGAGTTCCATTCCCGCCCTGCCCCAGATCGATAAGCAGGCGCCCGACCCGGAGCCCGCAGTCGAAAGCAACGAGGCCGTCCAGGCAGCCGATCTGCGGGCACAGTCCGCGGAACGGCGCGCCCGTGGCGAGCATAAAGCCCTTTACCCCAGCGCCGACGTTGCCATACAGTACGGCCTTATCAGCACCACGTTTACTAACTACGCTCAGTTTTTCCGCCCCGGTTCTTTCCAGAACGAAAACGTCACCTTTGGCATCATCTTCCGCCTGCCAATCCTCGACGATACGCAACGGGCCCGTGCCCAAGCCGCCGACGCTGACGCCCTGAAGGCAAAAAAGCAGGCGCAGAGCACCAGGACGAAAATGAGCGGTGAGGCATTGCGGCTGCGGGACACGGTCCGCGAGCTCTCGGCCTCGCGCGATGTAGCGCAAGTCCAGTATGAGTTGGCCCAGACCCAGTTGCAGGCGGCGCAAGCCCGCATGCAGGCCAGAACGGCGACCCTGCGCGACTTACAGGACGCCTCACTGCAAGCTGTCCAGGATTCCGCGGCCTTAATGGATTCGGATTTCGCAACGCAAAATGCGCAGCTTCAGCTCATGTACACGACCGGCGACCTGGATGCCTGGTTGAAGACAGCCAAGTAAGCCCGCGCAGCAGCGGCAAAGCCGTCGCCCATTACTGTATGCGATTGAGAGCGGTCTTCGCGGGAGCGAAGCCGGAGGCCAGCGCCAGCGACGCCGTGTATTGCGCTACGGCGGCTGCGTTCTGGCCCATCCTCTCGTTAAGCTGGCCGATCAAATAGTGTGCCCGGAACGCCGGCGCGGATTCCACCAGCTCGCCCGACGACAAGTAGCGCTGCAGATATTGCACCGCCGCGGAGAAGTCTCGACCCGCCCGGTAGAGCATGTTGCCGGCGTCAAAGTATGTCTCTGCCGGCTTGTTCGGTACCGCCATGGCGGAGAGCACCGCGCTCTGCATGTCGTCCATACGGCCATGCTCCCGGTAATAGGAAGCGAGCTGCAACCACATATCGGCAGGGTTCTTCGCCGTCCGGACGGCAGCGTGGAATTGTGCCTCCGCCTCGTTGTACTGCTTGGCTTTGTCGGCCACCCGAGCCAAGATCAGGTGCGCCATTCCCGGATGATGCTTCTGTATCTGGGCAGCCTGATCGCGGGCCTTGTCCAGTCCGCCGCCCATGATGGCCGGCGCTTGCGTATAGTATTCGGCCAGATCGGCCCGGGCCTGCACATTCGTAGGATCGAGCTGAACCGCGCGCTCGAATTCGCTTTTGGCCTTGCGCGCCAGTCCGGCCGCGGCGAACGCGTGCGCATCGGCAGCTTTCCTTCCGTATTCCCGCCCCAGCCAGAGATGGTAGGTTGCATTGCCGGGATCCAGGTTTACCGCCCGCTCTCCGTATCTCGCGGCCGCGTCCCACTGTTCCATCGCGAAGTAAGCGCGTGACAGTTGGTTCAGCGAATCGGCATCCTCGCGAGCGCTCAACACGCTTACCGCCTCGTTCATGTGGCCCGAGGAGAGCAGGTCGCTCACCTCCGAATCGGCGGTGGCTGCGGTCACCAGGACAAATAACAAGCTAAAAATGAGGACAAACTTCGAACGATAAAACTTCATGGATTGGCCGGCTTTACCGCCATACCGCCTTTCAAAGATTGCATGTTCAGTGCCCCCAGTGCCAGCATCGCATTGTCGGAAAGGCCGCTGGTCACCTCGACGCGCGTCAGGTTGGAGACAGAGGTGGTCACATCCCGCCTCCGTAATTCTCCATTTACGACCTGAAAAACGTATAGCCCGCGAGCGTCTTGATGCACCGCCTCGCGCGGCACAGTTAAGGCGTTTTCCTGGCGCGCGGTAATCACCGCAACGCTCACATTGGTGTTGGGCAGCAGCTTGAGATCGTCGTTGGCAATCACGCAGGTCACTTCGCCCACCATGCGGGTTCCGTGCGGCACCACCGTGGTAGGAAGGTTCTCCACCGTGCCTCGCCACGTCCGGCCGGGAAGCGCGTCCCACGTGACCTCCACTTCCTGCGCCTTCCGCAGCTTACCGATCTCCGGTTCGTCAACAAAGGCGCGCACCCGCACCTGGTGCAGGTCCGCCACCTGCAGCAGCAGCTCGCCGGTGTTGACAAACGCGCCCTCGCGCACCGGCAGCGAGTACACCATACCTTCGCGCGGCGCCACCACGTTTGCGTTCTTCAGCACTTCCTGCGCCGCCTGCAAGGAGGCCTGCGCCTCCGCCTCCTGCGCCTTGACGTGCCCAATCTCCTGCTGCGAATAACGGCCCTTCAGCTTTTGCTCCAGCAGGCTCACCTCAGAGTTGGCAACCTGAACCCGGCTGCCGGCCGCGTCCACCTCGCCCTGCGAAGCCGCCCCGCTCTGCACTAGCTTCTGCATGGCCTGCAGGTTGCGCTGTGCAGCGGCACGATCGGCTTCTGCTTTGACCAGAGCGTTGCGGGTGGTCAGAATGTCTTCTTGTGTGCCGCCCCCTTGTACCGCATTCAGGTCCGCCTCTGCGCCCTTCAACTGGGCCTCAGCGCGCGCCGCCTGTAACCGGGCATCGGCATCGTCCAACTGTATGAGCATCTCGCCGGGCTTCACCCACTCACCCTGGCGCACATAGATCTTCTTCACCGTGGTGGGCAGCGGCGCGTAGGCTTGAAAATTATCCAGCGCCTCAATCTTGCCGTTGGTCGCAATGCTGGCGGTTATCGTTCCCCGCTCGGCCCGCCCCACACGGATCGTCACCTGCGAATGGTGCAGCGAAATGAAGGCTGCCAGCACCACCACTGCCAGGATCAAGCCAATGATGATGAGCCAGGTCCGCTTCCCGCTGGTGGAACGGGGGCCGTTTTCAGGTGCGGCTGCCATGTTTTCGCCGAACTATAAGTATAACTTACAGCGTAGCTTCCACATCGTTAGTCTTGAGTCTTGTGCCCCATCACGCCTCTGCCTTCGATCTATTGTGCCGCGAGCACGCAACGCTAACCATCTGATGCCTCCGGTGGCAGGAGGACGCAGCTCCGGAGGCCCTCCACTCAACCCCAACGCGACCTTCTTCATCCCACTACAATGTCCGTCTAAAGCCGAAGCAAAATGTCAAGCGCAGAGCTCAAGCGAGTCGTTGCCGGTGTTGTTCAGGACGTTAATAACAACCACATTGTGTCATTCGCCGCCGCTCTTTCCTACTACTTCGTGATGGCTTTCTTCCCGGCGCTTATCGCCCTGGCAGCCATCGTCGGATACCTCCCCATTCCCCACCTGTTCAGCAGCATCGTCAGCGCCATCGCCCGCGAAGCCCCGCCGGAAAGTATCGGCCTCATCCGCCGTATTGTCGGCGACGTTATCTCGCCCCACCGCGGCGCCCTGTTGTCGTTCGGCCTGGTGGGCACGCTCTGGACCTGCTCCAGCGGCTTCGCCGAGATTATCGAAGCGCTCAATGTGGCTTACGATGTTCCCGAAACCCGCTCCCTGTGGAGGACGCGGCTGCTCGCCCTGGAGCTGGTTTTTATCGTCGGCACCCTGGTCACCGCGGCGTTTGCCTTCATGATGGTCGGACCGCGGTTTGGTCAGTTTCTCGCCAACCATCTCAATGTTGGGCTCATATTTGCCACAATCTGGCCAGTGCTGCGTTACGTCTTCGCGATAGGCTTCATCGTGGCGGCGATCGAAGGACTTTATTTCCTGGCGCCCAATGTGAAACAGCGCTTCACCTCGCTGCTGCCGGGCGCCGTCATCGCCGTGGCCGGCTGGATCGGCTTGTCCGACGCGTTGGACCTTTACTTCCGCAACTTCGACCACCTCAACAAGACCTATGGCGTGCTTGGAGGCGCCATCGCGCTGCTCACCTGGCTGTATTTCTCCGGCTTCCTGATCCTGCTGGGAGCCGAGCTGAACTCCGAGATTATTCAAGTCCGAGGCGATGGCACGCTGCCGCTGAAGCACCCTCCCAACACCTGGGTCACCCCCACTGCCGCCACCACTGCCGATAACGCCCGTCCCGCCGGCGAGAATGCCGCGCCGCGGCGACATATGGCTTAAGGGCGGCGCTCTGCCGCTACAATAAACGCATGGCGAAGAGTCAGCGTTACACTCCGGAGCACGCAAAATCCGGGCTGGGTGCCAAGCTGCCCGAGATCGAAACCTGGCCCAATCAGTTTCCCGGCTACGAGATCGTCATCGACCTTCCCGAGTTCACCTCTGTCTGCCCTAAGACTGGCCTGCCTGATTTCGGCACCTTGTGGATCCGCTACATGCCCCATAAGGACTGCCTGGAACTGAAGTCGCTGAAGGAATATCTGACGTGCTACCGCAATCTCGGCATCTTCCAGGAAAACATCGTCAACCGCGTACTGGAAGACGTGGTGCGCGCCACGCGGCCGCGATGGGCGGAGGTGAAGGGCGAATTCCGCCCCCGCGGCGGCATCGGCACGGTGGTGGTGGCCCGCTATCCCAGACCGAAGGAATGACACGGCTGCGCCAGATACCACCTACTGAAGAAATCGACGGAGACGGGCCTCAAGCTTCGCGGGTGATTTCGTCTCGCACTCCCAGACCACCAAAGAGCGCCAGCCCTCGACTCGTAGCCGACGGAGGCTTTCGGCGTCGCGCTTTACGTTACCGGCTATCTTCTTCCTCCAAAAGGCTGTGTTAGTTTTTGGCCTCTGTAATCCGTGCTTGCAGGTGTGGCGATGCCAGAAGCAGCCGTGTACGAATATCACCTTCCTGCGACCCACGAATACCAGGTCCGGCTTGCCGGGTAATTGAGACGAGTGCAGGCGAAAGCGGTAGCCTAAGGCGTGCGCAGTGCGACGCACAATTTTTTCCAGCTCAAGGGAAAATCCGATTTAAGCCAGGCATTGAAGGGGACGGCCTTCAGAGTCTGCGTGAGAACCGTGTCGTCCCTAAAGGGACTCGGCTCTTTTTTCCACTTTACCCAGGACTCCGCTTCGCTCCGTCCTGGGCTAACGGCAATTCCACCCCTGCGGGGTTCGATTTTCGGCTGTCAAACTCCACCGCGAAGGTGCAAAGCTAGTTCTCACGCAGACACTTCAGGCCGTACGTAAATGCCGCAAAATCGCTGAGGCTTTAGCCGCTAAGGCACTTCGCCTCTAGCCTGAATCAGAATCTCCCGAGTATCGCAACCTCGCCACGGCAGATTCTGCATTATAGTTTCGCTGCGCTTGGCCCAATGCTGACTCGAAGTCCACACCCTTAAGGCCGGAAAGCTTACTGGCCGGAACATCGCACCAATGCATAAGGTCAGTTAGCAGATCGCTGAGCACGGTTTGGGGATCAAATCGATAGTCCAGTTCCTGACCTGCGGCTTTGGCGAAACTGACTACCGCGTGCTGAGCCCACAACGAACGATCTCGATTGCGCGGCCTTGTCAATCCGCTCGTAGATGCACTCATGAATTCTCCTCTTTTGGAAACAGGCCGTGTCCTCGGTGCGACGCAGGTCTTTGGCTGCGTTCGTGCCTCGACGTTCTACTCTAGAACACAAATTATCGGGCTGCAAATTACCCTCTCCACGTGAAAGCAAAGCCTGCGGGTAAGAACATCGTCGGGCGCCGCGTCGCAAAAGCACGCCGAAGCTGCAGGCCGCCCCTGACGCAGGACGCACTGTCTGGGAAAGTCGCGCGATGCGGCATACAGCTCGACCGAGCTGCAATCGCGAAAATCGAGAACGGGCTTCGACGCGTCCTCGACTATGAGCTCAAGGCGCTGGCCGCAGCGTTGGGAGTGGAGGTAGATTGGCTCCTCGGGGACTAAGCAGAAAAAGCCAGATGACTGCGGCCGAGCGCAAGGCGCTTCGCGACAAGCTTCTGCGAGAACAGAACGGCATCTGCCCGATCTGCAGGCACGACAGCAGCTACTGCTACTTCTGTGCTCGGAACGTGGATCATCCGGGCGAGTGCAAAAGGCAGCCAGTGAATGTTCTGGAACACAATCACGCGCATTGCGATGGCGGCTGCGAAGAGTGCATACGCGGCGTGGTTCACCACGCCTGCAACAGGTTCATCGCCTTCATTGAGGCGAATCCGCAAGCGCACGACAGGCTATTAACGCCTTGGCTGAGAGAATTCCTGTCGAGAGGAAGCAAACAATAGGGAAATCGTTTCCGCCGCTGGCGACGAAGACATTGCTCCCTCACTATTACTGGTCAGATCGAAAGCGAGCACTGAACTCGCTCTAGAACGTCCCTTCCCGCCGGGTTCCAAAATACTTGCGTATGCCAATGGTGTTGTACTGTCCCCAGGGGCCGTTTGCGCCGAGCCACGCCGGACCGAGCGGCTGGGCGCGCGATCCGAAGCGCTCAATCTGGGGGTGGTTGGTGTACAGGAACTGAAAGCGTTTCGGCAGGTCGATGCCGACGCCCCATTTATATTCCATGCCGATGCCGGTCCACGCCCAGGTGTAGAGCGTCTGCGGAAGGTTCTTGCCGAAGAGGAAATTCGGATCGTAGAAGATCATCAGGCGTCGGGCAACGGTTCTGCCGAAAGGCCGTAGCTCTACAGTCCCGGAGATCTGATAACGGGCGAAGGCGCTGCAGGGCGCGTTTACCCCGCCATACTGCGGCAAGCCGGCGTTGGCCGCGCACATGTTGGGATCGATCTCGTTGTGCGGCGGGGCCAGGTCGAACTCCGCCCAGCCCCAGTACCAGTCCTTGGGGAAAAGTAGTCGCTCTTGGGGCGACGACGATGCAGCTTGTGCCGTCTGTGGCGCAGTTTGCGCTGTCTGTGAGACCTGCGCCACGGCGGCACAACAATACAAGAACACAAAGAACAACGGCAACAGACGCTTCATGGAACCTCCGCAAAGCTCTTTATTGTGAGGAATTGCTGTAGCTGAGAAGGGTAGACAAGTCTCGCCACGGAAGCAAATTGTTTCAAGTTTCAAGTGCGCAGCGGCCAGGGGATAGGGGTTAGGGACCAAAGCGTTCTTGTATCGCAACCTTATCTGGTCTCTAACCCCGAATCCCTAATCCCTGGTTATTCGAAACTCGAAACTTGAAACAGCAGCGTGTTATCCTCCGCCCACCGATGTCTTCCAGAATGAAGGCGAGCGCGACTGCTGCCCTGCTGTTGCTCACCGGGCTGAACTTCCTGAATTACATTGACCGCAATGTGCTGTTCGCGGTGCAGCCGCTGATTGAGACGGAATTCCACCTGGACGACGCGCAGGTGGGATTTCTCACCTCGGCATTCTTCATTTGCTACATGGTGGCTGCGCCGCTGCTGGCGCCATTGGCCGACCGCTATTCGCGCAAGCGGATCATGGCCGTGGGAGCTTTCGTTTGGAGCGCGGCTACGCTGCTGAGCGCGATTACCCACAACTACGACGAACTGCTGCTGCGGCACGTGATTGTCGGCATCGGCGAGGCGACGTTTGTCGCCATTTCTCCTGCATTCCTGGCGGACCTGTTTCCGGAGGAGCTTCGCGGTCGAGTGATGGGGCTCTTCTATTTGGCAACGCCTGTGGGCAGCGCGCTGGGGTACATCATCGGCGGGTATCTTGGACATCGCTATGGCTGGCGCGCTCCTTTCATGATCTGCGCGCTGCCCGGATTCCTGCTGGCGCTGGGCGTTCTGGGCTTGCGCGAGCCCGCCCGCGGCGCCAGTGACCGCCTGGCCGACAGCGTTGAGCGCGGCTCGCTGCTCGGCCTGGTGCGGAACAAAGCCTACTGGACGGTCACTCTGGGCATGGCCATGATGACCTTCGCGCTTGGCGGGCTGCAGGTTTGGATGCCGACCTTCCTGATGCGCATGCGGCATCTGCCGCTGGACCGCGCCAATACCCTCTTTGGCGGCATGACGGTGGTCTCCGGGACGGTCGCCACGCTGCTGGGAGGCTGGCTTGGCGACCGCTTGCTGCGCCGCACGCCGGCCGCTTATCAATTGGTCTCGGGCATTGGCATGGCGATCTCCATACCTGCCATCGTGATCGCGATTTACAGCCACGGCCGGGCGATGTTCCCAGCAATCTTCCTGGGCGAGTTCTTCCTTTTACTGAATACTGCGCCCCTCAACGCAGCGTTGGTGAACTCGGTCAGTGCCCGTATTCGAGCTACGGCCCTGGCCGTGAATATCTTCACGATTCACCTGCTGGGCGATGCCTTCTCGCCCACGCTGATCGGCTATATCTCGGACCGCAGCAATCTGGAAACAGGCTTGACTTCGATGATCGGAGCCGTGGCGCTGTCGGCCGCGGTGTTGTTCTACGGAATGCGCTTTGCGCCGAGAATCGAGAAGCAGCGATTAGCGATTAGCAATTAGCAATTAGCTTTGGCACTCGGCAGTTAGCAACCAGCCAAGCCACCACCCCCTGACCCAGAAGGCGGAGCTCAGAGGCGAGACAAGTGCGCGTCGCTGACGGCGAATGCCGGAATCCAATTGCTAATCGCTAATTGCTAATTGCTGCCTTACTTCGTCGGCTCCATGTGCAGCGCGTTATTGAAGCGGTTGAAGTAGTTGAACAGCCCGATGGCGGACAGCAACTCGATGATTTCCCCTTCATCGTAGTGCTTGCGCAACTCGCTCCAGAATGCTTCGTCTACCGTGTTGGGGTCGAGCGTGGCCCGTTCCGCCAGCTCCAGCGCGGCCTTTTCCGCCGCGTTGAAATCGGCGCGATTCCGGAAATTTGCCAGGTCGTTGATCTGCTCTTCGCTCCAGCCGTGCCGCCTTGCCAAGGCGGTGTGGGAGGCGAGTCAATAATCACAATGGTTGAGCTGTGAAGTACGCACGACGACCAGCTCTTTCAGCTTGGCCGGCACCGTTCCGGTGTTCATCACCGCCCGGAAGTGCGCGATCATGGTGCGGAGAATCTCCGGCCGGTGCGCTACGGTGCGAAACATGTTGGGGACGTTGCCGCGCTCCCGGAGATAGACGTCGTAGATTTTTGCGGATTCAGGGTTGACTTGATCTTTTTCGAGGCGTGAGATTCGGGGCATAAGGGAATTGTAAATAGAAGCTATCTCATGGTGAACCAAGAGCCCAAAGTCTGATTTCCTGCAGGGGCTAACCTGGATTATTCAGGAAGATGGACCTATTACTGTGTCATCCAGAGCGGAGCGTCCGCCATGCCTTTCCGACCCGCGTCACCGGGGTCCCCAACAACCGCCGCCTTTGCGGTTTGTGGGGTTGTTGGGCGGGTCGGGGGCCCCATCGCGCGCGGTTTTGGCGGGATGGGGGGGGAGTCGGGGTCC